>WNEZ01001020.1_pt1 | contig 52224 bp, 58 predicted proteins | sample 5400521 | NCBI WGS metagenome assembly WNEZ01 (sample SAMN13153339, study PRJNA577476) | soil metagenome | isolation source: 120 cm saprolite under Douglas fir tree site 2 hole 1 replicate 1 | place: USA:California | collected 2015-04-18
CGTGATGCGCGCGGCCAGGTTCTTCTGGAAGATACCGCGATAGACAACCTCGCAGATCAGGGCAGCCATTCGCTCCTCCTCAAACTCACGCTACTACGTCGTGGGGCGCTCGTCGTGGTCAGCTGGTCTGACCAGAGAGAGATTAGGGCCACACCCCTGCCCTGTCAAGGGGCACCCTCCAAGTGCGTGTTGGAACTTCCGGAAATCGGCTGCGAGGGCTTACCCGACCTTGCTCAAGAAGCCGGTGAGGGCCTGGGTAAAGGCCTCGGGCTGCTCCATGTTCGACAGGTGGGCAGCCGACTTGAGCACCACGAGCTGAGACCCCTTGATCTGCTCGTTCATGACCTTCGATGCCGCGACCGGCGTGCCCTGATCGTCTTCCCCGACGATGATGAGCGTCGGCACTTTGATGGCGCCGATGCGGTCGGTGAGGTTGAGACCCGAGATCGCCTGGCAGCAGCCGATGTAGCCGGCCGGGTTCGTCGACCGGATCATCGCACGGACGCTTTCGACGACGCTCCCGCCGCGGTCCTTGAACGGAGCCGTGAACCACCGGCCGAGCGTCCCCTCCACGAGCGGCTCCATCCCCTTCGCCTCTGCGGTGTGGACGCGCTCGTCCCACAGGGGCTTGGCCTCGGGCGGGACGCGACTCGAGGTGTCGCACAGGACGAGACTCGCGAAGAGCTCGGGTGCCTTGAGGGCGAGGGTCTGGCCGATCATGCCTCCCATCGAGAGCCCCACCCAGTGAGTGCGCTGGATCCCGAGGGTGCGCAGCAGAGCCTGCGCGTCGTCGGCGAGCTGGTCGAGCGAGTACGCGGACTTCGGCGCGTCGGTCCCGCCGTGACCCCGCGTGTCGTAGGACAGCACTCGCCAGCGGGCTGTCAGCGCCTTCACCTGGGGCTCCCACATGGCGAGCGTCGTCGCGAGCGAATGGCTCAGCGTGACGACGGGCGCCCCGGTCGGACCGTCCAGGGTGTAGTTCATCGAGATTCCGTTTGCCGTGATCTTCATTGCGTGGTCCTCCGTGTTCCTGCCGCCGTTAACCTTTGCCTTGCCGTTCCCGGTCCGAGTCGATCGTCCACTGGAGCGCGTCTGCGGCACGCCCGTCGTTCGGGCGACCGCGCTTGCGGAGCTCGGCGATCACCCGTTGCCGAGCCTCGGCAGGGCGATTCTGCCCCAGCTTGAACTTCGCCCGCCAGCGGATGATCTCGAGCCTCACGGCGGCGAGTTGAGCCATCGCCCCTCGATAGAGCGGGTCGCCCGGGTCGAGAGGCCTGAATCCCCCTTCGGGCTGGTATCTCGCGAGCAGCCGCCGCTGTTGCGCCGCGACGGCCTCCGAATCCTCGGCGACCCGCGCCTCGCACTCGAAGATCACGGTCCGGTGGTAAGCGGTCGCCGAGCCGCCATACTCGGGATGGACCCAGTACGACGGGATAACTCCCAGGACCTCGTCGACCTCGAGCACACAGCGGGGACGGGCCTTCAAGTCCTTGATCTGTTCGTCAGATCTAACAAGGTGCAGATCCAGGCTTTTCTCGTCGTAGAGGAACGGGTAGAGGCCGACGTGGGGAACCGTGTCGTCGCCCACCGTGATCAGCCGCGCCAACTCCTGGGACCGCACGAAGCGATCGATCTCGGCGCGCGGGACGTCCGAGTAAGAGTCGTGGAAGATCACGCGGCGACCCGGGCCCGGCCCACCAGGTCGCAGAAGTAGCGATGGACCGTCGTGTTGTCGGTGAGCTCCGGGTGGAACGTTGCGACCAGAACCCGGCCTTGCCGGGCCATGACCGCCTCGCCCCTGTGCTCGGCCAGCACCTGGACGCTCGGCCCCAGGCGGCGGATCCTGGGCGCCCTGATGAAGACCATCTCGAGCGGAATCGGACCCGCGTCGAGCCTCGCTACCCCGGACGCCTCGAACGACTCGCGCTGGCGGCCGTAAGCGTTGCGCTCGACGGTGACGTCGATGAGCCCGAGCGAGAACTGCTTCGGGCTCTCGACCTCCCGCGCCAGGATGATGAGGCCCGCGCAGGTCCCGAAGATCGGCTTGCCGGCGCCGTGGAACGTCTCGATGGTGGACGTGAAATTCCACGCGTCCATGAGCTTCAGCAGGGTCGTCGACTCGCCCCCGGGGATGATGAGCCCCTCGACGTCGTCGAGCTCGGACGGCTTTCGCACCTCGACCGCCTCGACGCCGCACTTCCCCAGCGCTTTGGCGTGGAGCGCAAAGTCGCCCTGGAGGGCGAGGACCCCGACCCGCATGGAGGTACCTACCAGCCCCGAGTCTGGAGCAGCTCCTTCTCCGGGAGCTTGGAGATCTCGAGCCCGACCATCGCGTCGCCGAGATCTTCGCTCACGCGAGCCAGCACGTCGGGGTCCTTGAAGTGAGTCGTCGCCTGCACGATGGCGCGGGCGCGCTTCGCCGGGTCGCTCGACTTGAAGATCCCTGAGCCGACGAAGACGGCCTCGGCCCCGAGCTGCATCATGAGGGCCGCGTCCGCCGGCGTCGCGATCCCGCCCGCGGAGAAGTTCGGCACCGGGAGCTTGCCGGCCTTGGCCACCCAGCGTACGAGCTCGTACGGGGCGCCGAGCGTTTTCGCCTCGGTCATCAGCTCCTCGGGCGCCAGCGTGGTGAGGCGGCGGATGCCGGAGACGAGCGCGCGCATGTGGCGGACCGCCTCGACGATGTTGCCGGAGCCCGCTTCGCCCTTGGTCCGGATCATCGCCGCGCCCTCGCCGATGCGGCGGAGCGCCTCGCCCAGATCTCGGCAGCCGCAGACGAAGGGGATGCGGAACGCGAACTTGTCGATGTGGAAGTGCTCGTCGGCCGGCGTCAGCACCTCTGACTCGTCGATGTAGTCGACGGCGAGGGCTTCGAGGATCTGCGCCTCGACGAAATGGCCGATCCGTACCTTCGCCATGACCGGGATCGTCACCGTCTGCTGGATCTCCTTGATCTTTTTCACCGGGGACATCCGGGCGACGCCACCCTCTTTGCGGATGTCGGCGGGCACGCGCTCGAGCGCCATGACGGAGACGGCGCCGGCGTCCTCGGCGATCTTCGCCTGCTCGGCGTTGGTGACGTCCATGATGACCCCGCCCTTGAGCATCTCGGCAAGGCCGATGTGCTTTCGGTCAGCGATCCGAAGTCCGTTCAGGTCCGACATGTGGTTTCTCCTTTTTGCGCTATACGACCGGAACCGCCGCGCGCTCCACCCGTTCCCGGCCCCGGAGCCGGGTGCGCGTGGATTTGATCGTTTCGGCGAGCCGCCGGACGCCCTCTTCGATCCGCCCGGCGGCCACCGACGAGAACGAGAGCCGGAGCGTGCGCTCGCCGCCGCCGTCCACGAAGAAGGGCGCGCCGGGCGTGAAGGCGACGCCCCGCTCGACGGCCTGCGGCAAGAGCGCCCCCGCGTCCATGCCCGGCGGCAGCGTGACAAGCAGCGAGAATCCCCCTTGGGGCTCCGTCCAGGTCACCTCGGACGGCATGCGTCGCCTCAGGGCTGCCAGCAGGAGCGAGCGACGCCGAGCGTACACCGTCGCGACGCGGGTTGCGTGACGGTCGAGGAGCTTGCGCTCGCAGAAGCGGTGCACCGCCGCCTGGATAAGGGCGCTCGTGTGGAGATCGGCGAGCTGCTTGGCCGCCTGGAGCCGCTCGAGGACCGGCCGAGGACCGACGAGCCAGCCGAGCCGCAGGCCCGGAAAGAGGATCTTCGAGAACGTGCCGATATAGATCACGACACCGCCACGGTCGGCCGCCTTGAGCGGCAGGCTCGGCCCGTCACCGTAATAGAGGCTGCCGTCGAACCCGTCCTCGACGATCGGCACCTGGTGGCGCGCCGCGGCCTCCAGCAGGCGCCGCCCGGTCTCCGGCGTGACGGCCAGTCCCGTCGGATTGTGGGCGCTCGGCTGACAGTAGAAGAGCTTCGGCGTGTGGCGCTCCAGCAGGCGCTCGAAGACCTCAGCCCGCGGTCCCGCGCCGTCCCAGGGCACGCTGAGAAGCTGGGCGCCGAACGATCGGAACACCTGCATGGCTCGCGGGTATGTCGGCTGCTCGATCGCAACGAAGTCGCCCGGATCGATCAGCGTGCGGGCGATCAGGTCGAACCCTTGCTGCGAGCCGTTCACGATCAGGATCTCTTCCGGCCGCGCCTCGAGGCCGAACCGCAAGAGGTACGTCGAGAGGTACTGCCGGAGCGGAGGATAACCGCCGGCCGGATAGTACTGCAGGAGCGAGGCGCCCTCCTCGCGGATCACCTGGTTCAGCACGCGGCGAAAGGCGTCGGTCGGGAAGAGCCCGCTGTCCGGCATGCCGCCCGCAAACGACACGACGGTGCCGCTCGACGGGATGGGAGTCACGGCACGCGAGCGCTCGTCGTCGGCGCCGAGGATCTGCGCGTTGCGCGAGAAGAGCCCGGACCAGTTCAGCGCGACGGGCGGCGCGGCCGGCGACGCTACCCGCACGCCTCCGCTCACGGCCCGCTCGGCGACGAAGGTCCCTTGCCCGACGTGGGCGCGCGCCCAGCCGGCCGCGACCAACTCTTCGTATGCGAGCGACACGGTTCCCCTGTTGACACCGAGCTGTCGCGCGAGCTCGCGCGTGGCCGGGAGCTTCGTCCCCGGTGTCAGCAGCCGCTCGTGGATCAGCCGTTCCAGGTGCGCCTGGATCTGGCGCGGGAGCGCCGTGGGATTGTCGCGGTCGATTGGGATGTTCACCAATTTCCCTGCCCAGCCATTTTGGCTCGAATTGCCGGGGCGTCAAGGGCCAATTGGCCTGATCGGGACAGGCCAATTGCCAGGGTTTGGGTTGCGCCCGCAATGACACCCCCGGTTACAATGGCGGGGCTGCAAGCATGGTAGTCGTCGCGGGCCAGACGACCGGCCAACGAAGGGAGGACCGCATGGCGGGCGAGGCGCCCATCAAGCAGGCCGTGAAGTGGATCGACGACCAGCTCCTCGACAATCCCGGCGCGGATCGCGTCAAGCTCGTCGACGACGCGTCGCGCCGCTTCGATCTCTCGCCGCTCGACGCGGACTTCCTGTTCCGTCATCTGGCCGAGCGGGCGAAGAAGAAGTGAGCGACGCGCAGGCGCGTCGCGTCCAGGAGCAGTTCGGCGGGAGCGCGGCGGAGTACGTCACGAGCCCCCTGCACGCGGCCGGTGAAGACCTCGATCGACTGCTGGCCTGGGGTGCCGCCCGGCGCAGCGATCGCGTGCTCGACGTCGCGACCGGCGGGGGTCACACGGCGCTCGCGTTCGCCGGCGTCGCGCGGCGGGTGGTCGCCTACGACCTCACCGAGCCGATGCTCCAGGCCGCGCGTGGGCACCTGCAGGCCCGGGGCGCCACGAACGTCGGGTTCGTCGCGGGGGACGCGGGCGCGCTGCCCTTCCGCGACGGATCGTTCGACGTCGTCACCTGCCGCACCGCGGCGCATCACTTCGCCGATGTCGGCGCCGCCGTGCGCGAGATCTACCGGGTCCTGCGCCCGGGGGGCTCGCTCCTCCTTCAGGATATCCTCGGCCACGACGACTCCGAGGCGAGCGCGTTCATCCTCGAGGTCGAGAAGCGGCGCGATCCCTCGCACGTCCGGAGCTACCGGACGGTCGAGTGGAAGGCGTTCTTGCGGGCCGCGGGTCTGACGGTGATGGAGGACTTCGTCATCTGGAAGGCGCGCGAGTGGGACGAGTGGACCGGCCGGATGCGGATGTCCGCCGAGGCGCGACGCGAGCTCGAGACGTTCGTGCGTCAAGCGCCCGAGCGGTGCCGAGCCGCGTTCGACTTCACGCTCACCCGGGACACCGTCGTTTCTTTCACGGACCGCCAGATCCTGCTGCGCGCCGACCGGGACTGATCGCCAGAGCACCCCGACCGCGGGCACGACCCGCGCGGGACGTCAGCTCGTGCGGGGGCGCAACCGGACCAGCGTCGCGCCGGTGCCCCCGCGCTCCGGCGGAGCGTCGGCGTACGCGGCCACGAGGGGATGCCGGGCGAGCAACGACTGCACGATCTTGCGCTGGACGCCGACCCCTCGCCCGTGGATCAATCGCACTTCGGTGAATCCTTTGGCGTGAGCCGCCTCCAGGTAGTCGCCGACGACCGACGCCACATCGCGCGGCGCGAAGGCGTGCAGGTCCAGCGCATCCTCGATCGGGATACGGACGGGCTCGTCGTCTACAGCCGCGGTCCTCCCAGCACGTGCTCCTTCCAGTGGTCGAAGCTCAGGAGATCCTCCCCCGAGAGCTTGCACTGTCAGAAGGTCGCCGCGCGCTCGAAGAACGGCACGTCCACCAGGCCCACGCTCTCGGCGCGCGCGGTCTCGGCGACCTTCTGGGCCACCATCTGCCGCACGAACGGGATCGGGATGCGACCAAGCCGGTGGATGACCTCCTCTGTGCAGCGAATGCGCGTTCCCGGCAGCACGGGCCCCTCGGCGAGGATCGTGTCCGCCTCGCGCTCGGGATGCTCGCACGTCTCCGGCACGAGCTGCTGAAGACGGAGCGACACGTACTCGGTCACCCAGGCCTGGATTCCCCGCCTCGCCTCTTCGAGATTCGGCGCCGTGCGGTCGAGCTTCTCGTTGACGGTGACGAGGAGCTGCTCCAGACGACTGAGCTGCGACTCGAGCGCCGCGAGGCGCCGGTCGACGTTCGCTTCGCTCATCGAGTCCTCCGAAAGCCCGGCGGCGCTCACGCGCTCGGCGGGCGGCGGGTGTGCCAGTCGGTGAGTCGCTGGTAGGCATCGACAACGCGCAGCACGGTGGCCTCGTCGAACGGCCGGCCGACTATTTGAAGCCCGATCGGCAGGCCGCTCCCCGTGAAACCGCACGGCGCCGCACACGCCGGATGGCCCGAGAAGTTGAACGGCCGCGTGAGGCGGATCAGCGCGGAGCGTACGTCGGACTTGCCGTCACCGAGCGTCGTCTGGCGGTCCCCGAGCATGGTCGCCGGGATCGGCGTCGCGGGCGCCAGGAGCACGTCGCGCTTGGCGAGGGCCTCGTCGACTTCCCGGCTCACCAGTGCGCGTATCTGCTGGGCCCGGACGTAGTGGGCCCCGCTGACGAACGCGCCCACCCGGAGCCGCTCCCGGACGTCCGGCTGGTAGTCCTGCGCTCGAGACCGCATCCAGGCGGCGTGATAGGCGAGCGCCTCCGACGCTACGATCGCGGAGGAGGCGGCGGCCACGTGGATCACCTGGGTCAGGTTCACCTCGTCCACGATCGCGCCCGCCCGCTCGAGCTGCTTCGCCGCCGCTTCCACGGCCGCGCGCACATCGGGAGCGGCGACGTCCGTGAAGTGAGCGCGCAGGAGCCCCACGCGCAGACCCTTCATATCGCCGGTGAGCGCCGCGGTGTAGTCGGGTACCGGCAGCACGCTCGTGGTCGGGTCGGCGGGATCGTAGCCGGCGATCGCATCCAGGATCAGCGCGCAGTCCCGCGCGGTGCGCGTCATCGGCCCCACGTGGTCCATCGACCAGGCGAGCGGCAGCACGCCGGCGCGGCTCACCCGTCCGTAGGTCGGCTTGAGCCCCGTGATGCCGCAGAGCGAGGCCGGAATGCGAATCGAGCCGCCCGTGTCCGAGCCGAGGGATCCGGGCGCGAGGCCTGCCGCCACCGCCGCCCCCGAGCCCGAAGACGAGCCGCCCGTGATGCGATGGGCGCCCGCGTCCCACGGGTTCCGCGCGTCGCCGTAGTGCGCGTTGAGCCCTTCGGGCCCATACGCGAACTCGTGCATGTTGAGCTTGCCGAGCACGATCGCGCCGGCCGCGCCGAGACGCGCCACCACAGTCGCGTCCGCCCGCGGTACCGAGTCGGCGAGGATTTTCGAGCCGCCGGTCGTGCGGACGCCCTTCGTCGAGTAGAGGTCCTTCGGCGCCCACGGCACGCCGTGGAGCGGCCCCGCGACCTTGCCCGCCATCAGGTCCGCCTCGGCCCCCCGCGCCGCCTGGAGCGCCGCATCAGCACAGACGGTGATGAACGCGCGCAGTTTCGCATCGAGAGCAGCGATACGGTCGAGATGAGCGCGAACCACCTCGACGGGCGACACTTCCTTGGTCGCGATCATCCGGCCGAGGTCGGCCATGGAGGCCCAGAAGAGCTCGCTCATCTCATCGTCCGCTCGCCGCGGGCCTGGGGGGCCCAGCCCCCGGTCGGTCTTGCCGCTCGCATCGCCACTCAGAGCACCCGGTACTGCGTCGTCGGCTCGAGCTCGCCGATGGGCACGACCTCCAGACGCTCCAGCATTTCCAGGAGGCGCTCGACGGCGGGCCGGAGCGACTCGAGCTCCGCGTCGGTCCAGGCGAACCCGCCGAGGGCGGCCATGCGCCTCAGGGTCTCCACGTCTATTTCCATGCGCGCGAGCATACCACTAGAATGAGGGGCCATGGCCGTCGCGCTGACAATCCTCCACGATCCCGGCGACGTCGCGTCGCGCCGGACGCTCAGCGTTGCGCCCGGGACGACGATTCTCAAGGCGGCGCACGCCGGCGGTGTCGACATCACCGCGACGTGTGGCGGGCGCGGTCGGTGCACCTCGTGCCGGGTCAAGTTCCTGGCGGGTCTGCCACCGCCGCCGACGATCATGGACCAGGTTCAGCTCGGCGATGACCTCGTCCGCGAGGGGTATCGCCTCTCCTGCCAGTGCGTTCTCCACGAGCCCGTCACCGTGCAGGTCGCGCCACCGCTCGAAGAACGCTCGTTCCAGATCCTCGGCGCCGGGCCCGGCGTCCGGCAACTCGGCCGCGTCACGCTCGACTCGGGAATCGCCAAGCAGGTCGTCAAGGTCACCCTGCCGCGGGAGGAACATCACCAGACGTCCGACCTCGAGCAGCTCCTGGAGGCCGTCGGCCTCACGACCGCCGACGTCGGCCCCGCGGTGCTCCAGGGATTACCGCAAGCCCTCCGCGCCGACCCCGCCGGCGTGACCGTGGCGACATTTGTGTCGGGCGGCGCCGCGGGTGGCCGGCAGCGGATCCTTGCGGTCGAGCGCGGCGACACCGCCGGGATGAAGTTCGGCCTCGCGATCGACATCGGCACGACCAGTGTGGTGACCACTCTCATCGAGCTCGAGTCGGGCGAGCAGCTCGCGTCGGTCTCGAGCCTCAACCCTCAGGCGGTCTTCGGCGGCGACCTCATGTCGCGCATCGCCTTCGCGCAGTTCAACCCCGGCAATCTGCGAAAGCTCCACACCCGGATCATCGGCCTCCTGAACCAGCACGTCGAGCAGATCTGCCGCGAGTCCGGAGTGCTCGCGAAGTGGATCTACAAGGTCGTCGTCGTCGGCAACACTTGCATGCATCACATCCTGCTCGGCATCGACCCCTCGCACGTCGGCCTCGCCCCGTATGCGCCGGTCATGCGCCACGCGGTGACGCTGTCCGCCCGCGAGCTCTTCCTGAAGGTCGCGCCCGAGGCGCGCGTGTGCCTCCTACCCCTGGTGGCGGGGTTCGTCGGCGCCGACGCCGTCGGGGTCGCGCTCGCCACGCGCATCTACGAGAGCGCCGAGATCCGCATCGCGGTCGACATTGGCACCAACGGCGAGGTGCTGCTGGGCTCGCGCGACCGACTCTGGGCGTGCTCGGCGCCCGCCGGTCCGGCTCTCGAGGGCGCCCAGATCCGCCACGGCATGCGCGGCGCGCTCGGCGCCATCGACCGCGTCAGCGTCGACGACGACATCCACGTCCACACGATCGGCGAGACGGACGCGCTCGGCATCTGCGGCTCCGGGATCATCGACCTGCTGGCCGGCCTCCTCGAGGCCGGGGTCATCGACTGGACGGGCCTCATCCAGGTGGAGACGCGCCACGCCCTCCCGTCGAAGCTCTCCGAGCGCGTCGTCGTCCGGGGCGAGGAGCGTCAGGTCATCGTGCTCCGGCCGGGCGAGGCCGGGGCACGTCAGGAGATCGTGCTGACCCAGGACGACGTGCGGCAGGTCCAGCTGGCGAAGGGGGCGATCGCCTCGGGCGTGATGATGCTCCAGCACGTCGCCGGCGTTCCGGGGGAGACGGTCGTGGAGCTGATGCTGGCGGGCGGCTTCGGCAACTACGTGTCGATCGAGAGCGCGCTCCGGATCGGATTGATTCCGCCGCTACCCCGCGAGCGCATCCGCTATGTCGGCAACGCCGCCTCGCTCGGCGCGCAACTCTGCCTCGTGTCCGAGACCGAGCGCGCCCGCGCCGAGGCGGTGGCGGCGCGGATCGAGCACGTCTCGCTCGCGGCCCACCCGGATTTCGAGGGGATCTTCGTCGACTGCATGAATTTTCCACGACCGTCATGACCGGACGCGAAGTCGCGCGCGCGACGATCCCGGGAAAGATCGCCGGGACGGAGGTCGGCGCCCTGAGCACCTCGCTCGACGCGCGCTGGCTGATGGCCTACTCGGCGGCGCTCGGGCTGGACAACACGCGGTACTACGACACCCTCGCCCCCGCTGGGCCGGTCGCCCACCCGCTATTCTCGGTGTGCTACGAGTGGCCGGCCGCCGTCGCCCTGCGGACCAAGACAGTGCGGGAGGCGTGGGCGCTGCTCGGCGTTCACGCGACCCATCACGTGATCATCCACCGGCTGCCCACGGCGGACGACCGGCTCCTCACGCGTGCGCAGATCGTCGAGGTACGGCCGAGCCGCGCCGGCACGCTCGTCGTGGCGCGCTTCTCCACGGTGGACCGGAACGGCCGACCGGTGACGACGACCGACTACGGGTCCGTCTATCGGGGCGTCGCGACCGACGGCGAGTCGCGGCCAGCGGTCGAGCTCCTGGCTCGACCGGCGCCGCCGCCGTCCGCCGAGCCGCGCTGGAGCGCGGCGGTCCCGGTCGCAGCCCATGCCGCGCACGTGTACTCGGAGTGCGCCCGCATCTGGAACCCGATCCACACCGACGTCGCCGTCGCGCGTTCGGCCGGGCTGACGGCCCCGATCCTGCACGGCTCGGCCACGCTCGCGCTGGCCGTGTCGCAGGTGATCCGGCAGGACCTCGACGGCGACCCGGCGCGCGTCAGGGAGATCGCCGCTCGCTTCACCGGGCCGGTGTTCATGCCGTCGACCTTCACGGTACGCGGCCGCGGGCGCGCGGGCGACCTGCTCGCGTTCGACGCTGTCGACGAGCGAGGTGACCCGGTGCTGAGCGAAGGGGTGCTCCGAGCATGAAGCAGATGAGTCGGCGCGAACGCGTTCTCGCGGCGGTCAACCGGCAGCCCGTCGACCGCGTCCCTTACGCGGTCTGGCGCCATTTCCCGAGCGTGGACCACTCGCCCGCGGGCCTGGCGCAGGCGACGCTCCGGTTCCACGAGCGGTACGGCTCGGACTTCCTCAAGATCACCCCGCGCGGTGGCTATGCCGTCGAGGCCTGGGGGTGCGTTGAGGGCGAGGCTGTCCGCGAGGACGGCCATCGACCGTGCGCCAGCTGTGCGGTGCGCTCGGGAGAGGACTGGAAGAAGATCCGCGTCCTGGATCCCGCCGCCGCGCTCGGCTACGCCGGAGAGATCGAGACGATCATTCGCCTCGGCTTCGATCGTCGGATCGGGGACGCGCCGGTCGTGCCGACGCTCTTCTCGCCGTTGTCGCTCGCGAAGAAGCTCTCGGGCGACCGGCTCCAGCGCGATCTGCGCGACCATCCCGCGGCGGTCGCCGGCGCGCTCGAGGCGATCACCGAGACGCTCATCAAGTTCGCCGTCCTCGCTCTCGCGGAGGGCGTGTCCGGCATCTTCTACTCGATCCAAGCGGCCAGCCGATCGGCCAACTCCGACGACGACTACGCCCGCTTCGGCGAACCCTACGATCGGCAGTTCCTCGAGGCGATCCACTCGAAATCAGCCCTGACGATCATCCACTGCCACGGCGACCGGCTCATGTTCGACCGGTTGGCGCGTCTGCCCGGACACGCCTGGAACTGGGACGACCGCGCGACGCCGCCGTCACTGGGCGACGGCCGCGCCCAGGTGCCAGGGGCGGTCATCGGTGGGCTCCACCAGTGGAGGACGCTCCGCGACGGCACAGCGGAGCAGGCGGTCGGCGAAGTCCGGGACGCGATCGCTCAGACCGAGGGCACCGGGCTCGTCGTCGGTCCGGGCTGCGTGCTACCGATGAACACGCCGGACGCGACGGTCGCGGCCGTCGTCCAGGCGCTCGGCGGGCCGCTCAAGCGGATCCCCGGCGTCGCCCTGTAGAGCCGGCGTCACTTTCCCACGTTGAACCGGAAGGGGCAGAGTCCTGAAACGCCGCGCGGTTGGCGGCGGGGTGGTTGCAGATAGCGGCGTAGCGCGGCAGGAATTCGCAACCCAGGCGCAACCAGGTTCCCGCCTCAACCCCTTCCCTCCCCGCGCAGGACGCGGTTGATGCGGAGCCAGGGATGCCAGAGGCGAGCGTCGGTGTCGCTCACTTCGTCAGGCCGAACGCGAGGTGGTTAGCCGGGGATCCGCAGAAGAACGCCAACAACGCAATGCCGACCAGAAAGCTGAGCCAGGAGGCCCACCAGGATAGTCGCCAGCAGATGCTTCGGAAGCGCAATCGGCCGCTGTAGAGAGTCACCACGCCCATCGAGAGGATCCCGACCATACCAAGGACGCTCAGGGCCAAGGCGACCTTCGAGCAGGTCATCACTTCCCCTTCGGCCCGCGTGGGTCCACGGTGTCGGGGAGGCACTGCCCCCGGTATATCTGACCGTGAGCGTTTGCGATGAATGATCCGCCGTTCATGTCTTGCGTTACCTTCAGGACCAGCTTGTCGATCGCCTTGGCCTGTTGATGCATCGCCCCGACGCAGCCCTCTCGCGTCGAGAACGCTTGAAATACGTGCCACGGATAGGACCCGCCCATCATCCACAACACCCACGCGCACTCGGCGTGGGCCGTCGCGGCCGAGATGAGCAGGGAGAACGCGACGAGCAGTGTGGCCCTTCGTGCGAGGCGCATCATCGGTTGCACTCCTTCCGCGTACCTCGGCGCGGTCGCGACCTTAGAGACTGGCTGCCAGGGTTCCCCTGCCCGTGTTTTACGGGAGGTAATGGCTAGTGGCGAGCCACAACACGTAGAGTCCAATAATGACGCCCAGATACACCCAAAGCAGGATCTTCCTCTCTGACTTCTTCATCTCGGAACACCTGTTTCAATGTTCCCCTGTGTCCCTCACACAGGCGATGGGCTGACGCGCCCCGCGGCGCGCGATCTCCCTCAAGCTCTCGGTGAGGTCCTTCTCCACGCCGCTTTCCCCAAGGATCAAGACCGTCGTATCGATGTCCGCTATATTCCCGATGATCGTCAGAATCGCCAGCATCTGCGGGCTGCTATCGACGAGCGGGAGGTGCTCAGGAAGATGACGGTCCCGAACGTTTTGTGCCGGCGGCCTGTTAGCTCCGTCTGCGTCGACTCGATGAATACTCACGGGACCCTCCTGTGCGGGATCGCAAAAGCGGCGCCTACGGATGCCCCAATGGCGATCTTCGTGAAGGTCCTCCGTCTCCAGAGGACAGACCCGATCAGAGATTTCTCCCTACGATCGGTGCGGCGGATCGGCGCGGAGAACGGTCAGGCGGAGGGAGGGATGTCGCCCAGCGAGGCGCGCGCCAGGAGGCACCGGCACGCGCGAGGCGAGACGAACGGCGACGGCCGGAGCGCAATGGAATCGACCGACCCAGCGACGCCGTCCTGCTCCTGTATCGCCAGGACAGCGACGTGCAGGTCTGACGTCGTCTGGAGCAGCGTGCGCTTGATCTCGTCGTGCGGGGGCTCGGCAGCCCGGACGGCGGTCGGCGCCGGTCCGGTCGGGAAGTCAGAGCCGTCGACGTCGAGCACTTCGAACAGGATGAACGAGCAGACGAAGACCACGCAAAGGACGTAGATCGAGCGCCATATTCCTGAGCGCCCGAACGCAAACCGAGGCCCCATGTCTCAGAAACAATGACCCATGAGTAGCGACAAGTCAAAGGCGCTCCCGGCGACGATGGCCCGTCAGCCTGATCAAACGAGAGGAGCGCCCAATACGCGCCCAGGCTGACAGGCCCCGAAGCGGCTGCGCCGGGCTCGCGGCGTCCGCCCGGTAGCGCCGCCGACCAACTGCACGAACTCAAGGCGATGCGCGACAAGGGACTTATTACAGGAGTACGAGGCAAAGCGCCGCCAGATACTCGAGCGGGTGTAGCGGCGATGGCAAGACCGCGGCCCTGCGCAGCCCGCCACATGCCGGGTCCTCCCGATGGAGCTTCTGATCGGTGACCGTCTCGTCGACGAGACCGGGGAGTGGGAAGTCATCGGTCGGCCCTACACGACGGCGGGCGGACGCACGTCTTCGCGTCCAGAGGATCGACCAACCCGCCGTCACCGATCTACGAACCTGGGGCGCCCACGAGCGCATTGCGGTGAAGCGGAGCGGGTGATCAAGTGACCCTTCTCGCCGACCTCGAGAAGTTCGTCGCGGGCGACCGCCCGCACGGCACGTTGACCGCCGACGCGACCGAGCCCGACTGGAACGGCTTACCTGCTCACGGTGGCATGCCCGTGTGGGGTGGTATTTGAGCGGTGGGTGACGCTTGGGGATGCAATGGTCGCCCTGATTTCTTGGTCCGCTCCAGAAGTCAGCAGAAACTAGGCGGCGTGGGCAGGATAGGCCTCGTCGCCCTTCTCGCCTGTCTCGTCGTCCACCGATGCTCAAGGCGGTCGAGTGTCGCCTGCTTGTCCTAGGCCGCGAGATCGCCTCTGAGCCGTCTGCAGCCTGTGAGCCTAGGCATCGGCTCCGGCGAGACGACGTTGCTTGCGCCAAATGAGGTAGAGGTTTCGAGAGTAGATGAAGATGCCCGCCCCCTCACCGAGGATGAAGACGGGATCGAGGCGATGGAGCGCATAGGTGAACAGCGTCAGCCCCCCAACGAGGAGGTAGTCGTTCGGGTCCGATGAGCGATCACCTGCGAAGAACGCAAGCGGGTTGATGTACGCCCCGAGCAGCGGGGTCCAGTCAGGCTCGAAGATGAAGCGACCCAGCGGCAATGACTCTATAACTTCGAAGGCCATTGTAACTCCGATGCTCTTCGCAACCATGGCCGGGAACGGCCTAACGCTCGCGTTGACCGGCCGCGGCGAGCGAATGCGAGCCAGCGTGGACGGTCGGTCCGTTTCGTCACACTATCGGTTACCCCATGACATTTTCATGTAGCACCGGCACCATTTTGCGGACTGCTTGACCGCAAATTACGATGTGACATCGTTCGCCGCGAAGGGCCTGACCAGACAAGAACTCTCTCAAGGTAGGGACAACAAGGTCGCAATCATGAACTTCCTCCAAGTCGCCATCTTGCGTTGGTATGACGCGAATCTGACAGCGAGCTTTGCCGTCGGGCCGTTCCCGTTTGGCTTGGCTTTCGCGAACCGCGTCCGGTGGCCCCTTCCCGCTACTTCCCGACGTTGAACCGGAAGTGGCAGATCTCCCCGTCCCGGACGACGTAGTCCTTGCCCTCGAGCCTCAGCTGCCCCCGCGCACGGAGGTCGGCGAACGAGCCGTCGACGCCGACCAGATCGTCGTAGCCGTTGACCTCCGCCCGGATGAACCCCCGACTGATGTCGGAGTGAACGGTGCCCGCAGCGTCTTGAGCCCGCGTGCCCTCCGGGATCGGCCAGGCACGGACCTCGTCCTCCCCCACGGTAAAAAACGACACGAGCCCAAGCAAGGCATAACAGTCACTTAGCACCCGGTGGATCGCAGGCTCCTTCAGACCGAGATCGGCGAGGAAGGCGCGCTGCTCCTCCCCGTCGAGCTGGGCCACCTCGGCTTCGATCACCGCCGAAACCCACCCGATCCGAGTCCGGGGGCGTTGCGCCACCGCTTCGAGTCCGAACTGCTCGACCGCCCGGGGTCCGTCGCCAATCGCCTTCTCGTCGAGGTTCACGCAGTGGAGGATGGGCTTCTGGGAAAGAAAGGTGAACCCTCGGATCGCGCCGGCCTCGTCCGGCGTGAGCGCCACGGCGCGGAGTGGCGTCTCGCCCTCGAGCTCCCTTTGCAGGCGGTCCAGGATTCCCTGCTCCTTGAGCTCAGCCTCCTTCCGCTGCTTCTTGATCGACGCCTCGAGACGCTCCAGACGCCGCTCGACGACCTCGAGATCGGCGAGGATGAGCTCGGTCTCGAGATCCTCGATGTCCCGCTTCGGCGCCGGAGCCCCCAGCGCTTCGTCGGCGAAGGCCCGGACCACGTGGAGCAGCGCGTCGGCGTTCCTGAAGTCCTTCGCGTCGAGCCCTGCCCGCTCGCCCCGCTCGATGCCCGCGAGGTCAACGACCTCGAACGTGGCATACGTCGTCTTCCGCGGTTTGAAAAGGGCGGTGAGCCGATCGACGCGCGGGTCGCGCACGCGCGCGACGCCGGTGTGCAGCTCGGCGCGCCCGGAGTCGTAGCGCGCGGTCGCGACCTTGGAGCCGGTGAGCAGGTTGAAGAGGGTGGTCTTTCCCGACTTGGGGAGTCCGATCAGGCCGATCTTCATGAGGTGATTATGCCAGGTGTCGTATCCTCGAGGGCGTTCTGAGCCATCCGTCGAGAGACATGGACCTCAAGGGCGCGGCCATGGCCGTGCTCATCTCGATCCTCTGGGGCGCCAATACCGTCGTGATCAAGATGGGCCTCGAGGACGCCCCGCCGCTCCGCCTCGCGTGGATGCGCTTCGTCGTCGGAGGCATCGTGATCTGCCTCTGGGCCTGGCTCACGCGCCGCTTCGCCGGCTTCCGCATCGAGCCCGCCGAGTGGCGCCCGCTCGCGCTTCTGGGCCTCTTGTTCAGCGTGCAGATGGCCGCGACCAACGTCGGGACCTGGCTCACGAGCGCGGCGCACGCGTCCATCCTGCTCAACCTCTACGCCGTTCACACGGTCGTCCTCGCCCACTTCCTGATCCCGGGCGATCGGCTCTCCGTCAAGAAGCTCGCGGGGGTCCTCGTCGCCTATTCCGGAATCGTCCTGCTCTTCGCCGGCCAGGTGGCGCACGGCTCGCCGACGCTCCTCGGTGACGTGGTCGTGACGGGGGCCGGCTTTCTCCTGGCCGAGCGCACCGTGTACCTGGCGCGGGCGGTTCAGCGCCTGGATCCCGTGAAGCTGCTCCTCGCGCAGGCGGTGGTGGGGACGGCGCTCTTCGTCGTCATCTCCTTCATCGTCGAGCCGGCGCCGACCCGCTGGACCGCGCGGCTCGGCGTCTCGATCGCCTACCAGGGCGTGCTGATCTCCGGGTTCAACTTCGTGGTAAACCTCGCACTCCTGCGCAAGTACCGCCCGAGCGCGCTCTCGGCGTTCTTTCTCACGCAGCCGATCTTCGGCGTCGTCGCGGCGGCGCTGGTCGCCGGGGACCCGCTCACGCCCGAGCTCGTGCTCGCCTGCGCGGCCGTCGCAGTGGGCATTGGGCTCACGAACCGCTGAGGGGCCTTGGGTATAATCGCGCCATGACCACCGCGCCGTCGAAGACGCTCGAGGTCGTGCCGAACCCGCACCCGGACCGCGACTACGAGGTCGCGATGACGGTGCCCGAGTTCACGTGCCTCTGCCCCCGCACGGGCCAGCCGGACTTCGCGACGATCCGCATCCGGTACGTGCCCGACCAGCACCTAGTCGAGCTGAAGTCGCTCAAGCTCTATCTGTGGTCGTACCGCCAGGAGGGCGCCTTCCACGAGGACGTGACCAACCGGATCCTCGACGACTTCGTGGCCGTCGCCAGGCCGCGCTGGCTCGAGGTGACGGGTGACTTCAACGTGCGGGGCGGCATCAAGACCGAGATTCGCGCGACGCACGGCAAGCGGCCGGAAATCTAGACCGCGGGCCTCGGCCCCGGGGCTACGTCGCGAGCGCCAGCAACACCGTCCCCAGGAGCATCACGAGCGCGCCCAACGCCGACTCTCTGACCCGCTGACCTTCGCCGAACGCCAGGACGCCGATCGCCATCGCGTAGAGGATCTCGACCTGCTTCACGGCCTCGACGTACGAGGTGAGCGTCAAGGTGTAGGCCTTGCCCTGACTCAGCGTGGTGAGCGCGGCGAAGAGGCCGAGCGCGACGAACTCTTTCCAATGCCGCGGGATCGCCCGGAAGTGCTGCGCCGACGTCGTCAGCGCGAGCGGCGTGACGAAGAGACTCGCGGCGAAGTACGGGCCGAGCGTGCCGACGGCGGTGTTGGAGGCGAGGATCGCCTGCTTGATCGTGATGACCGACGGCGCGTACAGAAGGGCCGCCAGCAGCGTGTAGCGCTGGCCGCGGTCCGTGAAGAGGACGCGGAGCGGCGCCCAGAGCGAGATCCGCGCGCTGCTCACGTTCAGCAGGTACACGCCGGTCGCGCTCAACAGCACGCCCGCCACTCCGAGGGCGCTCGGCCACTCGCCGAACGTCACTCCCATCCCGAGGAGGATCAGGAGACTCACCTTCCAGAGCGCGGTGACGATCGAGATCGCCGACAGCTTGAGCGCCTTCGAGAGGGCGAGGGTCGAGAGCGTCTGGCAGACGCCGAACGCCAGGCACCAGGCAAAGAAGCCGGGCTTGAGCTCGGGCCAACCGCTCAACACGCAGGCGACGAAGGCGAACGGCAGGAGGAAGGTGAAGCGGCCCCAGACGTTGATGTACTCGTCGAGCGCGTGCCCCAGGCGCTTCATGACCGTGTTGCGGAGCACCTGAAACAGCGCCGCCGCCAGGGCCAGGGCGAGCCACATGCCGACGATTCTATCCCGGGGGGCCAGCGGGACCGTCGCGTCCCGCGAGCGCGCTAAAGCGTCGAGCGACTCCCCGTCAGTGCGCGCGGCCGGCGGCGACGATGCCGCGCGCTTCGTCGTGCATCGGGATCTTGTTGATGACCGCGTAAGGCATCAGATCTCCAGCGCGACCTTGATCGAGGCGGTGCCGGCGTGCGCGGCGAACGCCTCGCCGATCCGGTCGAGGCTGAACCGGTGCGTGATGAGCGGTGCGGTCCGCACCGCGCCGCTGGCGACAAGCCTCAGCGCCTCCGGGAACTCGTCCTGGTAGATCATCGAGCCTGTGATCGTGACCTCGCGGCGTACGACCGAGAAGAACGGCACCGGCGTCGGCTCGTGGGGAAGTCCAGTGAGCACGACCCGACCCCCCGGTCTCACCAGCTCGAGCGCGTGCGTCACGGCTTCGGCGGAGCCGGCGGTCTCGACCACGAGATCCACGCCCTCCCGGCCGGAAAACCGCCGGCCGGCGTCCACGAACCCGACGTCGCCGGTCGTGTGCGTGGCCTCGGCGCCGAGCTCGCTCGCGAGGGCGAAGCGGCGCCGCGAGCGGCTCACGACGAGGACGCGTGCGCCGCGCGCGCGAAGCACCTGGAGGGCCAGGAGCCCGAGGGTTCCCGCTCCGACGATCGCCGCCGTCTCGCCTCGCCTTGGGGCGCCGCGCTCGACGGCGCGGACGACGACGGCGAGGGGCTCGGTGAGCAGGAGCGCATCGGGCCCGGCGGCCGGCGGTGCCGGCCAGCAGCAGCGCGCGGGCAGCCGGACAAGCTCGGCGAAGCCGCCGTCGACATCGATGCCGATCGCCGTACGCGTGAGACAGAGATTGCGGTTGCCCTCGCGACAGAGCGGGCACCGCCCGCACGCGTAGTTCGGCTCGACGACGACTCGATCTCCAGAGCGGACGCACGTCACGTCGGACGCCACGGCCTCGACGTGGCCGACGAGCTCGTGGCCCATCACCCTGGGGTAGGCGACGGGCCGCTCGCCGGTCCAGATCCGGTAGTCCGTGCCGCAGAGCCCCGCCGCGACGATGCGAACCACGACGTCCCCGGACTCGGGTCTCGGCTCCCGCGCGGTCTCGACGCGAAGATCGCGCGGCCCGTGAAGAATGGCCGCTTTCATGGCGCACACAATCTACTCGACCACCCCCCGTCCAGCAACTCCCGGAGAGGCCCGGCCGGTACCCGAGACGCAAGCCGCCCGCGGCCTATGCGGCCGAGTGGCCGCCGTCGAGAAAAAGCGTCTGGCCGGTCATGAAATCGGAGCTCGACGACGCGAGATAGACCGCCAGCGGACCGATCTCCTCGGGCCGCCCGATCCTCCGCGCAGGAACGTCACGCGTCAGCCGCTCGTTGATCGTCGGATTCGCAAAAGCCTCGTGGGTCATGTCGGTCGCGAACCAGCCGGGCGCGATCGCGTTCACCTGCACGTTGTGGCGTGCCCATTCCACGCCCAGCGCGCGCGTGAGCGCGATGATGCCACCCTTCGTCGCTCCATAGATCGTGTAACCTGGCAGGCCCACCTGACCGAGGACCGAGGCGACGTTGATCACCTTGCCGGACTTCTGGGCGATCAGGTGGGGCGCCGCCGCGCGACATCCGTTGAACACGCCGGTGAGGTTCACGTCGAGCATGAAGCGCCAGTCCTCCGGCGTCATCTCGGCCAGCGGGGCAACCCTGGCCACGCCCGAGTTGTTGACGACAATGTCGAGGCGACCGAGCTCGCGGACCGTACGCTGGACCAGCGTGTCTACCTCGGCATAGCGCGCGACGTCGGTGGGCGCGACGACCGCTCGACGCCCGGCCCGCGCCGCGAGATGCGCGGTCTCCTCGAGCGCCGCCTTCGAGCGGGCGGCGAGAGCAACGTCGGCGCCGGCGTCGGCCAGCGCCACGGCGATCGCGCGGCCGAGGCCGCGGCTGGCGCCCGTGATCACCGCGACCTTTCCGGCGAGCGCGCCGGACCCTGCGGTCAGTGGTAGAGCTCCTCGATCGTGTCCTTGTACTTCTGCGAGACCACCCTGCGTTTCACCTTGAGGGTCGGCGTCAACTCGCCGCCGTCGAGCGTGAAGTCGGTGGCGAGCACCGTGAATCGCTTGATCTTGGCGTACGACTGGAGCTGCGTGTTCTTCTCCTCCACCGTGCGCCCGACGCGCTCCACGACCTTCGGGTGCTTGACGATGGCCGCCGCCTCGCTGGTGAGGATCCCCTGCTCGCGCGCGAACTTCGACAGCTCTTCGGGGTTCACGGTGATGAGCGCCACCGGGTACGGGCGTCGATCGCCGTAGATCATGACCTGACTGATGAACGGGTCGGCCTTCAGGAGGTTCTCGATGTTCTGGGGCGCGATGTTCATACCGCCCGCGGTGACGATGAGATCCTTCTTCCGGTCGGTAATGACCAGGAAGCCGTCCCCGTCGATCGTCCCGATGTCACCGGTGTGGAACCACCCGTCCAGATCGAAGACTTCGCGCGTCGCCTCCGGTTGCTTGAAGTAACCGAGCGTAGCGATGTTCGGCCCGCGCGCCAGGATCTCGCCGTCCGCGGCGATCCTCAGCTGGACGCCAGGCAGGGTCTGGCCGACGGAGCCGAACTTGAAGCGATCGGGCCGGTTGAACGTGAGGGCCGGACACGTCTCGGTGAGCCCGTAGCCCTCCAGGAGGAGGATGCCGGCGGCGTGGAAGAACTCGGCGATGTCACGCGAGAGCGGGGCCCCACCGGACACGGCCCACTGGAGCCGCCCGCCGAGGGCCGCGTGCAGTTTCGAGAAGACCAGCCGGTGGGCGAGCTTGCGTTTGAGCTCGAGCGTCGCGGGCACGGGCTGGCCGCGCTGCTGATGGCGGCTCACGTCCCTCCCGACCGACACCGCCCAGCCAAAGATCTTCCTCTTCGCGGGCGAGCCGGCCTCGACGCCGGCGAGGATCTTCCCGTAGACCTTCTCGAACACGCGCGGCACGCTGCAGATGAAGTGAGGCCGCGTCTCCTTCAGGTTCTCGCCGACCTTGTCCAGGTTCTCCGCGAACGCCGTCGTCAGGCCGTGCGCGACGCCGAGGAACGACTCGAGCCGCGCAAAGGAATGCGCGAGCGGGAGGAACAGGAGATGGACCCATCCCTCCTCGACGGGAGTCGCCTGTTTCGAGGCGGTCACCGCGGCGATGTGGTTGCCGTGGGTCTGCATCACCCCCTTCGGGGGGCCCGTGGTGCCCGACGTGTACACGATGGTCGCGAGATCGGTCGGGCGTGTCGACGCCACGCGCTCGGCGAGGGTGCTCCGGTGCGCGTCCACGCTGTCACGTCCCAGCCGGCGAAGCGTCTCCCAGGTCATGACCATCTTGGGGGGTTGCGGCGCGTCGTAGCCGGTGATGACCACGATCTGTTCGAGGCCCGGCGTCTTGTCGCGCGCCTCGAGCACCTTCGAGAGCTGCGCGGGATCCTCCACGATGATCGTCTTCGCCCCTGAATCGTTCACCACGTAGGCGATCAGATCTGGAGGATAGGTCGGATAGACCGGGACCGTTACGCAGCCGGCGCTGAAGATCGCAAAGTCGGCCTGGACCCATTCGGCCCGGCTGGTCGACAGGAGCGCCACGGCGTCACCCTTGCCGCGACCGAGCGCCAGAAGACCGAGCGCGACCTCGCGCACCACGTCCCCGACCTCTCGCCACGTAATCGTCTTCCAGTCGGCGCTTTGCTTGAACTGGTGAGCAGGACGGTCACCGCTCCGCTCGACGCGGTCCCAGAACATCCTCGCGAGGGTGTCGGGTGTCATAGCTGGGCCTCCCTGTAAGGCATCAATCTCAAAGGGATAACTGACGCTAGCACGTGCTGCGAGAGCTCGTGGAGTTCTCCTCGGCCACGGCGAAGGAAGGCGTGAGGCTCTACGCCGAGCTTCAGCAGGGCGCCATCGAGGTGCTGCGCGACTCCCAGGCTGCAGCCGGGCGCTGGCAGGCATCCTGGTCCGACAGCGCGAAGGACCCGGTGCACGTTTATCAGAAGGCGCTGATGGAGGGGGTGGACAGTGTCGAGAAGGCGTTCAAGCTTCTCGAAGGTCACGCCCAGGCGCTCACCCGCTCGGCCGAGCGGTTTCAGGCGTCGGCGGAGCAGGCCGGCAAGGGCATTCAGGAAACGTGCACGGCCGTCGTCACGACGATGAAGGACGTCTACTACCAGAACTAGGCTACTTCGTCTGGTTCTTCCGCTTCTCGAGCCGCTCCTCGAGGGAGCGTAGGCGTTCTCGGAGCGCCGAAACTTCCTCGCGGAGGCGCTCCGCGTCGGGCTCGGCGCCGTCGCGCTTCGGCTCGGCGCGCGTCACGGCCATCCCCCAGCCGGCCCGCGAGGCCCAGTCCTGGAAGATGCGCTCCACCTCCCGCTGGCTGAAGACGATGCCCTCGAGGCTCGATTTCATCGACCGCTGGACGAAGTCCTGCCACGCCTCACCGTGCTTGATGAGCTGGTGGAGGAACGCGGTGGGCAGCGCGGCGCGGTGATTGCGCTCGTTCTCGAGGATGATCTGGGCCAGCGTCACCGAGGTCAGGTCCTCGCCCGAGGCGGCGTCGACCACGGCGATCTCTCGGCCCGCCCGGATCATCTCCTCGATCTCCTCGAGGGTGACGTACCGGCTCTCCTGGGTGTCGTAGAGCTTTCGGTTCGAGTATCGTTTGATGACGTACGCCATGAGCCTCCTCGGCGGGGCGGCCCCTGCCGGCCACTATGAATGGCGTAACACCCTGCGTCAAGAGCCCCGCGAGACGCGCGGCGTGCTAGACTGGCCGCCCACGCTTCCTGGAGGTGGCCGTATGAAGCTCAAGGGACGCACGGCGCTCGTCACCGGAGGCTCCCGCGGCATTGGTCGCGCGATCGCGCTGGCGCTCGCCGAGGAAGGCGCCGACGTCGCCGTCAACTACGTCTCGAGCGAGCCGGCCGCCAAGGAGGTTGCCGAGCAGATCCGGAAGATGGGCCGCCACTCGGTGCTGGCGCAGGCCGACGTCGGCGATTACCCCGACACGTTCCGAATGGCGCAGGACCTCGTCAAGGAGTTCGGCCACCTGGACATCCTCGTCAACAACGCGGGGATCAACTCGGACAAGACTTTCGTCAAGATGGACCACGCCTCCTGGCGCAAGGTGCTCGCGATTAACCTCGACGGCGTGTTCAACTGCACAAAGGTGTTCATCGACCAGATGCTCAAGCAGAGCTACGGCCGTGTGGTCAACATCACATCCGTCATCGGTCAGATCGGCAACTTCGGCCAGGCCAACTACGCCGCCTCGAAGGCCGGGGTCGCAGCGTTCACCAAGTCACTCGCCAAGGAGCTCGCGGGCAAGGGGATCACGGTGAACGCGGTGGCGCCGGGCTTCATCGAGACGGACATGGTCCAGGGGATTCCTGAAAAGGTCCGCGAAAAGCTCCTGAGCCAGATTCCGCTGAAGCGTTTTGGAACGGTCGAGGAGGTCGGTCGCGCCGTCGTCTACATCGTCTCGTCCGATGGCGACTACATCACGGGCGCGGAGCTCTCCATCAACGGCGGGCTGCTGATGTGATCATCGCGGCCCAGAGCCTCGCCGCCTGGGCCGCCAGCGCCCACGGCCCGAGCGCGAGCGCCGCCAGCGAGGCCGTCCGCCGGGGCCGCTGCTCGTAGACGACGCGCGCCTTCGACGGCATCACCCACGCCTCGCCCGAGAGAACCTCCTCGCTGCGCTGGTTGACACATACGGTCTGGAGCCGGATGCGATTGCGCTCGCGGAGCACCTCGAGGACGTCCACCCGGGCGGTGATCGTGTCCCCCGCCCGCACGGGCTTCACGAACTTGAGGCTCTGGGAGAGGTACACGGCGCCCGGCCCCGGGAGCCGGGTGCCGATGACCGCCGAGATCAGCCCCGCCGTGAAGATGCCGGGCGCGATCGGCCCCTTGAACGGGGTCGTCGCGGCGTAGGCGGCGTCGCTGTGGACGGGGTTCAGGTCGCCCACCGCGTCGATGAAGCTCGCGATGTCGTCCTCCTCCACCAGGCGCACCAGGTCCGCGTGGTCGCCGGGACCGATCTCCGCGATCGTCTTGCCGATCACTTCGGTTCCTTGTCCGTGAGGCGTCGAAGCGCCACGGCGATCAAGTCCTCGAGCCGCTCGATCCGCTCCTCGAGCTCCACGATCTGCTTGGCCACCGCGGTCAGCTGGCTGCGGGACGGCAGATTCAAGGCCTGGAGGGCCTGGTCGACCTGCTGGTCGACGGCCTTCTTCGCGGGTGCCTGCGCGACGAGGAACTGGTCGAGCGACTGCCCCATGAGCTTTGCGAACTGCTCGGTGCCCATCGTCTGGCCGAGCACCTTGGACCAGGCCTCGATCCACTGGTCGAGGAACTGCTTCCACTGCGTCAGAAGGTCCGGGGTGGTGGGCGTCTGGGCGAAGAGCTTCGCCCAGGTCTGCACGCCCTGATCGAGCACAGGCCGCCAGAACGCCGTCGGGTCTGGCGTGGGGGTCGCGGAGGCCTGGCCGACGAGGCGCGTCCAGGCCTGGGCGCCCTCCTCGAATTGTTTCCTCCACAGCTCGAACAACTGGTTCGGCGGCTCGCTACGAGCGGGGCGCCAACCAGCCCGAGACCTTGGGCCAGCAGTGAACGGCCGCACCGCGCCCGGCAATGAGCGAGATGTGTCCGCCCGGCAGCTCGACGTACTCCTTGTCGCGACTGCCCACAGAGTCGATGAGCGCCCGGACGCACTCGGGCGGCGCGATGTAGTCCTCCTTGGCGCCGACGACGAAGATCGGACAGGTGATGCGCTCGAGCCGTACCGGCCGGCCGCCCATGACGAGTTCGCCGCGATAGAGCTTGTTGTCCTGGTAGAAGTCCCGCACCCACTGGCGAAAGAACTCGCCCGGGAAGGCCACGTACTCGTTCGCCCACTTGTTCAGCGCCTGGAATCCTTCGACGTACTTGTCGTTCCACAGGTTCCACCAGAGGTTCAGGTTGGTCGAGAGGTCCATCGTGGGCTTGAGGAGCTTGAAGCCGGCCTTCACCAGGTCCGCCGGGATCGAGCCGAGCGTGTCCACAAAGCGGTCGACGTTGAAGTTCTGTTTACCGAGCCAGAGCCCGAAGAGTCCGACCTTCGCGAAGTCGATGGGCCCGGCCATGTTGACGAAGTTCTTCACCGGCACCTCGGGATGCGTGGCGACGAACGCCGCGGAGATGGGCGCCCCCATGCAGTAGCCGAGCACGGAGAGCTCCTCCGTCCTCGAGGTCTCGAGCACCCGTCTGGCCATGCGCGGCAGGATCCGCGTCACACACTCCTCGACCGTCAAGTCGTTGTCCTCGGGACCGAACACGCCCCAGTCGAGCATGTAGAAGTCGAAGCCCTGGCGCGTCATGTGCTCGACGAAGCTGCCGCCCGGCAGGAGGTCGAAGATATAGGGCCGGCTGATCCCGAGGTTCGGGACGAACAGCAGCGGAATCCTGTGAGTTCGCGCCGACTCGTACCGGTAGAGTCGGGACTTGTTTCGCTTGTAGATCTCCACCCGCGGCGTCTGGCCCGTCTTCGGCTCGACCGGGTTCGTCACCAACCCCTGGAGGTTCGCGAGCCGGCGGAAGCCCCGCTCGAGCTCCTCCTGCCATCGCTTGATCGTCTCGGCCGGCGGGTCGCCGGCGCCACCCGCAAACCCGCTGGTGAACCGCTCGACGACGTCGGCAAAACGCTCCTGTCCCATGGTCGAAGCACTCCTTCATCTGATTACATCTGGAATGATTACATCTGGAACATCGAGCCGAGCTTCATCGCGAGGCCCATGTCGCCCTTGACCTTCAGCTTGCCCGACATGAACAGCATCTGGCCCGACTGCTTGCCGGAGAGCATGTCCAGCCAGTCCTGCGACGCGATCTGGAGCGTCAGGTTCGGGCTCGTGCCCGCGCCCGACTGCACGAGGCACGTCCCGTCCTTGATGACGGCGTGCCACGTCCCACCGCCGTCGCCGCTCACGTCGTACTGGATCACCGCGTTCGTCCCCGCGGACTTGTCGGCCCGGAACCGACCCGCCATCGCCTCGAACGTCTCTTTCACCGTCGGCATCGCTTCCTCCTTTTTGTCGGATTTACCGTCGGGGCGCCGTCGCGCCCGACGTTCAGCCACTCAAAACGTAAAGAGGTCCATTCCGCCGGTCACGGTCAGGACGGCGCCGGTGATGTAACGCGCGCGCTCCGAGCAGAGGAAGGCGACGGCGCTCGCCACGTCCTCGGGTTCTCCCTCCCGCTGCATCGCGACCCGCTTGACCATCCGCTCGTAGAGGGGGCTGAGCTTCGCGTTGGGCGCGATGATCCCGGGCGCGATCGCGTTGCAGGTGACGTTGTAACGGGCGCCCTCGAGGGCGACCGACTTGGCGAACCCGATCAGCCCGATCTTGCTCGTCGCGTAGGCGGTCTGGCCGAAGCCGCCCATGAGGCCGGCGATCGACGCCATGCAGACGATCCGCCCCCAGTGCCGCTCGCGCATGCCCGGAAACACCGCCTTCGTCACCTTGAACGTCCCGGTCACGTTCACGGCGAGATTGAGCTCCCAGTCCTCGTCCTTCATGTCCTTGAGCTGGGCCACCGTGTAGATCAGCCCCGCGTTGTTAACGCAGATGTCCACGGGGCCGAGATCGCGCTCGATGCGGGCCACGACGTCCTGCACCTGAGGCGACTCGCGGATGTCGCACGCGTAGCCGCGGGCGCGGCCGCCCGACGCCTCGATCTCCCCGGCGGCTTGGCCGGCGCCGTCGCCGTCGAGGTCGACGATCGCGATTGCGCACCCCTCCGCGGCCAGCGTCGTCGCGTCGGCTCGGCCGAGACTCCGCGCGCCGCCGGTGACGATCGCGACCCGGCCGCGGATGCCCAGGTCCATGCTACTTCCCCTTGAAGGTCGGCTCGCGCTTGGCGAAGAACGCCTGGATGCCTTCCGCGGCGTCCTCGGTCTTGAGCGATTTGAGGAATGCGCGGATCTCGATGTCGATCGCCTTGTCGATCGGCGCCTCGAGGCCCTCGTCGACGGCCTCGATGATGAGCCGTGTGGCGATCGGCGGCCGCTTCGCGATCTCGCGCGCGAGGGCCCTGGCGTCGTTGAGTGTCTCGCCTTCCTTCGTGAGCCGGTTGGCGAGGCCGAGCGCCAGGCACTCCTGGGCGGGCACCTGGGTGCCCAGGATCAAGTACTCGAGCGCCTTGGTCCGGCCGATGAGGCGGGGTAGCCGCTGCGAGCCGCCAAAGCCCGGAGTGATGCCGAGGTTGGACTCGGTCTGTCCCATCCGGGCCGTCTCCTTCACCAGGCGGAAATGGCACGCCATCGCGATTTCACAGCCTCCGCCGAGCGCGTGCCCGTTGATTGCGGCGATGACCGGCTTCGCGAACCGCTCGATCTTCCGTACCACGCTGTTCCCGAAGCGGATGAACGTGTCGACGTCACCCCCGGCGAAGGCCGAGCCCAGGTCGGCGCCGGCGCAGAAGATGCGGTCGCCCGCCCCGGTGATGATGACGGCGCGGACCGAGTCGTCGTTCTCCACCGAGTTGAGCGCCGCGTTCAGCTCCCGCATGAGCGGCTCGCTGATCGCGTTGGCCGGCGGACGGTTGAGCGTGATGATCGCGAAGCTCTCCTCGCGCGCGAACAGCAGGGTCTCATACGCCATGGGCACAGACTCCCTGGAGGAAGATTGTCGCAACTGGTTCGGCCGCCTCGGTGAGGCGATACCCGCGCTTGCCCAGAACCCAGGAGGTCGCCAGCTGGTCCATCGCGCCGAACAGCATCTTGGTGGCGACCTTCACGGGCAGGTCTCGCCGGATCAGCCCGGCGCCGACGCCCTCCTCGAGCACGTCGTTGATCACAGCGAAATAGGCGGACACTTCGTGCGCGGAGGCGCCGCGGAAGAACTTCTGCCCCTGCCGCAGCTCGACCTGGACGACCTCGGCGAGATCGGGATTCTCCTCGAGCACCTTGAAATGGAGGGCCACGATCTTCCGGATCTTCGCCAGCGGGTTGCGCTCGGCGGCGAGCTCTCGCCGTACCAACGCGACCCACTCCGCCATCTTCTCGCGGAACAGGGTGACGAGGATCTCGTCCTTGGTTTTGAAGTAGAGGTAGATCGTGCCGCTCGCGATGCCCGCCTCGCGGGCGATGTCCGAGACGCGCGAGTTGTAGTAGCCGCTGCGCGCGAAGACGCGGATCGCGGCGGCAATGATCTGTTGCGGCTTGTCGGGATCGCGCATCAGTTTCTGACTGAACCGCCGTTCATTCTACGGGCGCGCGAATGGAGAATCAACCCCGACGTCGTGTGGCGTCGGGCGCCGCGCGGCTTACGCGTCGCCCTGAAACACCTCTCGCCGGCGAACACTCCGCTGGAACTCGACGTAGCCCTGCCGTGTCATCCCGGGGAGGGCCTTTGCGATCACCTCGCGCGCCCCACCGGCCCCATCCCAGAGGAGATCGACGACCATGGCCGCCATGGCCCGCGCCGGCATCACATAGGCGAGATGGGGGTCGACGATCTCGTAGTCGGCGGCGTGGCCCGTGCCGCGCGCGCCGCCCATGTACGGATGGAGCACCGGGATCACCTGGCTCAGGTCGCCCATATCGGTGGAGCCCGCGCGGTGCCCAGCCTCGCGGCAGGCCTCCGGGCCGAACAGGGTGTCGGCGTTCTGCCTGAACACGCGTGTCATCGTCGGGTCCGAGCGCAGCGGGAGGTACCCTGGCAGCGTCTCGATCTCGACGCTGGCGCCGAGGGCCAGCGCGCCCGCTTTGAGCGCGCGGTCGACCTTCGCGTTGGCGTCGCGGATGCCTTCAAGGGTCCGGCCGCGGACGTACGTCTCGAGCCGCGCCTCGCCCGGGATGACGTTCACCTGCGAGCCGCCGTGGGTCAGGATGGGGTGAACGCGGATCGTGTCCTCGTCGCGGAAGGTCTCCCGCAGCGCGTTGATCGCGGCGAGCGCAAGGTGCGCGGCGTAGAGCGCGTTGACGCCCATGTGAGGTGCGGCGCCCGCGTGCGCCGCGCGCCCGACGAAGCGCGCCGTCTTGCCGAACCGTCCATTATTGGACCCGGGAACACACGCGAGGCCGTCCTCGGGGCGCGGCGTGGTGTGGATCATCATTGCCAGGTCGACGTCGTCCAGGTGGCCGAGGCGCAGCAACTCGCACTTTCCGCCCAGGAACTCGAGGCGCCCCGCGCGAACCTCGTTGAGGCGCCATTCGAGGTCGCCGCCCTCTTCGGCGGGGACGGCCATGAACGCCACGCGGCCCGCGAGGCGGTCCATGGCTCTGGCCCGCACGAGGCCGATCGCCGCGCCCACAAGCCCCGCGATCTGGGCGTTGTGGCCACACGCGTGGACCGCGCCGGTGGACCGATCCGCCTCCGGATGTCCAGCAACCACGAGCGCATCGAGCTCTCCCACGAGCGCAAACGTGGGGCCGGGCCCCGCGCCACCGGCGGCATCGGCCCGCACGCCCGTGATCGCGAGCCCGGTCCGCGGGGCGAGGCCGAGCTGGCGAAACTTTGTCTCCACCAGCGCCGACGTCCTCAGCTCCTTGAAGCCGAGCTCTGGGTGGCGCCGGATCGCCTCCCCGACGGCGACGATCTCGTCGGCATGGCGCTCGATCGCTTCGTCGACACGGTGCTTGAGCTCTTCCCGGGTCATGGGCTCCCCTCGGTCATCTTTCATAAAGTTCGCCTCGGGCCTGGGGGCCCCCGCCCCGGCCGGCCCTGCGGCTCGCACAACCACTTCATCTCCCCTCGATCGTCGAGTCTGGCGTAGGATAAGCGAGCCTCGTGCGGCCGGCGCGAGGCAATTTCGATCGACCCGAGGCGAGCTCAATAATGATCGAGGAGAGTGGATCATGAAGGCAGCGGCGGCGGTCGCCGAGATTCTCAAGCGCGAGGGTGTGAGATTCCTCATCGGATACCCCGTCAACCCCATCATCGAGGCCGCCGCGGAGGCCGACATCCGGACGATCATCGTGCGCCAAGAGCGGACCGGGCTCCACATGGCCGACGCGGTGAGCCGCATCTCGTCGGGGGACCGGATCGGCGTTTTCGCCATGCAGCACGGCCCGGGCTCGGAGAACGCGTTCGGCGGCGTGGCCCAGGCCTACGGCGACTCCGTGCCGATCGTCGTGTTGCCGGGCGGCTACCCGCGGCGAATCACGAACATCCAGCCCAACTTCAACTCGTTCCTGAATTACCAGCACGTGACGAAGTGGTGCGAGCAGGTCATCGTGCCCGACGCGGTGGTGGACGCGATGCGCCGGGCCTTCACCCAGGTCAAGAACGGGCGCCCGCGCCCGGTGCTGATCGAGTTCCCGGTCGATCTCCTGCGAGAGGACGTGCCGGAGCCGATCCAGTACACCCCGGCGCCCCGGCTGCGCTCGGCGCCCGATCCGCGCGACGTCTCACGCGTCGCCGAAGCGCTCGTGGCCGCTCAGCGGCCGGTGATCTACGCCGGCCAGGGTGTGCACTACGCGCGCGCGTGGCAGGTCCTCCGTGAGCTGGCCGAGCTCCTCGAGGCTCCGGTGACGACGAGCCTCCAGGGCAAGAGCGCGTTCCCGGAGAGCCACCCGCTGTCGCTCGGCTCCGGCGGGCGGTCAATCTCGAAGCAGCTCCATCACTTCCTCACGAACGCCGACCTCATCTTCGGGATCGGCTGCAGCTTTGCGACGACGAACTACGGCGTCGCGATGCCGAAGGGCAAGCGCATCGCGCACGCGACGCTCGACCCGACCGACATCAACAAGGACGTGGCCTCGGAGCTGGCGCTCGTCGGCGACGCCGGCCTCACGCTCCAGGCGTTGCTCGTCGAGGTGAAGGACCGGCTCAAGGGCGGGCCGCGCGGCCGCTTCTCGGTCGTGACTCAAGAGATCAAGAACCTCAAGAGCGAGTGGCTGGCCCAGTGGACGCCGCGGCTCACCGCCGACACGAAGCCGCTGTCCCCGTATCGCGTGATCTGGGATCTCATGCACACGGTCGACGTCGCGAACACGATCATCACGCATGACGCCGGCAGCCCGCGCGACCAGATCTCGCCGTTCTGGGAACCGGTGGCGCCGCTGAGCTACATCGGCTGGGGCAAGACGACGCAGCTCGGCTACGGCCTCGGTCTCGCGATGGGGGCGAAGCTCGCCGCGCCGGACAAGCTGTGCGTGAACGTCTGGGGCGATGCCGCGATCGGCTTCACCGGGATGGACTTCGAGACGGCTGTGCGGGAGCGGATCCCGATCCTCTCCGTGCTGCTCAACAACTTCTCCATGGCGATCGAGCTGAAGATCATGAAGACGGCGACGGCCAAGTACCGCAGCACCGACATCAGCGGCGACTACGCGGCCATGGCGCGCGCCTTCGGCGGCCACGGCGAGCGTGTGACCGAGCCCGGCGAGATCGTGCCGGCCATCCGGCGCGCCATCCGCAGGACGCAGGACGGCACGCCCGCGCTCCTCGAGTTCCTCACCGAGAAGGCGGAAGACTTCTCGATGTTCTAGACTGGCCGTCATGCACATCAAATACCGGATCGGTATCATGCCCGGACCGTGGCCGGGGGGCGGGCTGGACGGGGGTCGCGACTTCCTCTGGCAGCTCATCGACCTCTGCGAGCGGACCGCGATCGATTCCATCTGGTTCTCGGACCGGCTCTCCTCGCCGCTGCCCGTCCTCGAGCCGATGACCACCATGGCCGCGGTGGCCGCACGCACGCAGCGGCTCAAGTTCGGCCCGAGCGTGCTGGTGGCGCCCTTCAGATCGCCGGTGCTCGCGGCGCGCCAGCTCGCGATGCTCGACTATCTCTCCGCGGGGCGCGTGCTCCCGGCCGTTGGGATTGGCGTCGAGCAAGAGCGCGAGTTCCACGCCGCAGGCGTGCCCTTCCGGGAGCGGGGGCGCCGCACCGACGAGGCGATCAAGATCATGCGGCAGTGCTGGGACGAGTCCGAGGTGACGTTCGCGGGCGAATTCTGGCGCCTCGATCGCATCACGGTATTGCCGCGCCCCCTCCAGCAGCCGATGCCGCTGTGGATCGGCGGAAACAGCGAGGCGGCGATGCGCCGCGCCGGTCACCTGGGCGACGGCTGGATTCCGTCGTTCATCACGCCAGACCAGTTCCGTGTCGGCGTCGACAAGACGCTGACCTTCGCGGCCGAGGCCGGGCGCGAGGTGCCGGGCGACCACTTTGGAACGCTCGTGAACTTCTGCCTCGACCCTGACCCGGCGGTCGCGCGCGCGATGGCTCTCCCCTTCATCCCGCGCGGGCGCGCCGACGCACCGACGCTCGATGCGTGCACGGCGTTCGGCCCGGCCGACCTCGTGAGCGAGCGCCTGGAGCAGTACGTGCAAGGGGGTGGGTCGAAGTTCGTCCTGCGGCCGATGTGCCCACCCGAGCGGATGCTCGAGCAGCTCGAGCAGCTCGCGAGCGAGGTCGTGCCGGCGTTTCACGCCCGCTGAGGCCCGGCTCAGCGCTCCCGGACCTGAGGTCCGACCTCAGGTCCCCTGGAGGATCTGGAGCAGCAGGTCGGGGTCCACGTTCCCGCCGGAAAGCACCACGCCGATTCGGGCCCCGGCCGGGACGGCGAGCTTTCCCGTCAGCACCGCGGCGGCTCCGACCGCGCCGGTCGGCTCGACGATCACGCGGGCCCGCAGCGCCAGGAAGCGGACGGCCGCGACGATCTCGGCGTCGCTGACCAGCGCCACGCCGGCGAGGTTCTCGCGGAGGATCGGAAACGTGAGCTCGCCGGGACTCTGGGGGCGGATCCCGTCGGCGATCGTGGGCGGCGGAGGAATGGTCACGCGCTCTCCCTTCTGCAGTGAGAGGTATGTGTCGTTCGCAGTGTCCGCCTCGACGCCGATGATCGCGATTCCGGGTGACAGGCTTCGCGCCACCGTGCTGCAGCCCGCCATCAGGCCGCCGCCCCCGACGGGGGTGACGAGCGCGTCGAGCGACGGGACCTCCTCGAAGAGCTCCAGGGCCGCGGTCCCCTGGCCCGCCATGATCGCGGGATCGTCGTACGGGGGCACCAGCACACGGCCCGTCGACTCGACGAGACGTCGGGCGACGGCGGCTCGATCGTCCTTCAGGCGGTCGTAGAAGACGACCTCGGCGCCGTAGCCGCGCGTCGCCTCGACCTTGAGCTTGGGTGCGTCGGTGGGCATGCAGATGATCGCGGTGGTCCCGACCATCTGCGCGGCGAGCGCCACGCCCTGGGCGTGATTGCCCGACGAGTAGGCGACGACGCCCCGGGCGCGCTCCCCCGACGTGAGCGACACGAGTTTGTTCAGGGCCCCGCGGATCTTGAACGAGCCGGCTCGCTGCAGGTTCTCGCACTTGAAGAAGACACGACAGCCGCTCGCGTCGTCGAAGGGTTGGGACGAGATCACCGGCGTTCGGTAGACGCGCTCCGCGAGCCGCCGCGCAGCGGCTCGCACGTCGTCGATCGTGATCAGAGGGGCGGCGGTCACGACGCGCCGATTATCCCAGAGGGTCAGAACCGTGTTCAACCCTCGCGGTATACTTCCCTCATGCGGATGACCGCAACCCTCCTGGCTCTTCTGTGCATGGCCGGCTGCTCGCTCATCTCGATCGATCTGACGCCGCGGATCAAGCCGCTCGAGGAGCGGACCGTCGAGGGAACCGGTAAGACGAAGATCCTCCTGACGGACATCTCGGGCGTTCTGAGCGAAGAGGGCCAGTCTCCGACGGTGGTCATCGGCGCGCCGCCTCCCCGCGTGACGTTGCTCGTCCGCTTTCGCGAGGAGCTCAAGAAGGCCGAGGACGATACCGCCGTCAAGGCACTCGTGGTCCGCATCAACAGCCCGGGCGGGACCGTGACGGCGTCTGACATCATGTTCAACGAGCTGGATATGTTCAAGCGGAGGGTGCGCATCCCCGTCATCGCGGTCATGATGGACGTCGCCGCCTCGGGCGGCTATTACGTCGCGCTGGCGGCCGACACGATCGTCGCCCATCCGACGAGCGTGACGGGCTCGATCGGCGTCATCATGGTGACGCTGAACGCCGAGGGTCTCATGCAGAAGCTCGGCCTCGCGGCGGCCGCGATCAAGTCCGGTGAGCGGAAGGACATGGGGAGCCCGTTCCGGGCTCTCACGGACGAGGAACGCAAGATCTTCCAGTCCGTGATCGACGGGCTGCACGGCCAGTTCGTCGGAAAACTTGTCGAGTCGCGCAAGCTCCCGCCGGAGACCGCGAAGACCCTCGCCGACGGTCGCGTCTACACGGCGCAGCAGGCGCTGGAGCTCAAGCTGATCGACCGGATCGGATACATGGACGATGCGCTCCAGATCGCGCGCCGTGCGATCGGGGTCGACGAGGCACGGGTGATCGTCTATCACCGGCCTTCGGAGTACCGGGCCACCTACTATGCCCGATCCGAGGCGTCGCCCAGCAGCCTCGACACGACGGTCGCCCAGCTCGCGTCGGTCGTCGGAGCCGGTCCTCGCTTCCTTTATATGTGGTGGCCCTGAGGCCCGGCCAGGTCTGTCGCTGGCCGGAAGCCCGCACAGCGGGCGACCGGTAGCCGCGGATACTTCGGAAAACGTGGATCGGTCGCGCTGAGAGCGCACCGCACGAACGTCGACAGCTTGGCGGACGTGATCCGCTGTGCGTGCCGGCACGTGGCGCAGAGGCCCGAGGGTGTCGCTGGGCGCTCGAGCGACGTCTCTGCGCTCATGGCCCATCTGCGACGAGGTCGAGGTAGTGCTTGACGATCCTGGCGGTGGCCCCCCAGATGGTGTCGCCCTCGTAGTCGAAGAAATACACGGGACGCACGACATTGTTGCGCTCCCACTCCTCAACACGCAAGCCGCCAGGCCCGGACAGCGCCGCGAGCGGCACCTCGATGACCCGCTCGATCTCCTCGCCGTCGGGGCGCCACGCGACAGGTCGCCGGACCACGCCGACCCAGGGCGTAATGACGAAATTGGTCGCGAACGTCTCGGTGTCGTCGAGCGCGCCTAGCGGCTCCACCGCCGTCCGCGGCAGTCCGATCTCTTCCTCGCTCTCGCGCAATGCCGCCTCCAGAACCGAGGTGTCCCCGGGATCGACGGTGCCTCCCGGGAATGCGATCTGGCCCCGGTGGGTCCCGACCGTGTCGGTCCGCTTCGCGAACACGAGGTAGGGTTCGCCCCGATCGACGAGCGGGACGAGCACCGCCGCCCGCACGAGCTGACCCGGGGGCACGACGCGGCGCTCGCGCGCGGCGAGCCGCCTTCGTGTCAGTGCCACGAGCTCGTCGAGCGTCACGCACGGACTCCGTCGAGGACGGCCGCCATGACCATGCCGGCCCTTTCGCGAATCACGAGATCGGCCTGCGCGTACAGGGGCGTCGGCTCGAGGTTCGCGACCACCAGGGTCGCTCGCTGACCCTGTCCGCTGGAAGACCGGCGCGCTGGTGCAGGTCGTCGATGTTCTGGGTGATGCAGCAGTCGAGCCGGTCGAGGCGGTGGAGCTCGGCGCCCGTGAAGGCGACAGGGCGGATAGCGCCCTTCACGGGCGCCGCCGGTGCAACCAGAGGACGCAGCCGACGAAGGCGATACCCGAGACCGTGGCGAGCCCGGCGTTGAGCCCGAAGCCCTCGAGGGTACCCCACAGCGCGGTGAGTATCGTGAACAGGGCGTTGTTGATGACGTGACACACCACCGCCGGCAAGGCACTTCCGGCGAGCTCCGTGATCCAGCCGAGGTAGAGGCCAAGGGCAAAGGCCAGGCCGGCGTGGAGCCACTCGAGGTGGAGGACGCCGAAGCACGTGCTGGCGATCACCACCGCGGCCGCGGGCGGAAGACGCTCGCCGAGCCGCGTCTGCATGTACGCGCGGAAGAATGCCTCCTCGGCGGTGCCCGCGAGGACGCCGATGACGACGACGGCGAGGAACAGGTCGGGACCCGCGACCCCTGCGAGCGCACGGCGAATCACGACCATAGTTCCCTGCTGACCGAGGCCGGCGAGCATGATCAGCGAGTCGAGCATCTGGCCGAGCGCGAGCGTACCGATGGCCATGATCGCGAGCGTGCGGCCCGTCTCCCTGCCCGGGACGAGGCGCAGTCCGGCGAGCGGGGCTCCGCGACTCGCGATGAGGACCGTCATGAGAAGCCCGGTGGAGGAGGCGATGCCGCCGGCGAGCAGGCCGGGGAGGCCCTCGAACACGGCTTGCTCGGGGAGATCAGGGTAGAGAGCCCGAACGACTCCGGCGCCGAGGACCGACAGGACGACGATCGCCGCAAAGGCGCCAACGTATGCGACGAACACGGGCCAGAGCGGTGGTCGCTCAGCCAATCACCGGCCCGCCTCGACCGGAGAATCGTGGCGGCTCGAGGTGCCACGCGGTCACCCGCTGGTAGGCGTGGCCGACGCGGAGCACCGTCGCCTCGTCGAACGCTCGCCCGACGATCTGGAGCGCGAGCGGCCGGCCGTCGGACGAGAGCCCGCACGGCACAGCGAGGGCGGGCAGCCCCAGCCCGTTGAACGGACGCGTGAGGCGCGAGAACCGGCCCATCCGGCCGACGACATCGTCGACGGTGCCGGCCTTTGCGGTCTCGAGCGCGGGCGCGGGCTCCGGGATCACGGGAAGGACCAGCGCATCGACCTCGCCGAACACCTCCCGGATGAACTCGCGCGTGAAGCGGGCGCGTAGACGGAGCGCCTGCAGATAGTCGTGAGCGGAGATGCGAAAGCCGATCTCGAGCCGCGCCCGGACCGCCGGCTGCAGCTCGTGCGGGCGCTCGCGCACGAGGCGGGCATGCACCGCCGCCGACTCCGATCGCGAGATGACGTTACAGACGTCCACGAGCGGCCGGGGGTCGGGGATGCGAAGGGGCGTGACCAGGACGCCCAGCCCCTCGAGGACGCGGGCGGCGGCCCGGACGCCGACGTCCATCTCCTCGTCGATCCCGTCGAAGTAATAGCTCTCCGGAACGCCGACGCGGAGCCCGCTGACCGGGTTCTCGAGCATGCGCTGGTAGTACGGCACACCTCGGCGGCTCGACGTCGCGTCGCGCGGGTCGTGCCCCGCGACGATCCCAAGCAGCAGCGCGGCGTCAGCGACCGTGCGGGTCAGCGGACCGACGTGGTCCAGCGACCACGACAGCGGCATCGCGCCGGCACGGCTCACGCGCCCGTACGTCGGCTTGAGTCCGACGACGCCGCAGCAGGCCGCCGGCAGCCTGATGGAGCCGCCGGTGTCGCTGCCGAGCGCGCCGACCGTGAATCCGGCGGCGACGGCGGCCGCCGCGCCACTGCTCGAGCCGCCGGCGCAGTGCCCGGACTTCCACGGATTCTGAACGTCGCCGTGGTGGGCGTTGTCCCCGAACGGACCCAGCGCCAGCTCCGTCATGTTGAGCTTGCCGAGGGTCACCGCGCCCGCCGCGCGGAGGCGGGCGACGGCCGTGCACTCGATCGGGGACATGAAGTAGTCGCGGGTCCTGGTGCCGCACGAGGTCGGAAGGCCGGGCACGTGGCAGAGGTCCTTGTAGGCGAGCGGCACGCCGTGCAACGGGCCGCGGGAGAGGCCGGCAGCGAGCTCGGCCTCGAGGGCCCGCGCCGCCGCCAGCGCGCCGTCGGCGTCGACGGTGATGAAGGCGTGGATTTTCCCGTCGAGCCGTTCGATGCGGTTCAGACACTCCCGGGTCGCCTCGACCGGCGAGATCTTCCGCGTCGCGATCGCGTGCACGAGCGTCTCGACGGTCCAGTCAGTCATCGCGCTCACCGAGATCGCTCTCGCCCTCGAGCGCAACCACGAAGCCCGCCGGCTCCTCGGCGACGGCGAGATCCGCCGCCGCCCGCTCGATGGCGGCGGCAAGACCCGCGACATCCGCGCTCACCACCCGCTCCGGATCGCTCATGCGCGCTGCGCCAGCGGGATCATAGCATTGGCGCGTCACACCGGGCGGCGGCGGAACGCCTCCGGGAGAGGGCTCTCGAAGCTCACGCGCCCGCCGCGAGGGTGCACGAACCCGAGCCGCGTCGCGTGGAGCGCGACGCGGCCCAGAGGGTTGGTTCGGCTCCCGTACTCGCTATCGCCGGCGATCGGATGGCCTGCTGCAGCGAGCTGAGCCCGAATTTGACCGCGACGGCCGGTCACCAGGCGGAGCTCGAGCAGCGTCGCGTCGCGCCGCAACTCGAGAACGCGATAACGAGTGAGCGCTTCCCTGCCCGCCCGCCGGTCGCCCGTCGCCCGAACGCGGAGCGCCCGATCCTCGGTGAGCCGCGAGGTAAATGTCCCCTGAGTCTGCCGCACCGCGCCTTCCACGAGGGCGACGTAGACTCGCTCGACGGCCCGAGCCGCGAACTGCGCCTGGAGACTCCGCTTGGCCGCGACGGACTTGGCGAAGACGATCAACCCCGAGGTCTCGCGATCGAGGCGGTGGACGATGAAGAGCCGGGCGGCAGCGGAGCGTCGCGCGACGACCCAATCCCGCAGGAGCCGGTATGCGGTACGCGCGCGCTCTCGTTCGGTGGCGATGGTCAACAGGCCGGACGGCTTGGCGACGACGAGGATGTCGGCGTCCTCGTGCACGAGGCCCAGGGGCTGTGGACAGGCGGGCGGCGGCGGCGCGGTCAGCTCGACACGATCGTCGACGCCGACGGCAACGTCGCCGCGGCGGACGACGGTGCCGTTAACCCGCACGCGCGAGGCCGCGAGCCACTGCTTGAGGCGGCGACGCGAGGCTCCGAGGTGGAGCGCCTGCAGCCGCTCGTAGAGTTGCATGGTTGCAACAGTAGCAGCAGATGGTCCTCTGACCGCGACGGTCACTCGTCCTTCTCACTTTTGCCAATCCGTCCGACGCCCAGGGGTTGAGACATCTTGATAGTCAGCAACTTATGACTGGCTCGAAGCATGCACCCGACCGGCACCGGTGGAGGTGCTCGCATGTTGACGTGCCGGTGTGGAGGCTTTCTCAGATTGGATCTGTCACACATCTCGGAGGCTCAGCGGTTCGGATGCCTGGCGACCACGCCCTTGCTCTGGAAGTGCTGTCTCTGTGGTCGCTCGCGCTGGCTCGAACAATCCACGGCCGCCCGGTCGATCACGCCCGCCGAGTCGGCGGAGACGAGAGCGGTCGTGTGAGCCAGTCGTTCCCATCGAGTATTCCGCTTCGGGGGGCAGGGCAGCGCGAGCGATAATGGTGCCGTCTTGGACCAGCGCGACACACCAAGGCGGCCGCTGGGGCGAATCCTCGTCGTCGATGACGAACCCGACGTCGTCGAGATCCTCACGAAGTATTTCTCCGACGCGGGCTATATGGTAGACGCGGCGGCCCATGGGGGCGACGCGCTCATCGCCGTCTCGCAGTACCAACCGGACGTCGTGGTGCTGGACATTTTGATGGAAGGCCTCGACGGCGTCCAGGTGCTCGAACGCATTCGCTCCCTCGATCCAGCGATCCGCGTCATCATGATCACGGGCAGCACCGACGCAACGCTCAAGCCCACGGCCTTGTCGATGGGGGCCTTCGCGTACGTGTCGAAACCGGTGTCCCTCGGGCATCTCCACGAGGCGGTGGCGGCGGCGTTCGGAAGGCCTGAGCCGCTCAGTCCGCCCGGGACTTAGCCGCCGCCGACGCTCTTCGACACCTGTCAACTCACTGACGGTGGGCCGCCTCCGTCAGTTCCCCCATCCGATCTAAGTCCAGTTAACAAAGGCCACGGGCTTATGGCACAGCCGGTGCACGGACGGCGGCAGTGGTGGAGAGCCAGGATCTGATGGACTCGGGGTGAAGGCGACTCGGCGATTCGGCCGGTGGCGGAGACTGGTCATCGGTCTCCTGCTCGCCTGCGTGGTCTGCGGTCCATTCGTCTATTCGGCGATCGAGCTCGCGAGATTCGAGCGGGCCGATGCCCGTCGGGCCACGTTCATCTACGCGGCCGGACAGTCTCTGGCTCCCGGAATCCACGTCCCGCGCATCGCGCTGGCCGCCACGCTCGCGCGCCTCGGATACGTCGAGACGCGCGCTGCCCCGACGTCACCCGGTCACTTCCGACGTATCGCTGGAGACTGGGAGCTGTTCCTGCGGGGTCCCGAGGAGCTCAGCGGCAACGCGCAGTTCGTCCGTCTGCACGTGCTCGACGACCGGATCGCCCGGATCACGCGCGATGGCCAGGACATCGCGAGCACTGCGCTGGAGCCCGAGGTGCTCGCGAGCGCGACGGACCGGCCCGGAGAAGACCACCGGCCCGTCCGGCTCGAGGAGACGCCACGGGTCCTGATCGATGCCGTGCTGGCGGCCGAAGACCATCGGTTCTTCGAGCACGGGGGGCTCGACGGCCGTGCGCTGGTGCGCGCGGCCTGGGCCAACCTGCGCGCCGGCAGAGTCAAAGAAGGCGGGAGCACCATCACGCAGCAGCTCGTCAAGGTGCGACTGCTCAGTCCCCAGCGGACGTTGTTCCGGAAGCTGCGCGAAGCGTGGCTGGCCGCGCTGGTCGAGTCGCGATACTCCAAGGAACGCATCCTCGAGGCGTACCTGAACGAGATCTATCTCGGGCAACGGGGCCCGATCGCGATCCGCGGGATCGGCGCCGCGACGCGGGCGTATTTCGGCAAGGAGGTCCATCAGCTCAACACCGGTGAGGCGGCGCTGATCGCGGCGATCATCCGCGGCCCGAACGTCTACTCGCCGGCAGTGGATCCCGCTCGGGCCCGCGACCGACGCAATACGGTGCTGGCCCGCATGCGGGAGCTCGGGATGATCGCCCAGGCCGAATACGACCGCGCTCGGCGCGCGCCCCTGCGCGTGCGCTCGCTGGTCGACCCGGGGCAGTCGGCGCCGTACTTCGTCGACCACGTACGTCAGGAGCTCGAGCAGCGCTTCGGCGCCGAGGTCTCCCGCGTGCGTGGTGTCCGCATCGTGACCACGCTCGACCTGAGCTTGCAGAGGTTTGCGGAGGCCGCGACGGTGCGTGGTCTCGACCGGATCGAGACCAGCCTGCCTCGCCTGCGCCGCCGTGATCCCGGGCGGCGGCTGCAAGTCGTCCTGGTCGCGATCGAGCCCAGGACCGGCGAAATTCGTGCCCTGGTCGGTGGGCGTGACTACCTCGCCAGTCAGTTCAACCGCGCCACGCTCGCCCGCCGCCAGCCGGGCTCGGCCTTCAAGCCCATCGTGTATCTCGCCGCCCTCCGCGCCCGCGACGGCGGGCCGCGATTCACGCCCGCCTCGCGCGTGGACGACCTGCCGATCACGCTGGAGGCCGGCGGCCGGCCGTGGAGCCCGCGGAACTACGAAGATCGGTACGCGGGGACCGTGAGCGTGCGCCAAGCCCTCGAGCAGTCACTCAATGCCGCCACGGTCCGGATCGCGCAGGCGGTGGGGCTGCCGGACGTCGTCGAGATGGCCAGGACGCTTGGCCTCCGCGGCCAGCTGGCGCCTGTCCCCGCGATGGCGCTCGGTGCGTTCGAGGTCACGCCGCTCGAGCTGGCGCGCGCCTATCTCACGCTGGCGAACGGAGGTATCCGGCTCCCCGCTGTCTCCGCGATTCGAGCCGTCCGGTACGGCGATGAAGAAGTGAAGCCGACTGGCACGGAGGAGCCCGTACAAGTCGTCTCGGAGGCCGAGGCCTGGCTGGTGACCTCGCTGCTCAAGGGCGTCATGACGTCGGGGACCGGCAGCGCCGCGCAAGCGAGCGGTCTCCCCGACGTGGTCGCGGGCAAGACCGGGACCACCAACGACGGCCGCGACGCGTGGTTCGTCGGGTACGGGCCACGGCTCCTGACCCTCGTGTGGGTCGGCTTCGACAGCGGCGAGCCTCATGGTCTCAGCGGCGCTCAGGCCGCGCTTCCGATCTGGGTGGACTTCATGCAGCAGGCACTCGGGACCTATCCGCAGGCGAATGTCCCCGTTCCGCCGGGGATCGTCTTCGCGGACATCGACGCCACGAACGGCAAGCGTGCCAACCTTGCTTGCCCGATCGTCTTTCGGGAAGCGTTCCTCGTCGGTACGGAGCCGCCCGCGTGCGACGAACACCGCGGCGTCGTCGATCACGTCATCGGAGGGTGGAATCGCGTGACGGACTGGCTCTGGCGCTCGCCACGCGAGCCCTTGGGTTCGTCACGCGAGCCCGTCGTGGAAGGCTCACCTCCAGGAAATCCCGGAGGCCGCTGATGTCACGGTGGCGGATGCACTCTCGACAGTCATGTAATTCTTACTGTGTATTCATTGCTCGCTCGGGTCTCCGTCCAGCTGTGCTACACGCCGCCCGCGCCCAACACGCTGAGAAGTCGGTTGGTTAGGCCATGCGCCCGGTCCCTGGCACGACCGATGCTGCCTCCCCGGCGCGTCACGAAGCAAAAACATCACTGCAGGAGGGAACCCATGCGCACGTTCGTGTGGCTCACAGCCGCATCGCTGACGTTGTGCGTCGCCGCCTCGCCCGTCTCGGCTCGAGTGGTCAGAATGGAAACAAAGGTGGCGCTGGAGGACCAGTCCGAGCCCTCGATCAGGCAGGCCCTGCTCGAAGCGTTCCAGACATCGGTCCGTGGCGCCATTGCGATGGGGTTCTCACGCGTGTGGGTGGACGGAGCCCGCGTTCTCCCGGACGCCGTGGTGCTCGCGATGGTCGCAACCGACGAGGACGACGACGCGGACGAAGCGAGGGACCAATGAACACGAAGATGAACACAAAGACGACCTTCTGTGGACGCTGTCGCGCGCTTCGGTGGGTCGAAGACTGGAACGAGAGGCGCGACGAGATGCTGTCGATCGTGCTCGGACCCTGCGGCCATGTGATCGAGCGCACCGCACGCCTGGAGTGGAGCGTCCCGAACCAGCGGGGGAGCGCCTACGTACGCCTTATCCAAGCCACGCCCGAGCGGGAGCCTGTCGCGACGTCATGAACACGAGCCCATCGGGACACGGTGAGGCGTCGAGCGGCACCCTCCCGGGCGCACCGCGGCCCGACTCGGGCGCACCGGCCGCCACGTCCGAGATCACCGCGGTCTCCGCGAGCGCCGGCGAGCCTTGGGTCGCCGCGGACCGCATGAAGGACCACCGAATCCTGGTCGTTGACGATGAGCCGGCCTCGCGCAAGGGGCTCCAGGATCTCCTGGCCATCTGGGGATATGATGCCAGCGCAGCCGCCGACGGCCAGGAGGCCCTGGAGCGTTCGGCAGGATGGGCGCCGGACCTCGTGATCGCCGACCTTGTCATGCCCGGGATCGACGGGATGGAACTGCTCGGCAGGCTCAAGCGGGACTTTCCGACCACGGCGGTGGTCTTCCTGACGGGCCAGGGAAGCATCGACAGCGCCGTCCGGGCGATCAAGGAAGGCGCCTATGACTACCTCACCAAGCCCGTGGACCCGACGCGCCTGCGGGTCGTGCTGGACAGGGCGTTGGAGCGGACGGACACCGCCCGTGAGCTCCTGCTCCTGCGCCGCCAGCTCCGCCAGCGGGGAGCCTTCGGTCGTCTCGTCGGCAGCTCCCGCGTGATGCTCGATGTTATGCGACAGGTCGAGGTCGCGGCTCCCACGGACGCGACGCTCCTCATCGCCGGCGACAGCGGGACGGGCAAGGAGCTGGTCGCCCGCACGGTGCACGCGCTCTCGCCGCGCCGTACGGGGCCGTTCGTCGCCGTCAACTGCGCGGCCATTCCCGAGACCTTGCTGGAGAGCGAGATCTTCGGCCACGAGAAGGGCTCCTTCACCGGCGCCGTCGAGCGCCGGCAAGGTTGCTTCGAGCTTGCCGACGGAGGGACCCTGTTCCTGGACGAAGTGGCGGAGATGCAGCCCGGGACTCAGGCCAAGTTCCTGCGGGTCCTCCAGGAGGGGCAGTTTCGTCGGCTCGGAGCCAAGAGCGAGACTCAGGTCAACGTACGAGTCGTCGCGGCTACCAACAAGGATCCGCTGAAGGCCTTGCAGGAGGGCGCGCTGCGCGAAGACCTCTACTACCGGCTCAACGTCTTCACGATCACCCTGCCGCCCCTCCGCGAGCGTATGGAGGATCTCCCCGAGCTCGTGCAGTCCTTTCTGGACGAGTTCAACGAGCGGCACGCACGTTCGGTCCGTGGTGTCGACGAAGATGTCCTCGGTATCTTGCGGCGGCATCGCTGGCCCGGGAACGTGCGTGAACTCCGGAACGTGATGGAGCGAGCGGTGATCGTGTGTCCCGGCGACCTGATCCGCGCCGAGCACCTGCCCGCTTTCGGCACGCCCACTGCGCCTGCCGCGACGGCCGCCGACGTGGTGCTTCCCATCGGCACGACGGTCGAGGACGCCGAGCGGGAGCTCATTCTGCGCACGCTCAAGCAGACCGGGGGCAACAAGACCCGCGCGGCCGAGATCCTGGGCATCAGCCTCAAGACCCTGCACAACAAACTCCACAAGTACAGCACCTGACGCGTATGGGCCTCGCGCTCCGCGACCGGCCGGTCATCGCGCTCGGTGCCGTGGTCCTGTTCGTGGTCGCTGCATCGACCGTCGCCCATCTGGCGAGCGTGGCCCGGATCGCCCTCAGCGCCGCCGTGGAAGAGGGAGAGCTGCTGGCTCGCCAGCTCTATCACCAGAGCTCGCAGGTCGTTGCGGCCTCGGCAGACTCCTCGCCGACGCTTCTCCAGCGCGACCCCGGGATCCGCGCCATGCTCGAAGGCATGGTCGGGTACTCGCACACCGTCGTCTACGCCGCCATCGTCGATCCGTCGGATCGCGTCCTCGCCCACAGCGATCCGAAGCTCGAGGGCGAGGTCCTCCCGCCGCGGGAGAGTCTGGAGCGCGTGAAGGGCTGGTGGACGCTGCGGACCGTCGCCTCCCTGCTGCGGGAGCCGGGCGTCTACGAGGCGCAAGTTCCGATGCGCATGGGTGAGCGCCCCTTCGGGACCGTGCGCGTCGGAGTATCCACGAGCCTCCTCCGGCAGGAGCTGGCTCAGTCGGCGCTCCACAGCCTCGTGCTTGCCGTCGTCGCCCTCGGCCTCTTCGTCGTCGTGGGGCTGGGCGCAGGTCACATGCTCCTGCAGTCCCTCAGGAAGATCGCGCAGAGGATGGAGCGCCTGGGCCGACGTCAGTCCGGCGCTGTTGACCTGACTCGCGACGACGAACTGGGAGAGCTCGCCGCACGGGTCAACCAGCTGGGTGAGCGGGTCCATGCGGACCATCAGCAGTGGCAGAGCGAGACCACGCAGATGGATGGCATCCTCGACAGTCTGGAGGACGCCGTCATCGTGCTGAACGCGAAACGGCAGGTGGTGTTCTGCAACCAGGCGGCGGAGGCGCTGCTCGGGAAATGGCTCGGCTCGACGGTCGGCGAGACGCCCGAGCCGCTTTGGGCTGCTGACCACCCCCTGGCGCCCTTTGTCACCGGGCTGTTCGACGATGGAATCGAGCGTCGTAACACGCCCGTGAAAGTGGCGTATCCCGACGGACAGTCGCGGGAGCTGGCCGTGTCGAGCTATCGCATTCCCGACGGCGACCAGGCCGGCGGCGGCGTTCTCGCTCTCAGGAACCTCGACCCCGTCAGGGCCGTGCAGTCGCTCGTGACGTACTCGCAGAAGCTCGCGGCCCTCGGCCGGCTCACCTCCGGAGTGGCGCACGAAGTCAAGAACCCCCTCAACGCGATGCGCATCCACCTCGAGCTGCTGAAGACGCGGCTCGCCGACGCGCAGCCGGCGGCTCGCGAGAATCTGGACGTGATCGCGCAAGAGATCCAGCGGCTGGACCGGGTCGTGCAGGGGTTCCTCAAGTTCGTGCGGCCCCAGGACCTTCACCTCGGACCTGTGGACGTGAGCGCCTTACTCGGGGAGGTTGGACGGCTCATGGCGCCCGAGGCGGCGCGCGCCGGGACGCGCATCGCGCTGGATGTGGCGCCGGAGCTGCCGCCGGTTGCCGGGGACGTCGAGCTCCTCCAGCAGGCGTGCACGAATCTCGTGACTAATGCTATTCAGGCGTTACCGAACGGTGGAACCGTGACCCTGGCGGCGTGTCGGGGCGGTGACGGGGCCATCGAGGTGCGCGTGAGCGACGAGGGTGTCGGCATCCCGCCCGAAGACGTCGACCGGATCTTCCGGCTCTACTACACGACGAAGCCGCAGGGTTCGGGTATCGGGCTCTCGATGGTCTACCGGATCGTGCAGATGCACGACGGGCGGATCGATGTCGAATCAGCGGTGGGTCGGGGCACGGTGATGATCGTGACGCTCCCGGTGGCGTCGGGACGAGCCGGAATGTGACAAGACGCGCTCTCCTCGCGGTGGCCCTGATGGCCCTGTACGGATGCGGCGCCGGGGCCGAAGCCACCTTCAAGAGGTCTCCGCCAGCGCCAGGGACGCGGCCGGCGGGCACCTCCCCGCAGCCCCCGCTTCGCCCCGAGCTGTCACCCGAGGAAGAGCAACGGCTCGCGGAAGGTACCCGGCAGAACATCGGTGATGTGGAGCGGCTCGTCGCGGAGCTCGAGGGGCGTCCGCTGAAGCCGCCGCAGCGAGAAGCGCTCCAGACTGCGAAGAGCTTTCTCGAGCAGGCGCGGACGGCCCTGGGGCAGCGCGACTACCCGAGGGCGGCGAACCTGGCGAGCAAGGCCCGGGCGCTCACCGATGACCTCGCGACTAAGTCGAAGTAAGAACTACCGGCAAGTCTTACATGGTCTCTCAGCTCTGGCCTTTCCCCTTCCGGCCGCCGCCGTGGGGTTCCGGGCACTTAGCTCCCGCTGCTCGCCGGCCCCGGACACGGCACGAGGGTTGCTTCTCCTTGGCGGAGTGATGTCGCTGCGGATTCTCGTAGTCGAGCGAGAAGGTCATGCACGGGAGGGCTTGCGGTCGATCCTGTCCTCCGACGGGCATGCGGTCAGCGTCGCCGGGGACATTTGGGCGGGATTCGCGCGGGTTGCCCTTCAGGCCTTCGACCTGCTGTTGCTGGACGACGACGTTCGCCTCGACCGCCACGAGGCAATGATCGTCGTCGACCTTCTCTCCTTCGCGCGACGAAAGCACCCCACCACATGCGGGATCGTGATCTCGAGCTTCGAGGACGACGTGCCGCGTTACCGCCGCGAGGACGGAGTGCTGGCCGTGCTCGAGAAGCCCGTGGAGGTCGGCCGACTGCGGTCCGAGCTGGAGGCCCTGAGGTCGCGTCAAGCGCAATAGTCGGGCACATGAATCGCGTCGGTGTCCTCGTCGCTCTGATCGCGTCGTCAAGGTTCTGACGGACCCTGCTCTCACGGGCCCCGCCCAGCCGCAGAGCGGCGACACCTCCTTCGCGACATCACTGGCCCGATCTTCGACTGGACCGAGTTGGCCCGCCGATCGCTCGGGCGCCACTGGCAGAATCGTACGGACGCAGAGCGCGATGAGTTCGTTCGTCTCTTCCACGATCTGCTCGAGCGTACGTATCTGTCCAGGCTCGAGCGCGACAACGGCGAGCGAATCGTCTACACAGGCGACTCGATGGAGGGAGATCAAGCCACCGTACGAACGAAGCTCCTCGACCAGGAGAATCGGGAGGTGGCGATCGACTACCGGATGCTCCGCCGGGCGCCGGTTCGGGCCGCGGAGGTTGCCGTCTACCTTGACTCTCCCCTCACCCGCGGGTAGGCTCCGTGCGACATTCACGCCACGGAGGAGACGGATGATCTTCTCGCGGGTAACTCCCTGTCGCTCGAGCGCGCTCGGGGCGATCCTCGTCGTCTTCGCAATCGCCGCGACGGCGGTCGCGGCGCCCTCCGGCCCGACGACCAGTCCAAGCCCGAGGTCACCCGCAGCCTCTACGAGAGGCTCATCACCGTGGACAAGGTCGACCTGCTCATGGGCCCCTACGCGACCGGCGCGATCATCGCCGCGATGGGCGTGGCGCAGCGCTATCAGAAGATCCTGATCCACCACAGCTTCGGCATGCCACATCTCGCGAAGTACGACATGCACTTCCCGACGGCCGCCTTCGGACCCGAGCCGAACCGCACGGTGCCGGGTGTGGTCTTCGACGCGGTCGCGGCGACCGGCAATCCCCCGAAGTCCGTCGCCATCATTACCAGCAAGTTCCCGTCGGCCCAGTTCCAGTCTTCGGGGGCGCGCGACGTCGCGACCCAGCGGGGGCTGAAGGTGGTCCTCTATCTTGAATACGAGTTCGGAACCCGCGACTTCGGTCCGATCGCCGCGCGAATCAAAGACGCCAAGCCGGACCTCCTCTGGGTCGGCGCGCTGGGCGTCGACGGCAACCTGGTCCTGGAGGAGCTCAAGCGGCTCGATTATTCGCCCCCACGGCACTTCCACCTCTTCCCGGCGCCGGGCCCCCTGGTCGTGGCGCCGGAGGCCAAGCTCGCCCTCTCCCTCACGTTTTTCGAGGAGCATCCTCCGTTCACGAACAACCCCGCCGCCATGCGCTTCGTCGGCGCCTACCATGAGCGGGCGACGAAGGCCGGCGTGCCCTACACGAACGTCGACACTCAGGCCGCTCTCTCGTATGCGGCGTGGCAGCTGCTCGAGGCGGCCGTCACCGCGACGAAGAGCCTTGACGACAAGGCGATGGCGCAGTGGCTCCGCAAGAGCCAGGTCCCCACGATCGTCGGCCGGCTCCGCTTCGACGGCCCGAACAACTATGGCGACGATCTCTCGAAGGTGAAGCAGGCGCAGGGCGGCAAGTGGGTCGTGGTGTGGCCGAAGGAATTCGCGGCCCCCGGCGCCCGGCTGCTGCCTCAGTGATCGAAGGGGGTACGTGCTGATGGGGCAGTTCGGAATCGGACAAGGAATCAAGCGGGTCGAAGACGTTCGTCTCCTGCGTGGTGGGGGCCGATACCTCGACGACGTGAGTGTTCCCGGCCAGACCTACGCCGTCATCGTGCGCTCGCCGCACGCGCACGCGCGGCTCCTCGCCTTCGACATCTCTGCGGCCCAGCGGGCGCCCGGAGTCGTTGCCATCTTCACGGGCGCCGATCTCGCCAAGGACGGCCTCGGGACGATGGTCATGACGTTGAAGCGCAAGCGTCCCGATGGCTCGCCGATGTTCGCGCGCCCGCATCGCGGCCTCACCCAGGACCGCGTGCGATATGTGGGCGATCCGATCGCCCTCGTCGTGGCGGAGACCCGGGCCCAGGCCGAGGACGCGGCCGACCTCGTCCAGGTCGATTACGAGCCCCTGTCGTCGGTGACGTCGACCGCGGAGGCGCCCCAGCCCGGGAGTGCTGCGGTCTGGGACGAGTGTCCCGACAACGTCTCCAACGTCTTCGAGTCCGGCGACAAGGCCGCGACCGACGCGGCCTTCGCGCGGGCCCATCGTGTCGTCCGGCGCCGCTACGTCATCACGCGGGTTCACGCGCAGTACATGGAGCCCCGAGGCTCGCTCGGCGTCTACGACCCCAACGAGGACCGCTACACGCTCTACGCGGACGTCCAGTACCCCCACCGCGTGAGGAACGCGTTGGCCAGCAACATCTTCAAGATCCCGGAGCACAGGATCCGCGTCGTTGCCGGCGATGTCGGCGGCGGCTTCGGCACCAAGGGCTGGCAGTATCCGGAGCACCGGCTCGTCCTGTGGGCGGCGCGAAAGCTCCGTCGGCCCGTCAAGTGGACGTGCGACCGCCGCGAGGCGATCCTCGCCGACGAGCACGCGCGCGACAACGTGAGCGACGCGGAGCTCGCCCTCGATGCCGACGGTCGCTTCCTCGCCATGCGCGTCCACACCCTGGCGAACGTCGGCGCGTATGTCTCCTCGGACCGGAATCTGCTCGCCACCTTCAGCAACGTGGTCACGCTGGTCGGGGTCTACGCGTTTCCGACCGCCTACGTGCACGTGACGAGCGTCATGACCAACACGAACTCGACGGCGCCGTACCGCGGGGCGGGGCGCCCGGAGGCGACCTACGTCCTCGAGCGGCTGATCGACGACACCGCCCGCGAGCTCGGCGTCGATCCGGTGGAGCTGCGACGAAAGAATCTCATCCCGCCCTCCGCCATGCCGTACAGGAACGCGCTCGGCGCGACCTACGACTGCGGCGATTTTCCGACCAGCATGGAGAAGGCGCACAAGCTGGGCGACGTCGCCTCGTTCGCCGTCCGGCGCGAGGAGGCGCGGCGGCGCGGCAAGCTGCGCGGCCTCGGCCTCGTCAACGCGATCGAGCAGGCGGCTGGCCCGCAGCCCGAGTTCGCCGAGATCCGGTTCGCGCCCAGCGGGAGCGCGACCGTCCTGATGGGCAGCAAGAACCAGGGCCAGGGGCACGAGACCACGTTCAAGCAGATTCTCAACGAGCGGCTGGGTCTGGATCCCGCCGACGTCCTCTACGTCGATGGAGATACCGACCGCGTCGCGTTCGGCATGGGGACCATGGGCTCCCGCTCGACGGTCATCGGTGGCACGGCGCTCTGGACGGCCGCCGACAAGGTCATCGCCAAGGGCAAGAAGATCGCGGCGCGCCTGCTGGAGGCGGCCGAAGCGGACATCACGTTCGTCGACGGTAAGTTCGGCGTGGTGGGCACGGACCGCGCCGTCGTCCTCAAGGACGTCGCGCGCGCCGCGTTCCAACCCAATCAGCTGCCGCCGGGGGTCGAGCCCGGGCTCTACGAGACCGGGACCTTCTCGCCCAAGCAGGCCACGTGGCCCAACGGCTGCCACGTGTGCGAGGTGGAGATCGATCCGGACACCGGCGCCGTCGAGATCGTGAGCTACGTGATCGTCGACGACGTGGGCACCGTCATCAATCCGGTGACCCTCAAGGGCCAGATCCACGGCGGCGTGGCGCAGGGCGTGGGCCAGGCGCTCATGGAGCAGGTCGTCTACGACCGGGAGTCCGGTCAGCTCCTGACCGCGTCGTTCATGGACTATGCGATGCCGCGCGGCGACACGCTGCCCGACATGCACATCGAGAGCAACCCGGTGCCGACGAAGCTCAATCCGATGGGCGCCAAGGGCGCGGGCGAGGCCGGGACGGTGGGCGCCCTCCCGGTCGTCATGAACGCGGTCATCGACGCGCTGGCGCCCGTCGGCGTCCGGCAGCTCGATATGCCCGCGACGTCCGACCGCGTGTGGCGGGCCATCCAGGACGCAAAGGCCAACTGACGACCGGGGGGCGAGAAGGGGCGGCCTCACGCCCCCGCGCGTTCGCAGGGAAGTCGAGAGGGGGGCGGAGCCCCCTTCTCCCAAAGGAGGAGCCAGGTGCGCCCGACGCTCGACGATGCCGCGCTCGATCTGATCTTTCGCAAGGCCCGGACCCAGAACGGCTGGCTCCCCACACCCGTCACCGACGATCAGCTGCGGGCCATCTACGACATCATGCGGTACGGTCCGACGAGCGCGAATTCTTGCCCCGCTCGGATCCTCTTCGTCCGGACGCCGGAGGCGAAGGCGCGGCTGCTGCCGGCGCTGAGCCCGGGCAACGTCGACAAGACGAAGGCTGCGCCGGTGACCGCGATCATCGGCCACGATACGCGCTTCTACGAGCTGCTCCCGAAGCTCTTCTCGCACCGGCCGGAGATGAAGAATCCGTACGAGGCCAACAAGCAGCTGGCCGAGACGGTGGCGTTCCGCAACGGCACGCTCCAGGGCGCCTACTTCATGATCGCGGCGCGCGCGATCGGGCTCGACGTCGGCGGCATGTCGGGGTTCGACAACGCAAAGGTGGACGCGGCGTTCTTCCCCGACGGCCGGATCAAGTCGAACTTCCT
>WNEZ01000517.1_pt1 | contig 52003 bp, 49 predicted proteins | sample 5400521 | NCBI WGS metagenome assembly WNEZ01 (sample SAMN13153339, study PRJNA577476) | soil metagenome | isolation source: 120 cm saprolite under Douglas fir tree site 2 hole 1 replicate 1 | place: USA:California | collected 2015-04-18
CATTTTCTACTGCTCCTGCCTTTCCTGGCTCAGTTCAGCGCTTCACTTCGCAGCGTCCGCCACCGGGAACATCCAGCTTAAGAAAACGTGCGTCGGCCAATAGAGAAGCGCGACGGCCCCAACAAAAATCACGGCAAGATGCAGGGGAGCGGGACCCCAGGAGCGATGAAAGAGGGGATCCTGATACGCATAGTTCATATTGAAACCCGCGGGCAAGAACCGCGAGGCAACGAAGAGCCCCGCCGCGATCGCTGCCTGCAACGCGAGAGCGCGGCGGTCGTATCCGATTTTGCGCATGGCCCAAAGCAGCGCCAGCGGAAGCCCGATGTGAAAGCTTGAAAGCAGCCGTGCCCAAAGCGGTACGCGCGTATCCCACATGTACTCCGTTCCGCCAACGAGAAAGCGTCCGGTCAGCAGGCGCCATGCGATGTCCACGGACCAAAAAATTCCCGCCGCCAGCGAGCTGACAGCCTGGCTGGAAATCAGTATGGAACTTCCCCACCACAATCCCACGCAGCCAAGAATCACGGCGATATCGCACAGGTGCAGCAGATTGGGCCATCCCCAGAAGCGAATGTAACTGGGCAGCCACACGACAGTCCACAGCAACCCGACCCACCGCAAAACGGGGAAGGCGTTTGTGCCGGTGGTCACGCAGCTGCTCCGCTTGGCGCTTCCATTGCGGCACAGCCTACCATAGCTGGTCGAATACTCAACCAATCGATTGATTGCCCTTGAAGGGATGGGGCGAGAGAATCTGTTTGCATGTCCGCTGACACCAATATGGAGCTTGGCGTAACGGGTGCGACTTCCTAGCATGATGCCGCAAGGCGAAACGAATGCGCGGAGATGAAATGAAGACAGGCTGGCTAGTGGAATGGCTCGGCCAACGCGAGGACGAGATGGCTGCGTTGCTGGCGGAGTTGGTCGCCGTGCCGACGGAAAATCCGCCAGGGAAAAACTACCAGGTGTGCGCGGAGCTTCTTGAAAGCCGATTGCGGCGAGTGGGATTGGACTGCGAGCGACTGGAGGCCGGCGAGCCGAAAGAAAGCAGCGGCGACGTCCCCGTCTGTCTGCTTGGCGGCTATGGACGGGGGAAACACGTTCTCTACTTTCACGGGCATTACGATGTAGTTCCAGCGCAGTCGAAGGAGCAATTTCAACCGTTACGCAAAGATCATTTTTTGTTTGGGCGGGGTTCTTGCGACATGAAGGGTGGGATTGTGGCGATGCTCTATGCCATTCTCGCCTTGAAAGAAAGTGGCGTCGAACTGGACGGAAGAATCGCATTGACGCTGGTCCCCAATGAAGAGACGGGAGGCGAAGGTGGCTCGGCGTGGCTGGCGGCACAGGGACGGGTGGGGAGCGAGGGCATCGGGATGCTTTTGGCTGAGCCGACCAGCGGCGTAGTGTGGAACGCGAACCGCGGGGCGATTTCGATGCGTGTTCGTGTGCTTGGAAAAGCTGCGCACGTTGGGTTGCAGCACCGGGGGGAAAACGCGTTCGAACGGATGATCCAAGTAGTTGAGCGGCTTCAGCAATTGAAGCACAAAGTGGAGCGGCAGACGACAAAACTCAACATCGGGGCGGATCAAGCACGCCACTCGATTCTGATGTTGGGAGGGCAAAGCGGCGGGGGCACAAACTTCAACGTGGTGCCGGAAGAGTGCTGGTTCACCATCGACCGGCGCATCAATCCCGAGGAGAATCTCGCGGAAGAGAAATCAAAGCTGATCGCGGTGTTGCAAAATAGCCAGAGTGAGGGCATTCCCTTGGACTGGGAAATTTTGCAGGAAGGGCAATCCTCGGCGTGCCGCGAGGATGAGCACCTCGGCGAAGCGCTGGCTCGCAGCGTGCGAGCGGTTACGGGCGAAGGGCCACGATTTGAGATGTGTCCGGGGCTCTTGGAGATACGCTTCTACGCCGCGCAGGGCATACCGGCTTATGCTTATGGTCCCGGCCTGCTGTCGGTGGCTCACGGGCCGAACGAATATGTGGACTTGCGGAAAATGATCGGTTGCGCGGCAATTTATGCACTCGCGGCTTTCGAACTGCTTCAACCCTGAGCTCCCGGCGACCGATGCCTCCAGCGTGACCTGATGACGGTTTTGCAGCCAATCGTACCTGAGGAAGCGAAATTCGGAAAGGGGGGGTAGGAAAGAAGGGTTATGTCGAAGGGCATGGCGCAGGGGAGTGGAATTTGGCATAGTGTCGACGCGGGTTTGCAGGAAAAACCGATGCAGGACGAGACAAACTTATCCTACCTTTCGGCTTTTTATTACACCGCTGCTGTGCTCTTGATTCTGACCGGTGTGTTTGCTGCGGTGAGCCACAGCTGGTGGATGGCGGCGGCGTGTTTTTTTTCGGGAAGTGTTCTCTTTGGTTACCGTATCTTGGGCTCAAGAGGGCGAAAATAGCCTCTTAAGTCATTGAAATATAAAGAGTTATTGGAAGCAGGCGGGACGCAGCGCCTTGGCGGCGGATTTAATCCCCCACTGGTCCCGACGTACTATTCTAGCTTACCGCAAGACAGCCGATGCTTCTGATGTATGCCAACCCTTTACTTTTGCCAACCGCACGCCAAGAACCAAGGGATGCTTCGCGCCGTACTCTCCGTCAACGAGTGCGAGAGTGTCGTCAGCCAGCACCCCGCCACTTACGTCGGCGATCAGTTCCCAAAGCTGGCGAACGAGCAAGCGACGGCAAGCGATTTTGCAGTGCTCAATTTCCCAGTGAATGAGGTTCCGGCGGGCTGGCGACCAGGCTACTACAGGTTAGACTCTGACCTGACGAAGCTCAACGAATCGCTGTTGGCGCTCTCACGCTAGCCTCATTCCGAACAATTTCTCCTAATTCAGTGGAGCCCGCGCAGGGACTTCTCAGGGGAGCTATTTCCATCCGCCGGTGGAGGCCAGCAGCTGCAGTCCGATGGCGTAGGATTTCTGCCCCAGAGGTTCGCAATAGACGACCCGCGCGCGAGCACGGAAATCGCCTGGCAGAGACCACAAATTCAAGCGCTCGTTCCTTCTCCAGGGATTGCTCGAAACGACACGCACACCATGGGTGCTTACGTTTTCCGTAAGGCCCTCCTCCGCCGGATGGCGGACATCCAGACTGCAAAGATCCACTCTTACGGACAAAGGGAGGCGTTCTTCCAAACGGCGCGCAATGCCTTGCATGAGACACTCCGGGGCTTTGCTCAATATGGAGAGGCTGGATGTCGGGGTGGGAACGACACGGCTATCATACGCCTGGCAGGACTACTATCCACAGAAATTCGAGGCCCCTTGCGGGCATCGCTATAGAAAAACTCGACACTTCACCGATATTGGCGAACAGGATACACGCTGGTACTCCTGGTCTATCGACCAGTGCGGAAGCCCAAGAGAGAATCGGCTCAATTCAGAGAATTCCAATGTACCGGCCCCTCTCTGGAGTGATAACCCCCGGGATTCTGGCGGAAGATTGAACTGGAGGTAGGCAATGAAACCTTTTAGTTTGTTGAAGATACCGGTGCTCTTACTCGGATTCGGAGCTTTGCTGCTGGTCACCCCGAGCTGCAAGGCACAGTCTGAGGTAAGTCCCGATCATTTCGACGGCACAGACGCATGGGAGGCCGCTGCCCGGAAACCAGTGACTCCAAAAACCAAGCCGACATCAGCTCCTGTTTTCCACCAAGCACAGAACGAGAAGACTAGCACGGGCGCAAGCCTGCAGCTCGCGGCAGTACGCGATCTCTCTAATCCGACGCCCCGAAAGGCCGCAGCGGTTCAAGACAAGCGCAAGATGGCCGTCCGGAAATCGGACAAGAAGGAACAATAGCAACCTCTCGTGAGCCCGAGAGAGTCGCTTGCCACGTTTGTCATCGGAGTTAAGGACTGGCCGGCCTCAGCTTGCCGCTGGAAGCCAAGTCTGCAGCACTCCCTGAGCGTTTGGCAGGACTCCTCCAAACAGCAATCCCATGCCGAGGTGCGCGTGGGAATAGACGACCGTGGCGGGCGCTTCGAAGACCTGTGTTTCGGTGAGAATCTTTACGCTGACCGCTGTTCCATCGGCCAAGGGATTAATCGTATCCACATAACACCCGGAGGCACTGATGTCGCTGATGCGTGCGGAAAGACGCGTGCCCGCGGTTTTCGACAAGACTTCCGCTGAAGCAATGAAAGTGAATCTTGGGGCACGCCGCCGTTCTTGGTCCACGGTGTTACCTTCTTGCAAAATGGAGCCGTATCTTATCCCGAAATTGCCCAGTCAGTGTTAAAAATTCAGTTATTCCCAAATATTGCGGATTACCGCGTGAGTCAGGCGGCGTTTTCCTTGAGCCCTTCCTCTCTACGCTACGCTGGGCGCTTGCTCGCAGTTGATCGCCCAGGGTATGCCGAATTGATCTCGCGCCATCCCGGCGGCACTTGTTCTGCCATGGGCGATTTGCCATATGTGAGCATAAAAACGATTTTGTCCCCAAAGCATCGTTCATAAAACTTGAACGCGGCCTCGCATTGCCCGCCAAAAGCTAGATTGGGAGTCAATCGCATTGTGCGCTGCTTGAGATTGCCCGAAGCGTAAGTGCCACATGGTGGCCGCGTGAGTCAAGCGGCGGGTTCATTTTCTCCGCAACCGCATGTTGGTATCCTCTGCACGCCGTCTACGAAGCGGGCGCCGGAGCGCACCAACGGTGAGAGCTCAGCCCCATTTACTTTCCGCCGGCGGCGTGAGCCAACTGCAGTTGTCGAGCGCGATAAAAACAGACGACTGCAATAATCAGTGACTTCGGCGGAGAAACCCAAGTACCATCTTCTCGACCCTTGGGGGATGTGCGCGTGGGGTAAGAATGCCTCCAGAAGGCGTGCGTCGCAGCAGCCGAATTCCGAAAGAAATCGCAATTCTGTTGGTAGGCAGCGACATGGAAGGCAAAATGTTCTCCGAGCAGACCAAGACGGTCGTGCTCAGCCGCCACGGCGCCGGCATCGTTTCCCAATATGCGCTGTACGCCGAGCAGGAACTCATCCTGCGCCGGCTGGATACCGACAGAGAAGCCGAGGTGAAGATCGTCGGGCAGCTTGGCGCCCATGATAATAAGTACACCTACGGCGTGGCCTTCCTGGACCCGGAAGTGGACCTGTGGGGGATCAAGTTCCCCAGCATGACGGACTCTGAAAGAGAAGCCAGCCGGGTGGTTCTGCAGTGCAGCAGTTGCAAGGCACGGGAGATGGTCGAGCAGAGCGATTTGGAATCAGACGTCTATCACGTCAATGAAGGGATTGTCCGCTCTTGCAAGAAGTGCGGAACTTCGACGATCTGGAAGCGGGCTGCGGACGCTGCCGGCGGCGAACCCGCTGTGGTAGAAACAATACCGGTGGGAATTGAGGAGCAAACGGAGCCAGTGGAGTTCCCGCAGGCCGCTTCACCTCAACCAGAACCTGCGGCAGCGCCGCCGCAACCTGCTGCGCGCCCCGAAAACCGGCGCAAATACGTGCGCACCAAAGCGAGTTTCAAGGCGTGCATCCGGACTTATACGTTCGGCGACGATGTGGTAAGTTGCGAGGACATATCGCGCGGCGGACTTCGCTTCAAGAGCCGGAAAGAATACGCCGCGAATACTGAAATTGAGGTGGCGGTTCCGTATTCTCTTGGCGCACACACCATTTTTGTGCGTGCGCAAATCGTGTATGTGGTGGAATTGAAACAGGAACGACGGTTTCGGTGCGGAGTTGCTTACGCAAAATCCTGAGGCCGGGCAGCTAGAGAGAATTCTGGAGCGCCTTTTCTAGGGAAGGCACCACGCGAACAACTGTGCCGTTCCAGAAGACGGCAGCCGGTGCCTGACTCCAATTCGAATGTGGCGGATAAAGAATGGCTTCATCCCAGAACAATCCCCTGTCGATACAGCAGTCGGGCTTCGGTTGTGCGGGGTTGTCAGTGGCGGACTTGCGAAGTGCTTGCGCGACGAGATGCTTCGGATCCCAGAATTGTCTGGCGCGCTGATCCGGAATTCTCGCGAGCGTGCTATGAACTGGTGAACGCAAGTCCGTACGAAGCATCGGCTCCCACACCACCAGCACACGGAATGAAGGGTCCGGATTGCGCTGTAAGAGCTTTTCGACTGCGGAGGCCCCCCGCAGACAGGTTGATCAAGTTGGGGAAAGAAGGAGAAGCAGACGCGGCCCATCAGTGGATTTGTCGAAGGCCGCTTCGAATGATGCGAAATTCGCGGCGGTCAGCGTGGCGAGAGGTTCCTGGCCCGGCGGCGTGGAAGAATCTATTCGCAGGTACACCACGGCAAGAATCAGGGTCACCACAACAACGCCAATGCCGACTAATTTCTTGTTCATCTTCCGGCTCCGGAAAAATGATCAGCGATGAGTCCTGCGATTTCCTGAGGGAATGACGATCATAGCCAAAACCAGCACGACGGCCGTCCAAAGCAGCGCGATGCTAAAATAACTGCGTTTCAGCGCGCACAGTCTTGCACGGCGTTGCTGCCAGAAACCAACTCCCAACAGAACGATGGAAAGGGCCAGGAGCCAGGGCCGGAACTTCTGGACGAATGCGCTGGCTCCCGCGGCCCCGAGCGCGCTGGCGAATCCGAGGGGCAGGCAGCATCCGATCGTTGCGAGCGAACTCAAGATCGCGCCCAGGGACGCGAAGGCGCCGGAGCCGTGCTCGGTCACGTTATTGGGCGCGCCGTTTTTGTTTGTAGCGGACATTCCAATTTCTATTTCACATTTTCTAAAGATGAGAGGAATCAAAGGGCTTCGGAAAGAGCTCGCGCATTTGGATGAGTTCGATCTTGCCCTTGAGATTGGCCATGATCACGGGGACGTCGCCGCAAAACTCCCAGATCAGTTGGCGGCAAGCGCCGCAGGGAGGAGTCAGCGTATCGGTGTCCGTCACCACAGAGATAGCATCGAAGCCGCGCTCGCCTTCGCTGATGGCTTTGAAGATGGCGATGCGCTCGGCGCAAACGGTAAGGCCGTAAGTGGCATTTTCGACGTTGCAGCCGCCAAAGATTCTGCCGGAAGTAGCGCGGAGCGCCGCGCCCACGCGAAAATTGGAGTAGGGCGCGTGAGCGTTTTCTCGCGCCTGCCGGGCTGCCGAAATCAAGTTATCGTATTCGCTCACGCAATCGCCTCTGCCATTCGCGGGATGACGGCTTTCAGCAAGCCGATGAATTGCCCTTTCACGCGCTCCGCTGTTTCCAGGACTTCCAAGTGATTGAGCGGCTGATCGAGAATTCCCGCTGCTGCATTCGTCACGCAGGAGATGCCCAGCACGCGGATCCCGCTGTGTTGAGCGGCAATCACTTCCAGAACTGTGGACATACCAACGAGATCCGCGCCGATCGCGCGCAAGTAGCGTATCTCTGCCGGCGTCTCATAGCTCGGCCCGAGAAGTCCAGCATATACGCCTTCGTCCAACCCAATGCCCAGGCGGTTTCCTTCGCCGACGGTGATTTCGCGGAAGGGCTTGTCATAAGCCGCGGTCATGTCGTGGAAGCGCAGGCCAAAGCGTTCGTCGTTCGGTCCAGTGAGGGGATTGACGCCCTGAAGATTGATGTGGTCACTGATCACTACGAGGCGGCCTTGCACGAATTCGCGTTTGATGCCTCCGGCAGCGTTGGTGAGGATCACGGCTTTTACGCCCATGCGCGCGAAAACGCGGATGGGAAAGACTACCTCTTTCGCGGAATAGCCTTCGTAGAGATGGACGCGGCCTTGCATCCCCGCGACAGGAACGGCTCCCACTTTACCGATGACGAGTTTTCCCGCGTGGCCAATGGCAGTGGATTGTGGGAAGTGCGGAATTTTCGCGTAAGGAATTTTGGTGGCACCGGAGAATTCATCCGCAAAAGCGCCAAGGCCCGAGCCAAGAACCAGGGCAATTTTGGGCTTGAGAGCCGTCTGAGAAAAAATGAAATCTGCTGCTTGCCCCGCGCGCTCGAACTCACCTTGGGGCAAGGCGCTAATTGAGGGCTTCTTGGTTGGCCGTGCCTTGGACCTGGAGATTTTTTTTGCGCTCACGAAAGAATCCCTACAATGGAAGCCGACATTAAGTTTGCCATAGTGCCGGCGAGCATGGCGCGGATGCCGAATTTTGCAAGTTGGCTGCGCTGCTCCGGGGCAAGTGCGCCGATGCCGCCGATCTGGATGCCGATGGAACTGAAGTTGGCAAAGCCGCAAAGCGCAAACGTGGCGATGGCAAAGGTGCGCGGGTCGAGCGTGCCCTTCATGGGGCCAAGCTGGCCGAACGCGACAAATTCATTGATGACCATGCGCGTGCCGAGGAGATTGCCGATCTTCGCCGCGTCATGCCAGGGCACGCCGATCAGCCAGGCAACGGGCGCGAAGATCCAGCCGAAAACGGTCTGCAGGCTTTCGGGGAACCAGGCCATGTGCGGCCAGTTGTGAATCCCGCCCATGATGGCGTTAAGCAGAGCGAGCAAAGCGATGAAGGTAATCAGCATGGCGCCGACGTTGAGCGCGAGATGCAAGCCGTCGCTGGTGCCGCGAGCGATGGCGCCCAGAAGGTTGGTTTCCTTTTCCATCGGCGGCATTTCCACTCGGCCCGCGGTGAGTGGTTGCTCGGTTTCCGGGACCAGCATCTTGGCCATAAGCAACGTTCCCGGCGCCGTCATGATGACGGCGGTCAGAAGATTCTTGGGATCGGCGCCGCCCACCTGGATATAGCCAGCCATCATGCCGCCGGAAATATGCGCCATCCCGCTGGTCATGACGACCATCAGTTCCGACTTGGTGAGTTTGGGAAGGAAGGGGCGAATCGTGAGCGGGGCTTCCGTCTGGCCCATGAAGATGCTGGCGGCAACATTGAGCGATTCCGCGCCGCTGGCGCCCATCACGCGAGTCATAATCCACGCGGCAGCGCGAATAATGAGCTGCATCACGCCGAGGTGATAGAGAACCGCGAAGAAGGCGGCGATAAAAATAATAGTCGGCAGCACCTGAAAGGCAAACGAAAAGCCGAGCCGGGAGAGTTCCTTGGGCAGACCAATGTCGCCGAAAACGAAAGAGGAACCCGCATAGGAAAAACTCAACAGTTTATTTGCGCCCGCGCCGAGGAAACCAAAGACCGAACTGCCCACACCGGAACGCAGAACAAAAAATCCGAGCGCTAACTGGAGACCAAGACCCCAGGCGATGGTCTTGAGCTTGATGGAGCGTCGGTTCGTGGAGAAAACCCACGCCAATCCCAGGATCACGGCCATGCCGAGTACTCCGGTAAAACGTCCCATGAACACCCCTCTCCAGACGACGGATTCAAGCGCCGATCAGACGGCGCACCAGAGGCCGCTTTTCCTGCGGCGGTTCTTCGCCGATGTGATAACTTTCCGCTATGAGGCTCTTGGCTTCGGCAAGCTTAGCGTCGCTATTGTAATGAATCGTGGCTAGCGGTTCTCCCTTTTCCACGCGATCGCCGATCCGCTTGTGAAATTCCAGGCCAACGGCGTAATCGATCTTGTCTTCCTTTTTCTCGCGTCCGCCACCAAGCGTGGCAAGCGCAATGCCGAAGCCCTCGCAGTTCGTTCCGGCGACGAAACCGTCGGTGGAACTCGCGACCTGGAAATGCAGGCGCGCAGTAGGCAATCGTTCCGGCTCGTCAACGATGCGCTCGTCACCGCCTTGCAAGCGAATCCCTTGCCGGAATTTTTCGAGTGCCTGGCCGCTGGCAATCATGGTTGCGGCGAGGCGGCGGCCTTCTTCGACATCCTTCGTTCTTTCACCGAGATAGAACATCCACGCGGACAATTCGAGACTCAGTTCACGCAGATCGGCGGGGCCGCGGCCTTTGAGGACTTCGACGGACTCGGTGACTTCGTTCGAATGGCCGGCCATGCGGCCCAGCGGCTGATCCATGTCGGTTATCAGCGCAACCACTTTCTTGCCCATGCGTTTGCCGGTTTCCACCATGACTTCGGCGAGGCGAACGGAATCTTCCTCTTTCTTCATAAAAGCGCCGGAACCCGTCTTCACGTCAAGCACCAGCGCGTCAATGCCTTCGGCGAGCTTCTTGCTCATGATGGACGCGCAAATCAGGCCGATATTTTCAACCGTCGAAGTCACGTCACGGAGGGCGTAGATTTTTTTGTCGGCAGGAGCGATCTCCGCAGTCTGCCCGATCAACGCCATGCCACATTCGCGCAGAACGCGGCGAAACTCCTCGAGCGACAAATTCACGTTGAAGCCCGGAATCGCTTCCAGTTTGTCGAGCGTGCCGCCGGTGTGGCCCAAGCCGCGCCCGCTGATCATCGGAACGGTAAGGCCGCCCGCGGCGACAATGGGGGCAAGAATGAGAGAAGTCTTGTCGCCAATCCCGCCGGTGGAGTGCTTGTCCACTTTCTTCCCGGGAATTTCGGAATGGTTGAGGACTTCTCCGGAATAAAGCATCACTTCTGTGAGCGCCGCGAGCTCCGAGCGGTTCATGCCGCGGATCCACACGGCCATCAGCCAGGCAGCCATCTGGTAATCGGGAATTTCACCGCGCGTGTAGCCGGAAACCAGAAAACTGATTTCTTCGCGGGAGAGTTCTCCCGAATCACGTTTCTTGCGGATCAGGTCGACGGCGCGCATGCGTTTGAAAAGCGAACGGGGAGCGTAACACTCGCTTTCGGGGGCGTCAACGCGATGCGTACGGCCAATTCGGCAAATCGCTACAGCACCTGCTGCACGTCCGGAGGCAAATTGGTTGTCTGGCCGGAGATTACATGCCAGCCGCTGGCAGTATTGATGTAAACATGCATGGTGCGGAACTGGCTGCCAAGGTGTTGGCCGTTAAGAATGAACCGGGAAGACCACAGGCAAGTTGCAACCGCCATGTCTTGAAAAATACGCACGCGTATGTCGGAGGCGACGAACGATTCACGCTTGACCAGGGAAGATTGAATCGCCGCAATCCACTGGTCCTTGTTGATCCGCTGCCCATGGGAGAGTGTCCCTTCGAAATCATCGCTGTATATACGACGAAAGAAAGTGGCGTTGCTCAATTGGATGGCGCGTGCAGCTTCTCTCTCCAGGCTGACAATCTCCTGCCTCTGCACTTCGGGATCTCCGAGCAGGGGCTGAGTAACACATCGCTGGATGCACGCAGTTCGCCAGTTTTCTTGCGCTTGCCATGAGGGAGCAAGAAGCAGCCCGATTACGATTGCCACCATACCTCTAATTTTGATCATCTTGGGGCACCTCCCTCAAGGAATGACGGAATTCAGCCGTATTGACTCGGGAAAGATTCGTCGCTGACACACTCCATGGTACGGAAAGAAGATTGCCCATATCCATCTCATCCATGACGTACGTGTTCTGAATGACAAGCTTTCGCCCTGGCGACCGCTGAAGGTGGGAACGGCCTACGAAATTGTTTGCGTCTACATGAGACCGAGTTGAGCGCTGGGAGTCGCCGGCATGCCGCCTCGATCAATGCCTACCACTCGGTCAAGTATGGGCCGCTGGCTCGGATTATCCGCCCTAAAACAAGAAATCCGTTTCGTTTTAGCGCTCTGCTAGAATGATCCCCACTCAAAGATAGTCATCACCAGTGGGAACCCAACTCCATCGGAGGAACTATGATCGACAATAAGAAAGAAAAACGTGAAAGATCTTTCACCGGAGGTGACCAGCAAGCCGTCAACTCGGTGCCGTTTTCACGGCGCAGCTTTCTCGCCAAGACTTCCTGTTTCGGAGCTTTTTATGCAGTAGCCAGGCTGATTCCCTTACCCGCGCTGGCGGCGGAGTTGTCAAACGACTCGCGCGTATCCCCAACCCCGCTCGTGGACAAGGGGTTCGCCTCGGTGCGCAAAGTCGGCAACGGCCTGTATGCCACGATCTCCGACCCATCGAAGGGCATTACAACCATTTGCAATGGCGGCTTCCTAGCGGGAAAAGACGGCGCGCTGCTCCTCGAAGGATTCGGCTCGCCATCAGGTGCCTCCTTCCAGATGGACGCCCTGCGCATGGTCAGCCAAGTGCCGGTGAAGGGAGCGCTGGACACCCACTATCACTTCGACCACTCCATGGGAAATTCGTTTTACGGCGCCAATGGCGTGCAACTTTGGGCGCACGCGACAACCGCTAAGCGCATCGTCGAGAACTATTTGCCGATGCAGGGCACGGACAAAGCGGCGGCGCTTGCCCCGTTCGAGAAGCGCGTCAAGGACGCAAAGTCGGATACGGAACGGCAGCATGCCCAGAGCGATTTAAATGCTGTGACCGGGCTGTTCCAAATTGCCAGTGTCACCGTCATTGGCTTGCCGAATCATCCGATTGATGCGGCAAAGCTGCCCCTGTCGCTCGACCTTGGAGGCCTGACGGCGGTGATCGAGTCCTACCCTGGACATTCCGGAACGGACATGATCGTGCGCGTGCCAGAGCAAAATGTTGTCTATGCCGGCGACCTGCTCTTCAGCGGCTGGTATCCTGTCTGTTTCGACGAGAAAGCAACAGTATCCGGCTGGCGCGACACTTTGAAAAAATTCGCGGCATTCGACAAGGACACCCTCTTCGTCCCGGGTCACGGCCAGATTTGCGGGCGAGAAGGCATCGCTGCGCTGCGCGAAGTGTTTGACGACATCGCCGGTCAAGCCGAGAAAATGTTCAAGGCAGGCGTCCCTGCCGAAGAAGCGCAGCACCGCTACGTGGTGCCCGATAAGTTCAAGAATTTCCCCGTTTATTCATGGGGATTCACAATTGGCCCGACAATTACCAAGCTCTATGCGGAGTGGCAGGGAAAGTAAACGATTATGGGAGCGGGTATTTGAGACAGTCCGCCGAACTAGTGCTTTGCCTGTTTGGCCAGGTCCCAACCCTCCACGACAACCGATTGATAGGCACTATCGGTGCGGACTGCATCCTGCACGATTTCCTGAAGTCTCCGAAGCAATTCTTTTGCGCGAGGATCATCGGGGCTCACTTTTCTCTGCCCACCCTGTGAAGACTCCAGAGATTGCACGTCCGACATAATCCGTCTCATCTCCCGGAAGAGTTCCCGGCCATGAGAGACGTACTGTTGCTTTGCTGCATATAATTTATCTTCCCATCGGCGGCGGTTTGGAAAATCCACATCGTTATCGAGAAGTGCGGCTTTCGCAAGCGTTGTGCGATCCATGGGATCCATTTTGTTCAATGCAGTTTCGGCCCGCTCTAAGCCCGCAAGCGCTCTGGACATGGCGTTTCCGTCACCGGCGCTTTTCGAACTGCCGAGATCGCTCAGCCCGCCAAGAACCTTGCTCGACGGAAGATTATCATCGGTGATCACCGTCTTCGGTTGCGCGGCGTTCTTTTCCTTGTCCTTGCGAGCTTGGCGCGCCACTTCACCCAGCGATGGTTGATCTTGGGCGTACCCGGCAGTCGAAGGGATTAGCACCCAAGTGAGCACAGCCAGGAAACTCATTTTTCGCAACACGATGGCCTCCGTACCGACAAGCCTTCTTGTCCGGGAATGCGATCTTCCTTCTAGCAATGCTCTCGCCCAAATCCCGGACATGCTATAGATCAATATTTGGGAGTTCCTAAAAGGCTAACATTCGCTCCGGCGTGCCTCGGGAAGCCATGCTTTACAACATGCGGCCGCTGGCGAGAAACGCAAACTAATCGGGGAGAACGCTGTCGAAGCTGCAAATAAGATCGCATTTGGTCGCCCAAGAAACTGCGCGGCTTTCGCGGTCGCACAGGATCGCCCGCATTCCCACGGACTGCGCCGCTTCGATTTCCTTTATCGAATCCGAAATAAACAAAAACTGGCCTGGCACATACGAAAAGGAAACGGCGATTTTCTTGTAGCTTTCCCCTTCGGTCTTGGCTCCCACGCGGGTGTCGAAGAAGGTGGAAATGTATGACGTCAAATCGCCCGAGGCCGTGGTGCGAAAGAGGAGTTGCTGCGCGAGGACGCTTCCCGACGAGTAGATGCAAATGATCTTTTTTTTACGTCGCCATCGTCCGAATGCGCTGGGCACATCGGAAAACACTTCACCGTGCAATTCCCCGCTCGCGAATCCGTGCTGCCAGATTTTCCCCTGCAGTGATTTCAGCGGCGTGCACTTGCTGTCCCGCGCGATCAGCCATTGGCCGTAGGCAACGATCGAACGCAGCCGCGCTTCTTCCGAATCATCCATCCATCCAGGCGGTTGAAGACCATTGCGCTCATCCAAATCGTGTTGCGTGCGTAGCTCCTGAGTCAATGACTGAATTTCTTGGTCTTGAGCGTGTTCTCGAAAAAACGATTCTAGCTTGCGGCTGGCATAAGGGAAAAGCGTTTCATATACGAAACTGACGGGTGTTGTCGTGCCTTCGATGTCCAGAAGAATGACGCGGATTTGGGATTCCTCGATCGGGGCCACGCCAGCTACTTCGCCGCCGTTTGCGGCGGAATGTATCTTGGGCCCCAGCAAACCGGCTCGTAATTCCGGTCCACGCCGCTGCTGGTGTAGTGCGGCGTCCACCCGGACTTGTTTTGAAATAGGCGAATCGCGCGGATGCGGCGGTCGCCGCAGAGATCGAACCAGTGCAAGGTCCCGCGCGGAACGCGAATCAAGTCGCCGGCTTCCACCTCGATTGCGACCACTGGTCCCTGCTGTGGGTGAATATGGAACAAGCCACGACCGGCGACAATGTAACGGACTTCGTCCTCATTGTGCGTGTGCTCGATATTGAACTTCGCCAGCATCGCGTCCAGCCCGGGAGTGTCTGCATTAACGTCAATCACATCCGCGGTGACGTAACCGCCCTGCCGCTTGAGCTTTTCCACTTGCTCGCCGTAAGCGCTCAGCACCTGATCCGCAGAAGCATTCTCGGGCAAATCAAGCGGAGACTCCCAGCGCTCGTAGTCAATGCCAATTCCAGCGAGGTAGTCGCGCACCTCGCCGTGTTCGCGGAGCGAACGATTCTCATCGGGGATTCGAAGGACAGCCACGGCAATCAACTCCCAACTTCCGTCAGCTCAGGAATCACGCGCTTTGCGCGGCGCCGGAGCGAACCAGCACTTCCATCAGGAACTCCAGAATTTCAACATGGCGCTTGGCTTCCTGCAAGCCCGCACCCCAAGTATAAAGCCCATGCTCCCTCAGAAGAAAACCATGAATACCCGGACTCGCTGTCAGCGTTTTCGAAACGCGGTCACCCAGTTCAACCATATCCTGCGAATTTTCCAGAATCGGCAGCCACTCGCGGTGCTTATGAGTCCGAACGCCTTCCAGTCCCTTCAGCATTTCGTATCCTTCGAGCGCTATTCCGCCCTGCGATGCATGCGATCCCGAAAGCACAGTGCTCCAAACCGAATGTGTATGCAGGATCGCACCAGCGGCCACGCCGCGTGCGACGGCAAGATGCAAAAGCGCTTCCGCAGACGGCCGGCCATCGCCGCGGACGACATTCGCCGCATCATCTATCTCCAGAAATTGCTCAGGCGCAAGGCTGCCCTTGTCCAAGCCCGTCGAAGTAATCGCCAGTCGCAGCGGCTCGCGGGAAATCACCGCGCTGAAGTTTCCACTCGTTCCCAGAACCCAGCAGCGCGCGTGAAAGCTCTTTCCGATTTCAGCCAGGCAGGCGGCGGCCTCCGCAAAGCGGGCATCGTTTGGGCCCGATTGCGCGTTCGCCTTGGGACTAATGGTGCGCTTCAACACTCTCTTGGTTTTCTTCATCTTCGCACCTGTTGAAGAGATTTCCCGGAGTTGAGCAGGGGTGCGGCGAGAAAACCCCATGTCCAACAGCGCGAGAGTGGAGCAGGAGTATTCATGGTTTCGAGGGCGCCGGGGCGCGGAGGGAAATTTCCGCCGCCATGGCGCGCATTTCTTCGTGGATCAAGCCGTTAGTGGCGAGAATGATGGGGCCACCAAGTTGGTATGGATTTCCGGCAAAATCGCTAACCCTACCGCCGGCTTCTTCGATCAGCAGGACGCCTGCGGCCACGTCCCATTTTGCAAGGCCGAATTCCCAGAAGCCATCGAAGCGGCCGGAGGCAACACTGGCGAGATCCAGCGCAGCGGAGCCATCGCGGCGCACACCGTGAGAGTGCTGAGTGAAGTCACCGTAGTATTGAAGATTGGGGCTCGCTTTGCGGTTGCGCACGGGAAAGCCGGTACAAAGCAGGCTTGTGGAAAGCGTGGCGACTTTGGAGACGTGGATTTTCTTGCCGTTAAAGGTGGCGCCTTCGCCACGCGCGGCGGTGAAAAGTTCGTTGTAAAAAGGATTGAAAACCGCGGCGGCGAGGAGCGTATCGCGCTGGGCGAGTGCAATCGAAACGCAGAAGCAAGGATAGCCATGGGCGAAATTCGTGGTGCCGTCAAGCGGGTCAACGTGCCAGCGAAATTCCGAAGCGGAAGCACTTTCGTGGCCGGTGCCCTCTTCGGCGGAGATGGCATGTTCGGGAAAATATTTGGTGAGGCGTTCGACGATGAACCGTTCTGAGCGCTTATCGGCCTGGGTGACGAGATCCACTTCGTCGCCCTTGTAAGCGATGTCCAGCGGGCGGGACAATTCTTCGACGAGAATCTTGCCGGCTTCTTGGGCGATTTCGACAGCGGCATCGAGATAGTTCTTGGTCATAGAGGAATTGAGAGCTCTCCGCAATATTGGCCCGCGCGGCGCGCAAGGGCTTTCTCCACTTTACCACTGGCGGCAACAAGGTTATTGGCGGTGTCAGCCCTTATCCTTTGCGCGCGACGGGTGTCGTCCGGTGGACGAGGGTTAGCCACACGGAATCTCCTCACCGAAATGATGGTGCTCCGCTCGCCAGTCACCTGCCGGACGATTGAGTCGTTTTCATTTACGGCAATTTTCGCCTGATTGGTCATATAACTTCAAGTTCTTATGCTACATTGGTTTGCATCAACCGTTGCTCGTGGTTGAGCCCTCTCCTAGCTGCGCCGATGCGCAGTGCCTTCGGCAATAGGGACCAGGCGATCAAACGGCCATGTCGAAACCAAGGAACCCGAGAACCGCGAGACCGGTTGATTCCCGCAAGGACTCCCTGCAGCGCGCGCAACTCTTTCGCGTGGTGGCCGAGACAGCCACGGATGCCATCATTACCATAAACGAACGAAGCATCATCCTCTTTGTCAACAAAGCGACCGAAAGGATTTTCGGATACCCGGTTTCCGAGATGATGGGCCGCGAATTGACGATGCTGATGCCCGACTACCTTCGGGAGACGCATCGGAGAGGCGTCGGGCGATATATGCAAACGGAGGAGAGGCACATTTCGTGGACGGCGATCAAACTGACGGGGCTGCACCGGACTGGAAAGGAATTTCCTATTGAGGTTTCCTTTGGGGAGCATGTCCACGGAAGGAAGCGCATTTTCACGGGAATAGTCCGCGACATTTCGGAGCGAGAAGAATCCGAGGCCCTGCTCCGGCAATCCGAAGAGAAATACGCGAAGATGGTCCGCTCGAGTCCGGACGCTATCACCCTGCGGAGCCTCCCCGACCGTCGATACCTAGAGGTGAATGAAGGATTTACGCGTCTTACCGGCTACAGCGCCGAGGAAGTGCTTGGAAAGACGCCCGGGGAACTAAATTTGTGGTTGGAGCCGGAACTGCACCGGACAACGCTGCAGAAGCTGGAGGCAGAAGGCCAGGTCAACGGGGAAGAGTTTCGATTCAGAACCAAGTCCGGCGAGATCCGTTACGGGCAGGTTTCCGCCGTGCGCGTGGCGATGAACGGACAGCCATGCATGCTCTCCGTTACACACGACATCACTGACCGCAAACACAGCGAAACAGCATTATCTCAACTAGCCTCAATTGTCGAATCTTCTGACGACGCCATCGTAGGAAAGACGCTGGATGGGAAGATCGTGAGCTGGAACGCTGGCGCGGAGAGAATCTATGGCTACGCGGCGAGTGAAGTGGTTGGTCAGCCGGTCAGTATTCTGGTGCCAACTGAACAGCGGGACGAAGTTCCTGAAATCCTGGAAAGGCTCAAGAAGGACGAGAGGATCCACCACTATGAAACGGTGCGCGTTCGAAAAGGGGGGCAGCGAATTAACGTCTCTGTGACTATTTCTCCGGTCAAGGATGCGGAAGGAATGATCATTGGGGCTTCCGCGATTGCCCGAGACGTAACCGAGCGAAAACGGGTGGAAGAGGAACTCCAAGAGTCGGAGTCCCACTTCCGCTCCCTAGTACATGATGCACCGTACGGAATTTACCGAGTGACCTTGGACGGACGGCTCCTCCAGGTGAACCCGGCTCTTGTGAAGATGCTCGGTTACGAGTCGCAAGAGGAGCTGATGCGGTGCAATGTAGAAAAAGAGATTTATCGCGATCCAGAAACGCGTCAGCGCCTGGTCAGAGACTATTGGCAGAAACACGATTTCCGAGAAGTTGAAGCCGAATGGCGAAGAAAAGACGGGAACATCATCATTGTCAGAATGACGGGGCATGCGGTCTTAGAAAGAGACCGTACGGTTGCCTATTTCGAGGTCTTCGCAGAAGACATAACAGAACGCCGGAGTCTCGAAAGGCAGCTGATGCAATCGCAAAAAATGGAGGCCATCGGCCGGCTGGCGGGTGGAATTGCGCACGATTTCAACAACCTGCTTGGCGTCATCCTTGGACACAGCGAAATCCTTGACCAGCAGCCGGGTAAGGGCGACCGTTTGCGCAAGAGTGTGGAAGCCATCCGGCACGCGGCCGAACGAGCCGCGGCTCTGACAACGCAGCTACTTGCGTTCAGCCGCAAGCAGATTGTCGAGCCAACAGTCATCGACCTCAATGCTTCGGTCATGGAGATTGAAAAGATGCTGCATCGTGTGATCGGCGAAGATATCGAACTGGCGATGCGGCTGCAATCCGACCTGGGGCGTGTGAAAGCGGATCCCGGGCAGTTGAGCCAGGTGCTTATGAACCTGGCGGTCAATTCGCGGGACGCCATGCCCGGCGGGGGAAAGCTGGTCATCGAAACGGCTAACGTCGAACTGGACGACATGTATGGCCGCCAGCACTTGGGTGCGAGCCCTGGGCCACACGTCATGCTGGCAGTAAGTGACACGGGCACAGGAATGGATTCCGAAACGCTTTCCCATATATTTGAGCCGTTCTTCACGACGAAGGAGACAGGTAAAGGGACTGGTTTAGGACTATCGATGGTCTACGGAATCATCAAGCAGAGCAATGGATACATCATGGCTTACAGCGAACCTGGCCGTGGAACGACCTTCAAGATTTATTTTCCGCGCACCGAGGAAGGTGTCGCCCCACTCCAGAAGACAGAGGAGGGAATTCCAAGGGGCACAGAGACCGTTCTGGTAGTGGAAGACGAGGTGGCGCTGCGAGAGCTGACCTGCGTACTGCTGGAAGACGCCGGATACACGGTACTGGAATCCACCGGGGTTGAAGACGCCATAGAAACCGCAAAGGACATGCAACGCAGAATCGATCTGCTGCTAACGGACATAGTCATGCCCCGGCTGGATGGCCGCGAACTGGCGAATCAAATGGTTTCTCTTCGCCCCGATTTAAAAGTTCTGTATATGTCCGGGTATACGGATGCCATCATCGTTGATCGCGGCGTCTTGACGCAGGGGACCGTGCTGGTCCAAAAACCCTTTACAAAGAGGACCCTCTTGCGAAAAGTGCGGGAGACGCTGGACTCCCAAGTTGCGAATTCTTCCGCGCGCAAATAGATAGTTTCGAGAACTATTGGGGACCGTAAAACTAATGTGGTGCTGACTCAACGCAGGCTCCAGCATCCGGCGGCCGGGCAGGGGACAAACGCCGCATCCAAATCACACACGCAGCGTTGTCCCTAGTCCCGTCGACAACCTTGTCAGTAAGGTGCGTCTTATCTTGGCACTTCCAGGGGTGCTTAATGGCGGCAAGGGAACGCGGCAGGGGAGGGAGAACTTATTGGGGGCCGGTGAGGTAGGACTTGCGGTGGCGGACGTGGTAGTCGGCAAGGTTGACCGTGACTACGATGGAGCGGTAGGTGTTGGCAGGGCCGCGGGGAGTGGGATAGTAGGCGAGGAGATACTGGGTGCGGAGTTCGCGGTCGATGCGATCGAAGATAGCGCCGAGTTCCTGGGGCGTGTCGGGATAGAACATGGCGCCGCCGGTAGTGTCGGTCATGGTTTCGAGGGCGTGCTCGCCTGCGGTGTTGCGCCCGCTTTCGTTTTTCACGGGGCGAATCACGATGGTGTAGAGAAGCGCGTTGGAGCGGACGGCTTCCTTGCGAGCAGCCTCGAAGTCGGAAGTGCTGGTGGTCTCGCCGGCGTCGGTGACGAGGATGATGACGCGGCGGCGGTCGTCTCCGCGGCGTTCGAGGGCGCGCGAACCGAGAAGCACGGCGTCGTAGATCGAAGTGCCGGCGCCGGCGGGCATCCTGCGAACCGCCGCTTGTAGCTGGGCGACATTGTCTGAAAAAGCGGCAATTTGAGTGACGTTTTCATCGAAAGCGAAAACGGCCAAGCGATCGCCAGGGCGAAGCACCTGGCGAATAAAATGGGCGGCGGCTTCCTGCTCGAAGCCGATCTCCTTGTGGGCGCTGAGGCTGGAGTCGATCATGATCGCGAGGTCGAGTGGCTGGGAAGTTTCGGACTCGAACCTATCGATCTTCTGCTCGACACCTTCTTCGAAGAGTTGAAAGGCTTCCTTGGGGAGGTCAGGGGCCGGGCGGTTTTTTTCGTCGAGAACGCTGACGAGAACGCTGACTAGGTTGACGTTGACGCGGATACGGCCGCGCTGGGCGGCGGGATCTTGTGAATCATCCACAGGGGCAGCTGGCGTGGGCTGGACAATTTTTCCGGGCTCGCCGACCGGAGACGAAGCGGAAGCGCCTGCGCCAGATGTCGAAGTGGAAGTCGAGTTGGCAGTCGCTGTGGACTTGGCCTTTTGGGCCCAGGGGGGACGGTCAGGCTTGTCTTGGGTGAGCGCGCCGCCGGCGAAGAGCAGCAGCGCGACGGCCAGAACCAAAATGCAGTGGGGGCAAAAGGGTTTCATCGACATTGGACGGTGCGCTTGAGGGTGTCAATGGCGAAGCGGCAAGCGTCAAAGGCGGCGGCGCGGTGGGGCGCGCTGACGGCGATGAAGACGCTGGTTTCACCGATTTCGAGGCGGCCCAGGCGGTGGACCATGGCAACCCGATGGATGCGATATTTTTCATGGAGCTGAGCGCCGATTTCGCGCATTTTGGCGAGGGCCATGGATTCGTAGGCCTCGTAGTCGAGGTAGAGAGTCGCGCGGCTGTGGGATTGATTGCGGACGAAACCGTCGAAGGTGACGACGGCGCCGTCTTCGGGTGCGCGAACGTGGCGGGCCAGCGCGGCCATATCGATGGGCTCGCGCACCAATTGGTAGATGTCATCGTGGGGAAGTGCGGGCATGTGGGTACGTCAGCCGCCACTCACGGGCGGGAGGAAGGCGACTTCGTCGCCGGAGCGGAGAGGCGTATCCCAGGCGGCGAATTCCTGGTTGCGCGAAGCGACAACGGAGGAGCGGTATTTTGCTAGCTCGGGATGGCGGCCGGCATAGAGAGCGAAAAGTTGCTCGATGGTCGTGGCATCGGCGAACTCGATGGAATCCTCGGCGTGGCCGGTGAGTTCCTTGAGGCGGCCGAAAAAGAGGACGGTCACGCGAATTGTTTGGGAAACAGGTGGCACAGGGGGATTGTAACCCGCGGTGCGCGAGGGGGCCAGTAGCCAGGTTCCAAGCGGTGCCATCCTGCAACCATGCAAGGCACTTTGCGTGCAAAATGACGGTGCGTTCGTCGGCTTCATCCAAGAGAAACGATTTGAAAGCTTCGCATGCTTGACCGTTGCGTGTGGGTTGCGTAGCGTGCAAGGAAATGGTTTCTTGTCCGAGGGGGGAGCAAGTCGTACACAGAGGAGAAAGATGAAGATTCTCGTAGCGGGTTCGTCGGGGCTGGTAGGCAGCGCGTTAGTGAATGCACTGGCGGGCGCCGGGCATACCGTGTGCCGATTGGTGCGGACAGAGAGTTCTGGTGGCGGGGCGTCGAAAGACGGGTTTGCAGTGGCTTGGAATCCGACGACGGGGGAATTGGGCGGCGCGGGAGTCGGACCTGATGCGGTGGTGAACCTGGCGGGAGCATCGATTGCGGACGGGCGCTGGTCAACGCAGCGGAAAGAGGTGCTGCGCGCGAGCCGGATCGATACGACACGCGCGCTGGTGGGCGCGCTGGCAAAGATGAATGTGCGGCCAAACGTGCTAGTGTCGGCATCGGCGATCGGATATTACGGCGATCGCCGAGACGAAATATTGACGGAGGAGAGCAATGCGGGGGCTGATTTTCTAGCGGGGCTGGCGAAGGAGTGGGAAGCGGAAGCGTTGAAGGCCGAGACACTGGGGATCCGCGTGGTGCTGGCGCGGTTTGGGATTATTTTGGCACGCGGGGGCGGTGCACTGGCGAAGATGCTGACGCCGTTCAAGCTTGGCGCTGGCGGCCGACTGGGGAGTGGGAAACAGTGGATGTCCTGGGTAACGCTAGAAGATGTAGTAGGAGCTTTGCGCTTCGCGATTGAAAACAATTCGGCACGAGGCGCGATCAATTTTGTGGCGCCGCAGCCGATGCAAAATTTTGAGTTTACGAAGATTCTGGCAAAGGCGGTGCACCGGCCGGCGCTCTTCCCTGCTCCGGCGTTTGCGCTGCGGCTGGCGCTGGGAGAAATGGCGGACGCGCTGCTGTTATCCAGTCAGCGCGTGGCACCAAAAGCGTTGGAAAAGCTGAGTTACCGATTCTTGCATGTGGATTTGAATTCGGCGCTCGCATCTGTTCTTGCCAAAAGCTAGACAGAATACTACGCTATTTTTGCACGTTGATGGTGACGGTGACGCGCAAGGAGTGACCTGTGAGCGGATCAGTGGATAAGAGATTCTCCGAAGATTGCCCATCTTTGAGAATGAGGTTCTCGGAAGTCCTAAACTGGCGGACCACCGGCAGGCCACCAGGGTTGGCAACGAGTCTCTCTCCCTCGCCTGATTTGTTGGGGTAGAGTGCCGAGCGATCGAAGATCAAAAAAAGATGAAAGCGGCCGTCGTCTTCGGTCCTGATGCCACAATCGATGTTCGAACCGATATCCATATAGGTGGTTTTTTGGTCCTTGCCGTCCGTCTCGATGGGGACGCGGATGCCGGTGCGGAGACTCGTTGAGTAATTGCCGCCAACCTTCTCATCGCTGATCACCGTAAACGCGTAGGGCAAACTCGAAATTTTCTTGTCGCCATCGAATTCGGTGAAGACGATCTGCACCTTGATGGGAGTGGAGACTTTCACGCGTTCCTCGGACTTGGACTTGTCCTGAGCCCTAAGCTGGAGCGCAGGCCAGCAGAGCGCTCCGAGCAAGAACAAGTAGGTCAATTTCTTCATGTCATTCCTCCTGGAGGATTCGAACCGTTTTGAGATTTGAAGCTGTTTGCGGAAGTCATTGCGATTTCTGGTCCGCTAAGAGCTTGACGTCAAGCTCGGCAATTTGGATTTGATCCATTTGCAAGGGCGCCAGAACTGTTGCGTCGGAATCTCGGGCGAGAAGCGGAGCGCGTTTGTGAAGACTCCACTGCTCGGCGTACTCGGCCAGCAAGACTTCCTGATCCCGGGGAACGAGCACTTCTGGATTTGTCCTTCTCCTGACCAGCGTTACGTGCGCCGAGGCGTTCTTGGCGATAGCGACTTGACGATGCGAAGCAGAATTCTTCGCGGCCGGGAGTACAACGCTATGCTCGTGATCTTGTGCAGGCGGCACATTTGTACTACCTACGGTTGCGACTGGGTTCTGCACGACATTTGTGCGCCAGACGGCGCGCGCGGCGAAGAGGGCAACCACCATGATTGCGGAGCTCGTCAAAACAAGCCAGTTCGTAACCCAGATGCGGCGGGAAGCGGACTCTTTGTCGAGGCGGGCGCGGACGCGCGGCAAGAGAGAAGCAGGTACTTCGGCGTTGGCGGTGACATGAAGACCGGAGTCAATAGAGGCGAAGAGGGATTGCTCCTGTTCGAATGCGGCGCGGCATAAGGCGCAGTTCGCGAGGTGCGAGCGCAGATCGCCTTGAGGCTCGGCGCCGTCGGCGGCAGCTTCGATCAACGCGTCTTTATAATGTTGGCATGGCATCGCAACTTCTCCGCTAACTTTCTTCGCGCATAGAAAATTCTGGACTTTACTGTGCCGGTAGAAATGCCCAGCATGCCCGCGATCTCGTCAATGGTGTGGCCTTCCATGGCCGCGAGCAGCAGGACCAGACGCAATTTCTCCGGCAATTCCGCGAGCGCATTTTCAAGATGCGCCTGGAACTCATTTGAAGCGGCCATGGCTTCGGCGGTCGCGGCAGGCGGCTGGCGCTCCGGCTGAGACCAAAGCGTGTCGCGTTGCTCGCGGCGTTTCCCGGAGCGCAAACGGTCGAGCGCGAGGCGGAACGCGATACGAACGAGCCAGGCGCGGAAGCGGTTGCGGTCGCGGAGGCGATCAAACCGGCGGTAGGCGCGCAGCATGGCTTCCTGGGCTATGTCTTCGGCATCGGCGGTGTTGCGCAAGACGCCGCGGGCGACGCGGTAGGCGAGGGGGCCGCACTCGGCGAGGCGCTCCTCGAACTCGCGTCGCGTGTCAGCCTGGGCTGCCTCGTGCTCCAGCTCATCCCCGACCGTGCGACCTGGTTGGACCAGAACCAGCTCCTGCATTGGTTATCCTGTGCGAGCCTTAGACTGCCGCCTGTCTCTGCATATAACCAGACGCCGCCATCTCTAGATTGGTTCAGGCCTAAACGGCAGTTCCAGACGTTCGGAGCCTTGCGGTCTAGATGCCCAACCGCCCGAGCATTTCTTCAAGGTTGGACTCGTCGACAACGACTTCCCGGGGAGGCTGGCCCTCCGCTGAGTTCTGGACGGAGCCTTCGTCGAACGCCTGAAAAAGGCGCATCTTGGCGACGGCGTATTCTTCACTGCTCGAAAGCGGGCGGCCGTTCATTTTTGCCCAGGCGTCCAGCGCGGATTGCCTGACGAAGATTTTGAAGGGGAACGCAGAACGCCGGTCGGCGGAGACCACGTAGGTAAATTCGCCGCCAGGATTGCTCCCCCGTTGCGCGCGATTGCCTTCGTAGAAGTAGTACTGATAGACGTAGCCGTCGGCCGCGGAGTAGCTTTTAACGCGGCGCACGGCATCGGGACGAGGCATGAGCGGATTATTGGAGGGTAGCGGGTGGAAGTCAACGCAGGAGTTTAGGCGAGCGGGCAGTCCCGATATGAAACAGCCCTGTAGCCACCTGGTTCCAAATCAGGAGGAACTTTCGTCGAAGTGAAACAGAAAGAATCGTTTTCGTACCCCGTTGGTTAGGAGCCTCAGGAGTCCAGTAAACGGAAAGCCGTTGATTTGATGCGGTTTGCTTTTGACGGATTCTCCGAGTCCGCCTGGACAACTCTCATTCTCGGTCCTTTCCTTTTTCGCTGGCCCTTTGCCTGCTTTTGGGGAGGGTATGCGGTCCCTCTCGCAGAGCAAAGGCAAGAGTTCCAGAACAACGATGATTCAGGCGTTTCGCCCCGGCGAGGAAGCCTACGTATTTCTCTGGGGTCATGAAGGCGAGCCGCTCCGCGTGCTGGGGTGGTCGCAAGGTACGTTTCGAATCGCCCGGGATCCACGGACAGGCGTGGAACGAGTAACACAAGATTCGGCGGCAGCGGTATTCGATCCTCGAACGCGACAGTTCCGGCATGGCGGAATTCGCAACTTGCCGGTGACAATTTTTCAATTGAAGCTGCGGAGGACGCTGGAAGAAAGAGCGCCTTAAACAATTTGGGATTGGAGGGCCAGGTCGATGAAATTGTATGTAAAACAGATTTTCGCGAGCGCCATTGCACTGTTCTACGGAGGATGGTGTGCGCCGGCAGCACAGGCCTATTCGTTTGACATGATCGTGCCGGATGTCCGGCAGCCGCCGGCAATTTCTGGGGGATCGGCCTGTCCTGTGCGAGCGCACCAGCTGACTGCCGCGGGGAGTATCTCGGTTCAATGGAGCACCGTGCTTAGCACGACTCCTTTGACTGTTTTGACGCAGAACCAGACTGCGAGCGGGCGGCTGACTGAGATCGAACAGGTAATCACCCAATCGCTGGCCGTATGGACCGGCGTGAGTGGGACGCTGCTCGTTCCGGCCACATTCACGCCTCTGACACGGACGCCGACGCAGAACGCTTGCGGTCCCGATGGGCTAAATTCCATCTGCTTCGATCAAGCGGACATGGCCTTTACTCCGGGAGTGCTGGCGTTCACGCGAGTGATTACAACGGACCGGCTCGGAGTTCAGGTGGGCAGCAGCGCCGTTTCAACGCAGCTAGGGCAAATTCTCGACGCGGATATTTATTTCAATCCCAGCGATTCGAACACGTCCTACGCGACTCCGCAAGTGCTACCGACAAGTCCAAAAGCGTATGATCTCGAATCGTTGCTGACACACGAACTTGGACATTTTTTAGGCTTCAGCCATTCGGCTGTTTGGAGCGCGATCATGTTTCCTTTTGCTCCGGCGCCCGGTACTTTCAGCGGATTGCGGCCAACAGCGCAGCAGCTTGACGCGCCGCTCGGCGACGATGACCGCACGGGATTGCGCGTTCTTTATCCCGATCTAGCAGATACGTTGCACCGGGGATCGATCAGCGGGCAAATTTTCCCGGCGAATCCTCTGGCGCTCCCGGCCTCGCCTCCCGGCGTTACGGACGTCTTCGGTGCGCAGGTGGTCACCGTGGATGCCACGAGCGGCGCCGTCGTTGGAGCAACCATCGGCGGGTGGAGTTGCACCGCTCCTGGCCCCGCGCAATTTGACGGGACGTATCAGATCGATGGTCTAGCCGTGGGACGCAGTTACACCGTCTATGTGGAAGCACTGAATGGTGCGGTGGATCCTTCGCAGTTGGCTAATGCGATTGTCTCACTGTGCCCGGAGTGTGGTTAGCGATCCTGGGTGGCCGCCGCTGCAAGGATGTGTGGTGCCCGCAGTGGACAACAGCTTTACGACTCGGACGCGGCCGGGACTTTGAAGAGAGTATTCAGTTTTTCATTGTTGACCGGAAGTCCGCAGCCTTTAGCGCCCATTTCTTGGTTCGACCCGCATCGTGAATGAGGACACATATTTCAATCGTGGGGAGTGAGCCAACTGCCGCCGAAGAGTAGGCCGGGACCGAGCGATGCGAGAAAGATCGGCTGGCGGTCGCCACGCGCTTGCTTCGAAGCATGCTGCAAAAGTTCATTTAGGGCCGCGCCGCATGTGGAGGAGCCGAGATTGCCAGACACCCGAGCGACCGGCGGAAAAGCGCTGGGAGAAACGCCGCACTGCCTGGCGAGCAGAGCTACCAGGCGTGGGTTCGGCTGGTGCGTCGCAAACCCGCCGACGGAGCCTCGCGGGATGCTGCTGCGCAACTCGACCGACGTGAGAACTTTTTCCATTCGCGTGATTGCTGCGCGAGACAGGGCTTCGCCGTCAAATTGCACGTCGAGGCTTCCATCCCTCGTATCGCTTATCTGGATAGCGGCGGCGTACTGCCCTGCACAACCGAAAATAAATTCTCCGAGAAGATAGCTGCCCCTTGCCCCGTTAGAATTTAGGCCACGAACCAGGAAAGCGCTTGCGCCGTCGCCGAATAGGCCGCCGAATTCGCCGGCGACGCGACCGGGAGTCAGCGTGCGGCTGTGCACGTCAGCAGTAACAACCAGGATGGTCTTGGCCTGCCCGGAGCCGATCAAGGATTGCGCGACGGCGAGCGTATTGAGCAATCCAAGGCACGCTCCGCCGACATCCAGTGCGCCGCAATTTTCGCGCACCAGCAATCGGGAATGAAGCTGCGCTGAAAGCGAAGGATAATCGTGATGCGTCTCGCTCGTCGCGATGACCCAATCCACCTCTTGCGCTGCGCAAGAGGCGGCGCGTAAAGCTTCCTGCGCGGATTTTGCGGCAAGCGTTAGTTCATTCTCGCCTTCGGCGGCATAGGCGAGCGATTCGATACCGGTGCGGCCGCGGAGCTTGCCCGCGGGCATTCCAAAGGCGCGGTCGATGTCTTCGGACGGAATCACGCGCGAACCCACGGTGCAGGCCGAAGCCGCGATGACAGCAATAGCAGAGGAAGGCTTTGGATGCCGATCCATTTCTGCGAGCGCGGGCGAGGCCGGGGCAAACGAGGAATCACGCAACACTGTCAGTAGTAGCGCGAAGCTCGCGGTTTGCCCATTCAGATGTGAGCCGAGATCTGCAACGCCGCTCGCCGTTTCGACTGCGCGAAGAAAACTGACCCAGCCCATCGAATCGAGAAACCAAGCCTCGACGAGATCCGCGTCGTCGCTGGGGATTAGGGCCGAAGAGCCAGCCTCGCGCCGAAAACAATCTTCCATGAGTCGGCGATGTCTTTCGTCAAATCGCGAAGCGGAAGAGGTCGCCATCAAAACTCCTCGAGCCATTCCTGGTGTGGAAGGGGAAAGAGCGTGTCCAGCATCAGACAGCAAAAATCATGATAGGGACGTGAGAGTCCGAGGCGAATGAAATGATGCGGGCAGGACATGATCTTGTAGTGAAATTGCGAATTCAAGAAGCGTTCGAGCCGGGCAACAAGGTTGGCACCACGGTTGGGGGGTGAGTGCGCTATCAACAAATCCACGCCAATCGTGGTCCACCACGGGCAGGTCGCGAAGGACTTCCCCAGAAGAAAGAACGAGTGTGGCGCGAAGTTCATTGGCACAAAGTTCCAGGCGTAGGTTCTGCGTTTCGCAGCCGCAGATCGAACGCTTAGCTTCGCCCGGTATCGCGTACAGGCCGCTGCCCGTTTTGTTTTCGTGGACCGGGCACTCGAAAAGATCGGGCAAGGAGCGAGAAACTTCCGCCTTACGGAGATAGGCAACGATTTCGGGCTCGGAAATCGCGGTGGATTTCTGAAAATTGCTCGTCACGACGCGGTCTTCGATATGAGGACGAGGCGCGGGAAACGGTGTGAGCGCGCAGTCCAGAATGTCGCCGCGCTGGTGCGGAAAATGCAACCAGCTATGCGCGGAAGCGGGGATGGGACGGACGGACTGAATCTTTTCCTGTTCGCGCTGGAGGCCGATGACGCAGAAGGCCGGGCCCATGCGCGTAATCTCGGTAATGAGCAGCTTGGTCATGGGGCGGCGCCCGATGACTTGCGCCGGGGCTTTACCGGCCTTTGGCGAGGTGATATGAGGTGGCGAATTTCGACGGCGTCGCCTTGCTCGCGCCAGAAGGCCGCGAGCACGTCAGCAACGAGCCGGCGATGGCATTTCTCTGGACCGGGTTCGGAGCAAAGAAGCGCCATTTTGGAAGACCACGAAGATGTATCCAGGCCCCAGGGACTCCTCGCTCTCTCAGCGCAGCGAGGAAATCTGCTTCATAAAAGGGCCAATCTTTCGTCCGGCGATAGGTCTTGAGAGGCTCCGGCGCTGAAGCAAGCAGTGGTTCATGCAGGTACTCGATTCGCGCGATTTTTTTCAGAAAAAACGAAAGGTCCGGATGCTTGGCAAACCCGGAAAGCTGCCCAGTGCTGTGCTGGCGGATGTCTATCACTTGCTGGACCCCGGCGTCCGAGAGCAGTGTAAAGAATTCCTCCGCGGTTTTTCCGGCAAAGCCGATGGTGCAGAGGAGGCGTTGCATAAGTTTCAGAAATACTCGGCCGCTTCAGGAGAGGCGCGGAAGGCAAAGTCTTTCGACTGGAGAATCAAGGCGTCCTGGAGCGCGGCTTCGCGCCCGGAGACGAAGAGCGATGTGCTGGTAACGTCATCAAAGCCGTGGAGAACAAGCAGGCGGTCCTCGGCCTCGCTTTGAGATTCGATTACTCCACCCCGCCGAATGTGAACAAGGCTTACACCTCGTTCTAGAAGGGCGGGGCAAATCATCAGGAAACGATGGCATCGCAGAGGGTCCTCCTCAGCGCACATGAGAGCGGTGACGCTTGCCCCGGAGAGGGCAAGGGCACGCTCAAGGCCTTCGGCAAAATCCGGAGCGCGTCGGCGCGCGGCATAGTCGACCAGCCCGTCTTCCCGGTACACCCGCGGATCAGCGGGCCTGCCGCCCAGAGTTTCTCCTAGGAATTCATAGTGAACGCCAACCGAAGCAAGGCCCGCCTCCAGCGGCTCGCGATTAAACTGCGGAAAACGGAAGCTGCGGGGGCGGCTGCGAACATCACACAGGGTTTGGACGCGATGCTGCGCAAGCAGTGCGAGAAAGACTTCCAGTTCGAGATTCGAATGGCCAATCGTGAACAGCGGATTGGCGGGGTCGCCATAGGTTTTCATGAAAGTTACACCGCAGCCAATCGTATTCTGCCGGAAGGCTGGAGAGACGGCAAGAGTGACGACCACTCAGCTCTGTTTGCATTCTGCCAGCGAAGCCACTCAGAGGCTGCAGGATGAAACCCACTCCATGCTAACGTAAATCCGAGAGCCGGCTAAGGCTCTTCGCAAGTGAGGTCACCATCAAAAGCTCTTGAGATGACTGCCGAGAGCAACCGATAGAAATGCTTCCCTCGAAAATATTGCGGACCATTGAAATTCTCACACTTTCCTTTTTGTGTGCGATGAACGCGCGGGCTCAACGCGTGCGCGGCGAGCTGCGCCTTGACGTGCACGATCCCCAAGGAACTGCCTTATCGCCTGCCGGCGAACTGGTCAGCGAGGCCAATGGTTTTCGCAGGACCTTTGTAGCGGGGCCCGAAGGGCGCTACGTGGCGCAGGATCTTCCATTTGGAGTTTACCGGTTGAGTTTGCAGGCGGAGGGCTTCGCGCCGTGGAGCGATTTGGTGGAAATACGCTCCGAAGTACCAGTGCATGTGGTGGTGACGCTGGGCGTTGCGCCGGTAACGACACAGGTGCAGGTGAATGATTCGGCGACCCTGGTGGATCCCTACGCAACGGGAGCGCTGTACTCCATCGGGCGGCAATCGATTGAGGAACATAACGCGGCGCAACCGGGGCGTGAGTTACTGGACTTGGTATCCGACCAGCCTGGATGGGTGTATGAAGCCAACGGCGTGCTTCATCCGCGTGGCTCGGAATACGACGTGCAATTCGTGGTAGACGGGCTGCCGCTTACGCAGAATCGGTCACCGGCGTTCGCGCCTTCGTTTGATGCGGGCGAAGTCGAGTCCTTGCGCGTGTTGACAGCGAGTTTTCCGGCGGAGTACGGACGCAAACTTGGCGGCATCGTTGAAGTCACCACGAAGAAAGATGTCCCTGCAGGATTGCACGGGCGGTTCGACGCGGGCGGCGGAAATTTCTCCACAGTGAACGGCGCAGCGGGAATTTCCTATGCGCAGGAAACGGACCGGTTTTCAGTGGAAGGTGTAGGATTTCATTCCGACCGCTATCTGGATCCTCCGGTGCTGGCGAATTACACTAACAGGGGAAACGCCGCAGGGTTCTCGGCTTCCTACGAAAGAGATTTTTCGGCGAGCGACCGCTTGCGCGTGAGCTTGACCCACAATGTAGTCCGCTTCCTCGTCCCGAACGAACTCGCGCAACAGCAGTCCGGCCAGCGGCAGGATATCCAAAACGACGAGTCGAGCGGACAAATCTACTTCCAGCACACCATTTCACCTGAATTGTTTCTGAGTTTCTCCGGAAGCGTGCGGGATTCGAGCGCCACGCTGACATCGAATCCCTTGGCCACGCCCGTGATCGTTGCTCAGGACCGCGGCTACCGCGAAGGGTATGCGCGGGCCGACCTTGCCGGGCACCACGGACGTCACGATTGGAAAACCGGTGTCGACGTTATTTTCAGTCCCGTGCATGAGGCGCTGCAATATACCATAACCGATCCAGCTCGATTCGATTCTGGCACGCAGTTGAACTTTCAGTTTCCCTACCAGCGGAAATGGGATGTGGAGCCTTCGCTTTATGCGCAGGACCAGCTCCGGCTGGGCCGGTGGAACATCGGCGCAGGGCTGCGATTCGATCATTACGGCTTTGTGGTGCACGAATCGGGGTGGAGCCCGCGAATTGGCGTTTCGAGATTCGTCCCGGCGCTCAACTTGCTTCTTCATGCTTCCTACGATCGAGTTTTTCAAACACCCGCCATCGAGAATTTGCTTCTCGCGAGTTCTCCCCTTCTCGATGCCATCAGCCCGTCGGTGTTGCGGCTGCCGGTGAGACCGGGACGCGGAAACTTCTATGAAGGAGGAGTGACCAAGGCGTTGTTCGGCAAGCTGCGCCTGGATACCAATGTGTTCCGCCGGGACTTCCGCCAGTATTCCGATGACGATGTCCTGCTGGATACGGGCGTGAGTTTCCCGATTGCGTTCGCGAAGGCTCGCATCTTCGGTGAGGAAATCCGCATGGAAGTCCCGCAGTGGGGACGCTTATCTGGGTACCTCAGCTATGCCAACCAGGCGGGTTACGGCCAAGGGCCAATCACCGGAGGCCTGTTTCTGGGAAGCGACGCGGCCAATGCGCTGACGAATACCAGCAAATTCGCGGTGACGCAGGATCAACGGAATTCGGTGCGCGCCCGAGTACGTATTCAAGCGCCGCGGCACTCTTGGCTGGCGATGAGCGCACAATACGGCAGCGGTTTGCCGGCGAATATCGGCGGCGCCAACGTCAGTGACCTGCTGGCGGCGTATGGACAACAAATTCTGGGTCGCGTAGATCTGACTCGCGGGCGAGTGCGGCCGAATTTTTCGCTCGACCTGGCGGCGGGCACGCAGATCTATCACAAGGAATCGAAGAGCGCCGTGCTGCAGGTCGAAGTGACGAACCTGGCAGACCGGCTCAATGTGATCAATTTCGCGAGTTTGTTTTCCGGGACCGCGATCGGAGAACCGCGAAGCGTCTCAGCGAGCTTGCGATTGACCTTTTAGTTGCGAGGGTGCCCGCCAGGGTGGTCTGCGCACCTACTTGGCAAGGTGTTCGAGTTCGGTAACTACCCGGTCGAGTTCATCGATGAGCGAATTTGATCCCGCCTTGCGGAAAACATTGACCAATGTGCGGTAATACCAGAGCGTGCCGTCTTTGCGTCCGCTGAACCGCTCAAAGACAGCATCGCTTTCCACTCTATAGTCCGAGAGGATTTCGCGGGCATTGGCCAGTTTGTCGGCGGCAGAAACAAGGCGGACGTCTTCGGGCTCATGCGCGACCTTCTCGATGTAGGCGCGCTTTCTTTCTCCCCATTCCTGTTTTTCTCCGGAGACCTCGTAAGAATCCGTGCAGCCGTCCACGATGCGCGCGACGCGTTCGCCGAATTTTTCGCGGATTTCATCGAGCCGCGGGAGCCCACCCTGGTCTTCGACGGCATCATGCAGCAGCGCCGCGATAACTTCATCTTCCCCGCCGCCGTGTTGAATCACGATCGCCGCAACACCGAGCAAGTGGCCGACATACGGCTGGCCTTTGCCCTTGCGTCGCTGGTGCAAATGCAATTCCGCAGCGTAACCAAGCGCTTCCACAAAACGGTTTGTGAGCACTGGCTTTTCGATGATGGATCGTCCGCGTGTCAATTGATTTACCTATCCGGAATTGTACGCCCGGAGTTGCGTGTTTTTCATCGTGCCCGGCGCATGACGAACTTACTTAGGAAGACTTTGGCTCGCCGGCAATTTGACGCTGGACTTGTTCTCTGAATTCCAGCGGCCGGGCAATCTGCGGAAAAACTTCCGGCGTCCCACCCGTGCCCCGTACGATGACCGTCCCGTAGCCCAGCACCCTTCCCAGCGCCGGCTCCTCGACGGCAATGCTTTCGATTCTTGGCAGGAGAAGCTCGATGGTGCGGCGATCCGCAAGACCGGACTTTACGATGACTCTCTTATTGGTAACGGCCATCTCCGTGGCGTTGCGCCGCAAAAGACCGACTCCGAAAAAGGCCGCCCCCACTACCAAACAAGCGACGCCCGCCCATCGCAGCGCCCCAGAGGCAGCTTCACCTCCCTTCACGGAACTCCACGGGGTGAAGAGCAGACTCACCCCAATGAGCGCCAGGACTAGAGCGATCAGCGCGTGCCCCAACATCACGATCCAGTGCAGCCGGGTCTCATACTGGACGGCTTCACCCGCAATGAGATGCTTTTCGGCGTAGCTCAAGGCAGCTCCTTGATAAAAATAGTCTCAAACCATGGACTCATCAGTTCGGTAAGGAGCAGTGTTGTAGATTGGGCGACACGCAATTATCTGAATCAACGGACGCGCTGCCAGGTAATCTGATAACGGCGGTACTCTCCGTTTGGAGGCGTCTCTTCGGCAGAGAGAATCAGCTGGTCACCGGCGAGACGGAAATTGCGAACTTGATCCGTTCCAATGTAGTGCGGCCAGGAGCAGAGTTCGGGCCGATGAATTACCTGGCTTTGCTTCTCCCGCACTTCATAGGTGCCGCAGTAAGCAAAAGTACCGTTGTAGGAACGAACCTTCTCTTCGGCGGTGGGTTTTTCCGGGTTGGCCCAACGTTGATGAACAGGGTTCGCGAGGGATACGCACATGTGACCAGTGCTGTCGTACATCAGGTAGCCGATTGCGTTTGGCCCATATTCGGGATACGGCTCGAGCGCTCCGTCTTTGCGGAAAGTCCCGGCAGAAACGAGATGCCAGGTACCGACGAGGCGTTCGCGCGCGGGAGATTCAGTCCGTTCGGAAGCTCTGCTGGCGGGGCCGATCAACGACACACCTATCAGTGCAACTCCAATTAGCAAACACCTGTTCCACGAGAATGCCATCGAGCCTCCAGTCTTTGTACGATTAGAAAAGTTGGTAGCGCCAACGGGAATCGCACCAGCATATTAGCCTTGAAATGGAGCATTTTCGCGCTCCATTGCGCCGCTTGTGCAAGCTGGACGCGCGATTTGGTAGCCCGGACGGGAATCGAACCCGTAATCTTCACCTTGAAAGGGTGACGAGTTAACCAGTTACTCTACCGGGCCTCGCATTACAGTTTATCACGACCTCGCCCGCCTGCCGAATTTGGTCCGCTCACCTATTGGGTCAATTGCTTGACGAGCGGTCCGCTTTCCGAAACGTGGAATCAATGGACGGTTCCAACGAACACTCCAAACGCCGGAATCGCGAAATGAGCCAACTGCGACGGCCCGTGCGTCATTTCCGGAGCCGCAATCAGCGGGGTCGCCGAACTATCCTTTATTCCACCAGCAGAAAGATCAAAACGGAGTGTCCTCGATTCGCCGCTCATATTGAGCACCACGAGAATCGCATCGCGCTTGCCAGGACTCTTGCGCAGATACGAAAGGACGAACGGATCGTCTTGATTCAGCGCCATATAGCGTCCTTCCCGCAGCGCGGGCTCGCTCCGCCGCAAAGCCAGCAGTCGTTTGTAGAAATTCAAAATCGAGCCGGGATCCTGCGATTCGGCCTTCACATTATATTCGGCCGAAATCGCCGGCACCGGCAGCCAGGGGCGCTCCGCCGTGCTGAAGGCCACATCCTTCGATGTATCCCACTGCATGGGCGTGCGTTCGCCATCGCGGCCTTTCTCCTCCGGCCATCCGATTTTTCCGATCGGATCCTGCACATCCTCCTTGCGCGTCGGCTCGTTAGTTCGCATGCCAATCTCTTCGCCGTAGTACATCAGCGGCGTTGCTCGCGTAGTGAGCAGAAGCGCCGCCATAAGTTTGGCAATTTGATCGTTATGTACGCCATCTCCATAGCGGTCCCACTGCCGCGGCTGGTCGTGATTGCTGAAAAAATAATGAGGCTGTCCGCCTGCCGAATTCCGGTCGATTTCATTCAACAACCTGCGAAAATCCGGCGCTGAGAGTCTGTTGACGTCGGCAATCTGAAAATCCATCGGCAGCTGAATTTCATCGTTCCTCCTGCCGTACATCTTGGTGAGCTCCGCAATATTGGGCTCGTCAGCCTCGCTGATCAGCACCGGTTCTCCGGGATACGCGTTCACGACCTTTCTCATTTCCCGCAACACCTCATGAACTTCCGGCAAATTATCAGTGTATTTGTGCGCGATATTTGGATCGCCGTAGGCATTCTTTCCCGGCAGAATCGGGTCGTCATGCAGATTGGGGTCTTCGAACAACCGTGAGACCGCGTCAATTCGAAACCCGGCTACGCCCCGGTCGAGCCAGAAGCGCATCGCGTCGTACATCGCCTTGCGCACTTGCGAATTGCGCCAATTCAAATCCGGCTGTTCCGTGTAGAAATGGTGGTAGTAATACTGATTCGTCGCCGGATCCAATTTCCACGCCGAATGCCCAAACCACGATTGCCAGTTATTTGGCGGCTCTCCCGGCCTCTTGCCGTCGCGCCAGATGTACCAGTCGCGCTTCGGATTCGTGCGCGAAGAACGCGATTCCGCAAACCACGGATGCTGTTCCGAAGTGTGATTCGGAACAAAGTCCATGATCACCCGGATGTTGCGCTTCTTCGCTTCGCCGACCATTCGATCGAAGTCCGCCAGCGTGCCGTACAGCGGATCGATGGCCGTGTAATCCGACACGTCATACCCAAAATCCACCAGCGGCGACGGATACATCGGGCTAATCCAAATCGCATCGATTCCCAGGTCGCGAAGGTAATCCAGACGCGAAGTTATCCCGTTGATGTCCCCGACGCCATCCCCATTCGAATCCTGAAAGCTACGCGGATAAATTTCGTAAATCACCGCGTGCTTCCACCACGGGTCCTGCGCCTTCGCTTGAGTGTGCTCCGTGTTCGCAACTTGACGTGTCGCCTGCTGTGCCCGGCTGGGACTCGCCGCAAGGCACAGCCCGATCATTGCAACAGGAAACACAGACTTAGCGTGCTTCAACACGGTTGATCTCCCTCTTTGTCCCACGCGTTAACTGAATCGCTCAAGGCTTTGCGTTTTCATGAATCTGCAATTGTTCCGCCGTCTTCAGCTCGCGCTCCGCCTCTTCCGTCTGGCCCAGCTCGCGGTACGCTTGTCCCAGCAGATGGTGTGGCATCGGGTTATTGGGATCCATGCTGATGGCTCGCTGCAGAGCGCGCACGGCCAGCGCGGTCTCGCCCTTTTTCTCCAGTACCTTCCCCATCAGTATGAACGGCCCAGTTGATGTAGAGTCCAGCCAGATCGATCGCTGCAAGAGCTTTTCCGCCTCTTCGTATTTCTGCAATCGGCTATATGCATCCCCCAGCTTGTAGTACACCGTCGCTTCCCCTGGATTCAGTTCCAGCTCTTTCTGAAACTGCTCGATGGCTTCCGGCAGTCGCGACTTATATAAATAAAGTTCTCCAAGCAGCAAATGCGCCAGCGGAAGCTTGGGGTCCAGTTCCACCGCCTTTTTCGCGTATTCCTCCGCCACGGGTGCAAAATCCTGCCGCAGCAGCATCCGCGCCGTAAACAAATAGCTCGCCGCGGAATCCCCCGGCACCGCAAACATCCTTGCGAAAGCTTTCCGCGCGTTCGCATAATCTTTAGTCTGGATGTAGCAAATCCCCAGGATGTACGCCGCATCCACATTCGCGCTGGGATACCACGTCTGCACCTTTTCCAGCGGCGCGATCGCTTCCGCAGGCCGCCCCGCCAGGTAATAGGACAATCCCATCAATTGCACCGCCTCGTTATCTCCCGGATCCTCCTCCACCGCCTTCTTGAAATTCGCCATGGCCTTCAGATAGTCGCCCTTCTTGTAATAGGTAACTCCCAGCTCGTGAGCCAGCCCCTTCATTTCCGCGTCTTTAATGGCCAGCGATTCGAGTTTCGCCAGCGCCTCATCAAAATTGCCCTGCCGTGAAAGCTGCCGCGCCTCGGCAAACGCCAGATCCTGTGAACCGTCCGGCTTTTGCTTGACTGCCTCGCCTGACGGCACAAGTACCCTGCGCGAAATCTTTTGCACCGATACCATGGCACAGACTGGCATAAAACCAGCCAATAGTCCCGCGGCCAAAATGGTGATCAAATAGCGACTCTTGCGCACGTTGAAAACCTTTGGTGCAACTGGCTCAAGCACGATCTTCAATCCCGATACCCTTACAGCTAATAAGCAGGCTCTACGTTACCGGAGAAGATTCTTCGGGTTGCTGTTGATTTGTTCGAGATTCTCGCGCGCTAGCTTGTGATTGGGATCGATCCGCAAGGCGCGCTGAAAATGCAGCTTGGCCTCGGAGAGCTTGCCCGTTTCGGCCAGAGCGCTGCCCAGGTTGGTCTCGGCGTTAGCGTCGTCCGGATGCAAGCGGATGGCGGCGCGATAGTGCTCTATTGCTTCGAGGAATTTATCCTGAGAGGCAAGAGCATTTGCCAAGTTGTAGTGCGCGTCAAAATTGTCTGGCTGCGCCCGGAGCGCGTTATATAGATATGGTATGCCTTCGCCGATTCGCCCCGCGGCCAGGAGAGACGCGCCCAGGGCATTATTGGCGGTGGCATCTTGAGGGCGAAGACGGACTGCAAGTTCGAAGTTCTGGATCGCCTCGGCTTGCGAGCCGCGGGCTTGGAGCATGGCCGCGAGGTTATAGTGCGCTTCGAAGTCGGCAGGATTTTTTTCCAAGTTGTGCCGGGCAATGGTTTCCTGCAGCAACATGCGAGGATCGAAACCTGCATCGGAGGCAGCGTGTGGGAGGACCTGAAGCCACAGGTGAGCCATCTCATCGCTGGATCGATTTCCGGCGACGACGCGCCGTGGAGGGTCGTTTGGGTTGGCAGGATTTTCCCTGGAGTTGTCGTAAATATAGCGCATGGAGATGGTGGTTCCCTTCGGCAAAAACACGGGAACTGTGTAGTGATAGACAGCTTGCCAGTTCAAGTCCCATTGCGGAATGTGAATGAGTTTTTTTGCCGAGCCGTCCGGCAGAGAGGCAAGAGCTTGCAAATCCTTGCCGAGATAATGCGCGTGGGGATAAATCGCCAGCAGATCGACATCGACTGGAAGCGTAATTTCGTCCGTGACTAGGAAGCGTTTTTCGTCGGGAGCGATGTCCAGCTGCTTGTCGTTTTCCATTTGGAGCAGCAGAGGGAACAGGGTTGCGGGTTTGTCGGTGAAGTACAGGCCAAGACTCGGCTGGATCCTCTCCGGCTTGCCGGAAGGCTGTAAGTGCATGTTTAGAACCAGATCAGTGTCTTTGTCCAGGCGCAGTGACATGCCTTCGGGCTCGGGCCTAGGCACGGTGCCTGGTTTCCAGAAGAGGAAGTGGCTGTCCGGATCAAAGGTCTCTGATTCGATTTTGAGCTCCATGCCCGGGAAGCCCGCGTGCGGCTCTACCTCCAGGCGCCGCGCGGATTGATTGCGATCTACCAGAATGTTCGCGTGGTGAACAACACTTTTGTCGCCGGGCCGGATCTCGATGGCTCTCAGCCAGCGCGTGCGATCGACAGGCGTTCGAAAGATAAAATTCCAATACGTGTCCGTGCCACCCGCGGGAAGCGTGTACGGCTTTTCCGTTTCGATGATTTTATCGGGACGGCCAAGCTGCCAGCCTGGGACAAAATGTGGGGCAGCGGGTAGATCGCCAGGCGCGCCCTCGACCGCTCCCTGCTCGACCCATCTTCTAAAGAGTGAAATCTGCTCGTCGGACAGGTGGAGTTCGTCGGCAAATCTCAACTCCTGTTGCTCCGGCAACCAAGGAGGCATGAAGCGTTTCGAAACTACCGCGGCGATCTGGCGCGCGCGCGTTTTTGCGTCTCCGTAAGTAAGCAGCGGGAAAGGGCCAGCCTCGCCGGGCCGGTGGCACGGGGCACAGTACCGAAAAAGAATGGGAGCGATATCGCGGTTGAAAGTGGTCTGCTGTGCGGCAGGCAGGGGGAGCTGCGCAGCGGCACCGGCGCGTGAGGCATAGGCCGCCGCAGTGGCGGAGCCAAATCCCAGCAAGCATGCAACGATGGTTCGGCCTGAAGAGGTCATTCGGCGTCCGCGATAAAGCATCCGACGCCGGGCGTATTTGGTGGCGGTGTTTTTCCGCTGAGAGCGGCCTGGATGGCATCGTCGAGTTCGTGAGTGGTTGCGGCGGGGCGGGCGCGACCGAAATCCTGGTACAAATCATCGATTCGACCGTGATAGAGCAGGTGGTGATTGCCGTCGAAGACAGCCGCCTCCGGCGTGACCTGGACTTGAGCTTGAGTGACGAGTGCATGCTGCGGATCGCGTAGCGCCGGAAGCTTGTAGCCATAGTCGCGTTCATGTTGGCGAATTTTTTCCGCGGTAGATGTCGTGCTGGGATAGACGAGCCACAGGGCTACCTTGGCGCCATATTCCGAGCTGATTCGCTGGATCAGCGGCGCGTACCGGTTGGAGATCGGGCAGTCGGTGCGCACGAAGATGAGCACAACAGGCTTTCCCGAAGCTGCTAGAAAGGGATCTGCCGGGGTGCCGTCGAGATGCAGGGCCGTCTTTTGGCCGGCCGACGAAGGCCCTCGCTGCGCGTTCGAATCGCTGCAAATTGTCAGCAAACAAGCCAGGAAAAGAGTTATGGCGCGAACCGGCAAACGCGATAAGGTAATCGACGAGTGTCTCAGCCTTCTCATAAGTGCGAGGGGAAACTCAAAAGTATTATACGTTGGCGGTTCTATATTTGCTATTGGAGCCTATTGGCAAACGGCTTTATAGTATGTCAGCGCTTGAGACCTCCATGCTTGTTTACCCTCGCCATCGGAATACCTGGCAAAGCCAACTTTGTAGCGGGAAGCATAATGTCAGTTGTGGGCCTGACTGATGCGGTCCGGTAGACATCATCTACGAAGACTGCGTTTTGGAATCTTGCTTTTCGTATTTTTCCCGGCAGGAGTGCGGACCGTCGCACAGGAGGCTCTGCCACCTGCGCTCCAAGCAAAGATTGCCGCCGCCATTCATGAGTTGCAGTCCGGCGATCTTGATTCGGCTCAAAACTCCTTCTCTGATGCGCTCCGGCAGGGGATCAAACATCCGCTCATCTATCACAACCTGGGGGTCATCGCTCTGTTGCACAGCAATCACGCTGAAGCCGTCACGCGATTTCGTGAAGCGCTTGCTCTTCAACCGGATAATGCTTCCTCCCGCTTGCTGCTCGGTATGAGCTTGCTGGCTCTCAAAAAAAATGCCGAGGCTGCCCGTGAACTCAAGCGCGCCGTCTCTCTGTTGCCAGAAGAGCCCCAAGCCCATTTGCAGTTAGCGCGCGCCTACGAAGCCATGGAAAACTGGATTCCCGCGGTTCAAGAATTCCAAAAGCTCGTTCAGCTAGCTCCTCAGGAGCCAGAATACTCTTACCAACTGTGGCGCGCATGGACGAAACTCTCCGATTGGTCTTATCGTCAAATCATCGGGCTCAATCCCAATTCCCCGCGCGTGCGGCAGGCTCTGGCCCTTGAGTACGCCGCGCAAGAAAAATACGATCTGGCCCTCGCTGCCTATCAGAAAGCCGTGCTATCTGATCCAAAGTTGCCGGAGATTCATCTGGCAATGGCTCAGATTTGGCTAGAAATGAAAAAATTCGATGAGGCGCTTTCGGAAATCGGTCTTGAATTGGAGCTCGTGCCGGAGAGCAAGGCGGCGGCAGAAACAAAAGCAAAAATCGAAACCGCAAAGGCTGCATTTTCCCCTTGAACGAAGCCTCCGTCCGATTTTGGATCCGCCGGCCGATTCTTCACGGCAATGGTTCTCTCCGGCGTGACTGGCATCGAAAATAATTGGGGCATCGAAGAATCATCATTGTTTTGGTAGGGGAGCCTCATCCGGTTTTGCTTCGGCTCCTTGCATCTCCGCGCGGCTGAGTTCGTCGAATTTCCGTAAGGCGGCCTTGGCTTCTTCGGGCCGGCCGAGTTTCGAGTACGCACGGCCAAGCAGGACATAGGCCTGCTTCATCCGTGGCTCCATCCGCAGAGAAGCCTTCAAATTTGGGATCGCTGCTGCGAACTGGCCATTCTGAAACAACGCTTTGCCGAGTGCAAACCAGCCTTCTGCGGAATCCGGAGCCAAGGCGACAGCCTTTTGAAGCCACTCGATCGCTCGGGGATACTCCTGCGTGTAGGTGTAGCAGACCCCCAAGTCATATGCGATCTCATAGTTCAAAGGATCAAATTGTTCCGCCTGCGTGAGGTAGCCAATCGCCCCTTCAAATTTCATCTGGGACCGCTTTAGGTCGGCCAATTCGGTTAACACTTCAACCGAGCGGGGATTGGCTTTCAGGGCCTTCTGGAGTTCTTCCTCCGCCTCACTCTTATTATCGGCAGTGAGTGCAGCCTCGCCCAAGAGCCGGTGGACGAGATCACTATCGGGCGCCAGAGTGAAAAGCCTCTGAGATTCCCGCTGGGAGAGCTCCCGTGCCGTGAGGGACATATAGTACAAGGCGTCAATGTTCTTGGGATCAGACGCCAGGGCCTTTTGCAAATCTTCAAAGGCTTGCGGAAACTCAGCTTGGGCAAATTCAACACGCGCCAGAATCACGCGGACTGGTGCGTCGTTGGGAAATCTCCGCAGGTGAGCCTTTGCCAGTTCAGATGCTTTTGTGTAATCTCCACGATAAAGCGCCTCAGTTGATTGATTCAGTGCTGATGCTTGCCCGAAGACGCTGGCGCAATCCATGGCCAAGAGCAAGAAGAGCGTGTTACAAAGTCTGACTGAAGACATTGAGTTTCCCAGGTGCGCCCACCGCCACCATTAGAGCATAAAAAACGGGGAGCCTCTCAGGAGGCTCCCCGTCGGGGTGGTAGGGTGTCCTTGTCCGTGTTAGAAACTCAGCTTCAGGCCGAACTGCAGTCGCCGCATCTGCGCGCCGGGAGTGAGGTCCGTGATGCTGCCGCCGGTGCCGCAATCCACGCATCGATCCGGGTTCGCGAGGTTGACGTGGTTGAAGACGTTAAAGGCCTCGAACTGAAACTGTGCCCTTGCCCTCTCGCCAAAGTTGACCGTCTTGAACACACCGGCGTTAGTGTTAAACAACTTCGGACCGCGGAACCTGCCTACACCCGCGTTTCCGAAGCCGTCGAGAGTAGCGGTCTGGCCCCACGGCCCGGCCGTCTTGCCGAGTGTATCCAGTTTGACGCCACTGGTCGTTTGATACCAATACCCGCCGGCCTTCGGATCGCCCGACCGGGTACCGTCCTTAACTGAACCTAATACGTCTGGCATGCAAGGACCCTGGTCAATGGAGGCCGAACAATCGCTGAGCCCAGGGGTCCACGGCAACCCGCTTGAGATGTTGGTGCTCGTGTTCAGTTCCCAGCCGCCCACGATGGCATTCGCCACGGAGCCGACATCCTTGGCCCACTTCTTACCCTTGCCGACTGGCAATTCGTAGACCTGGCTCAGGATGAACACATGGTTCCGGTAACTCTCATTAGGGCCGTAGTTAACTTTCGGGTCAATGTTGACGTAACGCGCGAAACCGACGCCACTGAACGATGTCTGAATGGCGTGCTGGAACGTGTAGCTCGACTGGAACTGCAGCCCGTTGGAGAAGCGCTTGTCCGCCTGAATTTGCAGCGCGTTGTATTTGCTGTTTAAGTCGGCGGCCTGCTTGCGGTCACCTCCGGTCCAACCGAAGTTGCCTCCATAGGGGGCCACACTGGGGAAGGGATATGCGGAAGACGTCCCATAGTACGGCGTCCTCTGTTTCGGTGTGGCACCATTGAACGTTGTGCAAGTCGCATTGGGGACGAGCAGTCCGCTGGGCAAGGTGTTGTCGTTGCAACCCTTGACGTAGCTCTTATTCGTCAGCCCATTCGCGTTGTAGTCTGCCCCATCACCGTGGGTGTGGGTGCCCTTGTTTCCCACATAGGACGCGGTCACGCTGATTGTAGGTGTCACCTGGCGTTGCACAGAGATATTCCAGGCATCCACGCTGGGGATCGTATTACTGAAATTCCGAATATCCCGGGAAACGCCGTCCGGTATCATCGGCCGGCCATTGGGACCAAGGCACTGCGTCTTCGTGCCCGTAGGGTCGGTGATTTTGTTGCAATTGCCTACTGTGAGCCCTGAGGCAGGGTCGAAAGCGATGGGCCCGCTGCTCAGGAAAAACGCGGTGTTTATGTCTTGGGCGCCCGCGCTGCCTCCGCTATATTCCTGGGCGGCCAGCACCGGCAGGTTTTGTGTAACGATGTGGCCGAACGTCGTCCCGAAGACGCCAATGTCGTAGCTTCGTCCGTAGCCCATCCGAACCACGGTCTTCGGATTCACCTGATAGGCAATCCCGAGCCGCGGAGAGATGTGCCTGTAGTAGGTGGACGTGTTGCCCTGCAAATTTACGCCATTCTGCCCTGCTACACGCATTTCGCCGGTTGCTGTGTCCACCCACCCGCCGAGCCCCTTGCCCGCGACCGATTCGGGTATGTACAGGTCCCACCGGACTCCAAGATTCAAGGTGAGTTTGCTGGTCGCGCGCCAGGTATCCTGTGCGTAGAAGAAGCGGCGCGGCTGCGTTTCGTACGCGTTCGTGGAGCTGCTCACAAACCGCTGAAAGTGAGTTACATCTCCGAGCAGGAAGGCGGCTAGGCCGGCTCCGTTGCTGCCGTCATTTCCTTGCGTGATGCCATTATCGAAATTGAGCTGTCCTGCGCGATGCCGGTCGCTGGGTATGCGCAAGTTGTAAGCGAAGCGAATGTCGGCGCCGAACTTGAAGCTGTGATTGCCCTTAATTTTGGTCCAGTTGTTCACGAATTGGTACTGATGTTCATTCTCCAGGAGAGGGCAATTGCACGCGTTCTGGTCCAAGTTGTAGCCGAAACGAAAATCGCTCGCGTTAGGCACGCTAATTTCAAAAGCCGGCATTCCGCTCGTGGTTGTGTCGTTATTCAACCCGGGGATTCCCGCATCTTTGGCCGGTGTGGTACCCAAGCCGCCCGGTGATACCTGCACGTGATAACGCAAGTACCCGAAGCGGAAGTCGGTCAAAAGAGTCGGACTGAATGTATAGTTGAAGCCGCCGGCGACGCTGTCATTTCGCACGTTAGAGATGCCTGCGAAGCCACCGAGATCCGACGGCAGAGAGTTGCCACCTAGAAGGACCCCAAACAAACCGGGACCGGAACGTGTGAACTTCTGCAGACTGTAGCGGCCGAATACACTCAACTTTGCGCTCGCGCTATAGTCAGACCGCACGTCGAGACCATTGGAATCCAGCACGTTGGTGCCCGTAGCAGCGAAGTTGTCGTGAAGGATATTCGGATCTGGTGGTAGGCCTCCGGGCCCTGGGAACTGCTTGAGCAAGGCGAGGGCCTGTGCGGACTGACGGCAGGCAGGAATTACATTGCCAGGGAACTGCGTGCGATTTGCCAGGGTTTGCGCAATAGGTTGTCCTTTGGCATCCTTCACTACCGTGCAGTGTGCCGCATCAGAGGTTTGATACGGATCGAAAATATGAATATTTTGGGACGCCAGGTCGCTGAAATCTCCGGTTCGCTCCGCTAGCGTCGGTACACGTTCTGTGCCCGTCGAGCCGACGTGGCTGCGTTGGCCCTGATAGTCGCCAAAGAGGAAGAGCTTATTTTTGATGATTGGCCCGCCGAGCGTGCCGCCAAATTCGTTCCAGTTGCCGCCAGGAAAGCAATTCTCCATGCCTTGGCCTGCAGCTTTACATCCAGTCTCCACACCGGAAGATGGAGTTGCCTTGGGAGGGCCCTGCGTGAATGGGTTTCTGGCGAAATTCGAGTTCGAGCGCTGGAAATCAAACGCCGACCCGTGAAGTTCATTTGTGCCGGACTTGGTTTGTGATGTCACCACCGCGCCGATGGCTTTGCCAAATTCCGCGTCGTAATCTTGCTGGGTAATCTTGACTTCCTCAACAGCCTCGAGATTGGGGTTAATCACGATGATCCCCAGGATCGGGTCTTGGTTGTCCGTACCGTCCAATTCGAAGGCTGTGCCGCCGAAGTGCTGTCCCTGAGTCTGAATCTGCTGCGAACCTTGTGGATTCTCGCTAGCCGCGTGCTGGAAGCCAACCATGTAGGCGTTTCCGGGGGACAGGAGCTGGAGCGCGGTGAAGTTTCGATTATAGATCGGCAAGCTCTCTACTTGTTGAGAGGTGAAAGTCACTGAAACATCGGACCGGTCAGTCTTGAGCTGGGGGACGTCCGAGGTCACTTCTACCGTCTGAGTTACGGCGCCAACCTGAAGTTGCGCGTCCAAGTGTACGGACGAGTCCGCAGCCACCGGAGTGCTCGCCACGTCGTACGCCTTGAACCCAGGCGCTTCGATCTTCACCCGGTACGCGTCTGGGACTAAGTGCGTGACGCTATAGTTTCCACTTTCATTGGTCGTAACCTCGGTAACCGTACCTTTGGCCACCGAAGTCACCGTGACCTTCGCACCTGAGACAGCATTCCCTTGCGGGTCTGTCACCGTGCCAAAAATGCTCCCATAGATAGCTTGGCCCACAGACGTGCTGGCACACACGCCAAACACAAGGCAAAGAACCAGAATCCATCTTAGAATCGCTTGCTTTTTCATTCCACCCCTCCTGAGCACCCTCAACTGGTCGTATAGAAACGATCACGGTCCAAATATGGAATCCGTCACCTCAGTCAGCTGGGTTGAACAGTCTCCACCCCTCACGCCAGAGGTGCTTTCAAATCAAATATGGAATAGACGGCAACCGGTGAATCCAGCCTCTTCGTAGCGAACAGCCCCCAAACTCCTCGACCTTAAGTTCTCGCTGACCAAACCCGCCCGGTACCGCTTTCCTCAACGCTCTGACAAAACTCGAGGTGGAAAGCGGGTACCGAAACCACAGTCGGTTCGTATTTGTGATGGCTTGTATCAGTTTTTTGTGTAACACCGTAAGTGTCTGTGGGTCTGATACGGTTACACGAAATAACCTGTGCCCCTACAAAGAGATGCACTCGCGTTACTTTGGTGTTACAATCCCCGCTCGGTGGTTGCCGTGACTGAGAAAGCGCAGCACCTCGAACAAATCGAAAAACTGCTAGGCAGTCACTCCCTCCGCGGGTCGGAGTCTCTCTGCAAGCTTCTCCGTTATCTGGCCAATTATTCTTTGGAACATCCCAGTACTTCACCCAAGGAGTACCAAATTGCAACCGAAGTCTTTGGACGCCAGCAGGATTTTGACCCGCATGTGGATTCCATGGTGCGCGTTCAGGCCGGGCGCCTCCGTACTAAACTGGCGGAGTACTACGCCTCAGAGGGAGCAGAGGATACCATCCTGGTGGAAATCCCCAAGGGGACTTACGCCCTTACGTTCCACCAACGTCCCCCTGGCACGGGGCGCGACCACGGAGTAACTTCCCATGGCATTTCGGAGTCTGCTCCGGGTAAAGGCCAGCCTTCCCGTAGGTGGTTCGCTGTCCTAATCGTGCTGTCCGTTTTGCTCGCTGCGGCGGTAGCGGTCGCCACGGATCGATTCTTGACACGAAAAACCGCTGAAGCCAGGCTAACCAGCGAGAGCTCGGATGTGCCCGTGGCTTTTCACGTCTTCTGGAGAGGCTTTCTCACCGGGCCACAGGAGCCATGGGTCATTTTCAGCAACGCCGCCTTCGTCGGCCGGCCATACATTGGCATGCGCTACTACAATCGTGCCAAGGATTCCAATGCGGTGATTACGGATCACTATACCGGAGTTGGCGAAGTGCTGGCGGTGCACGCTCTCGATGGTGTTTTCGGAAGACTCCATCAGCAAATTCGCGTCAAACGCGGCAGCTTGTTTTCCCTCGATGACGCCAAGAACGACGATCTCATCTTCATTGGCTCGCCTTCCGAGAATTTGACCCTCTTGGAGTTGCCAAATATTCAGGAATTCGCCTTCAAACAGTTCACTTCTGGCCCGCGCACGGGCACCATGGAGATCGTGAATTTTCATCCAGAATCGGGCGAACCGAAGGACTTCCTTCCGTCTCCACCTGACCAGACTTTGACGGAAGACTATTCGGTCATAGCGCTAAAACGAGGATTGAATCCTGCTCATTCGGTCCTGATTCTTGCAGGCGCCACCACCATGGGTACGCAAGCTGCCGTGGAATACGTCTGCCAGCAGGATTCCCTGGAGCAATTGCTCTTGCGCTTGTCCGTTTCGAACTCCGGCGAGCTCAAACCGTTTGAAGCAGTCATCCGCGTGAAAGTCGCTAAGGGCGTCCCGGTCGGCTCGGAACTGGTCGCTCTCCGCAAAGGTCCATCCTAGAAATTATCTCGCATACCTTATCTTTTTTTGCGTCTCCCTGGCAGGGTTCGCTTTCGAATGTGCGCCACTTCTTTCTTCGGATTGTCTTAGTCTTTCGTGCCTGCTGGCGGTGTTAGCCGCGGATCCAAAGCAATTGCTTTTTCGAATTCGCTGCGTGCCTCGGCGGTCTTGCCCTGCTGGCGCAGTGCCAGCCCCAATTCAAAATGCGCCACTGCATAGTTAGGTTTGGAGTTGATCGCGGCGCGGAATTGCGAAATGGCGCCCTCCAGATCTCCCGCGTTGCGGAGGCGGCGCCCCGAATTTGTGGCAAAGAGCGCGGCCTGTTCGTTCGTCTTCTGCTTGGCGATTTCCGTTCCCGCTTTGCTCTCTGTTGCCGCTCCTTCTGCATCACCGAGCTGGCGCAGCACCGCCGCCAGCGTCGTATGTGCGCCGGCGAACTCCGGTTGCATTCGAATGGCTTCCCGCAAAGCACTTGCCGCTTCTGGCAATTCGCCCTTCTGCTTCAGCACCGTTCCCAGCGTGTAATATGCTTCCGCGTAATCCGGCTTGGCGTGGATCGCCGCGCGCAATTCCCCAGCCGCCCCCGCAAAATCTCCCTGCTGCCAAAGCGTTACTCCTAGCGTGTAGTGCGCGTCCGCTTGCTCGGGATCCAATTCTTCCGCTTTACGTAGTTCAGCTACGGCTTCCGGAAGTTTGTCCTTCAGTTTGAGTGCCAGCCCGAGGTTGTAGTGCAACGTTGCATCCTTCGGAGATAGCTTCAGCGCCGATTCGAATTGGGAGATAGCGGCGTCGAAGTTTGCCACCTGCAAATACGCGGCTCCAAGGTTCTCTATGTATCCGCTGTCCTCGGGCCGCAATCGGACCGTTGTTTCGAACTCGGCGATTGCCCCGTTGCCATCTCCGCTCTGCAACAAAGCGAGCCCCAGATTATTGTGTGCGTCCGGATTTTCCGGCTGCGATTTCACCGCCCGGCGAAGCGCGTTGATCGCTTGCTCCGTCTCGCCGTTGCGCTGGAGAAGTACGCCCAGGCTGTTTTGCGCGTCCGGGTAATTCGGATCCAACGCGACGCACGCCTGCAGTTCGTGGATCGCGGCGGCTGCTTCGCCCTTGCTCTTTAGAACTTGCGCAAGATAGTAATGCGCGCCCGGGTCCGCGGGATTCAGTTGTATCGCGTTTTGAAGGTGTTGCGCGGCCTTCTCGAGAGATTTTTCCCGGTAGCGCAAAACGCCGAGATGAAAATGCGCCGGTTCGAAATTGGGCTGCAGACGGAGCGCCTCGGAAAATTCGGCGGCTGCACTTAGGGTGTCGGACTTTTGCACCAGCACCGATCCGAGATCGTCGTGCAATTCCGCTCTTTGCGGTTCCAACTGGATTGCGCGCCGGAATTCGCCGATGGTGCCATCGAGATCACCGGAAAAAACTAGCGTGCGCGCGAGGATGTGATGAGTCTCGGAATCCTCCGGGGCCAGCCGCACCGCTTCCTGCGCCTCGCGGAGCGCGGCGGGCAAGTCTCCTTTCCGGACCAGGGCGCTGGAGAAATTCATGTGCGCCAGCGCAAAATCGGGATTCAATTTCACTGCGGACTGGAATTGCAGGATCGCGGAATCAACTTCCCCCTGCGCAAGCAGGACCCAGCCGAGAGAGTTGTGTCCCTCGGGACTCCTTGGCGCGAGCCTCAAAACTTTTTCGAAATCCGCGCGGGCGGAAACCAGATCGCCCTTCTGTAGCGCCGACATACCTTGCCGGTAAGTCGCCGTTACGCGCGATGCTGCGTCGGACTTCGCGGAATCCGCGGACTGTGCAGCGGAAATCGCCGCAGCAACGCCGGCGAAAAACAGCAGCGCAGTACAGAGTTGAAAAGACACCATCCGGCGATGAAAGAGAATCAATGTCACGAGAAAACTTCCTGTAAAACGTCCTCAAAAATACTAGCATGTTCGCAGGCCGCCACTTCGCTACAAGCTGTTCAGTTGCGATTCCAGCCGGGCAAACGCGCCTCGCGCCAGACCTTGCTATCATTAGAAATTGATGACGCTCCGCACTTCTTTTCTCCAGCTTCTCCGTTTCTCTGGGCTTTGCGCCTGGCTTTCCATGCAATCCGTCAATTCTCCGAGCGTCAGCGCGGGAAACTCCCAGAGCGCCAGCGGAAAGCCGATTGTGCATTTCACCGATGTGGCGCAGAAAGCGGGGCTCACCGCACCGGTGATTTTCGGCGGCGAAACCACAAAGAAATACATCATCGAAACGACGGGAACGGGCGTAGCCATCTTCGATTACGACAACGACGGCTGGCCCGATATTTTTGTCGTGAACGGCACCACGCTGGATTCTCTCGGTTCGAACAAAGCGCCGACCAGCCACCTCTATCACAACAATCATGACGGCACGTTCACCGATGTCACGACAAGAGCTGGGCTGACTCACGCGGGTTGGGGCCAGGGCGTATGCGTCGGTGATTACGACAACGATGGCTTCGAAGATTTGTACGTGACCTATTACGGAAAAAACGTTTTGTATCGCAACAACGGAAACGGGTCTTTCACCGACGTCAGCGAAAAAGCGCACGTCGCGGGCAGCGGGAAATCCTGGGGCACCGGCTGCGCCTTCGTGGATTACGATCGCGACGGCAAACTCGATTTGATGGTCGCGAATTACGTCGACTTCGACTCCGCCACCGCGTTTGCGCCGGGCGAGCGGCCTTCCTGCATGTGGAAGGGTGTACCTGTCATGTGCGGGCCGCGGGGCTTGCTGTGGGCGAAAAATACTCTCTATCACAATCTCGGCAACGGCACATTTGAAGACGTGACCACGCGCGCGCACATCGACCAGACCAACGGGCATTACGGGTTCAGCGTTTCCACGCTGGACTATGACGACGACGGGTGGCCGGACATTTACGTGGCCTGCGACAGCACCGCCAGCATCCTGTACCACAACAATCACGACGGGACGTTCACCGATGTTGCGGTAGTTGCGGGCGCGGCGTTTAATGAGGACGGGCGCGAGCAGGCCGGCATGGGCTCGACGGTCGGCGACTATGACGGCGACGGACGGCCGGATATTTTCAAAACAAACTTTTCAGACGATACCTCCACGCTTTACCGGAACAATGGCGACGGCACGTTTGACGACAAGACTTTTCCGGCGGGACTCGGATTGAACACGCAATATCTCGGCTGGGGCGTGACGTTTGTGGACGTGGACAATGATGGTTGGCCGGATTTGCTGCTGGTGAATGGACATGTTTATCCGGAAGTGGACAGCCAGCACCTGGGCAGCAATTTCAAGGAGCCGAAGATTCTGTATCGCAACAACGGCAACGGAACGTTCACCGATATTTCCGCAAATGCCGGGCCGGGGATCACGGCGGTGAGTTCCGCGCGCGGGCTGGCGGTGGGCGATTTGTGGAATGGCGGCCGTATGTCCGCGGTGATCAGCAACATGAACGCGCCGCCGATGCTGCTGGTGAACGACGTCCGCAACGGCAATCATTGGATTGCGTTTCGGGCGGTCGGAAGCAAGTCCAATCGCGACGGAATCGGAGCGAAGATCACGATGAGGGTTGGCGCGCGAACGTTCGTCGACGAAGTGCGCAGCGGCTCGAGCTACGTTTCCAATAATGATATGCGCGTTCACTTCGGCCTCGGGTCCGCCAGCAAGATCGAATGGGTGCAGGTGCGCTGGCCCAGCGGGTTGGTCGAGCGGTTTGAAAACTTGCCCGTTGATGCGATTCATACCCTCAAGGAAGGATCCGGCGCGCCGGTCAATCCTCCTCCTGTTCCTGCCAAGCCGTGATTCGATGGAGGGCGAACGTTGGGAGCGGTGGGTGGATGGAGGAAAAGCGGAGCGAGCTCCCGCACTCCAAAAGGGTTCCTGGTTAACCATAACAACTCCACCCCCCTATGTTTTTTGTAAGTGTTGCTGATAAAGGACTTAGTGTCGTTGTAAGTGGTTTAGAATCAACACTTGGGCTCTGTTGACATCCTGTGTGAGCGAGTCGATGCCTCAGGCGGTAAATGTTGTAGGCCAGGCCGAGGAGCAGGGCTTGGCGGACCTGCGTGGCCAG
>WNEZ01001520.1_pt1 | contig 51945 bp, 42 predicted proteins | sample 5400521 | NCBI WGS metagenome assembly WNEZ01 (sample SAMN13153339, study PRJNA577476) | soil metagenome | isolation source: 120 cm saprolite under Douglas fir tree site 2 hole 1 replicate 1 | place: USA:California | collected 2015-04-18
TCCCACCAAAAACCTGAGCGCCTACGGAGACGCGGGTATCGTCACCACGACTCGTGCGGAGATGGCCACGCACATGCGGCAGCTCCGCAACCACGGCAGTCCTCGACGCTATTACCACGACGAATTTGGCTGGAATGGACGCATGGATGCTATTCAAGCAGCGGTGCTGCGCGTGAAGCTGGCACACATCGCGGACTGGAACCAGCGTCGGCGGCAGCACGCCGCGACCTATGACCAGCTGTTTGCGGATTCCGGGCTTACTTCCAACCACGGTTCCGACGAAAGCGCCGCGCCGGTGCGCTTGCTCTCGCGGAGTCCGCAAGCCAAACACGTGTTTCATCAGTACGTGATTCGCGCCCAGCGCCGCGACGCACTGCGCAAATTCCTCAGCGAACGAAAAATCGGCTCCGAGATTTACTATCCGCTCCCATTGCATTTACAGCCGGTCTTTTCCTACCTCGGACTGAAAACAGGAGATCTGCCTGTCTCCGAACAGGCCGCCCTGGAAGTACTGGCGTTGCCGATGTTCCCGGAGTTGACTGAGGCCGAGATTCGATTGGTCGTCAAGAGCATTGCCGATTTCTACTCGTAGGATTTTCACCACACCGGACACACAGAGCACAGACGAAAATCAGTTCCTACGAAGGCCCCAGTGCCCCTGTGTGTCCCCTGTGTCCCCTGTGGTTAAGATTTTTGTTGCTACCTTCGACGCTTAGATTTTCTACTCACAGTTCGCACCGGCTGTTCTCCCGGCGCGAGCACTCGGCGCACAATCGGCGTGTTGAGCTTGTATTTGCGCTCGGCCACGTTGCCGTTGTCGTCCTTTACGCGAATAACGAACGCGGGCAATATGCCTTCTTTCTCGAAGTTTTCTTGTGAGACGGTCACGGGCAGGATGCCTTCCATGCGCTCGCGATAGGCCGTCTCATAGCGATGGCGCTTCACGTTCCAGGTGAAGACGCGAATCTGATTGAAGTCAAACGGCAGGCCGTCCTTGGGCTCGGTGAGGACGGTCAAGTACTGCGCGACTTTCTTGTCTCCATCCTGAACCTGATTCAGCACGAAGAATGCGACGATGCGCTGGCCTTCCGCATACTGGGCGACGTCGAGCGGGACATCGAGATCGATCATGCGGGCCAGCACCCAGCCGACACGGTTGTGGGAGTCGCGCACCAGCCACCAGTCTTCAATTACCGGAACCGGCTTCCCGTCTTGCTCATTTTTCTTGCTTCCCGGCTTGGCGGCGCGCGATAGCGCTGCGACCGCGCCCGGCTTCTCGGCCGTGTCTCGCTTCAAGAGCGATAGCTTCTCGCCGGCAGAGATTTGATAGAGATGTTCGGTATCGCGCCCCGGTTCGACGTGCAGATTCGTGTCGTTGCGCGTCGCGCCCCGAGCCTGCACGGGATCGTTCTGGTTGTCTGCGGTCAGCTTCTGGATCTGATCGAAGACTTCCTGGCTGACGAGGTAGCGCTGTTCCATCCATCCCGTCGCGCCGTCTGCGGTGCGAACTCTGACGAAGCGGCGGTCATGGTCGAGCACTTCAACGCGGTCGCCATTTTTCACGACTCCGGCTTTCTCATATACCGCAGCCACATGGTCGCGCAGTGTGACTTGGACGCCGGAAACGTAGGCGACCTCGAGCACGCGCCCGCGACCGCGATTGCACGCGGACGAAAAGAGCAGAAAGAAAATCGAAATGCACGACAAAAGCTGCTGGAGGAAGCGTTTCACGGGCTCGCCATCCAATATAACGCGAGCCCGCTTCCCCCGTTACTCGATCATTCGTTACCCGATCATTGCGTTTGCAGCACCCAGGTGCCGTTCAAAAGGTTGAAGCCTTCTAGCCCGCCGAACACGACCGTCTGCTGATGCAGCTCATCGAAAGCCATCCCCATCGACTCACGCGGTGGTGGCGACTGTTGGGGAAAGAGCTGGCTCCAGTCGGTGCCGTTCCAAAGCCAGGTGTCGTTTACGTCGAAGCCGGCAAATCCGCCGAACGTCACCACGCCGCCAAAGCGCGGATCGTACACATTCCCCGTAAAAAGCCGCTCACTCGGCTGCGTGCTCGGAAACTGCTGGGTCCAAGTGTGACCATCGTAGGTCCAGGTGTTTACGGGATTCACATCCGCGAGACCTCCGAACATCACGGTTTGCTTGAGCACCGGATTCGTGCCAAAAACAGCCGCAGCGCGCGCCGAGGGGAACTGCAGGAGAGAACGCTTGTGCCAGTCGCCATCCCTCCAGCGCCACGTCGTCAACTGATAGAACATGCCGTCGTAACCTCCGAATACTTCAGCGCGGCCATTGATCGGGTCGGGAAACATCATCGCTAACGTTTCCGGAACCGGCTGATGAATTGGAGTGGCTTGCGTCCAGGTAGAAGTTGCGCCATTCCACATCCAGGTGTCATTGAGGTACTGGCCGTTGTATCCGCCGAACAGAACCACTTGCTTCAACTTTGTATCGTACGCCGCACTGGCAGCCGCTCGCGCCGCGGGCTGCGCCGTAGTCCTGATCTGTTTCCAGTTCGTGCCATCGAAGGTCCAGGTGTCATCGAAGTACCGCGAACTATTGAACCCGCCGAACATGACAATCTTCTGGCTGACCGGATCGTAGACCATTACACAGGCGGCGCGCGCCCACGGCACTCGCTGAGGATGTAGTCGTACCCATGTGGAAGAAGGAACCTGGCTGAATGCGGAAACTGCGGCGAGAGCGACGGCTGCGGCGGAACAAACAACCGACCGCAAGACCAAGACAAAGCGGGGAAGATTTCGCATTGGGACCTCCTGGGAATAGCGTGCGGAGTGTATCACGCAGTCGCTGGAGACTCCAGCGGGAACACCTGTCTGGCAAGGCGTTTGAGGGTTGCGGAGGGAGAAGTAGGATCGCCAATCTGCCGGCCCCGAACAATGTACTGTCAGGATTTGTTCTGTTCAGTGGCTGAATCTATTCCAGCACGCGACCGCGCTGTAAACCGCCCACCCAGCAACGGGAGGGAAGTCGCATCTTCGTGAGGATCAGGCCGCGTTAATCCACCGTTATGTTCGCCGTAACTGGGGGAACGCCGGGATACGTAACGGTTATGACATAAGGACCCGTTGGGGTTGTGTTGGGATCCACTTTGCAGATCGCCGGAGTGACACTGGCATCGCACGTAACCGATCCGTTCGTCGCAGTCGGCGTGACAACCCAGGTTGCCACAGTTGTAACGTCCACTGTTGTGCCGTTGGAGGTAGCCTTGGCGTAGTAGTTCTGTTGTCCACCGACTGAGCCGCTTATGGTCCAAGTGGAAGCGGGACAGGTTCCGGTGTCAAATGTACCCGTGCACACCGTAAGAGCGGTGACGTTGCCAAGAAACGACGTTGCTTGCGCTGTCGCGCTGATCCCCTGCGCCGCCGCTGTTATCGTGGCTGTGCCGCCAGAACCCTCTCCTGTGATCTCCCCGGTGTTTGGGTCGATCGACACCGTGGTGTGATCACTACTTGTCCACGCAACACCGCTAGTAAGCTGGCTCCTGGTATTGTCCTGATAAGTTCCCCAAGCCTGTAAGCCCGTCGAGAGACCAACTTGGACCTGCGGACTCGGAGGCTGGATCGCAATTGACGAGAGAGTGTTCTTGGTAAAGAATCCCCGGCAGCTGACCCCAAAGGCCAATGCAACCACAACCGTAAAAGCAAGCCGCAACGCCAGTTTGCGCCCAGTCAACATAAATGATCGCCTCAGATAGCGTGATTTTAGCAGAACGCCCGGCCCTCGCTCGATCACCGATAGTGCATGACGTGGGTCGTACCTTCGCACACCCTGCCCACAGCGTACTCGAATATATGGAACGGATCGCGATCCTGAACTTGCAGGGTGTTTTCCAGCAGGTTGCGGAAAAGGAGCTTTCCGATGCGTGGCCCCCTGGATCGGCTGCGGTGACACGGGCGAAAGCAGGTCCTTCGCTTCGCTCAGGATGACAAATTTAATGGAGGACAGTGACTTTATCGGCGTCGTTCGGTCAAGGTTTTTCTGAAGGCTGACGGCTGAGCGCTGATGGCTGACCTTGCTCTACTTCGGCCGCTTCTTCCCCGCGTTCGCGATCCGCTCGTCGATTGGCTTTCGAGCGGCGAAGCCTTCGCCCGTCCCGTGCCAATGCGTGATCATGGGCTCGCCCAGTTTCCAGCACAACAGGAGGATCTCCCCCTCGACCTTGCAGGGGAAATCGAGCAATCCGATGTCGAGATCTTTTACCTGCACGCCGGTCGCATCAATTTCGGCGAGGGCATCCTTGACCCGCCGGATCGCCTTCTCGCGCTCCGCCTTACGCCGCGCCAGATGGACCACATTCAGCATCATGCCGCCATTCAAAAAGACACGGTGCGCGGTTTCCTGCAACTCCGCGTCCACGTCTTCAATCAGCTTCTTGCCGTTAATTGCCTGCTTGAGCAGCGACTCCAGAATCGGCAGGAGTGTCTGCGCTTCATCGAGGGTAAATGTGCGGTCGGCCATGTACGTCCATTCTACTGGAATCAGCCCGGGAAAGAATGTGCGGATTGTTCTACAATAGGGACCAATCTAGCCAAGTATCGGGAGAATCGGTAATGGCCCTGCCGCGCGCGTTATCCACAATTCTGCTTACCTTCACCTGGGCCTGTGCCATCGGATCTCAGATCGGATCTCAGATCGACGCGCAAGAAGTTCCAATGCCTCGACTCACTCCAGGCTCCGCGCGCAAACCTGCGGCTGAACCAAGTAAGCCGGCCGAGCCTGCGCCGCCGCAGACAGTTGCTCTGACCGTAGCGAAAGGCGCGCCTTTGCAAGTGGCGCTGGATCAGGAAATCCGAGTGAAGAAGGTAGGACAACCGGTCCACGCGCGCATCGTGGAGCCGGTATACGCGTTCGATCACATTGTCGTGCCCGTTGGTTCCGAGGTCATCGGCGAAATCACGAAGATCGAGTCGCTCTCCGAAGGCAAGCGTACTTTAGCCGTGCTGAATGCGGACTTCACGCCGCTCCGCAAAGTCGAAGTCGGCTTCCACGAATTAGTGCTGCCCGACGGGAGACGCTTCCCGCTGCATGCCAGCGTCGCTCCCGGCTCCGGCCAGGTCATCGAGTTAGTCACCTCGGCTAACGAAAAAGAAAAGAAAAGTGCCGTAACGGACATGGCGTCCAAAAAAATCAAAGAGGCGAAGCAGCAGGCCCACGAGCAATGGGACAACGCCATGAAGGAACTGAAGACGCCCGGAAAGGTTCGCCGCCTCGAACGCTACGGGGAGGCGCAATTGCCGGTTCGCCGGCAATATATCCCAGCCGGAACTGTGTACTTCGCCGAATTGGAAGACCCGCTCGATTTCGGGAGCCTGGTGATGACCGTCCCGATGGCCTCTTCGATTGGCACCGAACTTCCCGAGGGAAGTGTGGTTCACGCTCGCCTGGTCACACCGTTATCGTCCGCAACCTCTCACAAGGGTCAGGACATAGAAGCAGTCCTCTCACAACCGCTGATGGATGGTGAGCGGCTGATCCTCCCTCAGGGCAGCCGTCTAAAGGGTACGGTCAAGCAGGCGCAACCGGCGCGTCGCATGAAAAAGAACGGACAGCTGCGTATCGCATTCTCGGAACTTGTGCCTCCCGATGGCATTGAGCAGAAAATCGTATCTACTCTCGAAGCCGTGCAAGCCGGAAAAGATGCCAACGTGAGACTTGATTCCGAAGGTGGCGCTGAGGCGACTACCTCGAAGTCGCGTTATCTGGCGACGGCAATGTCGATCGGACTAGCAACGTTGGCCAATGACGATGACGCAAGCAGCGGAGCCGCAGGCGGTAGCACGGTAGGTGGATTCAAGTTGGTCGGGATAGTGATGGGTGCGGTGGCACGGTCCCGCGCATTCAACACCACCATGGGAGCTTACGGAGCCGCGGTGTCTGTGTACACGAACTTCATAGCGCGAGGACGCGAAGTGGAGTTCCCGAAAAATACCGCCATGCAAGTTGGAATCGGAACGCGCGCAGCGACGGCAACGCCACCAACCCCGGAAGCACCGCCGCCTCCAGCGCCCTCCGAATCAGCGGCTCTGAATTAAGCCAGCCGCGAGATTGTCGATCCAACATTTAGTGGAGTGCCGGGCGTCTCGCCCGGCGGACGAGCGCCCGTATTCCCACTGTTCTGACAGTAACTCAGTTCCAATGCTTGAGCCGCGGCCATAACTCCGGCAGCGGTTTCTTCATTCCGCGGCAGAGGAGGATGGTGTAGTGCTCCTCTCCCATAGCCCACGGCGGATCGAGCGTCGGCCCTTGCTGCACATCGCGGCAGAAGTGCTGCGCGTCTTCGAGGTCCCACTGCAGCAGAATTAGACTTTCGCCCGTGTATTGCCTCGGTCCCCAATAAAAGTAATTCTGGTGAGCGCTGACGGACTTCGGCAGTCCATACTGCGGACCAAAAAAATCAATGGCGCCAGCTTCCCCGTAGTTCCCTGCCAGAATGCCGGTCTTGGCCTGCTCTTCTGGCGGCAATGAGTGATAGAGCTGAGCGACGGCAGCCACCATTTCCGGCCACCCGAACTCATCGCTGAAGTGCTGCGGCAGCGGACTGCTCATGTGCGTTTCCGTTTTCGGCAACTTCAAGCCGAACGCTTCCATGTAGGGTCCGACTCGCTCCGGAGGAAGAACCGGAATCACGAACGGTACGGCCAGCACACCCATCACCAGCACCAGCGCAGGCAGCGCCACTTTCATCCATCGCCACTTCACGTGTGCGGCGATGAATGTTTCCCAGAACACTCCGCCCGCGGCAAACAGCATGGGATAAATCGGCGCGAGGTAATAGTCCTTGCCGTGGAGGGCCATCATGATGGCGAGGAACACCAGATAGGTCACTCCGAGCACGCGGTAGCGTTTGCCTTGCGTATAAAACAGAAGGAAGCCCAGCCCGGCAATCCAGACGATCACGCTGACCGGTGACAGCATCATGATCTGTTGCAGTAAGAATTGAAGTGGCGGCAACTCCACATTCTTATGTGTCCTCTTCACATTGCTTAGATCGACCCAGGTCGGGAAACCGTGCTGGTATTGCCAGATGAGGTTGGGCAGACTCAGCAGGACGATGATGACCGCAGCAATCCAAAGCCACTTACTGCGAAACCAGCGTCGCTCGGGAGTAAGGAGAAGACCAGCCGTTAGGCTAATAAGAAAGAACGCGGTCGAGTGTTTGTTTTCCAATCCCAGCCCGACGAGCACGCCGCACCACGCCAGCAACTCCGGCTGATTGCGATTCATCGCGCGCAGCAGAAAGTAAACGCAGCCCATCCAGAACAAGGGCTCGAACGGGTTCATGGAAAAGCGGGTGCCATTGCCGAGGATTACCGGAGCCATCAGCACCGACAGACATGCCAGCAGCACCGCGAACCGCTTGCCGCCGAGTTCTCGCGTGATCAGGCCGGTGAGCACGATTTCGGCGCCATTGGCCAGCGCTGGCAGGAACCGGATCGCGTGCAGGGAATCTCCAAACAAAAAACGGCTGACGCGCAGGAGGAGCGAGGCCAGAGGAGCAAAGTCCACATAGCCCCAGGCAAGATGATCGCTGGTCGCAATGTAATAAAGTTCATCGCGGAAGTAGCCGTAACGGCCATTGGTCGCCATCTGCAGCAGCACGGCGGCGGCCGCGAATAGACACGCGATGGCGATGCCGCCAGAAAACCGTGACTGCTGGCTGATGGGAACTTCGGCCACTTCATTCTGGCGAATAGAAGACTCTTTTTGTAAGCTTGCTTGAGGGTTTGTCATATCAGGTTTGTCATGGCAGGTCTGTCTTGCGCCGAGCTTAGTGGACAGTCGATCCGCTCCAAAGTAAGCAGCGTGATCAACGTCGGGACGTCGCACCCGAGATCGGTGCCGCGCCGCGTCCGCATCGCTGCCCCATGCTATTTTTACAGACGGACATGGACACGCCGCCCCCACCGCTTTCCCAATCCACCCCCCGAAATATATACGCATTCGGCCTGACTTCGTTCCTCAACGACACGGCCAGCGAAATGGCGTACTGGGTCATGCCTGCCTTTCTCGCATCGCTCGGCGCCGGAGCAGCGCAACTTGGGATTATCGAAGGCATCGCAGAGAGTGTGGCTTCCTTTGCCCAGCTTTTTTCGGGCTATCTGGCCGATAAAGTTTCGCACCGCAAGCCCATCGTGGTCGGCGGATACTTCGTGGCGAACGCAGTGAAGCCGCTGCTGGCGTTGGTTTCTTCGTGGTGGCAAATTCTGGGGATTCGTTTTGCCGATCGCTTTGGCAAAGGCGTCCGCGGAACCGCCCGCGACGTGATGGTTGCCGACTCGGTCGACAAGTCAAAGATCGGCTCGGCCTACGGTCTGATTCAAGCCATGGATTCCGCCGGCGCCATCGTCGGCCCGCTGCTGGCGCTGGCGGTGATCGGACGCTTCGGCATGCGCGGCGTGTTCGCAGCGGCTGCGATCCCGGGAGCTCTGTGCGTAATCGTCGCCTGGGTAGGAATCCGCGAGATTCATAAGCAAGTGGAGCGACGGGCGTCCTCGCCCGTCAAGGCCGAGCGCAGCTCGGCAGCGGCCACTCACGCGAAATCCGACTGGCTCCCAAAATTGCCGATCGGCTTCTACTACGTGCTAGCAGTGGTCACAATGTTCTCGCTGGGAAATTCCAGTGACATGTTCCTAGTCCTGCGCGCCGGAAATATCGGTATTCCAGCTTCTCGGGCGCCATTGCTGGGACTGGTCTTCAACATCATGTTCACGCTGGTGTCCTGGCCGGCAGGCAAGTTCAGCGACCGCTTCTCGCGCTCGACCATCGCCGCCACCGGATACCTCGTTTTCGCCATCGTCTATTTTGTCTTCGCACTCGCGCCGTCGCAACTGGCGATCTGGCTGGCCATGGCCTTCTATGGACTTTTCTACGCGCTGACCAACGCCGTGCTCAAGGCACTGATCGTCGAAACCGTGGACACCAGTGTCCGCGGCCGTGCTCTGGGGATTTATTCGTTTTGCATCAGCGTCACCACGCTGCTCTCGAGCGTAATCACCGGAGCGTTGTGGAAGGTCTATGGACCGGCGGTTCCATTCTATTTTTCGGCAGGGATCGCTACCGTCTCGGCATTCGCCCTGCTAGCCTACCGTTCGCCAAGCGAAACTGACCGGTAGAGACGGGGCTTGCCCCGTCTCTGGGGTAGCGCAGCGCCCCGCCGCTACGATAAGCGACGTGTTTTTAGTGCTGGCTTTAGCTGGCTTCCCCTGTGGTCCCCTGTGTTCCCCTGTGCTCCCTGTGGTGAAGACTCTGACCTATTCATCCACAAAAGAAACCCGTCTCTACGGGTGTTCGGAGCCAACCTCAGGCGATCGCCACAACCAGAAATACGCGGCCAGCAGAAACACCAAACCCGCCATGCTGTCGAGCACAGCATCCCGCCACGTTCCTGTCCGCGATGGAATAAAGCTCTGGTGCCATTCGTCCATTGACGCAACGAAGGCGGTCCCCAACCAGGACAACAATGCCGTGCGCCACAATAACGCTTGAGATTGACCGAACGTCGCGCCCCAACCCCGAAGGAGCAGAAGACTCAACATGCCATACCCGACGACGTGGCCCGTCTTGCGCAGGTAGTGGTGGAAGATGAGAAAGTCGTAGACATTGACTTCGCCGAACAGGCGAGTCAACAACGTATAGAGCACACTGCCGGTATGCTGTGCCGAGAAGAAATCGGTGGACTCAAACGCAATCAGGCCGACCCAGACGGCCGCCGGCCACCAGGCGCGCAGTAGATTGGGGCGGGACGCAGTCAAATCGGTCGTCAATCGGCCTCGTCCCTTACTCCGCCGCGTAATTCGGAGCTTCGCGCGTGATCATGACGTCGTGCACGTGGCTTTCGCGGAGGCCAGCGGCGCTGATGCGCACGAATCGCGCCTTCTGCTGCAGCTCGGCCACCGTCTGGCACCCGCAATATCCCATGCCCGACTTAAGCCCGCCTACCATCTGGTGCACGATCATCGCCACCGAACCGCGATACGGCACGCGCCCTTCAATTCCTTCCGGCACCAACTTACCGAGGCGGTTCGACTCTTCGCCGATTACAGGCATTGCCGTCGACGCATCTCCATCCGAGTTCTGAAAATAGCGCTCACTCGAACCCGCTGCCATTGCTCCGAGCGAACCCATACCGCGATACGATTTGAATGTGCGGCCCTGATACAGAATCAATTCGCCGGGGCTTTCATCCGTTCCCGCAAACATCGATCCGATCATCACCGCGGAAGCGCCCGCCGCCAGCGCCTTGCTGATATCGCCAGAATATTTGATCCCGCCGTCGGCAATCACCGGCACGCCCGAGTCGCGCGTGGCCCGCGTTGCCTCCGCAATGGCCGTGATCTGCGGAACGCCCACGCCGGTCACGATGCGAGTCGTGCAGATCGAGCCCGGCCCGATGCCGACCTTCACTCCGTCCACGCCCGCGCGCACCAGGTCGCAGGCGCCGTCAAATGTCGCTACGTTACCGGCAATCAGTTCTATTTCCGGCAACTTCGCTTTCACCTTCTTGACCGCTTCGATCACCAGCGTGGAATGCCCATGCGCGCTGTCGATTGCCAGTACGTCGACTTTCGCCCTCGCCAGTTCCTGCGCACGCTCCAGGAAATCACCCGTCGCCCCGATCGCCGCACTCACTCGCAACCGCCCCTGGTTATCCTTGGCCGCGCCGGGATATTTCAGTTTCTTTTGGATGTCCTTAACCGTGATCAAGCCCTTCAAGTTGTATTTGTCGTCCACCACCAACAGCTTTTCTACGCGGTGCTCGTGCAAGATCTCTTCCGCCTGCTCCAGCGTCGTTCCCACCGGCACCGTGATCAGATTCTTCTGGGTCATCACCTTGCTGATGGGAATATCGAATCGTGTTTCGAAGCGCAGATCGCGATTGGTGAGAATGCCGACTAGTTTTCCATCCTTCAGCGTGATCGGCACACCTGAAATTTTGTATTTCTGCATCACTTCCAGAGCATCGGAAACCTTGGCATCGGGCGACATGGTAACCGGATCCACGATCATGCCGCTCTCCGACCGTTTCACCTTGTCCACTTCATTGGCCTGCTGGTCGATGGTCAGGTTGCGATGAATAATCCCGAGGCCTCCCTGCTGCGCCAAGGCAATCGCCATGTGCGACTCGGTTACTGTGTCCATGGCGGCGCTGATGATCGGAATGTTCAACCGAATGTTGCGCGAGATCTGGGTCTGCGTGTTCGTGTTGGCGGGCACGACTCCGGAATGCGCCGGCAGGAGTAATACGTCGTCGAATGTGAGAGCCTCGGGGACCGGAAAATGGATCATAGGATTTTGGGATGAACTTCTATTGTAGGGAGCGGGCAGACATCAGGCAAATGTTGATGCCGGATGAGGTTAGGGGGACGAAATGTTCTCTGTGTCCAACCGACTCGGTCGCTCCCAAAGCTTCATTTGCCAAAGGGTCTCAAACAAGATACATTCCGGGTATTCCCCGAGTTCCGATCTACCCGCTGGAGGCTCTATGTTGTGTAACCTGCCCTTTAGGATCGTAACCGCTTCAGCCCTAATTTTGAACCTGGCAGCTGGCCCGACCCTTTTGAGTGCCCAGCAGGCGCCGGCCGATCTTCCGACCATCACGATTCGCGCTAATACCCGGCTGGTGGTTGTCGATGTGGTCGTAACCCACAAGAACGGCCAACCGGTCACTGGCTTGAAGCCCGAAGACTTCACGCTCGAAGAAAATGGCAAGAAGCAGAAGATCTCCGTGTTCGTTCCGCCGGGCATCACTAATCGCACAGCCGCGACACCCACGCCAGCTGGAGTTCTTTCCAACCATCCCGAGAATTTGACTCCTAGTGGCATTCCGACTGTATTGCTTCTCGATGCGGCGAACTCCCCTTTCAAAGATCAGTCTTATGCACGTTCGCAGATGCTGAAATATGTGTTGGAGCAGGGACAATCTGGCCGTTCGATGGCTGTGTTGACCCTGACGGATCACTTGCGTGTGCTACAGCAGTTCACGAGCGATCCTCAGGTGCTTCTCACCGCGATCAAGAATTTCAGGCCCCAGGAGCAGATTCTCCAGCCCGGAGCGCCAGCGCCGGAATCCCATGGCGTGGCGGACTCACCGCGAGGGTCGGTTGTGTCAGACAATATTGCGCAGGCTGGGCTGGCGGTACAGGCATTTGCCGATCTCCAGTTCGGCTATGACACCGAGCGCCGCACCATGATCACGCTCGATGCCATGCGCGCGCTCTCCCGGATACTGGGCGGTCTGCCAGGCCGGAAGAATGTGGTGTGGCTCACCGCGAACCTTCCATTCGACCTGGTCCCGGAAGACCGCAGCATGAGCGAAGCGGAACTGTTAGCGGATCTTCCTGGCCAGGGCCGGCAGAGGTCAGTGGGAGTCAATGAAGCGGGTTCCAGGGACGCTGAGCAGCGCAACCTGCATGGCCAGGCAATCCGCGAAGCTGAAGCGCAATTAGCCAGCGCCAGCATCGCGATCTACCCCGTGGATCTCCACGGCCTGGTCTCCGGTATGGAAGGCTCGGCTTCCAGTGGAGGCTCTGCCTATAGCGACACTGCACTGAGCAACCGAGCCATAATTCAAGTTTCGAGCCTGCAAGCCAGTCAAGGCACGATGGAAGAGGTGGCCGCACAAACCGGCGGCAAGGCCTACATCAATCAAAACGAGATCAAAGAGGGCATTGCGCTCGCGGCATCTGACGAAAAAGCCTCCTACTCCCTGGGCTACTATCCCGAGAATAAGAAGTGGGACGGAAAGATGCGCAACATCAAAGTGAAAGTGGATCAGGGCGATACCCAGCTCCGCTACCGGAAGGGGTATTTTGCGATTGAGCCCGGTCCGGTAAAAGACCACAACTACGAACAGGACGTAGCCGCCGCTATCGAGGTCAATGCTCCCGCAACCCAAATCTCGTTCATGGCGCAAGCGAAGCCCACCGACCCCGGCAAGATGCGGGTCGTTTTCCTGGTGGATGCCCACACCCTGACGGCGGAAGACTCGAGCGGGAGCAAGAAGATGAATGTAGATCTATACGCCTCTGTCTGGGGGAATGGTAAGAGCCTAGCGTCCCACAGGATCAAGGTGGATAAAACCTTCGACGCTGCAACCTATCAGCAGATTGTCGATCACGGCATGATGGTACCGATCGACATGGACATTCCTGCCGGCGGCAAGGAACTCCGCTTAGCAGTGCTCGATAACAAAACCGGCTTTATCGGCACCGTGAGCGGGCCGTTGGGACAATAGGCGACCGCGGTAGACACAGCCTGAGCCCTTAGCGAGTCGAGATATTCCGTCGCGGGCGTAACATTGTTGCCCGGCTCGAAATGAAAAATCGAGACTGCTCTAGTTTAACGTCGAACCTGAGCCACCTGGATTCGGCGCTCGGGACTCGCGAATCGCCGTGATCGGCATCCCAGCCAACTTGCTGACAGCTCGTTCGATGTCTTCGCGGCGAATGTTCCAGGCGGGGTTTTCGTCGAGATTGTATTTTTTGCGCAGCTGTTCCAAGTTGTTGCGCTCTCGGCGTTCTTCGCCCGAATAAAAGCGAGCTTTTTCGAATTCGTGATTCTCGATTGAAGCTTCCATTCGCTGCACAATGAACCGGACGCGTTTCTGGAGTTCGACGACTTCTTCAGGCAGCTTGCCCTGCTGGAGTTGGGCTGCCGCTCCGGCTTCGTCGATGACATCAACGGCCGTGCCGGGCAGGCATCCAGTCTTGATACAGCTGCTGGCATAGAAAACCGCGTGCGTGATGGCGTCGTCGGCATAGGAGACCTTGTGAAATCTCTCATAGGCGCCCTTTACGCTGTGCAGCACCTCGATGGCGGCCTCCTCGCTGGAGGGAGCCACCTGGATGGGTTCAAAGTATTGTGCGAGCCAGTGACGGTCTGCCTGCAACTTGGTGTAGGTAGCGGGTGCGGCTGCACTGATGCACTGGATTTTGCCGGCTCCGATCGGACGCTGCAGGAGTTCGGTGACGTGAATCGAGCTTACAGGTGAAATGCCACCGGGCCAGTCGTGCATCAGGCTTACAAAAAAGATCTTGCCCTCCTCTGCTGCCGCTACCAGTGTGCGGTCGAGCCTGTCGTGCCAAGAACTATCCTTATCCAGAACTCGGAGCGGAGGGAGATCGAGAGCCAGGATGGTCTTTTCCGCGAGGGATTGAGGAACAGCACCATCGGCAATGCGCCGAGCTAGTCCAGCTACAATGGTTCTCTTGCCCACGCCCGGTTCCCCTACAAGGACTGGATTCTTCCTTGTGAGCCGACAAAGTAGTTCCATGAGCCGGTCAAGTTCGTTCTCACGGCCGACAAGCGGCTGAGTTTGCTCCGTAATGTCGGTGAGGTAAGGACTCAGTTCGCCAAGCACTCCAGGTCGCGTTCTTTGCTCATGAGTCAACAACTCATGCGCCATGCGACCGATTTCCTCGCGGGCGTCAGCGAGGCGGACGCCCCGTTCCAACAAAATTTGCGCGGCGAAGCATTTTTCTTCACGCAACAGACCAAGCAACAAGTGCTCCGTACCAATATGCTTGTGGGCGAGGCGCTCGGCCTCCTCCGCCGCATATGCCAGCACTCGTTTGGATTCATTGCTCAGAGGAAGGTCGACTGAAGTAGAAGTCTTCTCTCGCACCGTGGTTTGGTTCTCGACTTCCTTTCGAATCGATGCCACATGGGAGTGCAAAAATCGGTTGGCCAGCTTCTTGTCTTCGCGGATGATTCCCAGGAGAAGATGCTCAGTTTCGATGTAAGGAGAACCAAACTGAGAGGCTTCGTAACGTGCAAAGAAAATCACGCGGCGAGCTTTTTCAGTGTATCGCTCAAACATGGTTATTTCGCCAATCGGATCAGAAGCCTAAGTCTATGCGACGAGGGTGGGCGCGTCCATTGGGGCAGTGAACACCGATTGGCTCAGGATTGCTGATTGTAATCAGCGTTTACACTAAACGAGAATTGTTATGCGGCGCTTTCAGCACAGGGCGAACTAAGACCAGCATGATGGACCACATCGTTAACAACCTGTGGCTCGGCAGTCAGCAAGACGCAGACGAACTCGTCCGCAACAATCCAGAGAAGATCACGGCCATCCTCAACGTTCGCGGTGCCGACGCTTATAAGCCACCGGGGCGAGACCAATCTGCGGAACATCCCGGCAAGGCGTACAAGTGGATTCCGGCCCCCGACACAGGAGTCATCCATCCCGAGCATGTCAGGGAAGCTTTGGTTTGGCTGCAGGAACAGACGGACAAAGGCGAACGGATATTGATCCACTGCAAGTACGGTATCTCCCGCTCCCCAGCCTTCCTCGCCGCATTCATGGTGGAGAGCGGTATCTCTTCGAGCCTGGAAGAGGCGAAAGCTGCGATCTCGGTTCATCGAGCCGTTCAGCCGGCTGCGCAGATTGTGGAACCGGTCAGGCGCGTCGTGTTAATCTCCGCGCTCACTGGATTGCCTAACCGTCAGGCCTTTGACGAAGGGAAAGCGAGTCCGTTCGTAGCCATCGCCGACGTTGACCTCATGCGGGTTTTCAATGACTTCTACGGTCAAATCGCCGGAGATGCGCTCTTACGCAGACTTGCCCACATACTCACCGGCGTTGGGTTGGACGCATACCACGACCAACGGGATGAGTTCCTATGCAAGGGAGAGTCCCGCGAGGAATTGAACGCCAAACTTTTGCAAGCCAGGCAGATTTTTAGGGAGTCTTTTCAGATATACGCCGAGGGTCGCATCCAAGCCATCGAAGGAACGGATTTTTCATTCGGGATCGGCACCTCCCTGGAGGAAGGGGACGCTGCCCTGCACGAGGCAAAAAAGGCAACAGCACGGAACGGGTCACCGGAATGGCTGCGGAAGATTGTAGGGATGGGCGGCGCGCCGAAGATGTAGGCCGGCCGCCAAAAGTGCGAAGTGTTCCACGTGGAACGTTGTACGTGTATATGTGTTACCATGTTTATGTACGTACAACAGGAGTAAAATGAAACAACGCAAACGAGTTACGAAACGAGCGAACGCACGCCGAAAAGTGTCAAGAATTGAAGCTTCTGAGGGGTCGAGAAGGCGTCCGCGGTACCTGCCGGAGGAGTGGGCCGGCATGTACAAGCCGGTGAAGAGGCCGGTGACACTGCGGCTGGACGCCGACGTGCTGGCGTGGTTCCAACGAGCGGGGCGGGGCTACCAGACGCGCATCAACCGGGCTCTGCGGAAGGTGATGATCGAGGAGAGAAAGAAGGCGCGGGAGTGACCGAGCCGACGCAAATATCAGCGCCAGTCCTGCGCACCGTGATAGATATGCAGGATTTCGACAGCTTCAGCTTTCACGGAATAGACCACGACGTAAGGGAGCGGCGTAAGCGCCAGTTCTTTTGTGCCGCTCCGGTGGCCGGGTCTGCCTCGGTTCGGTGAGGTTTTCAGAAGGCGGATACGCTGGTAGATTGCTCGCACAGTCGGTTCTGCGAAATGCGGGTAGTTCCGTTGCAGATAGTTCTTTATGTTCTGGAGGTCATCAGCGGCGGGGACGGTCCATCGGATGCGCATCGGGCGGACGCGCGTCAAGCCTTGAACATGGCTTCAAGGCGAGCGTCCATTTCTTCTTCTTCAATAAACTCGCCGCGCTCGGCTGCTGCTAGTCCTTTTTCCACAGCGGCCAGAAAGCGGGCTTCTTCGGCGAGATAACGCACGACAACATTCGTGACCAAGCGCTCGGGGACGGTCCCTGCTTTACTGGCGACCTGCGCAATCTGCGCTTGCTGCTCGGGGGTGAAGTGTACTTCCATCGAATTAGGGTACGAAAAAACCTCGCCGGTAGCAAGTGAATGATGTCATACAAATCACCAGATTGTCACGACCGTGGAACCCAGGTCTCGAAGAGCTCGAGAGCTGGGGCACCCCCTTGCAAGAAAACGGTTACGGGTGGTACCCACAACTTACACAGTCGAATCAAAACAATTCGATTGGCACGGTGTGACCGGATGCAGATGCGAGCCGGCCGTCACGTGTAACCAGTCGAGCCCCGAGTTTTTCTGCAAGCACGACGTAGGCCGCATCATACGCGGACAAATTGTGACGGAGCCGCCAAATCCGGGGCAGCAAAACGAAGTGGGGATAGCGAGTGATTCGCAAGTCGAGCAGGTCCTCGATTGCCTGGTCCGCTCGCTGTGCTGAAACCGAGCCTTCGCGCACCAGACGCCGCAGCACCTGGACGACCTCAAGATCGATCAGGTGAGGAGCATGCAGGGACTCGTTACGCGAGAAAATCCGCCGCTCAATCCGCTGTCCCGCAGCGGTCTGAAGCAACCAGTCAATGGCGGCGGAGGCGTCGAGGACGATCACCCGATCACCATAGTGTCAGGTTCTTCCAGCGCGTTCTTCTTGCACAAGGCGGGCAGTATCGAGCTGGGCGGCAACCGGCTCGCGCTTATGCAGACGTGCGCGTAATTCAGTCAAAGTTGGCCGCTCTGCGATCTCTCTAATTTCTGCTAACAGATAGTCCGATAATGACATACCTGCGGTTGCGGCACGAGCTTTCAGAGTGCGATGAAGGGCCTCCGGCACATTCCGAAGCTGGATCATCTTTGACATGTGCTAAACATACTTTCATGTGAAGCACATGTCAAGCAGCTAAAATCCGAAGATTGACGCGACCGGGAATCACAGGTCTCGAAAAGCGCGAGACTTGGGGCACCCCCGGTTTTTCCTCTATCAACATCTAAGGCGTAAATACTCGCGCCGGAGATGTCGGCCACCCGCCAGCCTCTTCGGGACGCTCGCGCCGCAGCGCGAGCATTCTCTTAGAAGCACTGCCGGTCCATTTTGTCGGACTGGAAAAATCTTGAGTGGCGACGGCTCCCATAACCTTTCTACTCTTCCTCTACGACAGTGTAATTAAGAACGCGAACCTCGACGCGGGCGGTTAGCCGCCACACGCTAGTGTCGATAGCGCGCCCAGTTCTCTTAGCCAACCCTGCGGGGATTGCCTCATCATAGACACGCTCGTCGGAATCAATGGCCTTACCCGTCTTATCATAGAAAATCACTACAAAATCGACACTCTTCACAGGACTCCGCAGAGAGTTCCGCAGGGACAGCGTGTATCTGGATTCCAGCGTATGATCCGGTTCCCATGCAAAATTCGTCCCGACGACTCCGCCTTCGTCATCTGGCCCTGTGGTCGGGCCAGCGCTCGCTGTGCCTGTCGTGATGCTGGAAAATGCCTGTAGCGGGGTCCTCTTTTCGATAAGGCTCGCGAGGTAAGAGACTGGAATTGCAAAGTTGAGGTTCTGACCTCCTCGAACGGTGGCGACAGCAATTGCTATTACACTTCCGTTGGCATTCAACACTGGCCCGCCGCTGCTGCCCGGAGATATTGGAGCGGTGATTTGTATGAAGTCATCCTGCTGGAGCCTGCGACGAGCACTGATTATGCCTTGGGAAAATGTTCCTTCGAGGCCGACTGGGTTGCCGACGAAGAAAACTGGGTCGCCAACCTCCACTGCCTTGTCGTCGCCCAATGGGAGCGACCGGGTGCTTTCGTTGGATACGCGAAGCAGGACCAAGTCGTGCAGAGCATCTAAACCTACCACACCATCAATTGCGAGTCTGTCGTCTTTACCTATCGCTTTGGCGTAGCCGCCAGCCGCACCTTTGATCACATGCAGGTTCGTTGCAATGATGCCCGACTGCACATAAAACCCAGTACCCAAGGCGAGTGGTTGATGTTTCGAGTCCTGCACGACTATCGAGACAATCGAGGGCAATGCTCCAGCAGCAACCTCGCGAGGCGGAAGCGTTTCGGCAATAGGTTCCCTTATCTCAGACCGCGGTTTGGGTATGGGGCCGCCGGTCGAGCTGTTGACCGTGGTATCTGGCGGAAATTGAATGCTAGCAATAATTGCGTTAATCGTCGGTAGATATTCGTTAATATCCTCTGGCGGTATCACAAAGAGCCAATACCAATAGAGCTTATTGTAACGGGTCACCATCACCATGCCGCTCCGTGGCCCAAACCGAACGGTGAAACCGACTTCAAAGAACTCTCGTCCTCCTATACTCACTTTTTTATGCAGATCTTCCGAATACTGAAGGGAAGGGAAACGCAGGTGGAACCTTCCGAGCAGTTCGTTGGCTGCTCCTTCCAGGCCGTTAGCGTTCCCGTCGTAGAATCCGAAGCACACAGCGTGGGTTGGCATCTGAAACGATTCCTCTTTGAACGGCAGATACACCCATTCCTGCTTTACGGCACCGATGACCACGTCGCCGTCTTTCTCATCGAGGATGCGCCAGTTTTCTGGGTAAGCGAAGGTCACTCCATGACTTTGGTAGGGCGTTCTGACTCTTCCAGGAGGGTCGGTTGGCTCTTGGCCTCGCAAGGTAATCGGGGTAATGAGACACACTAACAGGGCCATCCGCAGCGGCGATGAGCCAGTCATCTTTCTCAAGAGAACTCCGATGCGATACATAGAAAGTGCGCTCCTTCGGGGGAGGAGCGGCGGCGTTCTTCGCCGCCGAGCAGCCAACATTATCAGCCAACCATGCTCACGGGGCAAGCGAGATGGACTGAGTGCGGCAGAACTTGACGATCCGAATGCAGACGCGCGGGTTCGCGCGCCTGACAGCGCGTGGCGCTTTGCACACTATAATTTTGGGTTTTTCTATTAGTCAAAGAAGGATGATCCTACTGCTGGGTACGACACCAGCATCGATCATCTCTTCCCCCATCGCTATTCCACCCTCAAGTGCGGCTTCGTCGCTGGCAAACACTTTACCCGTGTGTACGTGTGTGTCTTCTGACCAAGACGCGGTGTGTTTTGTGAGGACTAGGTGCGGCGTGTACCCCGCGCCGCCTCGCAGTAGGAACGAAGTCGATTGAATGATGTAACCACGATAAGGTCGTCTAATTTGATCCATACGCGCAACTGCCTCGCCACTCGTCAAGCCTCGTGCCCAGTCTCCGGGGCATGGCTTACCGTTGTGACCTCGATTAGCATGGGCCTGAATCTCCCATATCCAGTGAATCTCCTCCGCAGACATAACTTCATCTGGGTGTGCAGCCTTGGCTGCGTCAAGCCGTTCGTATTGTTTATCTAGTACAGGACAGATCATAATGGCTTACTCCCTAACGCATTTGATGTTGGGAATCGTTCAATCGTTTCGTTCCAAATTCAGCCGCCGGACCGGGCAAGGATTATTTGTTTGCCATCAGGCGGGCAGAAAAACTTGGACGCCATGAGTCACTACGGTGAGGGAGGCCGTGGGCGGCGAGAGGGGCGGGGAGGGTGGAGAGAGCGGGCGATGGCGGAAGGGAGAATTCCTGAGCGGGAGGGAGAAATCCTAAGGGAGAAATCCTAAGATTGACACGACCCTGAAATCCCACCCTTGCGCACAGAACGCGCAAGGATGGGGCACCCACGCCGATCCCCACACTCGGAAAAGCAAGCGCAACTTCTTCGCTCCTGAGATCATCTAAACCTTGACAACGATTCGCTCAGGTTATAGCATGGCCCAGAGCGTAATCAGCATCACACTGATTTTAAAGCACTTATATATTTTGGAGGATGCGTTATGGGAAAGATTATTGGAATCGACCTCGGCACAACCAACTCCTGCGTGGCGGTTATGGAGGGCGGAGAGCCGAAGGTTATACCTAATGAAGAAGGTGGCCGGACTACGCCTTCGGTCGTCGGATTCACAAAAACCGGGGAACGGTTGGTAGGGCAGGTTGCCAAGCGGCAGGCCATCACCAATCCTGAGAACACCGTTTACTCGATCAAGCGGTTCATGGGACGCCGCTACGACGAGGTCAGCGAAGAATTGAAAATGGTCCCCTACAAAGTTGAGCGCGACGGCGACAACGTGGTGATCGTGGCGCAGGGGAAGAAGTACACTCCGCCCGAGATCTCCGCGATGATCCTGCAAAAACTGAAGAAGGCGGCGGAAGACTATCTCGGCGAGAAAGTCACCGAAGCGGTCATCACCGTGCCCGCCTATTTTAATGACGCCCAGCGGCAGGCTACTAAAGATGCGGGCAAGATTGCCGGGCTCGACGTGAAGCGAATCATCAATGAGCCGACCGCGGCCGCGCTCGCCTACGGGCTCGACAAGGGCAAGGACGAGACCATCGCCGTGTATGACTTCGGCGGCGGCACGTTCGATATTTCGGTGCTCGAAGTGGGCGAAGGCGTGATCGAAGTGAAGGCCACCAACGGCGACACGCACTTGGGCGGCGACAACATCGATCAGCGGCTGGTGGATTGGCTGATTGATGAGTTCAAGAAAAACGAAGGCCTCGACTTGCGCGGCAAAGGCAACGAGATGGCTTTGCAGCGTCTGCGCGACGCGGCGGAGCGGGCGAAGATTGAGCTTTCGACCACCATGGAGCACGAGATCAATCTGCCGTTCATCACGGCGGATGCTTCCGGTCCGAAGCACCTGGTCATTAAGCTCACCCGGGCCAAACTCGAATCGATGGTTGAAGACATTCTGCAGCGGTCGGTTGGCCCGTCGAAGCAATGCATGAAAGATGCCGGCGTCGATGCCAGCAAGATTAATGAAGTGGTGCTGGTCGGCGGACAGACGCGCATGCCGCGCATTCAGCAGATCGTAAAAGAATTGTTTGGGCGCGAAGGCCACAAGGGCGTGAACCCGGATGAAGTCGTGGCAGTGGGCGCGGCGATTCAGGGCGGCGTGCTCGGGGGCGAGGTGAAAGACCTGCTGCTCCTGGACGTTACTCCGTTGACGCTGTCCATTGAAACCCTCGGAGGCGTTGCGACGCCGATGATCCCGCGGAACACTACGATTCCGACGAAGAAGACGGAAACGTTTTCGACCGCAGCCGACAGTCAGACTTCGGTTGAAGTCCATGTGCTGCAGGGCGAGCGTCCGCTGGCGGCGCAGAACCGGACGCTGGGCAAGTTCCACTTGACCGGTTTGCCACCGGCGCCGCGGGGCGTGCCACAGATCGAAGTGACGTTCGACATTGACGCAAACGGCATCCTGAACGTGACTGCGAAAGATATGGCCACGGGCAAGGATCAGAAGATTACGATCACGTCGTCTTCGGGCCTGTCGAAGGAAGAAGTGGAGCGCATGGCGAAGGAAGCTGACGCGCATTCGGCCGAAGACAAAACGCGGCGCGAAGAGATCGAAGCCAAGAATCAGCTCGACTCGATGGTCTACAACATCGAGAAGATGCTGAAGGAACATGGCGACAAGATCTCGGGCACGGAGCGCGGCGACGTGGAGAACGCATTGGCAGACGCAAAGAAGGCCATCGAAAGCGGCGACAAGTCGCAGATGGACTCGGCGCGCGAGCGGCTAACCACGGCGTCGCACAAGCTGGCGGAGCAGATGTATAAGGCAACGCAGGCAACCTCCGGCGCGGCTTCGGGAGCGAACGGCGCGGGCCCAGTCGACGGGCCAGATGGAGCTTCCGGCAATGGCGAGAGCAAGAAGAAAGACGAGGGTGTAATCGACGCCGAGTATGTGGATGTCGAAGACAAGAAGTAACGCGTAGGGACAGCCGCCCTCGGCTGTCCGCCGAGCGCAGCTCGGTTTGGCAGTGGCACTTGAGTGGGGACGCGAATACGCCCCCACTTCGCATCAAACTAAGTAAGGGTTTGTCATTCCGAGTGAGATTGTTAGGGACTTGCAGTCGGGCCAGAGAGAGGAAAGCAAATTGAGATTCGAAGTCAATGGACAAATGTTTTTCGTGCACTTCGTCCCGGAAGAGGGACGCTGGTATTGCTCCGCTCCAACCGCGACAGGAGTGCAGCGGATTCCCGTGTCAATAGACGCCTCACCATTTGAGGCGTTCACCGTAGCCGTGGATGAGCAAGAGAAGGAAGTAGTGAACTGAGGAACCAGTTCCCGCTTCTCAGTTCTCAGATTATGCTCTAGGTGACAATCGATCGCTAGAAAGTGGTCAGCACGGAAGATGAAGGGCTGAATGCTGACTGCCGAGTGCTGACCGCTGATCATGGCCACCCAAACCAAAGACAAAGACTACTACGGCGTTCTGGGCGTAAAGAAGTCCGCCTCCACCGACGACATCCGCAAGGCCTTCCGCAAACTTGCACGCAAGTATCATCCTGACGTCAATCCTGGCGACAAAGCCGCTGAAGAAAAATTCAAGACGCTTTCCGAGGCCAACGACGTCCTCAGCGATCCCAAGAAGCGGAAGATTTACGACCAGCTCGGGTTCTATTCCGACAATATCGATCCGGCCACGGCTGAGGCCTACGCGCGCCGCGGCGGACAGCCTGGAGCCGGCCCCGGCGACTTTGGCGGAGGCTTCCCCGGAGGCCGGCCCGGGGGACAGGGCAATGTCGATTTCGGCGGCTTTGACTTTTCGGATCTGTTTGAAGGCGCCCGCGCCGGCGGACGCAAGGGATCAAGCAGCGGCGGGTTCCGCGATATCTTCTCCAGCCTTTTCACTGGCGGCGGACGCGGTGAGGCGGTCGACGAGGGCCCGGAACCGGGCAGTGATCTTGAGTACCAGGTCAACGTGCCGTTCTGGACCGCGATCCGCGGCGGGGTGATGAAGCTGAATATCGCCCGGCGCGATGTCTGCGGGAACTGCCACGGCAATGGATACATCGAGGCTCCGGGACAATGTCCGCAGTGCCATGGCAAGGGAACGATCGAACAGACCGGTGGCCGGATGAAGTTCAACGTCACCTGCCCGCGATGCCATGGGACGGGTAAGAATATTTCGACCTGCCCGGTCTGCCACGGCGAAGGCAGCGTCGTGCGCACCGCTCCGCTGGAGATCCGCATCAAGGCCGGAACCCGCGACGGGCAGCGCATTCGGATCGCGGGCAAAGGCAATGCCGGGTTGCGGGGCGGGGCGGTTGGCGATCTCTACGTGATCATCCGCATAGATGAGCATCCACTGTTCCGGCGCGAGGGCGACGACATCTACATCACGGTGCCGGTGACGGCAGTAGAAGCGGCGCTGGGGTCGAAAATTGAAGTGCCCACGATTGATGGCCGAAGCGTGCTGAAGATTCCTCCGGGGACGCAGTCGGGACAGAAGCTTCGGCTGCGGGAGAAGGGCGTGCCTTCGGCTACTCAAGACGGTGTGCGCGGCGACGAGATTGTCGAAGTGAAGATCACCGTGCCTATGCCGCGCGATGAGAAGACGAAGGAACTGCTGCGGGAATTGGCTAAGCTCAATCCTGAGGATCCTCGGGAGGAACTTTGGAAGCAGGTCTGAGTCGATCTTTACGACAGGGGGCACAGCGGTACAGAGGGTACCGATCCTGCCATTACTTTGCCGGTGTCTATTAATGTTGGAGAGCTACACTTCCAGCTATGGGCCGAGCGGGGATCATCTCGGCGGCGATCTTTGCCTCTTTACTGCTGATTGCGGTAGGCGTTGATTTTCGCGGGAAGCACCTTCCGGAATCGAATCGCGAGACTGCCTGAAACCTGCACCGCCAGACGAGGTGGTCGTATCACTAGATACCCAAACACCCAATGGCAAGGTGACTACTACATGATTGCCGACATTGCGAAGGGTCGTGATCTTGCTAAGTACGACAGATTAATGGTAAGAGACAGTGAACATCTCCACCCGTGGGAGTGGTGGCGCAACCCAATCTTGGCCCAGGCACGTAGTTTTCTCTGGGAGCACTGGCGGAATCGAAAACGGGCATATCTGGTACTGACTCAGAGCAGCGTCGACCACACAGTCACTTCCCACATATTTGTGGAGTCCGACGACAGCGGGCGCTGGCGCGTGTATTGGCGACGGCTCGACCGCCACGAACTGATCGATGAGCCCACTACCTATTCAGTGGAATGGGCAATACCAAACGGATGGGACAAGCCCGGCACCCCGCTTCCTTCCGGGCAGGAGCCAGATGCCTTGACCAACGAACTCGTGCTCCGCGACATCTGCGGCGAGGAGAGCGGGGTCTTCTGACGGTCCTCTATCGGCGCTCCCCGCGTCTCGGCTGTGGATTCGAACTCTGCCGCCATTACCTCCGTACCTGACCTCGTTGACAAAGTTTTTCAATAATTCTCAAAAAAATCTTGCATCTCTGGGAATTTCCCGTAATCTCACACATGCGAACTAACTTCGCCGAAATGCCCCGGGAATCGCTGCCCACCCTGGGAGCCGCGTAAAGAAAGTCAAGGGAGACGCGGTGGTGAGAGTGAGTCGCCTGAGGAGGAAGCCATAGAAATTGGCAACAGCTACCGCATCCACTAACCTTTCGCAATCTGGCGTGATTCCTGCCGCCGCTCCCGAGTTCAATAAGACGAAAAAGTCTATTCGCCTCACGTTGTGGCCCCTGGTCGCCGCAACCTTCTTTATGGTCTCCGGCGGAACCTATGGCACCGAAGACATCGTGCATGGCGCCGGATATGGCAAAGGGATTCTCATCCTGCTTCTGACCCCGCTTCTCTGGAGCCTGCCCACCGCGTTCATGATCGGTGAACTCTCAAGCGCGCTGCCCTTTGAAGGCGGCTATTACGCGTGGGTGCGCCGCGCCATGGGAAATTTCTGGGGATTTCAGGAAGCCTGGCTGTCGCTGGTAGCTTCGATTTTCGATATGGCGATTTATCCTACGCTGTTTGTCGCCTACCTCACGCGCATGTTTCCTTATTTTCAGGAGAACCATCGCGGTGTGGCGGTCGCGCTGGGCGTGGTCATCGTCTGCGCGGTCCTTAATATTATGGGCGTGAAGGTCGTCTCGACGACTTCGCTGTGGCTGTTCTTCGCCCTGTCAGCGCCCTTCGCGGCAATTTTTGTGCTGGCGCCGTTCAAGATTCACGCGCTCGCAAATGCAGTCACCAAACCGACCGCCTCGAACGTCGACATTCTCGGCGGCCTGCTCATCTGCATGTGGAATTACATGGGATGGGACAATGCCTCCACGATCGCCACTGAAGTAGAACGTCCGCAGCGAACTTACCCGCGCGCCATGCTGGCCGCGGTGGTCATTGTCTGCATTACGTATGTTCTTCCGTTTGCCGCCATGTGGATCACCGGCCTTTCGGCCAGCGCCTGGGAAACTGGCGCGTGGGCCGATATCGCCCAGTTGATGGGCGGCCCAGTGCTTCGGATCGCGCTGGTGGCGGGCGGCATGATGAGCGGCTTTGGCATGTTCAATGCGCTGGTCATGAGCTACTCGCGGCTGCCGCTGGCCATGGCGCAGGATGGCATGCTGCCGAAAGTCTTTGGCAAGCTGCATCCGAAATCGCGCGCGCCTTGGGTTGCGATTCTGGCGCTGGCGGTTGGTTGGGGCCTCGCGCTGAATCTCGGATTCGAACGGCTGGTCACGCTCGACATCATGATTTACGGCGCCAGCCTGACGCTCGAATTTGTGGCCTTGGTCTGCCTGCGCATTCGCGAACCGGAATTGAAGCGCCCATTCCGCGTGCCGGGCGGTATGTTTGGGGCGATTGCGGTTGGCATTCCTCCAATTTTGCTGCTGGGATTTGCCATCATTCGCAGCGAGCATGAAGTTGTGCTCGGCATGAGCTCGTTCTTATTCGGCTTGATCGTAATCGGCGCCGGCGTAGTCGCCTACTTGATCAACCATGCGCTGAAGCCTTCGGGCTGGGCAGCCCCGGAGCCGAAAGCAGAACTGGCAGGGTAGGTCGTCTCACGTCCGTCGTTACCTCTTATTCAACTAGTCGAAACGGGCTCACCAAGATAGCATCTTTTAGAAGGAGATCAGTATGGGAATGCGAGTCGTAGGCGTGCTGCTCTTGATTATAGGGGCTTCCATTCTCGCCAGTGCCCAGACCCCAGAGTTGAAATTTATTGCCGACACTCTGGTCGTGCAAGCAGACGGAACTTATGAAGCCGATCCCGACCTCGCCAAGATGACTTTTCGCATTTTTTCCCAAGAGAAGGAGTTGAAAAAGGCCTACGACGCTGCCACCCACTCGATGCAGCGAATTTCCGCCCTGGCTGCCAGCAATGGCGTGCAGAAAGAAGACATTGCGACGGGAGTACTCACGGTGGCACCAGTTTACGAAGGAGATCGCAAAAAGCGCGCACGCGCGTACTATGTGCAAGGAGAAATGATACTGCGCGTTCGTGACTTTTCTCGCATTGGCCCAATCCTGGACGGGTCCGTGGAAGATGGCATCGCCGATTTTCGGTCGTTGACTTATTCTCTTTCTGATGAGGAGGCGGCAAAGAAACAAGCGGTAGCAGAGGCGATGCGACGCGCCATTGGGCGCGCCAGCGTAGCCCTCGAACAGAAGGGCCAAAAGCTTGGGATACTGCGTTACATGAGTCTCGATGTACAACATCTCATAGGCGTCGCACAGTTGCAGAATCTTTACACCGCGAATGAAACCGTCGAGGTCTCAAGTGGAAGGGAAGGGGGACTTTTTTCAAAGAACAAGGTGACCCCACCGCCACCTCAGCCGCCACCTCAGCCTCAGAAGATCACAGTGCAGGCGAGTGTTCAGTGTGCATTTCAAATCCTATAGTGGGACGATGGAGCTTTGTGTTCCGCCTCTGCGTTGCCGGACCCAAGTTGTTATGTTTGGATCAATGTGACCAAGCGTAAATCCAAAGGCGCGTACATGATCTCGGCCGTCGCCGAGATGTATGAGATTCATCCCCAGACCCTGCGCCTCTACGAGCGCGAAGGGCTGCTGAAGCCGAGCCGCACCGAGGGCAACACCCGCCTCTATACGGATGAAGATTTGCAGCGGCTCGAGTTCATCCTATCGCTGGCCCGCGATCTTGGCGTCAACATCAGCGGCATCGCCATCATTCTTCAAATGCGCGAGCGCATGGAAGAAATGCAGCGCCAGATCCAGGAGTTCGTGCAGTACATTCAGCACGAGGTACTGGCCCGGGCCTCAGCCGCCGCCGATCCGTCCAAAGGCGCGATCGTGCCATTAAGACGAACCCTCGTCCCTCCCGCCGATTCATCCAGGCGCAAAGACTCCTTAAAGTAAGCCGGTGTTTTCCCCTGTGGCCCTCTGTGACCTCTGTGGTGAAGAACTTTATGCCTGGACCACAGGGGGAATCCACAGACAATACTGCCCACGGAATTCACCGAACTTTCATCTCCGAGCAACCAACCGTCTTCTATCGGCGACTAACGTAGAGCCATGAAGTCTCAAAACCCAACCGGTACATTTGACCCTGCGATTGCACCCGCGCCATCGGCAACCGGGCAGGGAAACGACAAGACACACAACAAAAAGCTTAAACTCACACTGGAAGCCGAACATCCCGGCAGCGCTGTCGTGCTGCACTGTCAGGGCCGGATCATCTTCCGTAGTGAGGCTAGTGCCCTCTCGACCATCGTGACCGAGGTGCTGCCCTCCGCGCGCCGGATGGTAGTGGATTTAGCGGGAGTCGATTCCGTGGACAGCGGCGGCTTGGGCGAACTCGTGCTGACCCACATGTGGGCGGAAGCGGCCGGTTCCGGAGGCGATGGAGGCGATGCTTCCGGAAGAAATAGAGTCGGCATAGACGACTACTTTTCCCGCTGGAAGCGATAACGGCCGCCCCTGTCTTTTGCCACCTGCTCCGCCACTTTCAAAAACGCTCTTCCCGCGTGCGACAGCGTGGATTCCTGCCGATACACCAGACGCAGCTTGCGCTCGAAATGCAGATCGCGCACCGGAACACGCACCAGGTCTCCCCGGCTAATCTCGTTTTCCACGCTGATCTCGGGCACCAGCGCCACGCCGTTCCCCATGCACACGAAACGCTTGATGGCTTGTAGCGTGGGCAGTTCCACGTCCATGTGTAGTGGAGTCTTGTGGCGGCGGAAGGCTTCGATTACTTTATCGCGATACGGAGACGCGACGATGTGGGCCACGAACGATTCCGCGCCCAGTTGCTTAACGCTGACTTCGCCAGCCGAGGCCAGCGGATGGCCCGGAGGAACCACAAAGACCAACTCGTCCAGATAAACCACCGCCGAGCGCAGCTGCGGCTCTTGCGGATCGAAAGAGAGCACGCCGAGTTCCACGTTGTGCTTGAGCACATCGTCGGGAATGTGACTGCCCAACGAACGCCGCACCGTGATCTTGATCGTGGGATGCAGGCGGCGAAATTCGCCCAGTACTGGCAACAGATAGAGCGCGGTGAATTCATTGGCGGCGATCGCGAGCTTGCCCTTCTGCAATTCGCGCATCTCCACCAGTGCCGCCTGTGCGTCCTGCCGCAGGTTGAGCAACTTCTCGGCGTATTCCTGCAAAACACGTCCGGCGTCGGTGAGCACGCCATCGCGGGAAGAACGGTCGAACAGCGGCTCTCCGATCTCCAGCTCAAGTTTGCGGATCGTCTGGCTGACCGCCGATTGCGTCCGAAACAGTTTTTCGGCCGCCCGCGAAAACCGCCGTTCGCGAGCCACAGTGAGGAAGACCTCGAGTTGCGAAAGATCCATAGGGATCAGGTCTCAGGTGTCAGGTCTCAGGCATTGGACGCTGGCAGCGGTGTGGTTCCTGAGACCTGAGACCTCTTGTCGAAGATTGATATTACATAAGAGTTACTAATACTATCATCTCTACTACTGCTTCTGTAAAGATAATAATCTTCTCTTTCGCCCCCGTCCGCCGATAAAGTAGAGAGGCAATCTTCCTGGAGGTACGGGATCAATGGATCGGCCGCGCATCACTATCTTTGACACCACGCTTCGTGACGGCGAGCAGTCGCCGGGCTGCAGCATGAATGTGCAGGAAAAGCTGCGCCTGGCCCAGCAACTCGACCGCCTCGGCGTGGACGTGATCGAAGCTGGGTTCCCCATCGCCTCCGACGGCGACTTCGAAGCCGTGCAAGGCATCGCCGCCTCGCTGCGACGTCCCATCATCACTGGCCTGGCTCGCGCCTGTACCGGCGACGTTGACCGCGCCTGGCAGGCGTTACAGGAAGCCGCGCACCCACGCATCCACGTTTTTCTCGCAACCTCTGACATTCATCTGAAATACAAGCTGCGCATCACGCGTGAGAAGTGCCTGGACCAGGCGCGGGAAGCGGTTCGGCACGCGAAGTCATTGTGCCCGGACGTGGAATTCTCGCCCGAAGATGCCACCCGTACCGACGTCGCCTTTCTCTGCCAGGTGGTCGAAGCGGTGATCGCAGCCGGCGCAACCACCGTCAACATTCCCGATACCGTCGGTTACAGCATGCCCGAGGAATATGGCAATCTCATCCGCACGCTGCGGGAGAGAGTCGCCGGCATCGATAAGGTGACCATCTCCACGCACTGCCATAACGACCTCGGTCTGGCGGTTGCGAACTCGCTCGCTGGAGTGCAAGCAGGCGCGCGGCAGGTCGAGTGCGCCATCAACGGGATTGGCGAGCGCGCCGGCAATGCGTCCCTAGAAGAAATCGTCATGGCCATGCGGGTGCGCCCTGATCGCTATCCTTACGAAACTGCAATCGCCGGTGAGCACCTGTATCCTTCCAGCCAGATGTTGGCGGAGATCACGCGGGTTCCCGTGCAGCCCAACAAGGCCATTATCGGACGCAATGCGTTTGCCCACGAGGCCGGAATTCACCAGGATGGCATGCTCAAGAATCCGCTGACCTACGAAATCATGACGCCACAGTCGGTAGGCGTACCCGATTCCAGGCTGGTGCTGGGCAAGCACTCCGGCCGCCACGCGCTGGCTCTGCGCTGCGAACAACTCGGACACCAATTTGAGCGCCACGAACTCGATGAAATCTATCGCAGGTTTGTGGTTCTTGCCGACCGTATTAAGAAGGTTCAGGACAGCCATTTGTTGGAATTGATCCAGGACGTCGCAAGCGGCAACGTCAGCAGGAGCGATGTCACCGGCAGCAAGGGCAAGAAGTTTCCGCCCGCCGCGGCCACTTTGCAGTTTCCGCGTGCCGTCTCGGCGGCCGCTGGAGCCAATGCCAACGACTCGCATCCGGCTCAAGTCTCCGGCAGCGCCGGCCAGGCGTCGGTGTCGATCCCCTTTACCGATCATCACAGCGAGCAGGAAGACTATCTCTGGGGTGTGTAAAGCGCCGTATCGGGGCCTTGTTTTAAAGTTCATGTCAGGGCACGCTTTTAAGGCTTCGTATCAGGGCATCGCTTTAGCGATGCCATCACGCCGATCGAAGAGCCCCTTTAGGGGCTTGAATAAATTTTCCGCAGCCTGTTGAACCGGGCTACCACAGCGGGCTTGTCCTCATTTATCCTTTTATTCTTTCGGAAACGAAAGAGGGTTCCATGCAACTCCGCGTCACTTCCCTCCCCGGCGACGGAATCGGCCCTGAAGTTACGTCCCAAGCCATTTGCGTTCTGGAAGAAGTGGCCACCGCTTTTGATCACGATCTCGAACTCGACGAAAAAGAGATCGGCGGAGTGGCCCTCGCAAAGTTCGGCAATCCCTTGCCGGACTCGACCATTCAAGCCTGCCTCGCCTCACAAGCGGTACTGCTCGGAGCAGTCGGCAATCCAGCTTTCGATCACAATCCTCGCGAACTTCGCCCCGAAGCTGGATTGTTGCGCCTCCGCCAGGAGCTCGGGGCTTTCGCCAATCTCCGCCCCGCTGTCTTTTATCCGATGCTGGCCGCCTGCTCGCCTTTGCGCGAAGAAGTAGTCAAAGGCACCGACATCCTCATCGTGCGCGAACTGCTCGGCGGATTGTATTTCGGCGAGCCACGCTCCATAGTTGCCGAGGACGACGGCGCGAACGGCGCGCGCCACGCGCTCAACACCATGCGCTACAGTGAGCCGGAGATCGAGCGCATCGCCCGCGTCGCATTTCAACTCGCTCGCACCCGCCGCCGGCGTCTGCTATCCGTCGACAAGGCGAATGTTCTGGAGTGCTCGCGTCTGTGGCGCGAAGTCGTCACTCGCATCGCCACTGATTTTTCCGATGTCCAGCTCTCCCACATGTACGTGGACTCGGCCGCCATGTCACTCGTCCTCAAGCCCGCCGAGTTCGACGTCATCCTCACCGAAAACATGTTCGGCGACATCCTCTCCGATCAAGCAGGCGGAGTCGTAGGATCGCTCGGCCTGCTCGCTTCAGCCAGCATCGGAGGCCCAGTCGGCCTCTACGAACCTGTTCATGGATCGGCGCCCGACATTGCAGGTCAGGGCGTCGCGAATCCTTTAGGCGCCATTCTCTCGGTAGCCCTTATGCTGCGCCACACCTTTCATCTAAATAAGGAAGCGGAGTGCGTGGAAGCTGGTGTCATCTCAACTCTGATGGGAGGCTTTCGCACCCGCGATCTGGCGCGCCCCGGTGAGCGAACCGTCTCCACCGAAGAAATGGGCGCCCAGATCGCGGAGTTCGTGCGGTTGGTCTAGTTTCGTGTTTTGTGCGCCCCCGAAAGAGCTTGACACCGCCGACATTGTTAGAGATGGGGATTTTTCGCCAACAATCAATCTTTGGCCGCCTCGGGGCTGTAAGTTTCGAACCGTGCCCAGCCTGTCCAACCGACCAGGTATCGGGTGGACGACCCTGCGGTCAACTGAGAGTGAGCTATTCTGCACAGTACTCCTCAAGAAAATGTGCCAGCATAGGGTGCGTGAGGACATGTCCTATGCCCCAAAGAAATTCAAGTGGGAACGATCCTGATATCTGAATGGCCACAGCTCTTTGGGAGTTTACGGTATTGCTTCATATCCAGATTCGGCCTAAGTCTGAATCGGGGGGTCGGGTGTGCCTACCAGAATACTGATCGTTGATGACCATAAATCTGCCATCCGCGAGATTCGGACGTTGCTTGAGGCCAATCCTGAATGGGAGGTCTGCGGCGAAGCTGTGAACGGGCAGGAAGCGCTGGCCAGGGCCAATGAACTGCACCCTGACGTAATAGTCCTAGATTTGGCTATGCCGGTCATGAACGGACTGAGGGCAGCGCAAGAAATCACCAAAGTGCTACCCACCGTCCCTATTGTGCTGTATACGCTTTACAGTTCGACACAGGTTGAGCTTGAGGCGAAAAAGCATGGGATTCGAAAAGTAGTGGAGAAGACGCACTCCAGTGATTTGGTATCAACGATACAAGAATTGGTGGACAAAAGAATCCCGAGGGCGGACGCGACTCCGCAAGCTGTAGAAATACCTCTACCCGCAGTTGCAAGCTCTGCTTCACAAACCGCAGTCACAAGTTTGTCCGCGCAAGCGATCGCTGCAGTCCCAGACAGTGGGCTTCCCCACGTATTTCTAGAGCAGCAGGCACGCACATCAGTCAAGCGACATGGATGAAAAGATCAACATCTTGCTGGTCGACGATCAGCCGGGCAAGCTGCTCAGCTATGAAGCTATGCTCGGTGAACTAGGCGAGAACCTGATCAAGGCTCATTCGGGAATGGAAGCCCTAGATCACCTGCTGAAAATCGACATTGCCCTCGTGCTCATGGACGTGAGCATGCCCGGAATGGATGGTTTCGAAACGGCGCAGATGATCCACGAGCACCCGCGGTTTCAAAACACGCCTATTGTCTTCATCTCCGGGATTCTCATGACGGACGAGGACCGGTTGAAGGGATATCAACACGGAGCTGTAGACTATCTTTCCGTTCCTGTTGTTCCACAGTTGCTGCGGGCAAAAGTGAAAGTGTTTGCGGAGTTGCATCGCAAGACGCAGCAACTGGAAATGCTTAACGCTCGCATGACTACGTTGCGGGACGAAGAGAGGAGGCGCCTCGCGCGCGAGTTGCACGACAGCGTTGGGCAACTACTTGCCGCCATCAGTATAAATAGTGCTTTCGTGCAGGGGGAGTCTCATAAGCTAAGCCCTGATGCGGCCAAGCGCGTTTCTGAAAACGCTGCGATGGTCGAGGAGACTAGTAAGCAGATTCGTACCATTTCCTACCTGCTGCATCCGCCCTTACTGGATGAAGTAGGTCTTGCATCTGCGCTTCAGTGGTATGTCGAGGGATTCTCCGAACGCAGTAAAATCGAAGCGAAGCTGGACATTCCTCAGAACTTTGCGGGTTTGTCCAAAGAGATGGAGCTTTCTATCTTCCGGGTTGTGCAGGAGTGCCTCACCAACATTCATCGTCATGCTGGGAGTCCCACGGCCGAAATTCGCATTCTTCAAGACGAGGCTTGTTTAAGAGTTGAGATCGAAGATACGGGCAAGGGGGTTCCTTTCGAAAAGGAGTCCGTTTTCGGGGCGTCGGGTCACACTGGCGTCGGGCTTCGCGGAATGCGAGAACGCTTGCGGCAGTTTGGGGGCACTCTGGAAGTCCAGTCAACTGGCCACGGAACACGGGTGACCGCGATTCTGCCCGTTGTACGTGCCACGGATGCGCCTGCAGTCCAAGAAGTCAGCAGCGGGTCGCTCTGATCTTGGGGGGCCTCCTGCTGAAGCGGTTCCGAGCGATGCTCGATGAAGCGGACAAGCCAGTCGCAGGGATGGTTCCGAGCGAGTGAAGGGACGACACGCGTGTACTTCGCCGCTATGTTCCAATGAGTCATTGCTCGCAGCGTGATTGTCGTAACCAGGACATTGCACTAGCCATTGCACTAAGTGAGAATTGCTGCTCTACCCGGCCCGTGCGCGCTTCCACCCCGCTAGAGAGCGTCGCCTGTGAGTCTAAGTTCCGCGGGGTGTCCGGATTTTCCCGTCACCTGTAGCTATCCCTCACAAAGGGCAGTGGGCGATCGTAGAAACAATACCTGGCTCGCCCGCAGTTCGCTCCTTAGCTCAGATGCGCGTCGGGCTTGAAGATTACTCCTTGACTAGCCCTGCTGTTCATGACGACGCGGACCGGTTCCACAAACTGTAAGTGGCGGACACAGCCTTGCTCTCCCACGGCCGGTTGTTCCGTCAGCCACTCCCAATCGATTGAGCCTTCGCCCGCGTCAGGATTCACGGTGAAGTAACCGATCTGAAAGGCAGTGAGATTCTGGAAGAAATGGCTGCCCTGCGATGGGGTGACGCGAAAATCGTGGAATCCGGCCTCAACAATCACGCGCGCGCCGGAGATTTCATCCCATTCGACTGGAATGCCCAGCCATGGTTCATTCGATCCCCAGCGCCCAACCCCAATCAGCAGATAGGGCCTGTTCTCCGCATTGAGTTGGCGATTGAACTGAGCGACCGCCTCGGCCACTTCCTGGCTGCGGCTGCGCTCGAAGCGCTGCGAATCGACCACTACAACATCGTGAAGATTCTCGATGCGGCCGTTGCCCAGAACTTTGCTGCTCAGGCAGATCAAGCGCTCGGGTCGCACATCGTCAAGCGCTAAGTCCTCGCTGTCGCGCGCCAGCGTCAATGGCCGGATCTGCAGGAAGCCAAACTCGGCTGCTTGCCCCGACACTTGTCCGGACGTTTGTCCGTATAAGGGGCCAGTCTGCTGGGGCAGACGCACGGCAAACTCGATCTCCACGGGATGGCCCAGCGCGTCCTCCCCGGCTCGAACCAGGACATCGAGAATTTCAGCGAGCGGGAAGGTGCCATGCTTGAGCATGGGGGCGAAGCTCACGATGCGCGCGCCCGCTCGGCTCATACCATCGTAAACCGCATGGTTGTCTCGGGAGTAAGTCGAAGCTACCGCCTGCAGCGTACCGTCGCTCTCGGCGGCGTCCAGGCTGAACCGCCTCTCCTGCCAATGCCCCGGACGGCCTTCCGAAGCGCCATCCAACTCCAGGGCCCAGAATTCCGACTGCGAGTTGGCCAGTATGTCTTCGACCGAGGAAAACTGCACCAGGTTGCGGGGATAGCGCGGGCAGAAAGTCAAACACTTCCCTCCATCAACCACCGCGCGGCCCAGGCCCAGAGCGACGGCCGCGATGCCGTCTTCGAAAGTCATCGGAGGTACGGGATAAAAATTGCGCGAGCGCACGACTCCGGAGAAGTCCGGATAAAAGCGCTGCTCGTGGGGCGTGCCCACAACCTGCTGGAGAATCACCGCCATCTTTTCCTCTTCCAGACGGTAGGGTGTTGCCCGCACGTAGGCCTTCGCATGGCGGCTGAAAGTGGAGGCGTACACGCGCCGGATGGCCTCACTCAGTGCCGTCAACCGGTCTTCTGAATCTGCTTGCTGGTTGCCCAGCATAAAGGTCTCATACACGCCGGTGAAAGGCTGGTATTGCGAATCCTCGAGCAGGCTGGACGAGCGCACCGCCAACGGATGGTTCACCGCGGCCAAAAACGATTTCAAGTCTTCAGTGAGCGCAGTGGATAGCGGCGCGTCCAGGAACTTCCGCTGAATTTCAGCGTCATCTTCGCAATGCAAGGCAAAGTCCAGAAGGTTGTTCTCCGTTACGAATTGATCGAACACATCGGTTGCCAGGACAACGGCTGGAGGCACCGAGATGCGAACGCCGGGAAAGCGGCGAGTAATACGGCTCTTGCGCAAAAGGTGGCGCACGAAGGCGAGGCCGCGGGCTTTCCCACCAAGGGATCCCGAGCCGATCCGCAGAAAACTTGATTCCGAAGGCTTGAACGTGTCGGCCTTGAAATCGCCGATCAGCACCTCGCCCTGTTCGCGGCGATACTCGTGGATCGACTCGATCAGATCGCGCCGCAAATGTTCCGGGCTGGCGAAATCCGAAACTTTTCGCGGGCGAAGTTTGGCCGCCAAGGCAAACTCGGTGCGTGCCACCAGCCAGTGGGAGAAGTGGTTGCTCTGCGCGTGAAAGACGATGCTTTCCGCCGGAACCGTTTGCAACTGTTTCTCCAGCTCAGTCAAGTCCTTCGCCCGTCCGACTTCACTCGCATCCGGCAGACGAAACACGAAGTCGCCAAAACCGAATTGCTCGGTCAATATCCGGCGCAAATCTTTCAGCAGCGTAGGCGAACGTTTGCGCAGAAACGAATGGCCCTCGGCATGCGCCCGCGGCCGGAACTCGGTGCGGCTGCTTTGCAACACTACAGGAACGTCCGGCACCAGGCTCTTCACCATGCGCGCCAATTCAAATCCCGCCTCCGGACTCAGCTTGCCTTCCCAGGGAAACTCCACGTCCGATACCAGGCCGAACAGATAATCGCGATACTCCTGCACCAGCCTGGCCGCGTCTTCGAAGTTCGAACTCAGCAGAATTCTCGGCCGTGCCTGCATGCGCACCAGCTTATGCGCCACGTTGATGCCTTCCTGGATCACGCGCCGCGATTGCTTGATCAACTCGGTATAGATCACGGGCAGGAACGACGAGTAGTAGCGGATGTTGTCTTCCACCACCAACAGCACCGGCACGCCCATGGCGCGCGTGTCGTGCAGGACGTTGCGCTTATCCTCGATGTACTTGACGATCGCAATCAGGATGCGGGCATTGCCCTGCCATAGAAAAATGCGTTCGATCTCGGTGACCGGATTCCGCGCCAGGAAATTCTTGATCTCGCGATTGTCATATGCCAACACAACGACGGGGACATCCAGCCCGGCCTGCTTCACCTCGCGTGCCAATTGCGCGGCGTTCATGTCGCCGACCGCAAGGTTGGTCACGATCAGGTTGAATTGCTGCGAACGGGCCAGCGCGGCTGCCTCGGCGCACGAAGAAACATGTGTGATTCCCGGGATCTGCTGCAAGCTGAGATCGAGTGATTGGTCGATGAGCAGTTCGTTGAGGCGCCCGTCTTCGCGGAGGATGAAGGAATCGTAGAGACTCGATACCAGAAGGATGTTATGCACTTTGAAGGGCATCAGGTTCTCGAAGCCTTCAAAGCGCTCTTCCGCGTCCATGATGACGACGGGCTCGTCCGCGCGGCGCACGCTCATGGGGGATATCCTAGTCCTGTTCGCGGGAGCAACAGAATAATACAGTGGAGAGCCGGGCGTCCCGCCCGGCCACACCCGACTTGGACGCGCGAGGCTCCAGTCGGTCCACCCCTGATTACACCAGCCCCTGGTCCAGCATGGCATTGGCGACCTTGAGGAAGCCGCCAATGTTGGCGCCGTTGACGAGGTTGCCCGGCGTGCCATACTTCTCGGCCGTTTCGTAGCAATTTTTGTGGATGGCGATCATGATCTTGTGCAGACGGTCATCCACTTCTTCGCGCGTCCAACTCAGGCGTGCGCTGTTCTGCGCCATTTCGAGGCCCGACGTTGCCACGCCGCCAGCATTCGCGGCCTTGGCTGGCCCGTACAGGATCTTGGCGTCCAGGAACATCCGGGTGGCTTCGAGCGTGCTTGGCATGTTTGCACCTTCAGCGACCAGCTTGATGCCGTTCTTCAACAGGTTTGCCGCATCTTTCGCGGTGATTTCATTCTGCGTCGCGCTCGGGAACGCGCAATCCGCCTTGGTGTTCCACAGCGGGTTGTGCTCCAGCTTGATATCCGTGGGCATGAAGATCGCTTTCTTGAATTTCTCCGAGTACTCGCGAATGCGTCCACGCTTCACATTCTTGAGCTCGATGACCCAGGCCAGCTTGTCGCGATCGATGCCATCGGGATCGTAGATCACGCCGTTTGAATCCGATACGCTGACTGGCTTCGCGCCGAAATCAAGCAGCTTCTCAATCGTGTATTGAGAAACATTGCCGCTGCCGGAGACCAGGCAGAGTTTGCCTTCGAGCGTGTCCTTCCTGCTCTTCAGCATCTCATTGGCGAAGTACACGCAGCCATAGCCGGTAGCCTCCGGACGAATCAGCGAACCGCCCCAGTTCAGGCCCTTCCCCGTGAGGACGCCGGTGAATTCATTCCGCAGCCGCTTGTATTGGCCGAACAGGAAACCGATCTCGCGTCCGCCCACACCGATGTCACCCGCCGGAACGTCCGTGTCAGGTCCGATGTGCCGCTGCAGTTCAGTCATGAAGCTCTGGCAGAAGCGCATGACTTCGTTGTCGCTCTTGCCCTTGGGATCGAAATCCGAACCGCCCTTGCCGCCGCCCATGGGCAGCGTGGTGAGCGAATTCTTGAACACTTGTTCGAACGCCAGGAATTTTAGAATGCCGAGGTTTACCGAGGGATGGAAGCGCAGTCCACCCTTGTAGGGTCCAATGGCGCTGTTCATCTCGATGCGGAACCCGCGGTTCACCTGCACATTGCCGAGATCGTCAAACCAGGGCACGCGGAACATGACGACACGCTCGGGTTCGACAATTCTCTCGAGGATGCGGGCTGATTGATATTCGGGATGCTTCGCCAGCACCAAGCGCAGCGAATCAAACACTTCCCGGACCGCCTGATGGAACTCGGGCTCGGCTGCGTTCTTCGACTTCACGCTGGACATTACCTCTTCTATATAGTCCGCGGGAGCCTTGATTCCCGGCCCCGTCATAATGTTCGAACCATAGTCCTACCTCCGTAGGTGCTTCAGGTACATGATTCCATAAAGTCAATCCAGATGGCGAGCCTCTCACCGCCAGCGCCAACGCGGGCGACAGGGATCTCAACATTGAAATAATGAATGGACGAATCGACGAGCGGCGATGCTTGCTGATATGGGCGATCAAGTCTGTTTGATGAAACACGGGTCTCGGCAATCTGCTTCGCGGGTTGGGACCTTAATTACCAAGAGCGAATTACTAAAAGCGGATCTTCAGAATGGTACCGCCCGTGCCCACCAGCCATCCAGCTTTTGGACTCGCAAAAGCGACCGCCCAGTAGCCGGTCACACCGGGCAGCGTGAACCAGGTGCGTCCCTCGTCGGGAGTCCAAGCCGCTCCTCCCGCATTGGCCGTGATCACCACAGCGCGGCTGTCGTCATCTCCTTCTTGCCCGTCTCGATCGCCGCCGTTGCCGATCGTCCTCACGTAACTCAGGCCGAAAATCGCACCGGTTACTGGAGGCGCGTTCGTAAGCTTCCAGGTTTGGCCGCCATCGTTCGACGTGGCAGTTCTAGCGTTATTCGGATCGCTTGGATCCAAATCGCCGCCGCCCACGATGCCATGCCAAGGGTCGCGGAAATCCACTGTGAAGGCGCCTGCGCTGGGCGAACTGACGAGGGGAGTGTTATAGGCATTCCACGTGTCGCCCCCGTCTCTGGTGCTGAGGATCCTGGCTATTGTCGAGCCGCCGGTCGCAATCCAGGCGTTGCTCTCACCTTGGGTCGCAACGCAAGTGCCACTCGCCGCGAACGACGCTTCGCCCGGCAACGCCGGCGGCATATTGCCGCTGATGTCCTGCCAGGTCTTGCCGTCGGTGGTGCGGAGATCCGGGAACACTCCGTTCACCGAGTCGCTGTGCGAAATGCCGCGCTTCGGCGTCCAGAACGCGAAACAATCGTAGAACGCGCCGGGATTCTGGTTCTGGAACTGCATCGTCCAAGTCGCGCCGCCATCCACCGTTTTGTATATGCGGAAGTCCGTAGGATTACTCCCGATGGATTGCAGATAGGCGACCTTATCGCTCACGCCCTGCACATCGCGGAATTGCAGCGCCTCGGCTCCAGGCACCACGGCGGCTTTCCAGGTCTCTCCCCCGTTGGTCGTTAGAAGAAACGTGCCCCCGCGCCCGGACGCCCAGACCACGCGCGAGTCCACCGGACTGACTGCAATCAGTCCCTGCGTAGTGCCGCTGTTTTGCGGAGTCAGTTTGGGCTGATGAATTTTCTCGTGTGTCTCCGCAAGGCTGACGGTCGTGAAAGCGAAGGCACCCATCAGGAAAATGGCCAGGGAACGGTTCAACATAGCAATCTCTCCGGAGGGAAATTCGTGCGTGCGGCTGGAGTATAGGCCCCGCTGCAAAGCGGTGTCAAACTCGCAGCGAATGTGGTAGTGGGGCGTAAAGCGGGTGCGGCCGAGGGTGTACGGTGCCGGAAATGCGCCCGCAGCAGCCCGTACCCCGCGTACAGGATTTGTTTTCTGCCTCTACAGTCTGCAATGTAGAGCACAGACAGGGTCAGTCGGGTACTCTATTGTCGCGCCACTGTATCGTCTTGATGCAGCGTAGCGCCATGCGTCGAGTGGAAGATAAAATTCGCAGACTGTCCGAGCAGCTTCTTGCTGCAGAGGAGGACAAGGAGCTCGGACCGATGCTGGTCGAACTACGGGAGGCTTTGCACCAGTACATCCAACGTCTTCGCACGCGTCTTGCCGACTATCCAATCGTTGTTGAACGGCGAGTCCGAAATGGGATTCCGCCGTCCGGCATAACAACCTCGCAAAACGCGGCTGACAAAAACCGCCCCACAAGTACGGGATTAAAACCCAGCGCCAACGAAGGATTGCCCTAGGAAAAATCGCGATCGAAGGTGTGGCCGCCCTTGGCAAACACGTTCGTCGCGTTCAAGAAATCTGATCTTCGCATGCCGGAGTCCAGCATTCGAATAAAATCAGCGGCGGTGATGCCCTGGCGCTGGGCGATCTCCAACACCTCGGCGATGGCGCATTCTACAAGGTCCCGGTCCGGCTCTGCGGATGGTTTGTGCGGTCTAATATTATTCATTGCCCCCTTTACAAAGGTCCGCATTTTCGCAAAACAAACAACCGGCTGGGCCCGAAATGCTTGCTCAGGGCGTTTTCGAAGCTTCGCGATTGCATCTTCGAACTTCGTCCCATCCGGCTCTCCAAATCGCGCGTGGACAAAGATCGCAAACAAAAGATCGCTAATTTGGAAGTTCCCCATTGTCCGGGCACACGTCGCCCCTGTCTGTTCAAAAGTGCACACTTTTTCGGCCAGCGCACGCCTTCAAAATTTATAGTTGGCAAGACCGGCCTGTTGAAGACCGGCCTGTTGAAAAATCGACATCGCACTACTGATCGTGTTTTCCGTTCTCAGCTGGTTGTCTGTCAGCGCCGTCTCCGCGGTTGTCTTCGATAGAAGTAACCCTTGAAATTTCCTTCCGCGAAGTCTTGCTTGCTCTAACCACCGCCCGCCTAATGCCTGCTGAAGGTTTATCTCTGTTAACCTCAACGTCAGCCCCGTCGCTGACGCGCCCAACTTCCCGCCCGGCACTCCTGGGATTGTCCCACTTCGATTCAGGTCTGACCCCGAGTCCCTCTGCAGTTCGGGAATCAACCTGCCCGGTGATAGGCAAACTCTCAGCCTTCTGATACGCGCGAATACCGGCTCGGGTCCGTAGCCCGAAGATGCCATCGACCTTGCCTAAGTAGTGCCCTTTAGTAATCAGAAGTGTGAAGGCGATTCCGCCCCACCCGATCCTGCGCGCGAGAAACATGACTTCTCCTTACTTCTTCTTACAGCCGACCCTGGCGATGTGTCGTTTATTCGAACGCAACCGGTTGGTGTTCTTAGCTTGATGAAGCCGACTGCCCTTTTGGGACACAAACACACTCGCTCACTTGCCGTAGCAATACTGTGCAGAATGGCTCAATCAAAACACAATCTTCCCTCAAATCAGGAATTTCCGATTTGGAACCATTCAGCGCACGGAGGTCAGATGTGTGCAATTTTGAACAGATTCGCAGAGTCCAGCTGGTTATATTTTCCCCTATACTTCGTGGTTTTCACCGTGCGGCAGCTTTGAGCCGAGAGGAAGAAGGATGACGGTCATGCGCAGATACAACAACTACACAATGTGTTTCCTAGCATTCCTACTGTCTATTATCAGCGCCGGATGCGGCGATCCGGACAAGGCCGGCAGCAACTCAGGCACAACTCCGCCCACAGTAATTACCGTGACCCCTTCTGACGGTGTATGTCCCGACACCACAGTCACCGCCACCTTCAGCGAGGCGATGAATCCTGCAACGATCAATACCACAACCTTTACGTTGACAGACCCGACCGGTGCATCTGTGGCAGGAACAGTTACCTACGATGCGCCATCCTTTGTCGCGACCTTCACACAAACCACTCCTCCTCTCTTGCTGGATACCACGTACACCGCGACCATTACCACGGGGGCCATGGATCTCTTTGGCGTTCCACTGGCAACTGACAAAGTATGGACCTTCCACACATCTGCTACGGCATGTCCGGCGCCCCCACCGTTTGGACCTCCGGGCTGTCTTGCCGGAATTCTGGCCGGACAGGCGATCACCAGCACCGGACTGAGCACCGTCAGTGGCGATCTTGACATATCGCCGCTAACTTCGATCACTGGATTTCCACCGGGAACATTTACGGGCGCGGAACACATAGCCGATGCAACTGCCGCGCAGGCCCAGACTCAGCTAACCACGGCATATACCACCGCCTCGACGCTACCACCGGGGACCAGCCTGGCGCCAGACATAGGAAATTCAACCCTCCCCCCTGGCGTATACACGACCATTGCCCAGCCCTCGCTGGGAATAACCGGGAATCTCACGCTCGACCCTGTCGGCGATCCGAATGCCGTCTGGATCTTCCAGATATCATCCACGCTCACGACGGCCGCGGGCATAGTCAACGTGCTCCCCCCCGGCAAGCCTGGGAATGTGTTCTGGGCGATTGGCAGTGCAGCGACCCTCGGAACAGGAACGACCATGGTAGGAAACCTGATGGCACAGGCGGCCATCACGATGAACACCGGCGCAACGCTAAATGGCAGAGCGCTGGCGCGGACGGCGGGCGCAGTCACAATTGACGCCAGTACGATTAATGTACCGCCCTGTCCGTGAGGTATTCGATTAGTGGACCAGCCTGAGGCTGGTCCCCTACCATCCAGGCGGGAAAGCATGATTTCACGTTATTGCAGTTCGGACGAAGTTCGGAGGAATTGGCACATGTCATCTCACTCTCATAATCCTTGTGGCCGTGTTGCAGTTATGCGGTTGGCAGTTGTTGCTATCCTGTGTAGCATTGGCACGCTCGCGGCAGCGCAGGATCAGCCCGCTCCCAAATGGGAGCTTTTCGGTGGATACTCTTTCTTCCATCCCGGCGCCGACGTGCACGGCCTGCTTCCAGGAGGAATCTCCCCGGTAAGCAGTCGCCTGGAACCGAATCCGCGCGGCGCGGGCCTCAGCCTCACCTATGACTTCAATCGCTGGTTTGGCCTCACACTCGATGCCAGCACCCATTGGGGCAGCGGTGAAAATGGTCTGGGCAGAAAAATTGACGATGCCGCTTTCTCCAATCTTTCCTTCGGTCCAAAGATTACTTTCCGCGGCAATCATTTCGCTCCATTTCTGGAGGCGTTGGTGGGCGACCACCGTCTCATGCCGGATGCCTTCCACGATATCGACAAATTAGGGTTCATGGGCGGCGGCGGTCTTGATGTCAACGTGTCCAGGCACTTTGCTTTGCGGCTAATCCGGGCCGACTACGTATGGTCCAGCTACCAGTATGGAACTTCGACTTCGACTCCCCCGACTCCGAAGACCGATATCAGGGGCGTAAGACTCCAAGCCGGCGTGGTGTTAATGTGGGGCGGCGAAGAGGCCGGACCGCCTGTTTCGGCAAGTTGCACCGTCAATCCGAGTGAAGTCATGGTGGGCGAGCCGGCGACGGCCAGCGCTACCGGCAGCAACTTCAATCCCAACCACACGCTGACCTACGCCTGGAGCAGTACCGGCGGCCACATTACGGGCAGGGACAATACTGCGAGCGTAGACACCAATGGCTTGGCGGGTGGCACTTACACGGTTACCGCGCACATCTCCGATCCCAAGATGAGGAAGGGTGGCGAGGCTAGCTGCTCGGCGTCCTTCAGAGTTAAGGAGCCGCCAAAGAATCCTCCGGCCCTTTCATGTTCAGCGAACCCGACGACAGTTCAGACGGGCACGTCTTCCACCATCAGTTGCACCTGCACCAGCCCTGACAACGTTCCCGTTACTGTAGGCGACTGGACCGCGAGCAGCGGCAGCATTCCCGGCAGCGGCAACACGGCTACGCTGAGTACGACAGGCGCATCCGCCGGTCCGATCACGGTGAGCGCAACTTGTATCGACTCTCGCGGTCTGAAGTCTCCCCCCACAACCACGCAGGTGATGGTGGAGAATCCTCCTCCGGCGGCGCCGCAGGCCACCAAGCTGAGCCAGTGCGACTTCCCGAACCTCGTGAAGCCGTGGCGCGTGGACAATACCTGCAAGGCGGCTCTTGACGACGTAGCCAAGTACCTCCAGCAAAATGCGGACAGCAAGCTGGTCATCGTGGGCAACTTCGAGCGCACGGAGAAGCGCAAAAACCTGGCGGCAGAACGCGCCGTCAATTCGAAGGCTTATCTGACCGGCGGCGAATCCAAGTTGGGAATCGATCCCAGCCGCATCGAAGTGCGCACCGGAGGTAGTGGCGTCAAGACGGCGGAATACTGGACCGTGCCAGCAGGCGCTACATTCTCCGGCCAAGGCACCCAATCGGTGGATGAGACGAGGGTAAAGGCGGTTCCGGATCATCCCGCGCATCCGGCAGCAAAGAAGAAGGTTAAGGCGGCACAGTAAGCCGGGAACGCCTCATGAATAGAGCCGCTCTAGGGACAACGCGAGCGGCTTTTTATTGTGTGCTATTCGAGGAAACACGCCCGCATACGCGTGGCGGTAAACCTCTAATTATTGCAGGTAACTATTGCAGGCTCAGGATCATCTTGCCGCCCTTATCGAAATTGATGCGCAGCACATTTTCCCGCCCGCTGGCGAATTCGCCCTCCACCACGGCGGACTGGTTAGAGATCGCTCCCCCCGAGGCCACCTCCACTCGAAGAACATGTTTCCCCGGGGACACCTGCACGGCATGGAATTCATGGCCCTGGACGCGGTGGAAAACGACCATATGTTTCTTGTCTGTTCCTTGCAATGGGTGCGTATAGGTCAGGCTATCATCCACCCAGATCGACAGATGGGCCTCCGCGAATTTGTGCTCGATCTCGATTTCCAACATTCCCGAAGCAGTTACCGGGGAAATTTCTGGTGAGCTTGCGCGAGCCACTCTCGCAGAAGGTAGATAGGTTCGGTGCGCTGGAATCGGCTTCGGGAGCTTTCGCACGTTTGTCGCGGGCGCTGTGGTAACAGAAGCGACCGCAGTCGCGACTGGTGCCGTCGGCGGTGCCACTGTTTCAACCGGGGCGAGCTCCGCGGCGGCGGGTAGTGGCCCGGCGGTTCTTGGTAGCCCTCTGTGGGTGCCAAACGAAATGGCCCAGAGTCCAAAGATAAGCAGCACGAACAGAACCAAGGTGCCGGCAAGAGACTTCCTCCAGGTCTTCTCCAGCAGATTCTCCGCCGTATCGTGATCGCGCCCCAGGGACAGAGAGCGCGCACTTGAAAGAAGTTTAGCTGCAATCCACGGTTCGCCCAGGGGCGATTTGGCTCTTTCATTCGCGGTTTGCGCCGCGCCTATTCTCGTGGGCGAACCTGGCAGCTTTGCCTGGATCCACGGCGCTCGCCCTTCCCGCAGTTCCTGGAGGTCCTGCACCATCTCCACGCCGCGCTGATAACGCTCGGCCGGATCTTTCGCCATAGCTCGCGCAATGATGTAATCGAGTCCCGGCGGCAACTCAGTATCGAGAAGGGTCGCCGGTATCGGATCGCGATTGACTACCTTGAACGAGACGGTGAGGGCGCTGTTGCCTTGAAACGGCTTGTAACCAGTCAGGACCGTGTACAGGATCACACCCAGGGAAAACAAGTCCGACCGCCCATCCACGGCTTCGCCATTCAATTGTTCCGGCGACATATAAGCGGGCGTGCCTAACACACGTCCCCCCAGAGTTTGGTTGGCGAGGTTCAGTTTAGCCACTCCGAAGTCGGCGATTTTGGCATGGCCGTCTTCGGTCAGCAGGATATTCGCGGGCTTCAGATCGCGGTGAACTACGCCTTGACCGTGCGCGCAATCCAGCGCTTCCGCCAGTTCGAGCGTTAGCCGTAGTGCCGCGTCCACCGGTAACTTATGGTTGTTCCGCAACAGCAGCCTATCGAGGGACTCTCCGCCAACAAATTCCATTACGATGTACGGAGCGCGCGTCTCCGGTTCCTCGCCCACATCGAAGATGGTTACGATTCCGGGATGCGACAGCCGGCCCGCAGCTTCCGCTTCCCGAACGAAACGCTCGCGATAGTCAAGCTCCTCTTCCGCCGGCTGGCCAGCCAGCGAAATAGTCTTTACCGCGACAAGGCGGTTAATCTTCGGGTCCCGCGCTTTATAGACAACACCCATGGCTCCCCGACCCAACTCGGTGAGGATCTCGTATCGCCCAAAACGTTCGCTCTTGCGATCATCCATAGGTGTCATCTGCGGTTTCAGAGTTTTAGGGTTTCAGAATTTTGTCCTGACCTCGTCAGCCTGACGCCGCTTCCGTCTTGACGTCCAACGCCGTGGTGGTGACAACCACGCCGACGACGTTCTCGTTCAGTACACCCAGAATCTTCCTGGCTTGCTCGAGGGTGACTCCGTTCAGCAATTCGAAGCCAATCTGAACGCCCCTGAGCGCGGAAATGGTGTCATGGTGGAGGCGAGCTTCGATGACGATCGGCCCACCCTGCCGGCCTATGCCAAACCCAACCCCTGCTCTTTCGATCTTCGTTGTCGCCATTGATTACACCTGATGTTAGGACATAACCTTCCGGCACCGCCTCTCTGCCGGTCGCGAGAGAAAAGGGGGGGGTGCGGCGTCTGTCGATATTGTCTACTCGCAGGCCAAATCGTTCCAAGTTACCGACGTGTTCGGCCCGGATAGCGCTATCTCGCAGCAATAGCTACGGTTCGCCGGAACAGATGCTTTGAGCTGCTGTCGAAAGTGGCGAGGATTCACCGAAATGGTAGGTCCGAACCACTTAGCGGTCGCCTGTGTAGAGAGGAGATCTTTGTTCCCGAAAAGAAATACGCCTGGCAGAGTAGCCGCGAGGGCAACATCCAAGGCATCAGGGCATGCGCGCTAACTCTTACGCTAATGGAGGGCAGAAGGTTGGCTATTTCCCAAAAAGCACATCAAGCAGTCGCGCCAGTTCGGCCTTCTCCTGAGTTTCACTGTCGTTACGGGGAGTGTTGTCGGGAGTGTCCTCGGTGAGCTTTGCGAGTCTGTGCGCCAGGATGCGCTCGGCCGTGTGCTGAGGAAGGTAGATCGCGTTCCGCGAAGGGGTCAGCTGCCAACTCTTGTTGTCGTCGCGCGCCAGAGACCATCGTTGCCGCTCCGACCGCTGGCGCACCTCCGCCTTACCTCCCGTGAAGGAAACCAGTTCAGCGATCTGAACATCGATCCAGCCCTGGTTTCCTGTGATATGCATCTTCTTTACTTCGAAATCGCCGAACACAACCAAAGATTGAGCCGGCTTAAAGAGGTCTCGCCCACGGAGCATCTCCTCGGAATCACTGCATGCTTGTAAGAAGGCTGCCTTCACCTGATCCGGTTTTTGCCGAACGAAATTCAAGACCACAACGCGAGGTGTTTCCGTGTTCACGAGCTGATTTTCCGCAAACTTTGCGGAGGATGCCGTCCCATTGGGCGCTGGGTCTTCAGCATCCGTTTCGTGCGGTTCCGTGTTACCCAAGACCGTCGGTTTCCAGCTCGCAGTCTGAATTGGGGTGGCGCGCGCACCCCTCGGGACCGACTTGACGTAACGCAAGAAATGGGGCCTTCCCCGCTGTTTCCAATACGGCGAATCGTACGAAGCGACGCCGGGGCCCGAACGCAGCACGCTGAAAAAGGAATGTCGAGCGGGATCAATCACAATCCCAGCATGTCCGCGCCAGACGGCCAAGTCGCCCGGTTGCGGACGTGCGACTCGTCGAAATTCGTCGATCCCCGCATAAAGATCCAAAGAGCTCGCGTACTCATAAGGGAGACCGGCGCGCTCATAGACTCCGTGAACAAAGTGGGAGCAGTCGAAAGCAAACTCCGCGTGATAGCGCGAATCCAGCGCGACATCCAGAATCGCCAAACCCTCCCTCCGAGTCAGCGCCCGGGAGCCGATCGGCTTCTGCTGCAGATCAGGAGATTCACGAGTGACTCGGTAAGCCCCGTTGGAACTTGCCTGCTTCTCTTGCGCTAATCCGACACGAGCAGCGGCTACGCAGAGCAGGAGAAATACCAGGGCGCCTTTGGCATGGAACCGCATACTCCCATTTGTAACGCACCTTCGTAAGGCAGCACAGGTCTCAGAAGTGCCGCCAAGTCCGCGAAAAGTGCCTTGCCCTCAGATGCACTTTAGAGTCAAAGTGTTTTAATCGGTGTGGGGAGTGCCCCAGACACGTGTAGAGAACCCGATTCCGCATGGGTGACGGGGGAAATGCTGGAGGCGCGGGTGAGAATCGAACTTGAGCCGGTTTGCGGGCGTGAGCGAAGCGGGAGCCCGCAGGCGAAATCCAGAGCGCAGCGAGGGATCTCGTGTTAATCGCAGTCGGAGAGATTGGAGGCGCGGGTGAGAATCGAACTCACGTATAAAGGTTTTGCAGACCCTGTAGTATCCCCCCTAAGCCCTTTCCATTCAACCTCAGACTGGAAGCCATCCAGGGTTTTGTCCGCTTTCTGTCCGCCTAACGCACGGAAATCTCTTAGCTTGCAAAAGAAGCGCCTGCGATGAGCGCTCGGCCCGATTTCGCGGTCAGTAAACAGTTGGTCTCTGCAGCCCCGACTCAGTCTTTCAACCCGATCGCCATGAGTCGGTCGGAGGGGCGTCCGGTCGTTTGTTCGCCAAAACAACTGCGGCTGCATCCCGTGCTGCAGGAACTCGGCTGGACGGGTCCAATAAACGAGTTCAACAACGCCACTCGGCTGAAGGATCAGCTCGTTCCCGTGCCGATTCTTATCACGACGAACGGGACGATTCTCGCTGGCTTTGGGCGCTGGCGGTCGGCGCTTTTCGACGATCGGCACGAAATCAACTGCATCGAGTATTCCCTCAGTGAGGAAGAAGCCCTACGGTTTATCATCAGTCACCATCAACCCCAGAGCGGATGGAATGCGTTTATCCGTATTCGCCTGGCGTTCAGGTTGAAGGTTAACTTTCAACAAAGAGCGTTCGACAACATGAGTGCCGGAGGTAAGTACAAGGGTTCGACAAATTTACCAGACGCAGACCGCATCGATGTCCGCCAGGAGATCGCCAATCTCGCCGGCACGGGAACTAGCAATGTGGGTAAGGTCGAGGCAATTCTGGAACGTGCTCATCCAAATATCATCGTCGCGTTGCAAAATGGTTCGATCAGCATTCACCGGGCATGGCAATGGTGCAAACTGAGCATGATGCAGCAGAAAGAGGAATTCGCTCGCTACGAAGAAGAGTGCACCCGGCGCAAGATTCTGCGTGAGTTTTCGATTAGACAACCTAATAAGGTATCGTCGGATCCAGCCCAGGTTATCGAAGTCTTGCAGCACGAGGAAACTCGCCAGCCAGGCTCCATAATGATCCGCACAAGCCGCGATAGGCGGACGGTGGTTATTGTTGGACAAGACTTACTGCCACTAGTGGGCGAACACAAGGAGTCAATCTAACTTGCCTGGACTCTCCTCAGTTCCTAGTCGTAGCAAATTGCAGCAGATTCTCAGCCTGCGGTCCGACCATTGGAATCATGACGATTACGACGCCGACTCGCGCCGCGCATTCCGGCAGGCAATGCAATGTAGGACTCCCGCAATGGGCGGCCGTGTCTTTGCCTCGGAGAACGAAGAAGAAGTGTTTTACAACACTTGCAAGTCACCGGCCTGTCCTAGTTGCGGTCATTGGTCTACTATTCAGTGGCAGCGCCAGCGCTTCTGCGCCCTTCCCGAAGGGGCTTATCTTGGCATCACGTTCACCATGCCAGATACGTTATGGCCGCTATTTGGCCGCAACCGGCGGCTTTGCAGCAAACTGCCCGAGATCGCAGCCCGAGTAATCGGTAGTTATACAAGGGTCCATTACGGCGTTGAAGCTGGTGTGATGGCGGTTCCGCACACCTTCAATTCAGAATTGCACTTCAATTCACACGTGCACGCTCTGGTCACAGGCGGAGGTCTGCAAACCTCAGGCTCGGGGTGGCGGCCTCGGATCTTCTTCGTTCGCGACAAGCTAATGCGCAGCTGGCAGAGGCTAGTGATTGCACTTCTGCGCGGAGCATTGGACGCGGGCCAGTTCGACTTGGGGATAGGTCGCGACGAGCTTGAAGATCTGCTCCAGCACGAAGAGAAGCGTGGGTGGATCGTGCATGTGCAAGCCTTCCATGGAAAAGATCACTTCCTGCGTTATGCCGGCCGCTATGTCAGGCGTCCGCCCATCGCGCAGTGGCGTATTCTTGCGATCGAAGACGGATTTGTCCGGTTTTGGTGTAAGGACAGGCGCCTTCGTCGATGGGTCGTGGTGCAGTGCACGATTGAGGAGTTCATCAACCGCTGGTCGCAACACATTCCCAAACGCTATCGGCACGCGGTACGACATTTCGGATTGTTTGCCCCACGCCGTTGGACCCAGGTAGCCGCAACTGTATTCGCAAATCTCGGCACAAAACAGCGACAACGACCGAAACACCTACCGTGGGCGATTGCGATCCAAGCGCAGTTCGGTCGTAACCCGCGGCTGGACAAAAACGGTCAGCTCATGAAGTTTGTCAGACATCTCGCCCCAGCTTCAGTTTGATTTGAAAACCGTCTGCGGCCAGTCCCAATGTTGATGCAGTCGGTGGGTGACGCCGACGGCCTGCCAGCCCCGCCTTCTTCAACAAGGCGAAATTGCTCCGTGATCTCGACAGCGCGTCTGAGCCAAATTCTCATGTTCATCGGCTAGAAACGGGATCGGGGGAGGTTGGAAGAACGAACAGCGGACGTTGACTGCACCAAACTTTTGGCGCTCCCCATCTACACATCTAGAATCTCGATTTTGATTTTCCTAGTGATCCAGTCCCCGCTTTCAGGACTTGCTTCGTCGCATGAACTTTCCTGAGTAAGCGTTCCGTGGTCACCCGATGTCTGGGCGGCTTTTCTTTTGCGTATGCGGACGCCGGGAGCGTCAATTCTTGTTAACAGGCGTGGGTGTTGAAAAAGTAAGTTCACCGGACGCCTTTTCGTCAATGAGTATCACCTTGCGGAGTTTTTCTTCCCTCACTTCGGCTAGGCGGTGGCGGGGACAACGGCAGTTGTGGGCTGGCTGAGCAACCGCACCAGTCGCTTGATGTTCTGCGCAGCCGCTGCCAAAAAGAACTGCCCCATCACAAACTTCAATCTCCGCAGGCGCAAGCGACGCAGACCAATCTGATGCTTGAGTTCCGCGAACAGGGCTTCCACCTTCTTTCTTTCCCGCTGTGCCTTCGCGAACTCCGGGGTGTTGGCCAACTCGCGAGCACGTTG
>WNEZ01000166.1_pt1 | contig 50915 bp, 45 predicted proteins | sample 5400521 | NCBI WGS metagenome assembly WNEZ01 (sample SAMN13153339, study PRJNA577476) | soil metagenome | isolation source: 120 cm saprolite under Douglas fir tree site 2 hole 1 replicate 1 | place: USA:California | collected 2015-04-18
CGCAAAGAGATCCGGCCGGTGGCAGCGGAACTGTACGCCAGGTGCGTGGCGTTGCAGTGGAGAATGGGGCTCGACCGCGTCATTCGATATTGCGAATGCCACCGGCTGGACGCCCCGGCGGTGCTGGGATGGTTCCGGCCGGTGGTGCTGCTACCGGTGCGGGCGCTGACGGGTTTGACCGAGGATCAAATCGAAGCGGTCATCGCGCATGAGCTGGCACACATTCGCCGGCTCGATAGCTTCGTGAATCTTTTCCAGATCGCCACGGAAACGCTGCTGTTCTACCACCCGGCGGTTTGGTGGGTGAGCCAGCGGATTCGCGCCGAACGCGAGAACTGCTGCGACGACGAAGCGATTGCGATTTGCGGCGATGCGGTGAATTACGCGCGGGCACTGACGCTGATGGAAGAATGGCGGACGGCTCCGGCGTTGATGATGGCGGCGAATCGCAGCCCCCTTTCGGCCCGGGTGGTTCGCCTGCTCGGTTGGGATGGAGCTGCGGGAAGAATTCGCGTGGCGGGAATGGCAGGGAGTTTTGTTTGCCTGGCGGGAGCGCTGCTGGCGGGCAACGCATTCCTGGGAGTCGCACACGCTGCGTGGGGTAGCACCGCGCCTGCGAAACAGGAGCAAAGAAGCGGGAGTGTGATCGTCGTCAAGCCGGAGACGGAAGCGCCGAAGGAGCGCACCGCGCAAACTCCAAAGCCTGCGGCAACGAGCCAGCCAGCGCCAAACCCGCAAACCGAAAATACCAAAGAACAACAGACGACGAGCGACAGCAAGAAGGAATCCTATCTGGATGCGATGGAAGCGGCAGGGTTCAAAAATTTGAGCGTGGACGAACTGATCTCGATGAAGATTCAGGGCGTCACGCCAGCGTATGTGAAGGACATGCGGGACTTGGGGTTCCAGCCGACGCCGGACGAATTGATCGGAATGCGGGTGCAGGGCATCACGCCGGAATACGTTCGAGAGATGCGCGCTTTCGATTCCAAGCTAAATATTGACGAACTGATTGGCATGAAGGTGCAGGGAGTTACACCGGAATATATCCGGGGATTCAAGGATTTGGGGCTGCAACCGAGCGCCGATGAGATCATCGGGTTGAAGGTGCAGGGCGTGACGCCGAATTACGTAAAGGATATGCGGGCCATCGGGCTCAAGCCCAATATAGACGAACTGATTGGGATGAAAGTGCAGGGAATCACGCCGGAGTACGTGAAATCGATGCAAGCGGCGGGCTTCAAGGACCTGGATTGCGACGAGCTGATTGGCGCGAAAGTGCAGGGGATCACGCCGGAGTTCATCGAGGAGGCGCGGAAGCACGGATTTCAGAACCTGACTCTGGACAGATTGATGGCGCTGAAGCACGCGGACATTCTGTAAGTTTCCCGGGAAAAACGGAGAGGAGTGAAGTCCCATGAATTTGAAACGTACGATCGGTCTAATCCTTGTGATAGCGGGCGTCATTCTAGGTGTGGCGAAAGCTCTCGGTGGGGAGCCACAGAGCGGCGACTGGACCATCCGGCGCTCCGATGCTCCGGGGAAGGTGGAGTTTTCCTTGATGGATTCGCGCGCCGGGCATCACTTTCACACCAGTTCGGACTGGCCGGCGAGCGATTTTTCGGGACTGGATTTTTCGAAGGGCGGGCGGCAAGAGGTTCATTTTACGATTGCGCGGGACGCCGGAAAGTTTGAATGCGAGGGATTTCTGCACGACGGCGAGGGCGCGGGACTTTTTCACTTCCTAGCCGACCCGAAGTATGCGCAGGAGATGAAGTCGCTCGGTTTCGAAAGGATAGATGACGACAAACAATGGGCGATGGCCATACACGATGTCAGCTTGAAATTCGCCCGCGACATCAAAGCGCAGAACCTGCAGGGGCTGGACACGGACAAGCTCATCGCATTCAAGATTCATGGGGTGACGCCGGAGTTCATCGCTGGTATTCGCGCGGCGGGTGTGAACGTTGCGGAAAGCGACAAACTTATCGCGTTCCGCATTCATGGCGTGTCTCCGGAGTTTATTTCGGGGATTCGCTCGGCGGGACTGAATATCACTGACAGCGACAAGCTGATTGCTTTCCGCATTCACGGGGTGACGCCGGAAATGGTTCGCAGCTTGAAGCAGACGGGCTACGAGCCCGATGCGGACAAGCTCATCGCCATGAGAATTCATGGGGCTACGCCGGAGTGGGTGGCGGAGTTGAAGAAGCAGGGCTACGACCATGTGGATCTCGACAAGTTGATTGCTTTCCGGATTCATGGCGTGTCGCCGGACTTTATCGGACAGCTTCAAAAACTGGGGTACGCTCATCCAGAGCCGGATCAACTGATTGCCATGCGCATCCATGGAGTGACACCGGACTTCATTACCCACCTGCAATCGCGTGGGATGAAAAACCTGAGTATCGATCAACTTGTCAGCTTGCGGATTCATGGGATTGATTGAGCTTTCCGACCGTTTGGAACTATGAGAGAGAATGGAAGAAGGGACCCACACAAAGCCTTGCCGCGTATCAGCCCTGTGGGAGCTGACCGTAGGAAAGCAGGGTTCTTCGAGTCGGTAAAGCCTAACGCTAGGACTTGGGCGTCGTCGCGGCGCTTTCCTGCGGCGGCGGGAGGGCCGCCAGCTTGGACTTCAATTGCTCGAGTTCCTGCTGTTTATCGCTGATCTGCTGCTTCATCGCATCGAGCTTCTCTTTTCCCGAGGTGTTCTTGGCATACTCGGGACTCGAATAGAATGAGTCCTGATCCAACTGATATTCACGCTGAAGAAGATCGAGATCACTTTGCGCTTCCTTAATCTTTTCCTTTAAAGCGACGCGCTCCTTTAAAGCCGCGTGCGCCTCTGAAGTATTCTTGGAGCCTTGCCCGTTAGCGCTCGCGGGGGCGTCCCCGGGGGTTCCACTTTGCGCGTTTGCTACGCCAGCGGCGGGCTGCGCCGGCCTTTCCGGCGAACCCGGCATTCTGAGTTGCTCAGCGGTAGCGCTCTGCACATCCCCTTTTTTTACATCCAGAGTTTCGTCGGTGATGACCTTCCTAGGCTTTTCGGAGTTCTTCTTCTGCGCGCGCGCGCGGCGGGCGGCTTCCGCAACGGACTGAGTATCCTGCGACTGAGCAAAAGAAACCGCAGGAAGCAGAGCTGCCGACAGGATGACCGGAAGCGCAAGGCGCAATGTGATGTTGCGCAACATGGTTCTACTCCTCTATGAGTATCTGAGCTGGTTCAATTATCAAGATACGCCGGCAACATGGGAATGACAATCCGAACTACCGAAGCGGTGCGAATGAGCCAACGCGGTAAGTCGGAGGCGCGCTCATCTAGATGCGAAATCATGAAACGCGATTGGATGAGAACTTGGAAGCGTCAGCGACCGCCCGCGGCGACTTGCGCCACGGAAACGTCGCGGAAGGAAAAGTGCGTCTGCAGATTGTTCGCCGGTTTGCCATTCGTCTCCGCGTAGGGATAGATAAAATAATTCAGGGGATCGCTCTTCTGGTCGGGCGAGAGGCGGATGTCGCGGCCGTAGGTGAAGAAAACGCGGTTGGTATCGTGCGCGCCGAAGAAAAAGTCGCGCTTGGCGGGATTTTTCCAGGCTTCGGAAGCATCCACGGGAACCCACCCGATGCCGTTGAGATAAAACTCAGCCCAGCAATGGTAGCCCGGGATGTCACCTTCAGTCTTGCCTTCGGGTAACGGGAAACCGATTTCGAATCGGGCGGGAATGCCAGACGACCGCATCATGCCAATGAAAAGGGAATGAAAATCGGTACAGTTGCCACGCTTTGAGGTGCAAGCCCAGATGGCGTCTCCGCGGCCCCAGCCTTCGCCGGTTTTGTCATAGCGCATAGTGGCGAGGACGTAGTCGTAGATGTGACGGGCTTTTTGGATGGGCGTGTTATCACCCGCGGTGTGCTCCTTGGCGAGCTCGGCGATCGTGCCATTGAGCGGAACGAGTTTGTCGGGCTCGAGATACCGCTTCAGGTTCGGATCGTGAGATGACGAGGCGGAGACATTCTGGAGTGCGGCCGCATCCAAGGCAACTTTATGCTCACGGCGGACGGCCGTGAATCGCAGCACCGCGTCAAAACCGGCGGCGGATTGTTCTGCCGTCGGCGTGAAGACTGCGAACACATTTCCGTATTCGGCATCGCGTCCCTGGGCATACCGGACAGGACTCCCGATATGCAAACCACGAACGTCCTGATGGCTATCGGCCTGCGGAAGGGGAATCCAGAGATGTGTGGAACCCGCGGAATCCGTGTTGGCGGGAACATGCACCTGATAGATGAACTCGAAAGTGCGGGTGGGCACCCCACTATTCGCTTCGGGAGCAGTCCCGCGGCGCGCATGGGTGGCAACCGCAGCAACAAGTGCGAAGATGAGAACCGACGACAGCACGAGACGGAAGCGGGTCATGGAAGAACTCCTGCGTGGAGAGTGTGGCACGAATAGGCGCCAGCGAGACTATACTAAATTGGGGAACCAAATGAAGGGGATACTCCCCCCGGAGAGCGATCGAATTGCTAAATTTTAGGACGACCCTGCTGATAGCCTTGGTGACTGGGATGACGGCGAGCACTACATGGGCCCAGACGCCCGCGACTGAAGCACCGACCCCATCGCCAGCCATCGTTCCTCCCGCCGACAAAAATCAGGCCGAGGAACGGCCGCAGCAGCACCGCTTCTGGGACAAGGAAAACGACTGGTTGTTTGCAGGGGTCGGGGCGGCGCGGACATTCGATTATTTTTCAACTTTGAACATGAGGCGGCGTGGCGACCAGGAAATTCTGGTTACCAACGATCTGGTGGACAATCACGCGGCATTTGCAGTGGTCGAAGGGGCGGGAACTGGTGTTTCGATTGGGGTATCGTACCTGTTCCATCGCTACGGCCATCACAAACTCGAACGCTGGACTTCAATTGTCCATTTTGGACTGGCGACATCGGGCGCTGTGCGCAACTACTGTCTGAAAACGGCGCATCCTAAGACCACTCCTTAACCGCGGGCGGCAGGCAACGCTAAAACGCTGGCTGGTTTCCCCCGTCTAAATGAAAGTGATGAAATCTTGCCGTTCAAATGTTGCTTCAGCATCCTCGCGGTTCGTGCAGGGTTTGGCCGTAACCGCACTGAACGCGTCGTTGGGAAATAGGCGAGGTAGCCTTATGGAGCGGTGGGTCAGTCGTCACCGTTTCGCGCTGATTTTTTGTGCGAGTCTCTGCTTCGCGATAGCATCACGTAGTTCCGAAGGCCCAGTGCCACGCGCGCATCCGGAAACGCAGGCGCCGCGAGCTCTGCCGCAACAAGCCATTTCTTCACAGAATGCGACGTCGGAAAAAAGGACGCCGGAACAGACAAGGACCGAACAATACACGCTCTCGCATGAACGTCGGGCCAAGGCAGTGGCGTACTCGGAGGCGGGCTACACGCTATACTTCGTCTCTTATTTTCTTGGCGGGCTTTTTCTTTTTCTGATCCTTCGGCTAGGCTGGGCGGCGAAGTTTCGCGACATGGCCGAAACCGTCAGCGACAAGAAATGGATCCAAGGATTGGTTTTCGTCCCGCTGCTGTTCCTGACCATCGGCGCTTTGAAGCTGCCTCTGCGCCTCTATTGGCATGCGCTTTCCTTGCATTACCAACAATCGGTTCAAGGCTGGGGCTCGTGGTTCTGGGATTGGACCAAGGGAGAGTTGCTCGGCACCGCGTTCGGAGTTGTTATGGTCCTAATCCTGTTCGCCATGATGCGCCGCAGCCCGCGGCACTGGTGGCTGTATTTCTGGTTCCCTGCTGTCCTGATCCTCCTGGGACTGATCGTGATCACTCCGCTGGTGATCGATCCGCTGTTCAACAAGTTCGAGCCGCTGAACAAAGAGCACCCAGAACTGGTTGCTTCGATCGAGAAACTCACGAATCACGCGGGCGTTCCCATTCCGCCGGACCGCATCTTGCTGATGGAAGCGAGCCGGAAAACGAACGCGATCAATGCATACGTGACGGGCCTGGGAGCGTCGAAGCGCCTTGTGATCTGGGATACCACAATTCAAAAGACTTCCAATGATGAATGCCTTTTCATCGTGGGACATGAGCTTGGGCACTACGTTCTCGGACACGTTCGCCAGGGTTTTTTATTGGGAGTCGCAGGGCTCCTGCTGGCGCTCTACTTTTTGTTTCGCGGCTTGCATTGGACAATGGACCGCTGGGCCAAGGATTGGAAGCTCTACGGGCAGGAAGATTGGGCTGCGCTCGCGGTGCTGCTCTTGCTATTGCAAGTGCTGTTGTTCGTTTCGTCGCCGGTCCTCAGCGGCTATAGCCGGATGCAGGAACATGCCGCGGACGTTTACGGATTGGAAGTCATCCACGGATTAGTGCCGAATTCGGAGGAGGTCGCAGCGCACGCATTTCAGGTTCTCGGTGAGTTGGATTTGTCTGACCCCAATCCCCCGCCGTTCATCACTTTCTGGCTCTATTCACATCCGCCGCTGGCGGAGCGCCTGGTGTTCGCTCATAGCTATGACCCATGGTCAAAAGGGGAATCGCCGAAGTACGTGAAGTAACCGCGCAGGAGCCGTAGGCGCACAGTTGCACCCTATGGCCCATTGCGCGCCGATACGTGTTTGCGGGCAAAGGCAGCTACTTTGCTGCGATTGCCGCAAACCGCCATCGAACACCAGCGGCGGCGCCGTGTGCGCGAATTGTCATAGAAGATCAGGCCACAGTGTGGATTAGCGCAAAGCCGAAGCGGCGCGCGAGCTCCTTCGGCGATAATTTCCGCCCCGGATCGGGCCACGGCGGCGAGCAACCAGTCAAGGCCTCCTTCGCGGGCGACAAATTCAATTTTCCAGAAGCTTTCCTGACCAACAAGCTCATCATGCCCTTCGGTAATACGGAGGATTTCGTTTACTGGCTCGATCCATTCACTGGCCATCTTTTGCTTTCGAAGCATGGCGACAAATACTCTCCGTAAGGCGGAGCCGAGCCGCCGGGCTTTCCAGAGCAACGCTTCTGCAGACTGGGGGTCGGATTGCGGCAGGCTCAGAAGCTGGGCACCGCGCTCGGAAGAGACAATGGTTGTGGATTCCAAAAAGCCAATGAGACGTTCCCAGGACAGTTCAGCGTTTGCTGGAGTTACGTTGACAAAATCGACGGAGAGCCGCCCGCCCAGCAATTCCAAGTGTGACGAGGCGAAAGGCATCGAAAAAAGTCCCCTGGTGAGTAAAAAAGGAATGTGTTGCCACGAATAACCAGTTAAAACTATCATAACGGTTATTGGGGAAGAAGAGGTTTCTGGCGCTGCCTCGCGGTAACCTTTTGCAGGCCATGAAATCAGATGTTCTGGCTGGTAGGAGAAGCGTCCTATGAAACAACTATTGGCAGGTTTCACGCTGATTTCGCTTTCCATGGTAGGGGCACCTGCCTTGATTCGGCCAACCGCACCGGCCTCTTCGAGGACACCGGAGACGACGCGCATTCCTGTAGTTGTCGAGCTGTTTACTTCGGAAGGCTGCTCCAGTTGTCCACCGGCGGATGCTTTGCTGGCCCGGCTGGCAGAAGGGCAACTTGACGCGAACATGCAATTGATCGCGCTCGAGGAGCATGTCGATTACTGGAACGATTTGGGTTGGATCGACCCATTTTCTTCGCGAGAGTGGACGTCGCGGCAATACGTTTATGCTGGGGCCCTCGGAAATGGTAATGCGTACACACCGCAAATGGTGGTGGATGGAACCGTCGAATTCGTCGGGAGCCATTCACAGAAAGCAAGAGAGACGATTCTAAAAGCCGCAGTCAAGACAAAAATCCCGGTGATGCTGGTGCAGGGCAGCACAAACGGAACGGGCAAAGGGAATTTTTCCGCGAAGGTAGGCAAGCTTGAAGGAACGACCAAGGGGGATACCGCGGAAGTCTGGCTGGCTATTACGGAAACGGGATTACACTCAGCGGTGACACGCGGCGAGAACGCCGGCGAAGACCTCCACCATGCCGCCATTGTGCGATCCATGCGAAAGATTGGCGAAGCAAAGGCTGACGGCGAAATTTCTTTCGCTGGAGACGCAAGTGTTTCTCTGCAAAAAGAATGGAAGCGCGAGAACCTCAGAGCCGTACTCTTCGTGCAGGAAAAAAAGAGCCGGAGGATTCTTGGCGCGGCCGAGATTCACATAGCGCTTTAAATTTAGAAGGCTTCGACCCGATTTTGAGATTTGACTTTGAACTCTCTTCAATTCCGGGAATCTGAGCTTCTCAGGTACCATCTATTTCGACCGCAGGGAAAAGTTGAGTCGCGCGGAAACTATTCCCTGGATAAAATCTTTCTCAGTTCATAACAAAAAAAGCTTACGGTTAGCCACGCAGCACGTCAGACAGCAAGGCGGGGCCTGGCTCCTTCTCGAGGTGATTGTTGGACGCTGAACCGTTAACAGATCCTTCTCCGACTCCTCCCTTTCAGACTCCGCCTCCTGAAGGAATCCTCGCCAAGATTTTTTTGAACGACAAAGGAGTGCGCGGCGTTTGGCGCCTCTTGATTTACGCAAGCTTCGTAGCCGGGCTCGGCTTCGGCGGGTTGATCGTCCTGCAACTATTTGTTGGCCCTACGCGCGCCGTTTTTTCTCTCGGCTACTGGTTCCCTTACGAAGTTTTCTGTTTTACGGTGGTTTTTGGCTCCGCCCTGATCATGGCTCAGATCGAGGGCCGGTCTCCTGGGGTATACGGCCTGCCCCTGAGAGGGGCGTTCGGAAAACTGTTCTGGCAGGGCTGCCTTATCGGACTGGTCGAAATTTCGGCATTGGTTGGCTTGATTGCCGCCTTCGGCGGGTATTCGTTTGGCCAGGTTGCACTGCATGGCAAGGAGGTGTTGCGTTGGGGATTGTTGTGGGCTGTCCTGTTTGTTTTTGTGGGCCTGTTTGAAGAATTCTCGTTTCGCGGCTACACACTGTTCACGTTGGCCGACGTGGGTTGCTGGTCAGCCGGACTTTTGTTTTCAGTACTCTTCTGGCGTTTTCATTTAAGTAATCGAGGGGACGGCATTGGTTTCTGGCTGGCGGCGATTTGGCTTTCACTGATCTTCGGGCGCGTTCGCTTCAGTAATCAGGGGGAGAACGCCAAGGGCATCGGTTTCTGGCCAGCCGCCATGTTGCTTTCACTGCTCTTCGGACGCGTTCATTTGAGTAATCCAGGGGAGAGCTGGGTGGGGGTTTTAGGTGTAGTGATCATCGGACTGATTTTTGCTTTTGCGCTGCGGCGCACCGGCAACCTTTGGTTGGTTGTGGGATGGCACGCGAGTTTTGATTTCGGCGAGACATTTCTTTACTCCGTGCCGAATAGTGGCATCGTCTTCCAGGGGCATCTTTCCAATGCATCCTTGCACGGCTCCAATTGGGTTACGGGAGGATCGGCTGGCCCAGAAGGCAGCATCTTCAGTTTCCTGACAATGGGGATTCTTGCCCTCGCTATTCATTTTCTTTTTCCGGCGAGAAAAACAGAGCCTGAGCATAAATAAGGAATCTGCGCTAATTAGTGCACGAGATCGGAGGCGAGCACCAAACGGACACCTTGCACTTGTGCTTGCGGCAGAACTTCGCGCAGAGCCTGGAGGGTCGCGGCGTGAGGATGGCCAATCGCCACGGCCTCGCCCTTTTCGCGGGCGCCGCGCAGTGCAAGCTCAAGCTGTTTACGGACCGCGGCCACTTGGGCGATATCATCGAGGAAAGGGACGTTGCGGAAAGCGGAGCGAACTCCAAAATCCTGCGCGGTATCGTAAGCCACCGTAGCGGCGGTTGTGCGGCTGTCGACGTAGAAGAGGTGATGGTCGCGCAGCACGGGCATCAGTTCGTCCATCAACACGGTGTCGGCAGTCGCCTGCGATCCCTGGTGATTGTTGACGCCCGCAGCATCCGGAACATTTTGCAGAAATTGATCCACCAGCGCTACAACTTCGGCTGCATGCATCCCGGGATGTAGTTCCTGCGCTTCGGGCGTTTCGTTCGCGACCGATTGCATCGGGAGATGGAGCATGACCTGGAATCCACGGCGATGCGCTTCCTTGGCGATTTCCGCCGAATGCTCGTGATTGGGCAACACGGAAATGGTGAGGGGATAACCCATAGCGAAGACGGCTTCGGCCGAAGCGCGGTCGCTGCCGAGATCGTCGATGATGATGGCGAGCCGCGCGTTCGTAGTTTTTCCGCTGGAATTCTTCCCTCCTGCACTGGACGCGGCTATCGCATGCGTGACGATTTCGATTTCCAATGCCGGCACGCCCGCATGTCGAAGTTGAAAATGGAGTAGGTCTCCAGTTTGAATCGGGGGGTCCTGTGTCAGGTGATTGCGGGTCGCGACGGTATTGAGACTCTGAATGAGCACTGCAACTGCTGCACGGTTCGCGTCTGGCGACGAATCATTCTTCAGCACGATGCGAAGGTAATCCGTGCCTCCGGGTTGCAGGCTGAAAGCGCCTTGCCGGAGCTTTATGGGTGTCCCGGCAGGTGCCGCCGAAGAGGCCGCGGCCGCCAGATCGCGTGTTATTTGGTGAATTTGCGCGGCTGTGAGGCGGTTCTCATCCTTCTTTTTGCAGCCACTGGCAAGAATCGCGAGAAGGAGGCAAATTCCCAGCAAGGCGAAACTCGCTAGACCGTTCATCTTGATTCGAAAATAATACAGGTTTGATGGAAATGAGTCAGGCAGCCCGGCCACAGAACACTAAGCAGCCTTTTTCGTGGGAGCCTTTAGCAGGTCGAGCGCTCGGTGGAAAATGGGGTCTTCGGGAGAAAGCGGCCGCGGTCCGAGCCCAGGCTCCTTTTGGGTTTCGGGTGTCGGCGCAGGCTCTTCATCGGTTGAATCCGAATCCTCTCCCGCAACGGCGCGAACGACTTCCGTAGGAGTCACGCCTTCTTCCAGAATTGATTTGCCGCCGGGATTGTAGTAGTTCGCCACTGTGAGGATCAGCGCCGCGCCATCATCCAGCGTAATCAGCTTCTGCTCGGACGCGAGACCGAAAGTTCGCTCACCAACCACATCGCCGCGATGATTCGCCGCAACGGCGGAAGCGAGAACTTCCGCGGCTCCGGACGTCGTGGCGTCAATCAAAACGGAGACGGAATTCTTCCAAATCACCTGCTTGGGCTCGGCTGAAAAAACTTGCGTCGAAACCGTTTGTCCGCGCAGAGTTGTCAGCATGCCTGAAGGCACGAACAGACGAGCGGTTGAAATGGCCTCCGAAACCGGTCCGCGGCCACATTCCCGCACATCCAGTATGACCTTGTGGATGGCTTGCTTTTCCGCGTCCAGGAGGCGATTGCGAATTTCATCCGCGCGGCCCGCATCGAGCGTCGGAATGCGCAGAACCAGAATGTCGGGATCTACTTTCTGGACGATGATCTTGGGCGTAGCCAGTTTCTGGCGCACCAGATCGACTTCCTCCGGCGTAGCCTTGCCGCGCCGGATCACCGCAACTTTAATGCCCGTGCCCGCCTGGCCATTGAGAAGATTCATGGCCTGGCCCACCGACATATCGCGAGTCGTGAATCCGCTGATGGATTCGAAAATATCGCCGCTGCGAATTCCCGCCTTTGTGCCGGGACTATCCGGCAGGACCGAAAGAACGATGATGTAACCGTAGCGCTTGCTGAGTGTCAGGCCGGTTTCCGCCGTGCCGGCGTTCGCAAGTTTTTTCTTGTACTCGTCGTATTCGCGGGGAGTGAGGTAGCTGGATTGAGCGTCGAGAGACTCCAGCATCCCGTGCAAAGAACCGGCGGTCACCGTGCGCATGTTGGGGTCGTCGACGTAATCCTGCTGCACTTTCTGCAGAACCTCGCCGTACACAGTGAGCGATTTATAGGCTTTGTCATCCGGCGTGCGGCCCAGGACGTGTCCTATGCCTGCGTAACAAAAGATGGCTACCGATACGCAAAAAATGCCAATGCGAGCCGCTCGATTCATGCCTCACCCTTCCCCAAGAAACTACAAACTCCCATTATATCACCGTAGTCGATTGTGACGGGGGTCCAATCAAAAGGGAAGCTTTAGAGCGGTATTGCTGCTTCCGCATGGCTCGGTAGATAAGACACGGCTCATCTGCCAAATGTTGCGCAAATACCACATCCGTCGACTACGGCCTATTCTTTTGCCGATAAGTTATTGATAACAAAGCACAAATTACTCAGCTATTGGCTAACAAGGTGCTAGAATAGAAGTGGGGAAATGTTCCAAACTACCATCGCCAAAGAGTCGTCTGCCGAGGGTGTGGGCCTTCACACCGGAGTGTACGGTCACGTCCGCCTGGTTCCCGCGCCGACCGAAACGGGTATCGTGTTCCGTCGCGTTGACCTGGACAACTTTCCGATCGAAGCGCAGGGGCACAACGTCGCCCGCGTCAGTTATGCCACCAGCCTCATGAAACAAGGCGTCTTGCTCTCCACCACGGAGCATTTGCTTGCCGCCATCTATTCCTGTGGTATCGACAACGTTTACATCGACATTGACTCCATCGAAGTGCCCATTCTCGACGGCTCGGCAGAGCCTTTCATGCAGATGCTGGAGCAATCCGGCGTTCGCAAGCTGCGCCGGAAGCGTCGCTATCTGAAAATCCTGAAACCGCTGGAGGTCACCGAAGGAGACCGCCGGATCGGCATCTATCCAGCCGATGAATTTCGCGTGCGCTGCTACGTTGATTTTCCCCATCCCTTGGTAGGTCAACAGGAAGTGGAGATGCTTGTTGGGCCGGATACTTTCCGGCATCTTTTGGCGCGTGCGCGCACTTTCTGTTTCGAGCGCGACATCGAGCCGCTTAAGGCTATGGGCCTCATTCGCGGCGGCTCGCTTGAGAACGCCATTGTTCTCACCAACGACGGCGTCATGAACGGGCCTTTGCGATTCCCCGACGAGTTTGGACGGCACAAAGCGCTGGATTTGATTGGCGATCTCGCGCTGGCGGGCTTGCCCCTTCTTGCCCGCGTCGAAGCCCACAAGGCTGGCCACGCCCTGCATACGCAACTCGTTAGCCGCCTCCTGGCTGACCCGTCACTCTGGACTATCACGACCGGCGAGGTGGCCCGTCCCGAACGCGAGGCCTACCTGACCGCCCTCTCTCCCGTCCCCGCTTCTGATTAGGCATTCGCCGCCCCGCTAGCAACCCCTCGTTGCGAAATAGCGGCTCCTCCCGCAGAATGGGCTCAAAACCATGTCCAACAACGATCTAGCCATTGTGATACTGGCCGCAGGCAAGGGCACGCGGCTGAAGTCCAGCCTGGCCAAGGTGCTGCACCGCGCCGGTGGACGCACGCTCGTTGAGCATATCGTCCGAACTTGCGATTCTCTCAAGGCACGCGTAACCGTTGTAGTCGTGGGCCATCAGGCACAACAGGTCGCCGCCGTGGTCGAACCGCTTGGTGCCGTCACGGTTCTGCAGCAGCCGCAAAATGGCACGGGCCACGCCATGCTGGCAGCCAAGCGCTCGCTCGGGCGCGCGAAACTTGCCGTCGTGCTTCCGGGTGACGCTCCGCTGGTGCGCGCCGACACCTTGAAAGCGCTCGTCGCCGCGCATCGGAACGGTAATGCTGCGGCAACAATCCTGTCCGCAGTGCTCGCCGATCCTTCGGGCTACGGCCGCATCGTTCGAAAAACCGAAACGGCCGTCTCTGCCATCGTCGAGGAATCGCAGCTCACCGAAGAACAACGCGAGATCAACGAAATCAATTCCGCGATTTATTGTTTCACGCTCGAGAAACTGTGGCCCGCGCTGACACAGGTGAAACCGACAAACAAGCATCGTGAGTTTTACCTGACCGACGCTATCGCCGTGCTCAACGGCAAGGGCGAAACTGTCCTCGCGCAAGTCGTTCCCGATTCCCGCGAAGTCCTTGGCTGCAACACCCGTGCCGATCTGGCAGACGTAGACCGCGTTTTTCGCGAATGGAAGCGAGATGCGCTCATGGACGCGGGCGTGACGATTCAACTTCCGGAAACCGTCTTGATTGATCCGGAGGTCGTGGCGGGCGAAGACACCATCCTCGAACCGGGCGTGCAATTACTGGGAAAAACGAAAATCGGCGAGCGCTGCAAAATTCGAACGGGGAGCGTACTGACCGATGCAATTCTTGGCGACGACGTGACCGTCGAATCGCACTGCGTGGTTGAGCAAAGCCGCCTCGATGACCGCGTCATCATTGGCCCCTTTGCTCGATTGCGGCCGGACAATCACTTGAAGGCCGGCGCACGCATCGGGAATTTCGTCGAACTCAAGAAGAGCACCATCGGCGAAGGCACGAAAGCCATGCACCTCTCGTACCTGGGCGATGCGAAGATCGGAACGAAGAGCAACATCGGCGCGGGCACGATTACCTGCAATTACGACGGTTTTCACAAATATCCAACATCGATCGGGAACAAAGTTTTCATCGGTAGCGATACAGCGCTGGTCGCGCCCGTGCGCGTCGGTGACGGCGCGTACATCGCTGCCGGTTCGACAATCACGGAGAACGTACCTTCAGATGGATTGGGAATTGCCCGCGGCCGGCAGGTCAACAAACTCGGCTGGGCCGCGAAGAAACGCCGCGAATTGGCGGCCACGGAGAAACCAAAGAAGACGGCGAAGAAATCGAAGCGACGCAAAGCAACCAAGAAGCGAAAGTAGCGTTCCCCTTTCCGGAGCGCAGCTATGAGAAGAAATGTATTCGCGTGGATTCTCTTTCTCGGGTCGCTGCTTCTTCTCAGTCTCGCCGCCACTCCCTATTCTCGAGCCGCCGACGCCGCACTAATTTCCCTGCGGCTCACCCTTGTGATCGTCCTATCCGTTCTCGTGGCGCGCAAGCGATGGAGGAACCGGCACGCACCGCCGGGGAAAGCGGCTCCCGGCGATTCAGATGTGGGCGACCGGTTGCTTCAGCGCTGCCGACGCTGGTATCACGGTGAAGAAAAGAAACCGGACTCCTCCGGCAGATCCCTGTAGCGGCCGTCTTCTGAGGCGGGTTTTTCCTCTACCTTGCGATTTCTCCGCGCTCTCTGCGTCTCGGCGTTATTTTCTTCTTGTTTTATCCTGTCCCGCCTGAACTCGTGCGCATGTGCTAAAATGGATGTTCCCGCAATCCCACAGGGGGCTGGCGCCACATGAAATTTGGAGTCGTCGTTTTCCCCGGGTCCAATTGTGACCACGACGCGTTTTACGCTATCGGCAACGTCCTGAAAAAGCCCGTCGAATTCATCTGGCACCAATCGCAAGATTTGGCAAATTGCGATGCCATTATCCTGCCCGGCGGATTCTCCTACGGCGATTACTTGCGCACTGGCGCCATCGCGCGTTTTTCGCCGGTGATGAAATCCGTCGAAAAATTCGCGAAAAGCGGCGGCATGGTCCTGGGCATCTGCAACGGCTTCCAGATTCTGTGTGAAGCGGGCCTCCTTCCCGGCGCCATGATGCGGAACAGCGGCCTGCGCTTCATCTGCCGCCACGTCCACATCCGCGTCGAGCAAATGGACACGCCATTCACCAATGCTGCGCAAAAAGGTCAGATCCTCAAGATTCCGATCGCGCATTCCGACGGCAACTACAATTGCGACGAAGCCACGCTCGCAGATCTCGAAAAAAATCATCAGGTTATTTTCCACTATACGACGTCCAATGGTTCCGACGACAACGCCGGCAATCCCAACGGCGCCGTTCACAATATCGCTGGCGTCTGCAACCGCGGGCGCAATGTCGCCGGACTCATGCCCCATCCCGAACGCGCCGTCGAATCTTCTCTCGGCTCCGCCGATGGCTTGGTTATATTCCATTCCATGGTCGAAGCGCTCGTCGGCGCCGCAAAGGCCACAGCTTGAGCGGTATGGCAAAGGGAACTGTTTTTGTGGGGGCGCAGTGCAGCTGCGCCCTTCACATGTAGGCTGATAAATGGCCACGGCTAGCACAGAAATTCGAGTGACTCCGGAGATCGCCGCCGAACACGGCGTGACGCGCGAGGAATACGCGCGTATTCAGCAGATCCTCAGCCGCGACCCGAACATCACGGAACTGGGCATTTTCAGCGTGATGTGGAGCGAACACTGCTCCTACAAATCGAGCAAGGTCCACCTGAAGCGCCTGCCCACGCGTGGCAAACTCGTCGTGCAAGGCCCGGGAGAAAATGCCGGCGTCGTTGATATCGGCGACGGCCTCGTCGCGGCCTTCAAGATTGAATCGCACAATCATCCCAGTTACGTTGAGCCTTTCCAGGGTGCGACCACCGGGGTCGGCGGCATTCTGCGCGACATTTTCACCATGGGCGCGCGCCCCATTGCGGTCCTGGATTCATTGCGATTCGGAGAGATCACCGCGAGCAAGCACACGAGTAAGCCGGACGCCGCCAAAAACCGCCGCATCCTCGATGGCGTCATCCGCGGCGTCGGTAGCTACGGAAATTGTTTTGGCGTTCCCACCGTCGGCGGCGAAGTCGCCTTCGAGCCATGCTACTCGCAAAACCCGCTCGTCAACGCGCTCGCACTTGGCATTGCCAAGAAAGAAGAAATCTTCCTCGCCAAGGCCAAAGGCATCGGCAATCCCGTGATCTACGTCGGCGCAAAAACGGGCCGCGATGGAATTCACGGCGCATCCCTTCTCGCCTCCGCCGAATTCACAGAAGAGTCGAAGCAGAAACGCCCGAACGTGCAAGTCGGCGACCCCTTCATGGAGAAGCTGCTGCTCGAAGCCTGCCTCGAAGCCATGCAGACGGGCGCGATCGTTGCGATTCAGGACATGGGCGCCGCTGGCCTCACCTGCTCCACTATGGAAATGGCTTCGCGCGGCGGAACCGGCATCGAAATCGACCTCGGCAAGGTCCCGCAGCGCGAGACCAGCATGACGCCCTACGAAATCATGCTCAGCGAATCGCAGGAGCGCATGCTCCTCGTCGCCGAGAAGGGCCGCGAGCACGAAGTCCTGGCCGTTTTCAAAAAGTGGGGACTCGACGCCGTCGTCGTCGGCCAGGTCACCGAAGGCGGCATCGCACGCATTAACAACAACGGACGCGTCGCCGCGGAAATCCCAGCGCATCCGCTGGCCGAAGAAGGGCCCGTCTATAATCGCCCTATCGTTGGGCCCGCGCCGCGCATCGAAAGGGAAAAAGATTGGTTCGCATTTGCTCCCGAAGGCACGAATCTCACATCAGATTTCGTGAAGCTGTTGGCCTCGCCCGCAATTGCTTCCAAGCGCTGGATCACCGAGCAGTACGACACGAGCGTGCGCACCAACACATTGGCGGGACCGGGCGAGAGTGATGCGGCAGTGGTGCGCATTAAGGATCCGAAAACAGGAACCGTGAAGCGCGCGCTCGCGCTCTCCACAGATGGCAACGGCCGCTGGTGCCAGCTCAATCCGCGCCTCGGCGCGATGCACGCGGTCGCGGAAGCCGCCCGGAACGTAGCCGCGAGCGGCGCGCGCCCCATCGCCGCCACCAATTGCCTCAATTTCGGCAGCCCCGAAAAGCCCGAGGTGATGTGGCAGTTCAGCCAGACCATCGACGGCCTCGCCGAAGCCTGCTCCGCCCTCGGTACGCCCATCACCGGCGGCAACGTCAGCTTCTACAACGAAACGCTTGGCAAATCGATCTACCCGACGCCGGTCATTGGCGTCCTTGGAATTCTCGACGACGCCTCGCAAGTCCTGAAAATCGCCTTCCACAACGAAGGCGACCTCATCCTCGTCCTCGACGGATCGATTTCCTCTGTAGGGGGGCAGCATGCTCCGCCCCTACTCGGCACCCAACGCGAATTCTCCTCCTCCGAATACTCCAAAGCGATCGCCGGGATCGTCGCCGGCGAACCACCCGCCATTGACCTGGCTGCCGAGAAGCGTCTCCAGGATTGCCTCGTCGCCCTCGCCGCCGAGGGCGCTGTCCAATCTGCCCACGACATCTCCGACGGTGGAGTCGCTGTCACCCTCGCCGAATCCAGTTTCGCCCCCGTAGGGACGGGGATGGCCCGGCCCGCTCTCAGCGCAAACGTCGCACTCAACGATGGCGTCCCCGCCGAAGCTGCCCTCTTCAACGAACGCGGCGCCCGCGCCATCGTCTCCGTCATACCATCAAAACTTGCCGCCGTCCTCGATACTGCGAGACAATACAACGTGGCGGCGCAACAAATCGGCCAGGTTACCCGCGGCGATGCCTTCCGCATCGAATATAAGGGGCACGCGGTGATCAATAGTTCCGTTGTAGCACTCCGCGACGCCTGGGCCCATTCGCTCGAACGCACGCTAACTTCTAAATGAGTCATAAACTCGCCTTCGCCGACGATCGTTTCCACGACGAGTGTGGTGTCTTCGGTGTCTTCGGCCACCCGGAAGCATCGAACCTCGCCTATCTCGGCCTCTACGCTCTTCAGCACCGTGGCCAGGAATCAGCCGGCATCGTCTCCAGTGACGGCACAGATCTGCACGTGCACCGCGCCATGGGCGAAGTCGAGGAGATTTTTCAGCCCAGCGTGCTCGCGCAACTCCCCGGCAGCCTTGCCATTGGTCACACGCGCTACTCCACCGCCGGCGACAAAGCTCTCCTAAACGCCCAGCCCATCATGATCGACTGCAACAAGGGCAAAGTCGCGCTCGGCCACAACGGCAATCTCACTAACGCCGCCGAGTGGCGCCGCAAGCTCGAGCATCGCGGTTCGATCTTCCAGACCAACAGCGACACGGAAGTCATCGTTCATCTGATCGCCCGTTCGCAAGCGCGCAATCTTTCCGGCGCGATCGGCGATGCGCTGAACCAAGTCGAAGGCGCCTACTCGCTTCTCGTGCTCACGCAGGACGAGCTCTACGCCGTCCGCGATCCCCGCGGCTTCCGTCCGCTGGTGCTTGGAAAACTGACTACTCCAGGCGGATTCGTTTCCTGGTTAGTAGCCTCAGAAACCTGCGCGTTCGACCTGCTTGATGCCCAGTACGTGCGCGAGATCGAACCCGGCGAAATGGTGCGCATTTCCAAATCCGGCATCGAGTCCATCCACTTCGCGCCGGACAAACCGCACCAGCAGTGCATTTTCGAGCACGTCTATTTCTCCCGGCCGGACAGCACCATTTTCGGCCGCTCCGTGAACGAAAGCCGTGAAATGCTCGGGCGCCTCCTCGCGCAGGAGCATCCCGTCGACGCGGACATCGTCGTCCCCGTGCCCGATTCCGGCGTGCCCGCGGCCGTCGGCTACGCGCTCGAATCGAAAATTCCCTTTCGCATGGGCTTGATTCGCAATCACTACATCGGCCGCACCTTCATCGAGCCGTCGCAAGCCATACGCAATTTCGGGGTGAAGCTCAAACTCAATCCCGTCCGCGGCTTGATCGAAGGGCAGCGCGTGATTCTTGTCGACGATTCTATCGTGCGCGGCACGACCAGCCGCAAGATCGTCCGCATGGTCCGCGAGGTCGGCGCAAAAGAAGTTCACGTCCGCATCAGTTGTCCCCCGACGATTTCCCCCTGCTACTACGGAGTGGACACGCCCACGCGCGAAGAATTGATCGCGTCTTCAAATACCCCGGAGGAAATCTGCAAATTTCTCGGCGCGGATTCGCTGGGCTACGTTTCTCTCCCGGCGCTGCGCCGCGCAGTCCGTGACACCGAAGGCAAGTTCTGTACGTCTTGTTATACAGGGGCCTATCCGACGGATCTGGTGCAGCTTGAGGTGCGCGAGAGCGCTTCCAACGGCAAATCCGGCGAAACTATTCCTGGCAACGGCAGTGAACCCGCGTCCGCAGAGCGGCCGGTTGTGGTGGAACATGAAAGCTGAAAAAAAGAAAAAGCAAGAAGAAGCGAACGTACCGGTGAAAACCAAAATTCAGCGCGAGATCATCGCGTGGTTCTGGGTAGGCCTGGCGTTTCTCCTCATCAACGGTACGATCGGCCAGGCGCGCGTCATACCCTCCGGCTCGATGGAGAACACTCTTCTCATCGGCGATCACCTCATTATGAGCCGCGTCGGCTACGACGCCGGCGTGCCCTTCACGAACTGGCACGTCCCGCTCTGGCGCAATCCCAAGCGCCAGCAAGTGATCATCTTCAAGCCGCCCTTTGCGCCGGACACACCCGACTACGTTAAGCGCGTCATCGGGCTGCCCGGAGACACCATCGATATTCACGACGGCGCCGTCTGGATCAACGGCCAAAAACTCCCTGAAAAATATACCAATGGCGTGAGCGAGCCCTACGAACTCCGCACGCCGTACAAGGTTCCCGCGGATTGCTATTTCGTCATGGGCGACAATCGCGGGAATTCCTACGACAGCCGTTTCTGGGGCTGCGTCCCGAGAAAAGACATCATCGGAACCCCCGTCATGATTTACATGTCGCTGAACGTTTCGCCGGAGGCTTGGGAGCCGGGGCAGATTCGCGAACGGTTTTTTGCCTACGCGAATGCCCTGCTGCATCCCAGAATCGTGCGCTGGAACCGGATTTTCCGGACGTTTTAATTTTGCCGAACATTCGTTCTTGGCAATAGCCGCCGCGACCCTCCACGGCGCCCCAATGAATTCCTGTCAGTGACCGGCGCGCGGCAGGGTGCGCCTCGATCAGAAAAAGACGCGAACGAATGCGATCAAGGCTCTCATGAAATATGCCGATGCCGGAGTGAATATTGCTGTCGCGGATGATGCAAAGCAGCGCATCCGCCACCATGCCAGCCGCACCTTCACTCCCGGCGTCCTGGGCGGCATCGGCAGTTTCGGCGCGCTCTTCGCCCTCGACCGCAAAAAATGGAGAGAGCCCGTGCTGGTCTCCAGCGCGGATGGCGTTGGCACCAAGCTCAAAGTCGCCATAGTCATGGGCGTGCACTCCACGGTCGGCGCCGACCTCGTCAATCACTGCATCAACGACATCCTCGTCCAGGGCGCGGAGCCTCTCTTTTTCCTGGACTACCTCTCGATGGGTAAGCTCGATCCGCAGGTGGTCGAGCAGCTCGTCGAAGGCATGAGCCGCTCGTGCCGTAAAGCCGGTTGCGCCCTCATCGGCGGTGAAACCGCAGAGATGCCGGGATTTTATCCGCCCGGCGAATACGATCTTGCCGGCTTCATTGTCGGCGCCGTCGAACGCAAAAAGCTCCTGACCGGCAAGGGCGTCCAGCCCGGAGACACATTGATTGCGCTGCCGTCAGCCGGCCTGCACACCAACGGCTACTCCCTTGCTCGCAAACTTGTCTTTGAAGTTGCAAAGCTGAAACCCGATACCTATGTCGCTGAAGTCGGAAATAAAATCGGGGCGGAGCTGCTCAAGCCCCATCTCTCCTACGCCCCCGCGCTGAAGAACATCGTCGCCCGCGGCTGGGTTTCCGCCCTTGCGCATATCACCGGCGGTGGTATCCCCGGCAACTTGCCGCGCGTGCTGCCCCGTGGCGTGAAAGCAGACATTGACCTTGCCACGTGGCCGGTGCCCTCGATCTTCAAGTACCTCGCCAAGCTTGGCAAAATTGACACCGACGAGTTGCTTCACTCTTTCAACATGGGCGTCGGCATGATTCTCGTCGTGCCCCCGAAAAACGTCCGCTCCGTCGAAGCCGACCTGAAGAAGCACCGCGAGAAATTCTTCCTCATCGGCCGCATCGAGCGCAGTGAATCCGGCAAAGCCCGCGTCACTTATTCCGGTTCGCTCAATCTCGCCTGACGCTCCGTTCGAATCGCCATTTCATTAGCGCCGCGCGCTTGTTTCCGCCAGCGTCCAGAAGGGTTGCTTCGTCGGCACAAACTCGATCGGCACATCCTTAACAAACGTCTTCAGCCAACGCGCGCACTCTTCCATCCCCGCCTGCTCGGACGGCACGTGACCAATCACAATCAGTGCCTTCCTTTTCCCCTCGGTGACCGCGTCCGCCGCATACTCCACCGTTTCCCATTCTCGCGTTTCTCCCACCAGCAGAACTTCCACGTTATCCATCTCCAGTTCGTGTGTCTCACGGACAAATCCCGTATATCCCGGGTTCAGAGCAATCTTTGTCACCTTCATCTCCGGATTTCCCACCACGCGCAGTACCGGCGTGTCCAGCCGCTTCGCCACGTCCTCTGCCAGCTTGCGCAGCGTGGTCTCCGGCAGCGTGTACAGATTCTGATTCTCTGGATTCTGAAATTTCTCCCAGCCCAGCTCGTGGGTCATGCCGACTTGAATCCCGTCCGGCTTCCTCATGTGCCAATGATCGTGAAGTCGCCAAATCACCAGCCCATGTTTTTCGATGTACGCGCGCTTTTCTTTCCACACCGCGTCGCTCTCGTCCATCCCTTCCGGCTTGTCGTCGTAATGATTAAAGAATGTCGGCTCATGCGTGATGATCAGGTTCTGTCCGTTCGCCGTCGCCCGCTGCAGAACGTCCAGCGTCGCCATCATCGTCACCGCAATTCCGGTCACTGGCGTCTCCGGATTCCCCGACTTGAACGTATCCACAGTTGGCGTCTTCCACGGCACGCCAATGTGTTCCTGGATCGCTGCCACCACCTCACGTGCCGTCGGCCTCGTTTCCTGCGCTGCTGCTCGCAGCCCGCACATCGCAGCCGCGATCAGCGCCGCGCCCATTGCCGCGTTCAGCACCACCGCCAAACTCCAACTCGCTCCACTCTCCCGCTTCTTCCCCACAATGCTCTCCTCTCTGCGTTACTGTTTTTCTTCCCCCTCAGCATATTCTGGATTCTTCGCCGGGCCTCGCAATTTCATTTCCTGCCGCACGCGCTTCAGCCACTTGCTCTCCGTTTCAAATTGCTCGACCACCAGGCTCACCATCCACACCGCCTCATGGTGCGGATGTCCCACTTCCTTTAGGATGCTCGCGAGCACTTCTTTCTCCCGCGTGATTTCCATTTCCAGAAACTCTCGTCGTCGCTCCAGTTGTTTTTCAAAGACTCCCGGACGTGCCTGCCAAGACAGCGCCATCCACGTCAGAAAAGGCGGCCGCTCCCTCTGTGCCGTCCATTCCTCTCTTTCTAAAGCTTTCGCGAGCGCCGCGCGGCCCTTCGCCGACGTCTCAAAAGTGCTGCGCTCCGGTCCTTCCGCTGCTTCGCCCGTTTCTGTGGTACGGATCAGTCCGGCCCGCGCCAGTTTCTCCAGCGAGTAATACACTTGTGGCCGCGACAAGTTTGCCCAATCCCGTATCTCGCGTCTCTCCAGCTCAAGGTTGGCCTGATAACCGTGCATCGGCCGCTCCGCCAGCAAGCTCAGTAGCACCAGATCCGGCGTCGTCAATGGAAGTCTCCGTGTCGTGCTTGCGATGCTTCTCCGTCTCTCGGCGCTCCTCAGCGTTCTTTGCGTCTCTGCGTTATCTTTTCTCATTTTCTATTTTCTTGTTTTGTTGCGGTCGCCGGAAATCTTTATTTCTTTACTCCCTTGCTTCGTTGCTTCCTTCTGCTGCTCCAATACCACCACTGGCATTGCTCTGCCGGCAGCCGCGGATTCCGCGCCTGTGCCACCGCCGCGCAAAATGCATCCAAAACACAAATGTCTTGATGTTGCCTCGCAACACGGCCCAGTTTTTCATACATCTTCTGCGGGTCTTGTCGCGACAGTTGCGCCACGCTGCGAATTCCCAGCAACTCAAAATCCCGTAGCATGGCCGGCCCGATTGAAATCAGATCACCCAATTGCCGCCCCCTGACCCTTGCTGCCATTTTTCTTTGCATCGCAGCCCCAGCACTCATCAGAAATCTCCTTGACTTCGCTTTTTCCGTCCCCTAGTCTTATCTAGTCTAAACAAGACTACTATCGCTTGCAAGGAGAAAATACCTCTGCTATGGATACAAAAGTATATAGGGTGGATAAATTCGTCGTCCCTGGTCATGCTCGCCAGGAGTTTCTAAACAAGGTTCACGCGACACATGATCTTCTCAGATTGCAGGCCGGCTTCGTACAAGACAACATCCTGGAACAAGCGTCGGGTCCTGGCGAATTCAACTTCGTTACGATCGTCGAATGGGAGAATGCCGAGGCCATGGAGCCCGCGCGTCTGGCCGTCACCGCGCTACACAATCGGATGAATTTTGATCCGCACGAGCTGTTCGCGAGACTCGGAATTCGAGCTGATCTCGCTAATTACAAACGCGCCGATCCGGCAAAGCCGCGGGGATAGTGATTGCCTGTGCGAGAGCACAGGAAAGAAAACGCCGCACAAGGAAGACTCTCAACCTCGTGGAGATGTTGGTAAGAATTCAGGATCAGGAGACCAATCCATGAACGTCAAACGCATCACCCCGGTCCTGCTCGTCAAGGAGATCGAGCCGCTCGTACCCTTCTGGATCGATCGCCTCGGTTTCGCGAAAACCATTGAGGTCCCCGATGGCGACAAACTCGGTTTTATCACCTTTCAGAAAGACACCGCCGAAGTAATGTACCAGACCTACGCCAGCGTGGAAAAAGACGCCCCCAAAGAAGTTTCCGAGACCGCCGGCAAAGGCCCCACTTATCTCTACATGGAAGTGGACAACCTCGATGCCGTTCTTGCTGCCATGAAGGACGTAGAGATCGTTATGCCCGTCCGCACGGCCTTTTACGGCATGCGCGAATTCAGCGTCCAGGATCCCGGCGGCCACTTCATCACTTTCGCCCAACCCGTCGCTGCAGCGTAATCCCTGTCCTAATTAGGCCGAGTACTGTGGTTTCGGTACCTGTCCTCGTACCAGTTGAGGTACCGGTACACATGGCTTTGACACGACGCGTGCGCAAATCTACTCTTGCTTCATTGCGCGTGCTTTCCGATTCGATCAGCCGTCGACGGACTCGCCCGATTCTCGGCTCATGCAGATTCATGTTTGATAGAAAGTCGTGACACCAGGGAGAATTATGCTCACTGATGCCGTATCCAAAGCCGTGCTCGTCTCCGCTCCGGAAGGGCTCTTCGTCTTCGATCGCGAAGGACGCATCGTCTTCGCCAACTCACAAGTCGAAGAACTTTTCGGCTATGCTCCCGGCGAGTTGCTCGGCCAGAGCTTCGAAGTTCTGCTCCCCGATCTGTTCCGCGAAGAGCGCGAGCGGCAATCTGCGATCTCCGCCCCCGTGCTACCACCCCAGAGACTCGGGCTCGAGCATAGGGGCTATCGCAAGGACCGCGCTGAAATTCTCCTTCAGGTTAGCCTCGGCTCCGTCGAGGACCAGGACAGGCCGTTGGAATGCTGCATCGTGCGCAAGCTCGCCTCCCTCGAACAACAGGACCAAACACTAAGCGAGCTGGACGACCACTTCCGGCAGATGGTGGAGAATAGCCACGACATTCTTACCATTCGCGATGCCGCCGGCCGCGTCCGCTATACCAGTCCCTCTATCCATCACGTCATGGGGTACAAGCAGGAGGAGATGATTGGTTCTATAGGGCTCGAATTGATTCACCCTGAAGACCGCGCCATAGTCGAAAACGCCATGACAGAATTCTGGAAAACTCCCGGCGCAAGAGACTCCCTCGAGTACCGCGCCAAACATGCGAACGGCACATGGGTCTCTCTCGAAGTTGTGGCCTACAATCTCTTGGATCACCCCGCGATCCAGGGCGTAGTCATCAACGGGCGCGACATCAGCAAGCGCAAGCAAGCCGAAGCCGGAAAGGACCAGTTGATCGCCGAGTTGCAACAGACTCTCGCCAGCGTGAAAACTCTTACCGGCGTTCTCCCCATCTGCGCCTCCTGCAAGAAAATTCAGGAAGGCGACAAATGGCAGCAAATCGAGGCCTACATCCGGGATCGCTCGCAACTCGAGTTCTCTCATACGATCTGCCCCGAATGCTCCATTCTCTGGTATCCGGACCTCCACAACAGCTAGCGGCGACGAAGCACCGTTCTCTCGGTACGTCTCGCGAACCGGCGACCGCATTTGAGCGCTTTCGTTCCATTCTTCGTCGCCCGGCAGGGCTCGAATTGATTCGCCTGCCTGGCGAAGCCTTCACTGCCTTTGCTAAGCCTCTTGTTTGGCGTAGGTTAGCCTCGCAACTCTTTTCCATCCTTGGGGTTTAACAACTACAGGGGGCGCTTCCGACTAACCTGAGGCGTCAGCAGGCCTTTCAGATCCAGTTAGGTTTTGATCAGGTTTTCCGGATCTGACGAAAGGTCTAAAATGCGTTATCTAAGGTACCTCGTTTTACTCGGTCTTTTCATGCTTACCGCCAGTTATTCTCATGCCCAGGTTTCCGTTGGCATCGGAGTCGGCTCTGGCTACGGTCCGGACTACGGCTACGTCGGCGTAGCTCCCGTTTGTTCGTACGGATACTACAACTACTACCCCTACGAATGCGCACCGTATGGCTTCTACGGTCCAGACTACTTCGTCGGCGGTGTCTTTATCGGCGCCGGCCCTTGGTACCACGGCTACTATGGCCGCCGTGGATATGGCTACAACGGACGCGGCGACGGCTACTTCGGGCGCAGCAACGGCTACTCTGGCCGAGGCAACGCTTACAACGGCAATCGTAATAGCTACTCCGGACGCGGCGACGGTAACTTTGGTCGCGGCAACGGGTACTCCGGCCAAAGCAACGGCTACTCAGGTCGTGGCAACAGCAACTCAGGGCGCGGTGGATCCGCTCGGAGCGGTGGCGAGGGACGCGGCTCAGGTGGCCGTGGCGACCACGACGGTCATGGCGGTGGAGGCTCGAACGGCAATCGCGGCGGCGGTTCCCACGGCGACGGACATCGCTAAACAGTCCGAATCGGTTCAGCAGAAAACAGGACGGCTGACAGCTTCTGCTATCAGCCGTTTTCCATTATGTGATGGCTCTTAGTTGCAGCCGGTCACAGCCCACTCCCGCTGCTATCGCGCGCGATTCATACTACTCAATCGTTGCTGATTTCTGATGGCCCTACACGGGTCGCTGCCGACAAATCACTTCTTACTCGGCAGTGGTGGTGGCCGCCGTTCCATCTCCGTCGGTACAGCAATTGAGCGTGCGCCATTCTTGCCCACCGACCGCACGGCAAAAAAGTGATTATCCGTCGAGACGCCCTTCAAAACCGTTTCGCCGGCCGAAACCGCAAAATCATAAACCTGCCAGCGCGGGTCGCTCGTCTCACGCCACAGAATCTCAAATCCGGCGAGTTCGGCATCATCCTCGGCGGACCAAGACACTTTGGCATCCGGCGTCACAGCACCAGTAAGTTTAGCGCCCGTCGGCGGCTCAGGAGCCAATGCCAACTGCCGCAGCGCTTCGGCATTGTCGCGCGCCACATCGCCCATGAACGTAAAGTTCAAATATTTTTCGAAATCGCCGTACTCAATTCCATTCTCCGTGCGCGGCGTCTGATGCTGGTGGTTATAATCTTCCAGTGGCTCCGTGAATCGCACGGCGGGCAACCCGGCTTTGTAAAACGGGTAATGGTCCCCGCCCCGCCAATACCGGTCCACCCGAAAGGTCATTCGAATCGCCGCGCGCCCGTCAATCTCTTCCACCGCCCGCGCCAATTCCCGCGAAGGTGAATCCGCATCATCAGTCTCGCCATTCCCGGAAAAAAGCCGCACGCGATGAGGCGCGCCCGCCGCAGGATCGGCGCCCACAATATCGTCGTCCAGCATTCCACCAACGGTATACCCTTGCTGCTTCACCCAATCCACCAGGTGCGTGCTTCCAAGCAACCCCTGCTCTTCCCCGGAAACCGCCGCAAACAATATCGTCGCGCGATACGACGCTTCGCCCTTCGCGCCCGCCTTGCTCAGCAGCCGCGCGCATTCCACGCTCACCGCCACTCCCGATCCATCGTCATCCGCTCCCGGAGCATCCGCCTCCGGGTCCATCACATTCGACGGCCGCGAATCAAAATGCCCCGAAACAATAAAAATGGTCCTCGCCAGCTTCGGATCCGACCCCGGAAGAATCGCATAAACGTTTTCCAGTACAATCGGTTTCCCCGAAGTCCGCTCCGAAGTCGATTCGAATTTATCCACCACCACCTGCAATTTCCCCCCGGAACCCTTCGCGATCTCATTCAATCGCGCCACAATGGCGTCTCGCCCGCAACCAATCCCCCTCTTCTCATCCGTCCACGACGAGAGTGTCAGCCGCGTCCCGCAAGCCACCAGCTTCCCAATCAACGCCCGCATCGATTTTTCATCGATAGCCGCGCGCACGACTCTGCCAGCCGGCCGCGCCAAGGCCTTCGGCTGCGGCTTTCCCTTCGCGGGCTCCGCCGGGTCTCGCGGCCCCGCTTGCTGCGCCACTGCCGGAATTCCCCCGCCGCCGAAAACGAGTACCGCAAAGGCCGCGGTCTTCAAGAGCTGCTTACCAAGTTTGTTCTTATGCTTCGCCATTGATCCTATTCCCCGAGTAGGAGTATCCCTCGATGAAGCCGGCATTCTACCGCGAAAGTGCGATTTTTATGGAGTGCGGCAGCCCTGCTGCTGCTTTTCTTCCCACTCGAATGCCCGCACTCCGGAAGTCCGGGAAGCCATCATTCACCCGAAATTGACTTCCACGCCGATACTCTGGAATCATCGCATGCGTACTTAAGATCATCGGCGGCCTTAGCTCATGACCTTCAGCACGAACAGGCCGCATCACTTGAGTATTTCTGGAAGGAATCTCCGGCATGGTAGCTGGTATTCGCACACGCGACCTGCGCAAGGTCTACACTTCGGCTCCACCCGTGGGCGCTGGCACCGGCGGCTTCTCGTTCGGAGCGCCTAAAGCCAAGGCTAAACAGCCCAAGCCGCAGATTGTCGCCCTCGACGGAATTTCCCTCGACATTTTGCCGGGAGAAATCTTCTGCCTGCTGGGCCCCAACGGCGCTGGCAAGTCCACGACCGTTGGCGTCCTGACCACGCGCGTTCGCCCAACCGCCGGCCAGGCGTTCATCGGCGACCATGACGTCTGGCAAGAGCAGGTCGCCGTCAAGCGCTTGATCGGCGTAGTGGCCCAGCGCCCCAATCTTGATTTCTCGTTGACCGCCCGCGAGATTCTCACGTTCCACGGTGCCTATTTTGGCCTCTCCTCGCACGAGCGCGCCAAGCGCGCCGAAGCCCTTCTCGAGCGCTTCAAGCTTACCGATCGCGCCGACCAGATGGTCCGCGGTTTCTCCGGCGGCATGATGCAGCGTCTCTCCATCGCTCGCGCCATGATGCACGATCCCCAGGTTCTTTTCCTCGACGAACCCAGCGCCGGCCTGGACCCGCAGACCCGCTTGCTCCTCTGGGAGATCGTCCGCGAATACAACCAAAGCGGCAAAACGATCCTCCTGACCACCCACAACATGGAAGAAGCTGACGCGCTCTGTAAGCGTCTCGCGATTATCGATCACGGCCGCGTGATCGCCTTGGGAACTCCGCAGGAGTTGAAGACTTCCGTTCCCGGCGGCTACTTGCTCCGCCTCCGCTTCGGCCTTCATTCCCCTGATTTCCTGAAGCTTCTCCAGGGCCTCGCCGGTGTCCGCGAAGTCCGCGCCAACGACAGCAACGGCGCCGATCTCTACGCCGACCGCGGCGGTTCGCTGGTTGCCGAGGTCGCCAGCCTGGCCTCCACTGCCGGCGTCGAACTGTGCGACGTGCACATCTCCGAGCCTAGCCTCGAAAATCTCTTTCTGCACCATACCGGAAGGAGCCTGCGCGAATGAACTGGAAAGCCTTTTTCGCCATGCTCGCGCGCGATGCTCACGTCGCTCGCCGCAACTTCGTCGCGCTGCTGTTTCAAACTTTTTTGCAGCCGTTGATGTTCGTCTTCATCTTCGGTCGCGTCATGGTCGGCAGCGGCTACATGCCTCCTTCCTACAAGAGCCTCCTGCTCCCGGGAATCATGGCCATTTGCATGGTCGGCACCGGCATCTGGGCCGTCGCCATGCCCCTTATCGCTGAGTTTCAATTCACCCGCGAGATCGAAGACCGCCTGCTCGCTCCCATGGAAATCTCCTGGTTAGCGATTGAGAAGGTAGTCGCTGGCACGTTGCAAGCGCTAGCCGCGGGCTTCATGGTTATCCCCGCCGCTTGGTTACTGCTCCGCCCAGGCGTGGGGTTAAACGTGCCCCATCCCCTGCTCTTTGCGCTTGTTGCGGTGCTTGTAGCTCTTTTCTCAGCGACTGGTGGCCTCGCGCTCGGCTGCAGCATGCAGCAGACCCACATCGGCCTGATGTTCAGCCTCATTGTGGCTCCCATGATTTTCTTCGGCTGCACCTACTATCCCTGGAGCGCGCTGGACAAATTCCCCATCCTCCAAAAAGCTGTGCTCGTAAATCCCCTCGTCTACGCCAGCGAGGGCCTTCGCGGAACAATGGTTCCCCAGTTTCCGCATCTCCCCATGACAGCTGTGATCATCGGCCTTGTATTTTTCAACGCCTTGCTGCTCTTCGTCGGCCTTCGCAACTTCCACGGCAAGTCCGTCACCTGAGCTCGTCAAATCATCGGCATCGGAGAAGGTAATGAAATTCGCGAAGACTGTATTTTGGGTTGCGGGCATTTGGGGCCTGCTGGTCCTTACACCGCTTTACTTCATGTTTGATCTCATCGGGCGCAATGATCCGCCTCCTATCACGCATCCAGGATTCTTCTATGGATTCGTGGGAATCGGCCTGGCGTGGCAAGTCGCCTTTATCATCATCGCGACAGACACCGTGCGCTTTCGGCCTCTGATGATTCCTTCGATCCTCGAAAAAGTGAGTTGGGGCGCACCGGTAATTGTCCTCGTGTTGCAAGGCCGAATGCACAAGTCGGACCTGGTCTTTGCCGGCACTGACCTTCTTCTCGGCCTCCTCTTCGCAATCGCCTACTTCAAGACGCGCGCCCGCCCCGTCTAGGCAGGGCGCGGCTGCATTTCGAGTACTGCTGAAATTGTGTTAACGTTTTTTGTTCATGAAGAAGCGCATAGGCGTGCTCTTAAGCGGCCGCGGCTCGAACTTCGAGGCCCTCGCGGATAGCGTCGCGGCAGGCCGCATTCCCAACGCTGAAATTGCCATTGTCATCAGCAATCGCGAAGGCGCTCCCGGCATCCAGCGCGCGGAAGCGCGCCGAATCAAGACATGTGTGATTCCTTCAAAAGGCCTCGAACGCGAAGTCTACGATCGCCAGGTCGCCGCCGTCCTCGACGACCACAAAATTGACCTCATCTGTCTAGCCGGATACATGCGCCTGCTCTCTCCGTTTTTCGTCGCCAAATTTCCAAACTGCATCCTCAACATCCATCCTTCGCTCCTCCCCTCCTTCCCCGGCCTCGAATCCCAGCGCCAAGCCCTCGAATACGGCGTAAAATTCGCCGGTTGCACCGTCCACTTCGTCGACGAAAATCTCGACGCTGGCCCGATTATTTTGCAGGCCACGGTTCCCGTGCTCGACAACGACACCGAGGCTTCCCTCTCCGAACAAATCCTCAAAGAAGAGCATCGCATCTATTCCGAAGCCGTTAGAATTGTGCTGGAAGGAAAATACAAGATCGCCGGCCGCCGCGTGCTTCGGAGCAGCTGAATTCGACTTATGACGCCAGCAAAATTTAAACCCGTCGAAGAACAGCTCGCCTACCTGAAAAAAGGCGTCGCTGAAATCATTCCTGAAGCCGAACTCGTCGCCAAGCTGGAAAAATCCCAAAAAACCGGCAAGCCCCTCCGCGTCTATCTCGGCGTCGACCCCACCGCCCCGGACATCCATCTGGGACACACCGTAGTCCTGCGCAAACTAAAACATTTTCAGGATCTCGGCCACACCGCCATCTTCCTCATCGGCGATTTCTCCGCCATGATCGGCGATCCCACCGGCCAATCCGAAACCCGCCCGCCGTTGACGCGCGAACAAGTTGACGCCAACGCCAAAACTTATCTCGCCCAGGTCTTCAAGATCCTCGACAAAGAAAAAACCGAAGTTCGCTACAACAGTGAATGGCTCGGAAAGATGTCGGCCGAAGACGTTGTTCGGCTCTGTTCTCACTATCGCCTCGCACGCATGTTGGAACGCGAAGATTTTCATTCCCGGTTGGACAAAGGCCAGCCCATTTCCGTCCATGAGCTTCTGTATCCGCTTCTGACGGCGATTGACGCCGTGAAATTGCAGTCCGATGTTGAGCTGGGCGCCACGGAGCAGAAATTCAACTTGCTCGTGCATCGTGAAATCCAGCGCGAGTATGGTTTGCCCGGGCAAGCCATTCTAACCATGCCCATTCTCGTCGGCCTCGACGGCCAGCGCAAAATGTCCAAAAGCCTCGGCAACTACATCGGTATTACTGAACTACCGGAGGAAATGTTCGGCAAGATTATGAGAATCTCAGACGACGTCATGTGGTCTTACTGGGAACTCGTCACGGACAAGACAGAGGCTGAGATCCAGACAATGCGCCAATCCTTGCTTGAACCTTCGCCGCCCACACGTCCACCCGTTACCACCACTGCGGACCCTAGATCGCTCCTGCATGCGCCACGAGCGATGAACCCTATGGACATCAAGAGGGATTTGGCAGGCGAGGTGGTCGCGACCCTCCACGGAAAGAAAGCAGCTGATAGTGCTGCTGACCATTTCCGTCGTGTCGTTCGAGAACGTCTGGTACCGGAAGAAATGCCCGAATTCAGAATAGTCCGGGCAACCGAGACAACTTTCTTCCTATCGGAAAAGCGAGGCGACATAGAAGAACTCAAACCGCCTTTTGCCGTTCCAGGTGGTAAGGCGGAGAAGTGGTCCAAGATCTTGCCATTACTCGGTCAGGTTCCATCCTCCACCGAAGCCGAGCGTCTTATCAAGCAAAGAGCTTTAGAAATCAACGGCGAAATCATATCCGATCCCACCGCGCGCATCGATTTCAGCGAAAAAGCCAAATATGAAGTCCGCGTCGGCAAAAGAAAATTCGTACGAATCGTCATCGAGTAATCCTACACAAGAACTTCAGCAACCATCTTTGAGACGTGCTCCGCGACCGCCGGCGCCGCCGTAAGCCCGGGCGACTCCATCCCCACCAGGTGAATCGCCTGCGGCACCTTGGGATCTCGAGTAATCACGAAATCAACGATCCCTTTGTGCTCCGGCGGAACAAGCTTCGGCCGCAGCCCCGAATAACCCAACTGCAGGTCGCTTTCCTCGATTTCCGGCAGCAAAGTTTTTGCGCTGTGCGCGAAATCCGCAATCGGCAACCGGTTCTTTTCGTAATTGTCTTTGCCCTCGACGTAAGTCGCCGTCGGCCCCAGCAGAAACGTCCCCCACAGCGTCTTCGTGAAGTGCACGCCGAGACTCAATCCATCGCTGTGCGGCAGCGGATAAACAAGATTATTGATCAGCGAAGAACGCGGGCCCCGCACTTCGCAGTATTCCCCGCGCACCGGATAGATCTTCCACGAACGATTTCCCAGCATCGCCGCCACCTCATCCGCATAAAGCCCCGCCGCATTGATCACACAGTGCGCTTCAATCGTTTCGTTCTGCGCATCCTCTTCGTCCCCGATGCGCAGCCCCACGCGAATGCCATTTCCGGAAGGCTCCAGCGAAGTTACCTGTGCGCGCGTAACAATATTTGCTCCCTGATTCGTCGCCACCCGCGCATACGCGTGAACCAATTCCTCCGCCGAAACGATCCCCGTCGAAGGCACGTCCAGAGCCGCAAATCCTTTAATATGCGGCTCGCGCGCTCGAATTTCCTCGGGGCCGATCAGCCGCAGCCCTGCAACGCCGTTCTCTTCCCCGCGTTTCTTAAGCGCGATGAGATCGGCTTCTTCGTGCGCATCCACCGCCACCACGAGCTTCCCGCAGTGACGAAACGGGACTTTATGCTTCGCGCAAAACTCGTAAGTCAGCCGGTTCCCCTCCACGCAGAGCCGTGCCTTCAAGGAATTTTTCGGGTAGTAGATGCCGGAGTGGTTGACGCCGCTGTTGCGCGTGCTGGTAGCCATACCGAGCTTCGGAAATTGCTCGACAAGAAAAACGTCCTGCCAGCGCTTCGAAACGGCGTTGGCGATCGCGCAGCCGATCACCCCGCCGCCAATGATCAGAATGTTTGCTTGGTCCATGAACTCAGAATATCGAAACTAGAAAAAGGAAAACAGCAATTTGCTTGCCAGGAAAATCAGGCTCCCGACTCATCCTCGTTTTTATCCGGCGTTAAACTCCACGGCTATTGATCACCGCCGACGGCGTCAAAGTAAGGCTTGCAAGGAACTAGCCGCGACTCGGTCCCATCGTGCACCGCATAAGAAGCCTGTTTGCTTGCCTCATATCCATTGCGCCAGAGCGAAGCGGCCCCGTGCACCCCGTCCTTGTTGATTGCATAGAAATAGATGTGAAACGTCCCCAATTTTTTCTTGTCGTTCTTGTAGTTGCGCGCCACTCGCGCCATTGCTTCCAGGCACGCGTCCGTCGGCGATTTGCCCTGCCGCATCATTTCGATGATGGTGTGCCCGCCGGAAATCTTGATGTTTTCCTCGCCCTTGCCGGTCGAGCCAGCGGCACCCACTTCATTATCCACGCAGCAGCCTGCGCCAATGATCGGTGAATCACCGACCCTACCCGGAATTTTCCATGACAAGCCCGAAGTAGTGGTAGTTGCGGAAATGTCGCCGTTCGAATCCACCGCCATGCACGGAATCGTGCCTGTCCGCGGATGCGCAATCACATGCTCCGCATAGGCGATTTCTTTTTCGTCGCCATCGAAAATCGCTGAAATATGTTCTTTCCACTCCGGCGAATCAATTCCCGGCCGCCAGTTAAACGAAGACTTCGCCTTCCATGCCAGCCAAATCTTGCGCGAATGCTCCGTGAGCAGATTCATCTCCTCGAATCCTTCCGCCACCGCAAATCGCCGCGCCCCGTCGCCAACGATCATCACGTGGTTGGTCTTTTCCATCACCGTCTTCGCCAGCCGCGAAACGTTCTTGATCCTCCGCACGCTCGCCACCGATCCCGCCCGGTGCGTCGGCCCGTGCATCACGCTGGCATCCAGCTCCACCTCGCCCTCTTCATTGGGCAGCCCGCCGTAGCCCACGGAGTCGTCATTCGGATCGTCTTCCACCACAGTGACAGCGGCCACGACTGCATCCAGCGTGTCGCCGCCCTTCTTCAGAATGTCCATCCCCTTGTCCAGGGCATGAAGCCCGTTAGCGCTGGAAATAATCAGCGGCCGCTTCCCCTGCGCCGCCGGGGCAAGACTCGCCGCACCGGGCGCCTCGCCCCCATTCGCAAGCGGCCGTCCGAACAATTTGCCCGCGCTCGCAACCGCACTCCCCGCCAGTGAAGTCAGAAAAAATTTACGCCGTGACCACAGTTCCATGGGGTGACCCTCCTCCGTGTGCGCAGGGCAATATACAACAGTTGAGACTCGGCAGTTGAACCTGGACAGGAAACACGACCGTCGAGAGTTCTGCGCCGTGCTCTTATTTCTTCGTTTCGAACACCTCGTGAAGTTCTCCCGCCGTCGGCGTCGTGGCCTTCGCGGGAAATTCGCCTTCCCACCGCGCAATCACCACGCAAGCAACGCAATTGCCCAGAACGCTCACGGCGGTCCGCCCCATATCCATCAGCTGATCGATGGCGAAAAGAAGAAATAATGGTTCCATCGGCAGATGAAACGAAGTGGCTGCGCCGAAAACAATCAGCAGCGAACCGCGCGCCACGCCCGCAGTTCCTTTGCTGCTGATCATCAGCGTCAGGATCATCAAGACTTGCTGACCGATGCTAAGGTGTAGTCCAGCGGCCTGCACAACAAAGAACAACGCCAATGATTGATAGAGACTCGCGCCGTCCATATTGAAGCTGTAGCCAGTGGGAAGGACGAACGCCACGATTTCGCGCGGCACTCCGAACGATTCCAATTGTTCGATAGCGCTCGGCAGTGTCGCCTCGGAACTTGCGGTAGCGAATCCAAGGGTCACGGGCCCGGCGATCGCGTTGACAAATCGCTTGATCGGAATGCGCGCCCACAACGCAATCGGCAGCAAAACGCAGACGATGAAAAAAGTCAGCGCGACATACATTGTGGCCAGAAGTTTCAGCAGTGGAAACAGCACTCCCACACCAAGATGGCCAACCGTATACGCAACTGCACCGAAGACGCCCAGCGGCGCTGCGTACATCACCAGGTTCGTAAACTTGAACATGGTTTCCGAGAGGCTTTCGGCAAACGTCAGTAGGGGGCGGCGTTTCGAATCAGGAACCAGAATCAGCGCCATGGCAAAGAGCACGCTGAACACGACGACCTGCAACACCTGCCCTTCGGCAACGGACTTGGCGATGTTCTCCGGAAAAATATCCGTGATGAGTTGCGCGGCGGTGTGGGGCGAAACATTGAGTGATTGCGCCGCTGCAGTCGGCGGAAGGTGAACGCCTTCACCGGCGCGGCTGATATGAATAGCCGCGTAGCCGATGAGCATGGCGATGGTTGAAACCAGTTCGAAATAAACGAGCGATTTGATTCCGAGGCGGCCGACTTTTTTCAGATCGGAGTGGCCGGCTATTCCAACAACGAGGACGCCGAAAAGCAGCGGCGCGATAATCACCTTGATGAGGCGAAGAAAAATCGTGCCGAGGAGTTGCAGGTTGACCGCGACCGCAGGCGCGTCGTGGCCGAGTTCCGCGCCGGCGAGAAGGCCGACAAAAATCCAAGCCGTCAGCGAGCGGCGTGACGTGGCGTACGCCGCAATGAAAAAAATCGCGAGGCAGCGCAACAACGCTGGGACGAGCCCTGGCAGCGGCAGGATCTGTGCGCCGGCGAGCAGCGTGGCTGCGATGGCGATCGTTGCGGTGACGACGGCCGCGGCGAGTAATCTGTTTTTCATCGGCGCTCGACGAAAGTTTTCATCGGTGCCGAAAGGTATGCTGGTTAGCGGCGCATGTCAATGGCGACTCGCCGCGAAACAAAAACAACTGCCATTTTTCGCGCGGCACTATAGCCGCTCGTCCACGTGCAGCCCGACAACCTCCAGTCCTGGTGCAGCGCAACAGGGGCTCGCCCCAGGCAATGCGAACCTGCCGGTCCGCGCAAGACGTGCGCTACTCGACGCGCAACGCTTTGAGCGGATCGATGCGTGTGGCGCGGCGGGCGGGAAGGTAACACGCCACCAGCGCGACGCACAGCAGGAGGAGCGTGATGCCGGCATAGGTGAGCGGATCGGTAGCGCTCACGCCGTAGAGCAGGCCTGCCGCCGTGCGGGCGACCGGCAACGCCACCAAAATTCCGACAGTCGCGCCGATGAGCGCCAGGAGCATGCCCTGTTTGAGCACGAGCCCCACCACCTGGCGCGGTTGGGCGCCCAGCGCCATGCGCAGTCCGATTTCACTGGTGCGCTGTGCCACGGAATAGGCCAGCACGCCGTAAATTCCAATCGAAGCGAGTATGAGCGCAAGTGCGCCGAACAATCCAAGCAGGGCCGCGCCCATGCGCGCGGCCCACAGTCCTTGCCCCAAAATTTGTTGCACGGTCTGGCCATTGGTGAACGCCAGATTTCTGTCAATCTGCTGGACTTGCGTACGCACAGCCCCGATAAGAGGTTCGGGGTTGCTACTGGTACGCACGACAAGCGCGGCTCCGGGAGAGTATTGCTGCCGCATGGGGAGGTACGCGATGGGTTGCGGATCTTCACCAATCTGGCCGATAACCGCGGTCCCAACCACGCCCACGACCTGGAGCAAGTCTGGCTCGGTCACGATGGCAAAACGCTTTCCCAGAGCTTCCTGGCCCGGCCAGATAGCCTTGGCCATGGCTTCATTGATGACGGCAACCCGCGTGGTGTTTTCACGATCGAAATCCGTGAAGTCGCGGCCGCTTATGAGCGGGATACGCATGGTTTCGAAGTGGCCGGGAGTCACGTCGTCAAAATTGACGAGCGTGCCACGATTATTGGGGTCGGTCTGTTCGCCTTCGCGAAAAATGGTGGCCAGGAGGCCGCCACCGAACACGCCGTTGGAGGACACCGAAGCGCCCACTACTCCCGGGACAGTTTTGGCGTGTTCGATGGCGTCGCGGAAAAACTGCTGCCCGTGATCGGCGTCATAACGCAGGGCGCCTAGGTCGAAATTCATTTGAAGCAGGTTCTGGGAGTCGAATCCGGGATTGAATTGCTGAGCGTTTTGCATGCTGCGAAGAAACAGTCCCGAGCCGACCAGCGCCACGAGCGCTAGCGCAATTTCCGAAATCACCAGCAAACCGCGCAAACGATTATGGGTCCAGCCGAGTGCGCCGCCGCGGCCGCCGGTTTTTAATACTTCATTGATATCAGTGCCGGAAGCTTTGATGGCGGGGATGATGCCGAAGATCAAGCCCGTAAACAGGGAGACAAGCAAAGTAAATCCCAGCACGCGGGCATCGAAAGAAAGATCAATCGAGCCGTCGGGAAGAAACGGAGGGCGGAAGGACCACAAAACATTGCGTCCCCAGTAGGCGACGAGAAGGCCCGCGAAGCCGCCGAGCAGCGAGAGAACGGTGCTCTCGGTCAGTAATTGGCGAACCAGACGGAAGCGGCCGGCGCCCATGGCGGCGCGAATGCTCAATTCCTTTTCGCGCTTGGCGGCCTGCGCGAGGAGCAGGTTGGCAAGGTTGACGCAAGCGATCAGCAGGACCAAGCCGACTACACTCATGAGGACGCCGCCGGCAAGAGAGAATTGCTTTCGCTGATTGATGCCCAGGGCCGATTCGTTCAGAGGAAAGAGTTCCACGGTGCGGCCTTTGTTGTCGCGGGGATATTCTTTCTCGAGGCCGGCTGCGATGGTTTTCATCGCGGCCTGGGCTTGCGTGACGTCAATCTGCGGTTTCAAGCGGCCGACGATGGAGAGCCAGCGGAAACGGCGGTTACTTTCGAGAGCTTTGAGCTGCCCCGTGAGCACGTAGTCACGCATGGTGATGGGAATCCAGAGCACGTCCGGGCGGCCGAGGGAGACGATGCCTTTGAAACTCGGCGGCGCGATGCCCACGACGGTGTAGGGCGTGCCATTCAGGGTGATGGTCTGGCCGATGAACTTGTCATCGGAACCGAACTTGCGGGCCCACAAGCTGTGGCTGAGAACCACTTCCGGGTTGCCCCCAATTTTCTTGTCGCCATCGGCGATGAAGGTGCGCCCGCGAAAGGGCTTCACGCCCAGGACGTCGAAGAAGTTCCCGCTCACCAGTGAGGCGTTCAGTTGTTGCGGCTCGGCTTGGCCGCCCCAATTCAGAGGGAGGGGAAAGGTGACCATCGCCAGTCCAGAGAACACCTGGTTCTGGTCGCGGTAGTCCTCGTAGTTGGGGAGCGAGGTGCCGGTGAGCTGGAAGTTGACGTTGGAATTAAAGGTCAAGGTGTCGTGGGTGAACATCTCCGCGAGGCGGGAGGGCTCCTCGACGGGAAGGGGATGAAGGAAGACCGCGTTGATAATAGTGAAGATAGCGGTGTTCGCTCCAATTCCCAGCGCCAGCGACAGCACAGCCACAAAAGTAAAGCCGGGGCTCTTCTTCAACATCCGCAACCCGCCCCGCAAATCCTGTTGGAAGTTTCCAGCCATCGCGTCACCCCCACTCAACGATTAGGACGGTCGGCCGGGACATTTGTTTCCATCCTCTGTCCCGTTGGGGGAGCTCGAGGAATTGTAATCGGATTCGGTATTTAGTTAATAATAACTGGCCCCCTCCCCTGGACTTTTTGTAAGTGTTGCAGCTAAAGGACTTAGAGCATATGTAAGTGGTTACTGAACGACGATATGTGAGTGGTCGGAATGAGAAAAGGTAGGCATACCGAGCGGAACGGGCGAGCTGGCCGTGGTGTCGTCGATCAAATCACGGCCGATGTTAGCACGAATTACATCATTTGGCAAATACTATTATAGTACACAACCTTAGCAAAGCGGCTTATTTGTTCGAAAGATTCTGCAAGAAGAAGAAAACAAAGGGGTAGAACTCACTCCACGTTTAGAGCAAAGGGCGACGTGTTCACAATTACGGACCCGAGCGGAATTACGGACGAACGGCATTGCGACGGCAAAGATCACCCCACCAGGTTTTTTGAAGGCATTCTGTACAGTTGCGGGCTCCCCGATGAGCACACCTATGAGGTGGTGTTGAAGGATAAGGGAAAGGTGGTTACGACGATTAGCAGCAAGATCTCCGAGGACGGCAAGAAGATGGCTCGGACTGTGAAAGATGGGGAAGGCAAGACGACGTCGGAATTGAGGTACGAAAAGGTTGACTAACTTTAGCGGAGGCATGTTCCCGGGCCGTCACCGGGCGGCGAGCGTCCGCCCGGCGAAGGATGTAGTTTCCGTTGTAAAGAGGAGTAGGATGGAGGTGTAAGGGGCGCTACCACTAGCAGTTGCTTCAGATTCGGAATACCATCGGGCCACTCTTCAGGAAGCCACTCTACCGCTAGGGCCATTTCGTCCACCCGGCGCTACCCAGCAGCAATTGGGGGTGGAAGGCGCATTCCAGCAGGCCAAAGGCCTGTTCGGCTTTACAGAGCCGGGCAGGTGAAGTATGCACGACTACAGCACAGACTCGAGTGAAAGGAGAATTGTTCCTCTTCTGCTCGCGCTGCTGGCGATTGCTTTGGCGTGGGCCTCTTCGAAAATTCTCGCGGCAACCCACTTCTCGGTCCCCTGGTGGGTGGATGCTCCCTCCAGCATAGCTTTCTACGGCGCGCTCTACGCACTTTTCGACCGGTATCTCTGGCGGAACAGCTTTGTGCATAAGCTAGGGCTGGCGCGAATCCCGAACCTCACGGGACGCTGGCGCGGTTACCTGATCACCTCTTTTGACGGCCACGCGAAACGGCACGATCTGATGATTCACATTTTCCAGAGCTGGACGCAGATCGCCGTTTACCTCACGACCGCCACATCCATGTCGCGCAGTTGCACGGCAGTAATTCAAGTGGACGATCCGGAAGGCGTGTCTCTGGTCTATCAGTATGAGAATCAGCCACTCGCAAACGCGACGAAAACGATGCACATGCACTATGGCACGGCGATGTTGAGAATCTCGAACGGCGGGTGCCTTGCGGGAGATTATTATGCGGGGCGCGACCGGCGAACTTTCGGGCGGATTTGCTGCAAGAAGTTATAGAGATGGCTGTTTGGATTGGTGCAAAGAGAAATAGCTCGCGGGTTACCAGATGCCAGGGTAGGTGAAGCTGGACCAGTGGACGGGGTACTGCGGGAAATTCAAGCCGACGAAATAGCGATCGCTGGCGAGTTGCTTACAGTAGACCACTTTCCCGCGCGCTGGCGGTCCATACTTCAACGGAGTGACCTTCGCCTCGTCACCGGGCCGCCAGGGGCGCCGAGAGATCACACGGGCTCCGTGCAGACTGACGTTGTCGGTATAGGTTTTTTCTTCTTCCTCGCCATGCGGTTGTTTGAAGCCCGTCAGACAAACCACCACGGCGATCGGGAGACGTTTTTCATTCCGCCCATCCAGATTTCGATCGAAAGGCATTTGGACTGGACTTTGGGTGCGCCCGTGTTGGCGGGAGGGCTGGAGGAGCCGACTACGGGGGACAAAGCCGCAATCTCCTTTGCAGATATCTCGGTACGTTGTTCAAACCGCTGTGCATGCGTTAGTGGGGGGCGAGAATCAGTAAATTGCGCCTGAGAGGACCTCCACTCAATGTACCTCTGTTATTACATACCACCGGTCAACTGCGATGCCAATCGGGTTAAGGCTGTAATCCAGTTACCGCCAATCCCTTAGTACTTTGGGTCCAGAGGTTTGCGCGGGGTGGCGAAGAAGAGTTCAGTCGTCGGCGCGGCGCCAGGGTTGTTTTTGTTGGGGGGTGGTGGCCGGAGGAGTTTCGGGCGGCGTTGCGGGCGCGGGGGACTGAGCCATGGCGGGGTTCTTGGCGCTGGTGGAGGGATCGTCGAGAGCGGTGGCGTGCTCGAGAACGCGGCGGGCGTATTCGGCTACGGTTTTTACGCCGGCAGCGTAGGCGGGATTGGGAGTCTTGACGCCGCCATTGTAGGCGCCGATGGCTTTTTCGACGTCGCCAGCGAAATGATCGAGGAGGCCGCGGAGGAGTAGGCCGGCGTAAGTGGTGAGGACGGCATCATCGACAGAATTGAGGTCCAGCACGCGCGGAGGGCGCAGGCGGGCAGGGAGCTCGGTGTAGTCGCGCTTATCTTTCAGGTAAAGCTGATGCGCGGCGCGCAAGGTTTCACGCGTGATTTGCCAGGTGCCGATGGCGTAGTCGCTGACCATGACGCGCTTGCGGCCGCGGCGAAGAATGATGTCGTCGCGCTGGGCGCGCTTCTTCCAGACGGCGTGGGTGAGATCGCCGTTGACGTCCATGTAATCGTTTTCCATGGCGCCGACGCCGAGGAAGTAGTCGAGCGGAAGCGAATAGAACTGGGCGACGTCCAGAATGTCGGCGGCGAGCTGGTTGGCCTGCTCGCGGGTCAAGGGCCGGGGAGCGGAATCGCTCCTTGCGAGGACGCGGTTGTCGGTTTGGGATTTGAAGACGAGAAACCTGGCCAGCGCGGGGAGAAGCTGAAACGAATTGAGGGATTCCAACTTTTGCTCGGTGGGGACGCCGTAGGCAACGTCGAACGTGTGGCTTTGCTGCTGGTAATAGGAGAGATCCTTGTGAGTCCAGGAATTCAGCTCGTAGCGGGAGATGAGGTTGCGGCCTTCGAGCTGAGAGAGGCGAGGGATGGCGGTGAGGAAGTCGTTGTCGCAGAGGATGAAGATTTCGTAGGACGGACCGGTGGCGGTATCGGCAGCGGTCAGCAAGATGCGCGAGGTGTCCACGCCGTCGCGGGCTTCACGGCCGCGGAGATATTCAAAATGTAGGAAGGCTTCGAGCTGGTCGTGGAACGTGGCGATTTTGGCGGAAGCTACGGCGGGAGCGAAAGGCAGGACCAGCAGGCTGCCTTGGATCCCGGGAGCGGGAAGAACGGGGTAGCGCGGAGCTGGCAAGTCGAGAGGCCAGAGGCGATAGTCGGTGTAGGCACAAGCCGCAAAGGCCAAAAGCCCGGCGGTTAGACACAATATTTGCCGAATGAGCCTGCGGAAGAATTTTCTGGCTGCCATCGCTGTGTGCTCCTTTCTTATGCATTAGATGGGCGACCCTTGCCTTTGCGTTATGGCGGCAATTTGTCCTCGGGTAGATGGCGTGCAACCGGCATGCCAGGTGGTGTACATTCTCTAACCAGCAGAAAATAAGCAACTTACTAAACACACAAAAGAATGGGTTGGGCTGAAAACTGTGGGTGGGCGTATTCAGACTACCACGACCGACGGACGAGCGGAAGCGCGTAAATTGCGGCCTCCGGCTGAGTGGCATTTGTCACCGTCGCTGGCTACCGGTAGATTTGCCGAGGTCTTTTTTGGCCCAGAGGTCGATGGGGGGAAAGCTCAGCCAAAGCGCAAGAAGACGCTGTGGAAAATGGAGAAGCCCCATCGCTCAACTTCAAAGGATGGGGCTTGCTTCGTCAGACCAGCTATTTTGTTTCCGTCAGCTGGAACTCGGGACAAGGGCGTCAAAGACGATTTCAGTTTTTGCCCGCGGATTTACTGCCGGTAAGAGCCGACACTATCGCGGAGCCGACCGGAGTTCCAGAGCCGGTGCAGGCGTTCCAGCCAGCCTGGGCTGAGTATGCGCCGTTATTGCCGCTGGTGATGGCGTGGAAGGTGCCGTTGACAGGGGCGATTTGCAAGTAGACGAGCGAGGAAAGCGCGCCCACTCTCTTGCCGAGGATTTGGTTGATGCAGGCGGTGAGGCCGGCCCATAGAGGAGCGACGGCGCTGGTGCCGCCGATCACGGAGGCTTGGCCATCGACGTAGACGTCGTAACCGGTGACCGGGTCAGCATCGCCCGAAACATCCGGGACACCGCGGCCGACGAAATGGCTGGGGTTCACGGAGACCGGGACGTTGGCGGAGGATTGGTAAGACGGCTTGGCGAAAAAGTCGCTTACGCCACCGCCGGTCGAGCCTTCTTGATTTGCCATTTCGTTCCAGGCGACTTCGCTGCTGTACTTGTTGTTGGCGGCGGTGAGTTTGGTGCCGCCGCAGGCGAGTGCAAACGGGCTGGAGGCGGGAAAGTCCACATGCTGCAAGCCGTCGGTCACACCGTCGGTCGAACCATTGTCGCCAGAGGCGACGCAGACGGTTACGCCGAGGGTTGCGGCGTCTTCAAACAGGGTGTTGAATTCGGTGAGGGATTGCTGGCTCCAGGTTGATTCCGGGCCTCCCCAACTGATGGAGATGACGGAGGGATTGTACTTGGTGTCGTGAAGTGCGGCGGCAATACCATGGTAGAAGCCCTGGTCAGTGTTGGGAACGAAGTAAACGGCGAGGGTGGATTTGGGGGCCACGGCGCCGGCGACTTCGATGTCCAGCATGACTTCGCCATCGGGGCCGTTGGCATCACCGGTGGGTTTGTTATGCGCACCGTCCACAGAGATGGCTACGACCTTCGGAGGAGTCATTTTCAAAGTGTTCTTGAAGTAGGTCTGAATGTCCTTTGGTTTGAAGCCGCCGCCCAATTCAATGATGGCGATGCACTGGCCGGTGCCGTCGGCGTTCGTGGGGAAATCGTAGAGTTGCGCAACCTGCACGGGAGTGAACGTGCCGGCAGGCTGCGTAGTGCGAGCATGCGAAGTTATGGCTGGTTGGTGGGTGCGAAAATGCGCCCTCGCTTGCTGGCGGTTGTCGAGGCCAAGGACTGCGGTGATGAGGCCGTCGAGCGCAGAGGGAATATTCACGGGTCCGGTGCGGCCGCGATAGGTTCCATTGGGTGATTCGTAGTTCAGCAACTCGACGTTAAAGGCTTTGCTGAAGTTTGCTACCGTGCCCGTCAGGGCTACGGATCCTTTCGCGAGGTCTGATCCCGAGATGCTCAGTCCATACTCGTGAGCAAACTCTTCCACCTTTTGCACGTCTTCTTGCAAAGCGCCGCGCTGATTGAGGAACTGTTCGCGCGTCAGGTGCTGGCGTTCTGCCGCGCGTTGTTTCAGCATCGATTCGACGGCTGCCTTTTCGGTGTCGGTCGCTGTTTTGTTTTTCGCCTTGGCGTCATCGGCTTGCGCACGTGAGCGCAAAAGCACGGTGACTTCAAGGCTTTCATCGGGATTGGCTGCGCCAATCACCTTTGCTCCGGAAACAACAACTCGTTCACTTCCCTTTAGGGGAACGTGTTCTGCGTAATTTGCCATAGGCTCCTTTCGATTCCGGGGGCTGGAATAGAAAGGGAGAGTTGGACAGATGAGGGGATGGGATCGGCGAATTTCTTGGGCTCAAGAAAAATGGGGCCCGCGCCTTCCCACTGTCCCGTGGGTTAATCCCCGGAATTTCAGGGGAGGGACGTTAGCAAAGGGAATGGCTATTGTCAAAATAGATTTACTATAGATTAAGAAGTTCATAGAGTTCGTGTGTACAAAAATGGAAAATTCCTGTGCCATGTTGAAACACTTTGAAAACGGTGAGCACTCTTTCCTGCAGAAATCCGGGAGGTCAAATTCGCTGGCGTTTCCAGCGGCCGCGGCGGAAGAGGAGAATGCCGGCGGCGGCGATGGCGGCTTCCGCGACGACGATGGACCAAAAGACGCCATTGGAGTGCATGCCGATGGTTATGGCCAGGAAGTAAGCCAGAGGAATTTCCAGCAGCCAGAATCCGAAGAAATTCACGATGGTGGGAGTGACGGTGTCTCCCGCGCCATTGAAGGCCTGGAGCATGACCATGCCATAGGCGTAGCCGACGTTGCCGCAGCTGAGAATGCGCAGGCAGGAAACGGCCAGCGGAACGACGAGCGGATCGCTGGTGAAGAGACGAATGACCGGTTCGGCGAAAATGACGAAAAAGAGACCGATGCCGCCGAGAAAGATCATGTTGTAAAGGCCGGTGCGCCAGACGGAAGTTTCGGCGCGCTCGGGCTGCTGGGCGCCGAGATTCTGGCCGACGAGGGTGGCGGCGGCGTTGCTGAGGCCCCAGCTCGGCATGAGGACGAAGATGAGGACGCGGATGGCGATGGTGTAGCCGGCAAGGGCTGCGGAGCCAAAGATGCTGACGATGCGCACGAGGCCGATCCAACTGGTGTGGGCGATGGCGAATTGAAGGATGCCGGTGAGCGAGACGCGCAGGAGGCGGAGCAAGACGTTGAAATTGAGATGAATCTGGCTGCGGAGGATGCGGATGCGCTCGGTGCCGCGGAGGAGGCGGTAGAACTGATAGAGCACGCCAATGCTGCGGCCCGTGAGAGTAGCGAGGGCGGCGCCGGTGACGCCAAGCTTGGGGAAAGGTCCCCAGCCGAAGATGAGGCAAGGGTCGAGGACGAGATTGATGATGTTGGAGACCCAGAGCAGACGCATGGCGATGGCGGCGTCACCCGCGCCGCGGAAGATAGCGTTGTTGAGGAAAAGCATCATGATGGCGCCGCTTCCGGCAAGCGCGATACGCGCATAGCCGGAACCGACGGCGAGGATTTGCGAGGACGCGCCCATCAGGCGAAGCAAGTCCGGCGCATAAAAAATGCATGGGATGCCGACGAGCGCGGAGACCGCAAGTCCGATGGCGATGGCCTGGACTCCGGCGACGGCTGCGCCAGCGGGATCTTTTTCGCCGATGCGGCGAGCGACCATGGCGGTGGTGGAGAGGCTTAAGCCGAGACCAACGGCAAAAACCAGACTGAGAAGAGCTTCGGTAAGGCCAACGGTGGCGACCGCGTCCGCGCCGAGACGGCCGACCCATAAAACGTCGACGACCGCGAAGAGAGATTCCAGCACCATTTCCATGACCATAGGAATAGCGAGCAGCAGGATCGCGCGATTGAGATTGCCGGCGGTGAAGTCCTGGTGCGAGCCACGGAAGGCTTCGCGGACGGAGCTCCAAAACGTGGGCGGCGCAGCGACAGCAGTTTGTTCCAATGACATATAGACCTTTACGTTCTGCGCGGGCGCTTCCCAGGATACAAGCGCGTCGACGCGGATGCGGCAGTTAGATAGTAGAAGAGGGAGAGAAGGTCAGAATCCGCGCTAGCGGCGGATTAGATGCGTACAGCGACTTGAGGGACGAACATCGGCGTTGTCCTTGGCGCTGTCTTTGCGTGACGACTGCGCCCGAAGTCCGCATTTCCACGGACACAATTGGAACAACAAGATTCTAGCTTGAACCGGTGCGGTGTGGCTAGAGGAAATCACAAGGAGTGAAAAGAAGAGAAAAGATAGGAGAAAAGATAACGCAGAGACGCATGGGTAGAGAGCGAAGCGACGTCCGCGGCAGTGCGAACGCGAAAAATGGGGGGCAGTTACGCGGCGGCGATGCGGCGGATGAGGTCCTCCTGCTCGGACTGGGACTCGGCGCCGATGGTGAAGGCGTCGAGAAGATTGAGGCCGAGAGCGAAGTGGAGGGCTTCGTCCTGGCGGTTACGCAGTTGGCCTTGGCCGAGGATTTTCATACCGATGATGCCTTTGCCAGCGGCGCGCATCTCGTGCAGGACGCCGACGACCGTATCTGGATCGGAATCCATAAAGGCCCCAACGGGGTTGATTCGAACGAGATGGACTTCAACCCACGGAGACTTTGTGGCGGTGCGAAGCGCTTCGATGCTATGGCAGGAGCAGCCGTGAGCGCGAATTATGCCCTTTTCCTTGGCTTCGGAGAGAACGTCCATCACGCCTTTGTAGCGATCGGTCCAATCCCCTTCGGTGAGGCAGTGCATGAGGCAGACGTCGATGTGGTCGGTGCCGAGCTCGCTGCGGAAACGGTCAAGATCGGCGCGAGCGGTGGCAGCATCGCGCGCCCAGGTCTTGGTGAGGACGGTGACTTTGTCGCGGGGGACGTGTTTGAGGGCTTCGGCAACGTGCGGATGGCTGCCGTAGGAATCAGCGGAGTCGAAGAAGCGCAGGCCGTGGTCGTAGCCGTTGAGAAGCAGGTCGGAGAGACCCTTGACGCCGAGGGCGGTCTGATGCGAATGGTGGCCGGAGCCGACGGTACCCGTGCCCATGGCGAGGCGGCTGGTTTGGATGTCCGTCTTGCCGAGGGAGACGGTGTCCGAAGCGCGGAATTTTCGCGGGAGAGGTGTGAGAGCAAAGGCACGGCGGGCGAGGGCGGAAGCATGGAGAGAAAGGACTCCGGCGGCGCAAGCTGTGCGATGGAGGAATTCACGGCGTTTCATGGCGCCTCCTGCTGCAGTCTTTTCGGGCTAGCCTACCTCCTAATGGACGCGCAAACCGGACATTGGGTTACCAAGCGCACCGCTAGAGGGAAGGCCGAGGAACTTCATAATAGAGGAATTGTACACCCACGCCCAATTTGCCATTTGGGGCCCCCAGCGGTTCGACATGGGTGACGCGGCCGGTGAAGCACCACTCCACCACGTCGTCCCCGGCAACTTCGCGGGGCATTTTCAAATGCACTTGAAGCATTACTCCCATGGGCACCTTCTGGTCCGTGGCGAAATAAACTCCGTGGTTGCAGATATTCATGGAGGCTGCGTCCCTTTCAGAACCGTCAGGCGCCTGCACTGGGCGAAACTTCAAAGGGACTTTCATGATCAAACGACTCGCAGTACGGCGCTCCAGTGTCGGCATGCCTTTCCTTTTGGACCCGGGAGGGAACCAGGTTGAGATTAGGGAGGGTATGAGCAGTTTTACGAAAACGGTACGGCAGGGTCAAGTGTTTTTTGATTAGTTATAAGACGGCGTATGAGATAAGTATCGTTAATTCGGCATTAGGCGAGAAGAAGGCCTCTGGGGACATGGACCCGTCGTTTTTCGGGCCGATCATGATGGGCCCACCAGTCGCGCCAGGCGGCGGCATCTCTGCCGAATGAGGCTCCGGTGATGGTTTGCAGAGTGGCGTAGACCAAGTCCTGCGTTGCAGGTTCGAGAGAATCGTCATCCAGGAGGTTCAGGAGTTGGGGAACGGCGGTGAGGCGCTGCTCGCCGGTGAGCATGCCGGAACGCGCGAGGTTGGTGGCAGCGCGCTCGCGCACTTTCTTCGCGGGGTCGTGAGCAAGAATCGAAAGAAGCGGTTCGATGGATTCCTCGGTGCCCAGCATGGCCAGACCTTCGACGGCCCAGAAGCGGGTCTGCTGATTCGCATCGCGAGAATAGCGAAGAAGCGTGTTTAATACCGTGGTGGGCTCGACGCCGCGATTGCCGAGGGCGCCGAGTCTCCACAGCGCGAGATAGCGGCCGTCGGGATCGTTATGAATTTGATGGAGAACCTTTGCGAGGCTCTGCGGGGACTTCATCAGGTTGTTGGCGACAAGATCGATCTCCACGGCGGCGACGCGCACGCGAGGATCGTTGGAGTCCAGGGCCGCAAGCACGAGATGGAAAAGCTTATCGGTGTCATCCAGATGGCCACGCCAGGAGTCCAGATTCTTGTGGATCAAGCCGAGAGACTGATCGGGGCGGCGGACGGCAAGTTCTAGAAGGCGTTCGGCCTGCTGTTGGGGCAAGAGGTGGCTGATGGTTTCCACGTCGGCGTCGTTGGCGCCAGTATTGGAAGTGGGCACCAGTGCGGGAGACTGATGCGCGGCGAACGGGAGGAGCGCGGCGCTGTGGAGCCATTGCGGCACGGAAAATTCGAAGCGCGCAACTTGGTAGCCGGCAAAGGTGGAAAGAGCGGCGAGCAGGAGCAGGTAAAGTGGAAAGCTCCTCGAAGATTCCGAGTCGCGATGAGATGCCCGCTCCAAGTGCGGAGCGGGTTGCGGGTCCCCAGGAATGGTTTCCAAAGAGTCTTTCATGGTTCATGCGAGCGCGTCGAATACTGCGCGCTTCAAGAGGAAAGTTAAGGGTGGGAAACGAGGTCAACAATGGTACGGCCGGCCAGCATAAGGCTTCTGGCGCAGGCAACCCTAGTGATTTCAATACGATTGGAGGAGTAACTGGTACGCACAGCGCTTCCGAATCCCGTACCGAAGAACAGGCCGTGGAAATAAGGACGGGGGGCCAACGCTGAGGCGTTTCACCGAGGACAGGCCTGCGGGATGCAGAAGGCACGCCGCACAAAATCAGCCAGGATACAAGGGGCGTACTCCGCAAATGGCGGAGATGCAAACACCGCGCTTTGCCGAAGGTGGAGGGTCTGTTAGAATGAGGAGCTTGGTTTGGCGAGATTTTCAGCAAGAAATCCAAGCCCAATTAAAAATAGAAGCAGGAAGAAATATGGCACTGAAGTGTGAGTTCTGCGGCAAAGCGCCGCACTTTGGAAACGTGATCAGCCACGCGAATAACACGCGGCGTCGGCGGTGGAATCCGAACCTGAAGCGCGTGCGCGCGGTGGTGGCGGGCGTGAGGAAACAAGTGCGCGTTTGCACGGCGTGCATCCGCGCGGGAAAAGTCAAAAAAGCTGCCTGAGCCTCCAACCTTGAAATTGACCGTTGCGAATCGGCGTTCCGTGGGGCATCCGATGAATCACTCAAAAGGAGTGAAGCGCGCCGCAACATGGCTGCCATTGGCGGCGATGGTGTTCGCCGCAGCAGCGGGCTGCAACAAGGAAGCCCGGCATGCACCGGACGTGTGGGCAGTGGTGGACGGGAGAGAGATCAAGCGGGAAGAAGTCGACAAGTACTACCGCACGCGGGTGAACCCGGAAGGGCAGGAGCCTTCGCTGGAAGAATCGCTTTCGCAGAAGCTGAACGTGCTGGACGAGTTGATCAACAACGAGATTCTGCTCGAAAAGGCGAAGAAGCTGAACCTGGAAGCGAGCGACGGCGAAGTCGAGGACAAGTTCACCGAGCTGAAGAGTCCTTATACCGAAGATGAATTTCAACGCCGCCTGAAGGATCAAGCCATGACAGTGGGCGATCTGAAGCTTGAGCTGCGGCGCCAGCTTTCCATCCAAAAATTGCTGAACCGCGAAGTGGTGGCGAAGATTACGATCACCGACCAGGACGTCACGGAGTTTTACAACGCGAACAAAGCGCAGTTCAACGTGGCGGAGCCGCAGTACCACATCGCGCAGATCGTGGTTACACCCCGGAAAGAACAACAGCTCCGCAACCGGAAGAATGACGACGCGACCAATGAAGCCGAGGCCCAGCGCAAAGTGAAGATGCTAACGGACCGGCTGAACAGCGGCGCGGACTTCGCACAATTGGCGATGGATTATTCCGAAGACGTAAACACCGCAGGAACCGGCGGCGACCTAGGCTACGTTCCGGAATCGGCGCTGAATCA
>WNEZ01000169.1_pt1 | contig 50810 bp, 53 predicted proteins | sample 5400521 | NCBI WGS metagenome assembly WNEZ01 (sample SAMN13153339, study PRJNA577476) | soil metagenome | isolation source: 120 cm saprolite under Douglas fir tree site 2 hole 1 replicate 1 | place: USA:California | collected 2015-04-18
CCCGACAGGATGACACCGAGCGGATGCGCATGGAAAACCTCGAGGGCCTGGCGCGACATCCAGAGCTCGCGCAGCATCATCACCCCGGCCTGTGACGGGTAGGCGGCGATGCAGCTGCCGTTCAATGCGCCGACGCTGACGCCGACCACCGCCGCTGGGGGTTCAATGCCCGCTTCGAAAAGCGCCTGGAGCACCCCAACCTGGGCGGCGCCGCGAGCGCCGCCCCCGCCCAGCACCCACGTGCGCCGAGCGGGCCCAAACAACTGCTAGGTTCCTTCCTCCCAGGACGTGAGATAGCGCTTCTGCTCTTCGGTCAGGGTGTCGATCGCGATCCCCATCGCATTCAGCTTGAGCCGCGCGACTTCCATGTCGATGTCGTCCGGCACGTCATACACTCGGCGCTCGAGCTTGCTCGCGTTCGCGACGATGTACTCGGCGCACAGCGCCTGGTTGGCGAAGCTCATGTCCATGACGGCGGCGGGGTGCCCCTCCGCAGCAGCAAGGTTGATCAGCCGCCCCTCGGCGAGTATGTGCAGACGCCGCCCGTCGCGGAGCTTGTACTCCTGCACCGAAGGCCTCACCTGGCGCACACCGGTCGCCATCTCGTCGAGAGCCTTGAGGTTGATCTCGGAGTTGAAATGGCCTGAGTTGGCGAGAATCGCGCCGTCCTTCATGGCCTCGAAGTGCTTGCGATCGAGGACGTTGAGGTCTCCGGTGACGGTGACGAAGATGTCGCCCACGCGAGCGGCCTCGTCCATCTTGAGCACTCGAAAACCATCCATCGCCGCCTCGAGGGCCTTCACGGAATCCACCTCGGTGACGACGACGTCGGCGCCGTGGCCCTTGGCCCTCGACGCGAGGCCTCGCCCGACCCATCCATACCCTGCGATCACGAATGTCTTGCCGGCCAGCAGGACGTTGGTGGCACGGATGATGCCGTCGATGGTCGACTGGCCGGTCCCGTACCGGTTGTCGAACATGTGCTTCGTGTCGGCCTCGTTGACGGCGACGATCGGGTAGCGCAGCACGCCGCGATCTGCCATCGCGCGGAGCCTGATCACCCCCGTTGTGGTCTCCTCGGTGCCGCCGATCACCTCGCCGATCTGGTGCTGGCGCGACTTGTGGAGGACCGAGACCAAGTCTGCGCCGTCGTCCATCGTCAGCGCCGGATGGTGGTCGAGGGCGGCCTCGATGTGCTGGTAGTAGGTGTCGTTGTCCTCGCCCCGGATCGCGTAGGTCTTGATGCCGTGCTGTCCGGCCAGCGCGGCCGCGACCGCATCATTCGTCGAGAGTGGGTTTGAGGCGCACAGGGCGATGTCCGCGCCACCGGCTTTGAGCGTCAGCATCAGGTTGGCCGTCTCGCTGGTGACGTGCAGGCAGGCGGCGACTTTCAGCGCTTTCAGCGGCTGCTCCTTGAGGAAACGTGCTCGGATGAGCGTGAGCACGGGCATCTCTCTCGCCGCCCAGTCGATCAGGTCCTGGCCCTCGGTGGCGAGCTTCAGATCCTTGACGTCGTAGCCTTTCGCGCTGGCTTTCAAAAGCGTCCCTTCTCCCTTAGTAAACGAGCTCGCTGACAACCTCGATCCCCTGCAGCCGTTCGCGCCCGGCGAGAAAGCTCAACTCGATGAGAACGTGCACACCGAGCACGATCCCACCGAGCTTCCGGATGAGCTGAGTCGCGGCGGCGGCGGTGCCACCGGTGGCGAGCACATCATCCACGATCAACACCGTCTGACCGGGTTTTACGGCGTCCTCGTGGATCTGGAGCTGGTCGGTCCCGTACTCGAGCTGGTAGTCCTGGCTGACGGTTTTCCATGGCAGCTTGCCGGGTTTGCGGATAGGTACGAACCCGGCGCTGAGGCCCAGCGCGACCGCGCCGCCGGGGATGAATCCCCGAGCCTCGATCGCCGTCACGATGTCGGGCGGGCGGTCCAGCCAGTGACTGCACACCTGCTCGACCACGCCCTTGAACATGACCTTGTCCGCCAGCAGCGGCGTGATGTCCTTGAAGATGATCCCCGACTGCGGGAAGTCGGGGACGTCGCGGATCAGTTTTCGCAGGTCTTCGTCAGTGAGCCTCATACCACCTGGCGGAAGTATTCCAGGGTGCGGGCGAGGCCGTCCTCCAACGCGACCTCCGGCTGCCAGCCCAGGAGCTTGCGGGCGCGGGCGATGTCGGGACGGCGCTGCTTGGGGTCGTCGACGGGCAGCGGTCGAAACTCGATCGCGCTCTTGGATCCTGCCAGGCGCACGATGATCCGGGCCAGCTCCAGCACGGTCACCTCCTCGGGGTTGCCGAGGTTGACGGGCATGTCGTCGCCCTTTTCGAGGACAGCCAGCACACCGCGAACGAGGTCCGACACGTAACAGAGGCTGCGCGTCTGCGAACCGTCGCCGTACACCGTGAGCGGCTCGCCCCGGATTGCCTGGGCCATGAAGTTGGGAACTGCCCGGCCGTCCAACACCTGCATGCGCGGCCCGTGCGTGTTGAAGATGCGGATGATGCGCGTGTCCACGCCATGCGCGCGGTGGTACGCCATCGCGAAGGCCTCGGCGCACCGCTTCGCCTCGTCGTAACAGCCTCGGGGCCCGATCGGGTTGACGTTTCCCCAGTAGGTCTCGGGCTGGGGATGGACGAGCGGATCGCCATAGACCTCCGATGTCGAAGCGAGCAGGAAGGTGGCTTTCTTGGCGCGCGCCAGGCCGAGCATGTTCATCGTCCCGAGCGTGCCTACCTTCAAAGTGTGGATGGGGTTCGCGTCGTACTGGGGCGGCGACGCCGGGGACGCGAAGTGGAGGACGAAGCGGACTTCTCCGTCCACGACGACGTGCTCGTTGACGTTCGCCTGGCGGAACTCGAAATCGGGGTTCTCGACGAGGCTGCTCACGTTGTTGCGCGAGCCGGTGATGAAGTTGTCGAGCGCAAGCACGCGCACGCCGTGCGCGATCAGGGCTTCACATAGATGCGAGCCGATGAAGCCGGCGCCGCCCGAAACGACCGCCAGGTCTTTGGAATTAGTCGCGGCCGATACCCCTGTAGGTGAAGCCGATGCCCCGCATGGCGGCCGGGTCGTAGATGTTGCGCCCGTCGACGACCACCGGCCGGCGCATCGACGCTTTGAGGCGGCCGAGGTCGAGGTGGCGGAACTCGTTCCACTCGGTGACCACGACCAGCGCGTCGGCGCCGTCGGCGAGCTCGTAGGCATCACGCGTGTACTCGACCTCCGGCAGCTTCACGCGGGCACCCTCCATGGCCGCCGGGTCATATGCACGCACGTGGGCGCCCGCCGCGAGCAGAACTTTCGCGATGTCGAGGCTCGGCGCTTCGCGTAGGTCATCGGTGTTGGGCTTGAACGCGAGCCCGAGCAACCCGACAATCCGATCGTTCAGCTCCTCAAGGCAGTCACGCAGCTTGTCGATGACGAGCATTCTCTGATCGCGATTGATGTCCATAACGGCATGCAGCATCTCGGGGTGGTAATCGAAGCGCTCCGCCAGCGCGGCCAGCGCTTTCACATCTTTGGGAAAGCAACTTCCGCCCCAGCCCAAGCCGACGTCCAGGTAGCTCGGTCCGATGCGCTTGTCGAGTCCCATCCCCTCGGCCACTAGCTTCGCGTCGGCACCGACGCGCTCGCTGATGCGCGCAATCTCGTTGATGAACGAGATGCGTGCGGCGAGGAACGCGTTGGACGCGTACTTCACCATCTCCGCCGTGTAGATGTTGGGTGTAATGAGGATGTGAGCGTGCAGGGGCTCATACAGCAGGGCCACCTTCTCGGCCGCGGCGCGGTCGTGACTGCCGATCACAACGCGGTCCGGGTGCATGAAGTCCTGGATCGCGGATCCCTCGCGTAGGAACTCCGGGTTGGACACCACGTCCGCCCTGTGCTTCGAGTTGCGGCTCTCGAGCACGCGGGACACCATGTCGCCGGTGAGCGGCGGCACAGTCGATTTGTTGACGACCACCAGCGGCCCGTCCATCGCGTCAGCAATCGAGCGCGCTGCCGACTCAACGAACGAGAGATCCGCCTCGCCGCCCTCGCCTTCCGGCGTGCTGACGGCGATGATCGCGTACTCTGCTCCCGGCACCGCCTCGGCATACGAGGTCGTGAACGTGAGCCGCCGAGCCTTGACGTTGCGCTCGACCAGCTCGTTCAACCCGGGCTCGTAGAACGGCACGCGGTTGTGCAGGAGCTGGGCGATCTTCTCGCGGTTGACGTCGACGACGATCACGTCGTTGCCGAGGTCGGCCAGGCAAGCGGCCGTGGTGAGGCCGACGTAACCCGCGCCTATGACTGCGACCCGAGACAAAGCCGGCCGATTATCTCAGCCGCGGGTATCGCCAGCGCGTAGGCCGGGTTTCACTACCTCAAGAGGCTTTGGTAAGCCGCGATTGTCTGGCGCGCGGCCTTACGCCAGCCGAACGCCTTGGCTCGCTCGAACCCGGCGCGGCGGGCGCGATCCGGGTCTTGACACAGGGCGGCCGCGGCACGGCCGAGAGCGTCGGCATCGCCGTCAGTAACCAGGTCGCCCGCTTCGCCTAAGACCTCCGGCAGGCTCGAGTTCCGGAACGCCGCCACCGGGCAACCGCTGGCCATGGCCTCCAGGCATGGCAGCCCAAACCCCTCGTATCGGCTGGTGAACAAGAGGCAGCCCGCCGCGGCATAGAGGTCGGCGAGCTCGCCGCCTGCGACATGGCCGAGCATGTGGGCCCCGCTCATGCTTTGCGGTGCCTGGCGACCAGGCTCACCGACTATCACCAGCTCGAGCGGATGGCGCAGCTTGCCCGCGGCACGCCATGCGCGCAGCAGAGCGTCCGGATCCTTCCTCGCGTCCAGGGCGCCGACGAACAGCAGGTAGCCGGGCTGCAGCCCCCAGCGCCGGCGCACCCGATCGGGCGCCCCGGGCCTGGGCTTGAACTCGTGGCCGGCGGCTTCGGGCACGATCCGGATTCGCTTGGGGTCCACCCCGCTGAGGCGGACCGCGTCGTCGGCCGTCGCCTGCGACACGGCCAGCACGAGGTCCGCGCGCTTGAGGAAGCGCCGCCCCAGCCAGAAGCGGAACCGCTCGCCGCGCATCTTCGGGCCGCCCCAGGCCCAGGGGATGAGGTCGTGAAGGGTCACCACCATCGGCACAGGAGACCGCCCTGGCAGCTTGAGGTCGACCGCATGGTAGACGTCCGGCCGAATCCGGCCGAGGTCGGAGCCCAGGACGACCGCATCTTCGTACGCGGCAAGCTGGCCGCGGTAGCGGCGCCTCGATGAAGCCAGCCGGTAGTCGCCGACCGGGAGCGGCGGCACGGGAAGGTCGGAGTCGAGCAGCAGGGTGAGGTTGCCGCTGAAGCCCTCTTCGATCAGGCCGTGCAGGAGGCCGTCCACATAGGATCCGACCCCCCGTTTCGCGCTCGGCCCCTGAAGCGGACGAACATCGAGCAGGACTGAGGCGGCTGACGCGCCGCGTCCACTGGGTTTTTTCGTTTGGGCTTCGCTCAAAGTTGGGCTGAGTGCACGGTTCAAGCCATCATAATTTGGCGGCCATGCAGCCTCTTAAACCCCGCGAACTCGGAAGCTTCGCGTGAGTTCGCGGGGACCCCTTGACGTGGTCGTTGTTGGCGGGTGCGGCCACGTCGGCTTGCCGCTCGCCCTGTCGCTCGCGGAGTGCGGCTACCGGGTCGGAATCGATGACATCGACACCGCCAAGATCGAGCAGGTCCGAGCCGGAAGCGTGCCGTTCCTCGAGAACGGCGCGGAAGAGCTGCTGAGAAAGGTGCTCCCCACCGGCCGATTGGAGCTCGCCTCCAACCCGGGCATGCTCGAGCGGACAGACACGGTCATCCTTGTCATCGGCACTCCGATTGACGAGTTCATGAACCCGTCGGTCCGCATCTTCGATCGAGTCGTGGACGACCTGATTCCCCACCTGCGCGACGGCTCGTTAGTGGTGCTGCGGTCAACTGTGTTTCCGAGCACGACCGAATCCGTGGAGCGCCGGCTGCGCGCGGCGGGCGTCGATGCCGAGGTCGTCTTCTGCCCGGAGCGGATCGCCGAGGGCCACGCGCTGGAGGAGATCCGCAGCCTGCCTCAGCTGATTGGCGCCTCGACCGACTCCGCATTCGAAAAGGCAAGCAAGTTCTTCGAGCGCCTCGACGTGCAGGTCGTGCGCACCACGCCCCTGGAGGCCGAGCTCGCGAAGCTGCTCACCAACACGTGGCGGTACATGAAGTTCGCGATCGCCAACCAGTTCTTCCAGATCGCGCACCGCTCCGGACTCGACTACAACCGCGTGCTGGATGCTGTCCGCCGTGACTATCCGCGCGCGGCGGATCTGCCCGGTCCGGGTTTCGCCGCCGGCCCCTGCCTCCTCAAGGACACCATGCAGCTTTCAGCCTTTACTCCCGACCACTTCCCAATGGGCCAGGCCGCGATGCAGATCAACGAGGGTCTGCCGAACTACATCGTTGATACGCTCAACTCGCGGCGGCCGCTCTCGGGCCGAACGTTGGGCATCCTGGGCATGGCGTTCAAGGGCGAGTCGGACGATCCACGCGCGTCGCTGAGCTACAAGCTGCGCAAGCTGGCCGCATTCAAGGGCGCGCGCGTCCTCTGCACCGACCCGTTCATCCAGGACGAATCCTTCGTGCCGCTCGACCGCGTGCTCGCGGAATCGGACCTTCTCGTCATCGCAGCCCCACATCGCGCTTACGGAAAGCTCGACCTGAAGGATCGAGAGGTCGTCGACGTCTGGGGCATTACGGGACCGATCCGACTCTGAAAGTACTGGTCACCGGATCGGCCGGATTCATCTGCGGATATCTCGTCGCCGAGCTGCTCGAGGCAGGACACGAAGTCGTCGGAGTCGACAATTTCAGCAAGTACGGCCCAGTCCGCCGAGGCCACGACTACGATCCGCGTTACCGGCTCGTCGATGGTGACGCCAAGGACTCGAAGCTCCTGACCGAGCTGGCGATGGACTGCGACCAGGTGGTGGCCGGCGCCGCGATGATCGGCGGCATCTCCTACTTCCACGAGTTCGCTTACGACCTGTTGGCCGAGAACGAACGTATCTGCGCCGGCACCTTCGATGCCGCCATCGCCGCGCGACAGAGCGGCCGCCTCGAGAGAATCACCGTGATCTCGAGCAGCATGGTATTCGAGTCGGCCGAAGTCTTCCCCACTCCTGAGGGCGCCCAGCTCGAGAGTCCGCCGCCGCGATCGACCTACGGTTTTCAAAAGCTGGCCGCGGAGTTTTTCGCGCGCGGCGCCGACGAGCAGTACAGCCTTCCCTACACGATCGTGCGGCCTTTCAACTGCGTGGGCGTCGGAGAGCGGCGCGCGCTGCGCGATCACGACGTCATGAGCGGCAACGTCAAGCTGGCGATGAGCCATGTGGTGCCCGACCTCTGCCAGAAGGTGCTGAAAGGTCAGGACCCGCTTCACATCCTGGGGGACGGCAGCCAGGTGCGTCACTACACGTACGGCGGCGACCTGGCGCGGGGCATCCGGCTCGCGATGGAATCGCCCCGAGCCGTTAACGAGGATTTCAACCTCTCGACCGCGCGCGCGACGACGGTGCGCGAACTTGCCGAAACGATATGGCATAAGGTGCACGGCGCCAGCCGTCCGCTTCGCCTGGTTTCCGATCCGCCATACGAACACGACGTGCAGCGGCGTGTGCCCGACGTGCGCAAGGCTAAAGAGGTGCTTGGCTTCGAGGCCACCACCACGCTCGACGAGATGCTCGATGAGGTCATCCCCTGGGTGCGAGACGAGATCGAGGCGGGACGGATCTGAGCGATCCCGTTCCGACGCCGGCACTGAGCGTTGTCGTGCCTGTTTACAACGAGGGCGAAAACGTCGTGCCCACTCTGCGCGGCGTGGTTGAGCGCACGCGCACGCGGCCGCTCGAGGTGCTGGTCGTGCATGACTTCGACAAGGACACCACCGTGCCCGTGGTCAAGCGACTCCAATTGGAGATGCCGGAGCTACGTCTCCATCGCAACAACATCGGTCGTGGCGTGCTCAACGCTCTCAAGTCGGGCCTTGCGGCAGCCAAGGCGCCGTATGTGCTCGTGACGATGGGCGACGGTTCGGACGACCCAGGCGATATCGATGCGATGTACGCGCTGGCGCTGGGCGGCGCCGACGTGGTGGCCGGGTCGCGCTACATGCGGGGCGGCCACCAGGTCGGTGGGCCGCTGCTCAAGAGAACGATGTCCCGGGTCGCCGGGCTCTCGCTCCGGTGGCTTGGCGGACTGCCCATCCACGACGCCACGAGCAACTTCCGGATGTACTCCAAGCGCCTGCTGCAGCAGGTGACGATCGAGTCCGGCGGCGGATTCGAGCTCGGAATCGAGCTCACCGTCAAGGCCTACGCGCTCGGAATGCGCGTGGCCGAGGTTCCGACGACCTGGCGCGACAGAACTGCGGGCCAGAGCCGCTTTCAGCTGTGGAAGTGGTTGCCGCGCTATCTGCGCTGGTATTGGGTCGGGATCGCTGCGCGCTTTAGGAAGGCTGCTCGCTGAGGGGCCGATAGTTCTTCTTGTAGTACTCCCAGTACTCGCCCGACTTGAGCGGCCGCCACCAGTCCTGGTTGTCGACATACCAGCGCACCGTGCGCTCCAACCCCTCCGCAAAGGTGACCTGTGGCTCCCAGCCGAGGTCGGTGATGCGGGCGAGGTCGAGCGCATAGCGGTAGTCATGGCCGGGGCGGTCGGCGACGTATTGGATGAGGCTCTTGGGCTTGCCCATGATCTCAAGCACCGCGTTGGCGACCTGATTTCCGCTCGTTTCGGCGCCGGTACCAATGTTGTAGACCGGGTCGGACAAGGGCGCCTCGTGAAGCACGAGATCGATGGCCCGGCAGTGGTCGTCGACATGGACATAGTCCCGGACCGCTGAGCCGTCATTGTAAAGAGGAAGCGGCAGGCCGTCGATCGCGTTGGTGATGAGAACCGGCACGAGCTTCTCCGGGTACTGGTAAGCACCGAAGGTGTTCGACCCTCGGGTCACGAGCAGCGGTAGTCCGAAGCTCTCGGCGTAGGCGTGCGCAATGTGCTCGCCGCCCGCCTTGCTGGCCGAGTAAGGGCTGCGCGGCTTGAGCGCATCCTCCTCGCGCGACCGCCCCTCCCGCACCTCGCCATACACCTCGTCGGTGCTGACCAGTAGAAAGACACGATGTGAGTGCTTCCTTGCCGCTTCGCAGAGGATGGCGGCACCTCGCACGTCGGTGTCGATGAATGCCAGCGGCTCCACCAGCGAGCGATCGACATGCGTTTCCGCCGCAAAGTTGACGATCGCGTCGACTTCGGCAGCAAGTGAGTCGACCAGCTTGGCATCACAGATATCGCCGTGGACGAACGTGTAGCCGCGAGTGCCTTCGAACTCGGCCAGGTTTGCGCGATTGCCGGCGTACGTGAGCTTGTCGAGAACGGTGATCTCGACCTCGGGACGTGTTCTCCTCAGCAGCCGGACGAAGTTCGAGCCGATGAATCCCGCGCCTCCCGCCACCAGGAGGCGCTTGAAGGACCTCACTTGATCGCGGGGCCCGCCGTCCAGTCGTACCCGATCGACGGGTCGTCGTGCGGGATCCGGCCCTCGTCGTCAGGTGCGTAGACGCTCGACGTAACGTAGAGGAGATGGCTGCGCTCGAGCGCACGGCATCCATGGGCGACCCCAGGCGGGATCTTCACGCACGTGACATGTGAGTCGCCCATCAGAAATTCCATCAGTCGGCCCTTGGTCGGTGACCCCTCGCGCGTGTCGTAGAGAGCCACCTTCAAAGCACCGATCACGTACCACCAGTCGGTCTGCTTTTTATGAATGTGCCACGCCTTGGTCGCGCCGGGGTACATGAGCGAATGGCTCCACTGTCCGAAGTGGTCGAAGAAGCCATCGGTCTCGCGGATGACTTCGCGAAAGAAACCGCGCTCGTCCGCATGCGTGGCCAACTCCTTGATCACGACCCCATCGATAGCCACCGGCGCCGCGCTCACTATTCGCGGTTCGCCCCGTGGTTGCGCACGAAGTCATTGACTGCGTAGTAAGCCTCGATTGACTCGCCCGCGTCGCCCCAGAAGCCTTCCAGGAGCGTGTACTCCATCAGGCCGCGCTCGACGTACCAGTTGTTGACGTCGGTGATCTCGAGCTCGCCGCGGCCTGACGGCTTCAGGCTCGGCAGCACGTCCCAGACGGTCTCGTCGTAGAAGTACGCGCCAGTGACCGCGAAGTCGCTTGGAGGATCGTCTGGTTTCTCGACGATGCGCTCGATGCGGCGGCTTCCGTTGAGGTGCGCCACGCCGAGGTGCCGGAGGTGGTCGCGGTCGGCTTCACGAGAAAGGACGACGCGCGCGCCGGCCGCTTGATTGCTGAACGCATCCACGCAGCCCTTCAAAGATTTTCCGAAGATGTTGTCGGCGAGCAGCACCACCGTGCGACCGCCGCCGGCAAAGCGCTCGGCAAGGGCTAAGGCTTCGGCTATGCCGCCCGGTTTTGCCTGGTACGCGTAGAACAGACGCGCAATCCCGAACTCCTGGCCGTCTCCCAGCAGCCGCAGGAACTCGCCGGCGTGCGCGCCGCCGGTGATGAGCATGATCTCTGACACGCCTGCCTTCACCAGCGCCTCGATCCCGTAGCTGATCATCGGCCGGTCGTAGATCGGCAGCAGGTGCTTGTTGGTGATCTGGGTCAGGGGGTGCAGCCGGCTGCCAGTGCCGCCCGCGAGCACGACTCCTTTCATTGCATTCGGGATTCTGGGGTACTTCGATACGCTTTGCACCCCATGGAGCAGCCGCCCCCACCCGAAGGTCCGAGCCCGCCGCAGCCACCGCCGGCAGGACCAGAACCGACGGTGCAGCCGCCAGCGGCACAGCCGGGGCGCTATTCGCCCGATGGCTTCTGGTGGTGGGATGGCGCCAGCTGGAGGCCGGCCTACTCGCAGGACCGCTTGTGGCGCTGGACCGGCCAATCCTGGGTGCCGGCTGTGGCTCCAACACCTCGCCCGGCAGGCGGGTCCGGGCTCGCGATCGGGCTGGGAATCGGTGCGTTCCTGCTGGTCCTGGTCCTCGTCGCCGTGGTCGTGCTGGTCGTCCTGGCCACGATGGGCAACCAGATCGTCAACATCTTCTCCAACGTCACAGCGGCGCTGAACACAACCCCCAGCCCATAGTTCGTAGCACCCGAGAACAAGCGCACCCCACAGCAGTAAGCCACAAGTTGTTGTGGCAGACTGGCCCTAAAGCATGTCTCGAGCTGACAACTGGCCGCGCACGATCCTGCACGTCGACATCGACGCCTTCTACACGTCGGTGCACCAGCGCGACGATCCCAAGCTGCGCGGGGTCCCCGTGGCCGTGGCCGGTCGGTCCCGCCGTGCGGTGGTCATGGGCGCCTCTTACGAAGCGCGGGCGTTCGGGGTGCGCTCCGCGATGCCGCTTCATGAGGCACTGCAGCACTGCCCGCAGCTGGTCGTTGTCAGTCCCGACGGCTCCCGGTACCGTGAGGCCAGCCGGCTGATCCACCAGATCTTCCGCCGGTTCACCTCCCCCGAGCTCGTCGAAGGCATCAGCCTTGACGAGGCGTACCTCGACGTCACCGCCCGCACGCGCCACGGCACCTCTAACGCTGAGGAGGTCGCGCGCCGCATTAAATTTCAGATCCACACCGAGGTCGGGCTTACAGCATCGGTCGGAGCCGCGACGTCCAAGCTGGTCGCGAAGGTGGCCAGCGGAACTCGGAAGCCGGACGGGCTGGTCCTGGTCCCACCCGACACCGAAGCCGATTTTCTCGCCCCCCTCCCCATCGGCGCGATACCGGGCATCGGCCCCAAGACGGAAGACCGGCTGCACGCGATGGGCGTGCGCACGGTTGGCGAGCTGGCAACTTACGAGACGCAGCGGCTCGTCCAGGCGCTCGGCGTCGGCGGCGCGGTGCTGCAGCGCATGGGGCAGGGACGCGACCGTGCACCGGTGGATGGAAGCAAGCCCGCGAAAACGATCTCGGCGGAGACGACCTTCGAAAACGACGTCAGCGACCGCGGCCAGCTGGAAGGCGCATTACGCGAGCTGACCGACCGCGTGGTCGAACGCCTCCAGGCCGAGGGGGTGCGCGCGCGCACCATCTACGTGAAGCTCAAGCTCCCCGACTTCAGGCTGGTGAGCCGCCAGGTGAGCCGGACGAGCCCGACCGACGACGTCGAGACGATCTTCCGGGCCGCGCGGTCGGCGCTGGAGAAGTCACACGTGGAGTCGCGGCCTGTGCGCCTGATCGGGGTTGGGCTTTCTGGCCTCGAGCACCCTGAGCCCGACTTTCAGCTGACGCTCTTCGACTAGGCGGCGTCCGGTCGACGACGGGGCGCGGCGGCAGCGCCGCGAGCACGTCGCCTACCGAGTTCCAGCCCAGGGCTGCGCCGGCGCGGGCGATCAGCGCCCGAAACACCATGGCGGTGGCCCGAGCATCGTCGAGGGCGGCGTGAGCCGGGGTGATGTCGAGGCCCAGCTCCTGCACCAGCGAGGCAAGCCCGGGCGTCTGCCCTTTGGGCAGCTCCAGCACGAACCGCGCAAGCGCGGAGGTGTCGATGATCGGATGCTCGAGCGGGCTTTCGAGGCCGCGCCCCACGAGCCACGTGTCGAACGCGTCGTGGCTGTGCTCGACCAGCACGGCCCCCTGCGCGAAGCGGAGGAATGCCCGTCGCGCGTCCTTGAACTCCGGGGCGCCGATGAGCATCGATCGGTCGATGTGGTGGCGCCGCCGCGCGTAAGGGTTGATGGGGGCACGGCAGTCGACCAGGGTGTCGAAGAACGAGAGAGGGCCATCGAGCTTGAACCGCTCGGCGCCGATCTCGAGAACGAGGAAGGGGGCATTGCCCGTCGTCTCCACGTCCAACGCCACGAACTGGGCGTCTTCGAGCTTCGTGTGGGGACCCAGCTCGGGCGCATCGACCGCGATTTCCTCCCACGGCACCAGTTGCGCCGCTCCGCGCGGCTTGAGCAAGACCGGTCTTTGGGTCACCTAGCTAACGCTAGAGCCCTCCGGGCAAAGGCGATCTCGTCCGCAGTCACCGCCCGGAGCAGCAGAGCCGCGCCGGCGTACACCATGGCGCCGACCGCAATCGGGATGATGACTTGCACGCCATCAAGGTTGCGGATCGGGAACAAGACCACGCCCATGACCAGGCCGGCAAGGATCGAGCGCCAGCTCATCTGGAGAACCGGGACGCGACCGATGTAGCGCGCGGTCAATATCCAACCGGCCACTCCCAGCACGACCTCGGTGAGCACGGTGGCCCAGCTCGCGCCGATATAGCCGAAGAACGGGATGAGGACCAAATTCAGCGCGACGTTCGCGAGCAGGCTCCAGCCCGCCGCCCACGTGAAAGACAGCTGGCGGTCGGCCGCGCTCAGTGCGCCGATGAAGGCGTTGTTGACGAAGCCCACGGCAAGCGCCAGCGAGAGGATACGCAACGCGGGTTCTGACTTCGGATACAGGAACATCAGGGTGAGTGGGTGCGCGAGTATGAACAGGCCGACCGCGATGGGCCAGCCGACGACAAGCAGCGCTTTGAAGAATCGGCTCACGGCGTCGGCCAGCTCCTGCGGCCTCTCGCGGAAATAGACGGAGAGAACCGGGAAGACCACCGACAGCAGCGTCATCGGGATGAACAGCAGCGCTTCGAATGGCTTGTAGGCGGCTGCATACCAACCTGCCTCTGCATGCGGCCTGAGCGCGTAGAGGATTGGCTGATCGATCTTGAAGTAAAGGATCGTGAGCACGAAGGTGAGCGCGAACGGAAGGCCCTGGAAGAACCACTCTCGAAGCAGATCCGGCTCGAACCTCCAGCCGACGATCGCAATCTTCTGCCACCACAGCACCACCGCGAAGTACACGCAGCTGAACGCGTACTGAGCAGCGTATGCCCACACGAAGTACGTGACTCCCGCGCCGATCTTGATCCCGATGAGCACCAGCGCAATCAAGACGATGCTCTCGAGAACGACTGCCACAGCTTCATAGCCGAGGCGCTGAACCGCGTAGAGCGTGTTGCGCAACAGCGACGAGTAAGAAGTCAGCACCATGAGCACGAATCCCGGCACCAGGAAGCTGCTCAGGCCCGCGACTGCGAGCGCGACGGCGAGGATCACGAAACTGCCCACGGCCATCAGGACCCGCAGCGACATCACGTTGCGCAGATAGCGCTGGATTTCGGCGGGGTGGCGGGCGCCCTCGCGAACGTACAGCACGTTGAAACCGAGATCGAGCACCACGCTCACGATGGCCGCGTAATTGACCAGGGTGGTGAACGTTCCATAAGGCGCCGGCGTCAGGTACCTCAGCGTGGCGATCACGGTGACCAGGGCGATGAGGCGCGCAACCACCTTGGCCGCCAGCACGAGGACGGTGTTGCGGAGCGCCCTCGAGCCCAGCCCGGCGGTCGTGATCGGAAGGTCAGGGGCTCGGTCGGGGTCTGGCAATTTGCGGCAATGCTAACGCCCGGTCACCAGTCGGCGATCCCCTGTCAAATACACTTTCGGTTCAAATGCAAGGCCGAAAGCGGTCATTGAGTGGGATCCGAGCTACCGGCAAGTTCCATATCGGCAACTACCTTGGCGCGGCCATCAACTACGTCCGTCTGCAGGAGGAGTACGAGTCGTACATATTCGTCGCCGACTACCACACGCTCACGACCAAGCCCAACGCTCGCGAATTCACCGACGACCTTTACGACATGGTCATGGACCTGATCGCCATCGGAGTGGACCCCGACCGGACGGTAATCTACCGCCAGTCCTCGATCCCGATGGTCGCGGAGCTGACCCTGTTTCTCGCCATGGTCACACCGCTCAGCTGGGTGCAGCGAGTACCCACATTCAAGGAAAAGGTCCGGGACCAGCCAGACAACGTGAACCTGGGCTTGTTCGAGTACCCCGTCCTGCAGGCCGCGGACATCATCATCGTCAAGGGCGACGTCGTCCCGGTGGGTCGCGATCAGGCCGCGCATGTCGAGCTCACGCGCGAGATCACGCGCCGGTTCAATCGCACGTATCGCCCCGTCTTCCCCGAGCCACAGCTCGTGCTCAATCCCGGTGCTCCGATTGTCAAGGGCACCGATGGCAAAGCGAAGATGTCGAAGAGCCTCAACAACATCATCGGCGTCACCGACCCGCCAGAGGTGATCACGAAGCAGGTAATGAGCATGGTGACCGACACCAAGCGCATCTACAGGACGCAACCCGGCCATCCGCGGACGTGTAACGTGTGCGCCTTCTACAAGTTCTTCTTCGACGACTGGGAGCATTACTGGGACCTGTGCCGCAAGGCCCAGATCGGATGTCAGGACAAGAAGAAGCTCCTCGCCGAGCGCATCATCGAGCGCTTCGCGCCCTTCCGCGAGCGGCGGGCGGGCCTAACACGAGAGCGGGTAGACGCTGTCCTCAAAGCGGGGGCCGAGCACGCCCGTGTGATCGCCGGGCAGACCATGGTCGAGGTGCGCGACGCGATCGGTTTGCCGCCCTACCCGCCGGCGTGAAGGGCCGTTAGAATTCGGGTCGGATGGCTGACTCCACTCCGCGCAGGTTCACCCGCCGGACGTTCCTCGGGTGGTGGATGGCCAGTCTCTTGACCTCGACTGTGGTCGTGGGCCTTGCCCCCATCCTTGTGTTTCTGTGGCCGGCTCCGCCTAAGGGCCAGAAGAAAACGGCCATCCCGATCACTCTGGACAAGGCGATAACTGAGCTGTCGCCGGGTGACGCCGTCAAATTCGACGCTCCGACCAGCCCCAACTCCGCCTTCATCATGGCCAACGGAGGCGGCGACAACGCACCAGGCGACCTGGCGTTCGGGGGGTTCGCGTGCAAGGATCAGAAGGGCGGAACGCACGTGTTTGCGATCAACTGCTCGCACCTCGGCTGCCCGATCGGGCTCAACACGACCGACAAGACGTTCGATTGTCCGTGCCACGGCTCCCGGTTCTACATGGACGGCACAGTCAAGCATGGGCCCGCCCCCGCCCCCCTTTCGGATCTCAGCTGGAAGCCAGGCGGCGATCCCAAGACGATCGTCGTAGACGGAATCATCCTGGGCTTCTGAGATGGCGATTCCCCACCCGCGCGACATCCAGCTTGCGGTGGTGGGGTGGCTCGACGCGCGCTACCCATTCACCAAGGCCGTCGATGAAGCCCTGTACCAGCGGGTGCCGAACTTCGCCAACGCCTTCTACTACTGCTTCGGGGGGATGGTGTTCATCCTGATCGTCCTCCAGCTCCTGACCGGCATCCTGCTCGCGCTTTACTACGTGCCGGACGCGGCCGGAAACCCGGCTCCCGCATACACCAGCGTCAACTTCATCCAGAACACCGTTTACCTGGGCTGGCTGATGCGCGGCGTCCACTTCTGGGGTGCCAACCTGCTGATCATCATGGTGATCCTTCACATGGCAAGGGTCTACTGGACCGGCTCGTACCGCGCGCCGCGTGAGCTGAACTGGATAGTCGGCGTGATCATGTTTCTGCTCATCCTCGCGTTCTCGCTGACCGGATACCTGCTGCCCTGGGACACCAAGGCCTACTTCGCGACCTTGGTCACCATCAAGCTCTCCGGTTCTCTGCCGCCAGTCCAGCTGGGCGCCTTCATCAAAGAGATACTGCAAGGCGGCGCCGTGGTCGGACCGTCCACGCTGCAGCGCTTCTTCACGATTCACGTGTTCCTGCTCCCCGCGCTGATCGTCCTTTTGATGTATATCCATTTCCGTTTCATCCGCGCGCATGGAATCTCGGAGCCGATGTGATGAGTGACAAGGACCTCGTGAAGGAAGGCCCGGGCGCGGCGCCTGCCGCGACCGAGGTACCGGTCATCGAAGCTGAGTCCCACGGCCACAACCTGGAACCGGATTACAAGCGCCTGCCGATCGGCCCTGATCACATCCTCTATCCGGTCGTCGTCGGCCTAGCCTTGTTCCCGATCCTCATGGGCGACGCCGGTCACCACCTGGCCGACGACATGCCTGAGGACGAGACGCATCCGTTCTTCCCTGACCACTTCTGGCCCTACCCGATCATCGCGGTGGTGATGCTGATCGCGGTCGGCCTGCTTGCCGCCTTCGTGCAGAAGAACCTCCAGCTCGAGACCTCAGCCGACCCGCGCACGGTCACCATCCCACGACCGGACTGGTACTTCTTGTTCTTGTTCCAGCTGCTCAAGCTCGGTCCGGAGCTGATCATGTTCGGGGTCGTCCCGCCGGCCGTAGTCACTGTGTTGCTGGTCTTTCCGTTCATCGACGCCATCGCGGGCTCTCGGCTCGCCAAGCGGCTGCATTGGACGAGCTGGCCCGTTCCCGGCCGCAACATCTATACAGGAACTGCGTTCGTAATCGGGTTGGTCATCGTCGCCCTGCTCGAGCTGTGGGCCCTTGCCGGACCGGGGTTCTGCATCCAGTGGCCCCTCACGGGCCCCGTGTGTGGGGCGTAAATAAAGCCGGCCGCCCTGCCACGCCGACTTCGAGCCTGCTCCTATACCTTCTCGGTAACCCGGTACTCCAGGTAACGGCCCAACAGCAGCCGCGTATGTGCTTCCAGCGCGGGCAGCACGCTGAGGACCAGGCCGACGATCGGGTAAGCCAGGTATTGGACGTGAACGGCGACCTTCTTCCAGTACGGCCACTCTGCGGGCTTGGGGGGCAGGATCGACATCTCGAAGAACAGGAAGAACAGAACGCTCGAAAGGGTCACCGACAGCAAGATGCCCGACCACGACCACAGCGCCTGGCCCAGGTCGGTGAGCGCAAAGTCCTGGCTGACCCAGATCGGAACGGACGCCCCGAACATGAGCAGCAGCGGCAGGAAGATCCAGTTGAGATGGTTGAGGAAGAGGTTCATGAAGCGCCGGACGCGCAACGCGAGCGGGATCTCCGGGTGCTTGAACAATCGCGCCAGCACATACGGCACGTCCGTGATTCCCCAGGCCCAGCGCTTGATCTGGTTGTACTGGCTCATGTGCGTCGAGGCGTAGTCGCGCGAGTTGGGCGAGTCGCCATATAGAGGTAGGTAAACCGACTTCACCGAGAACCGCTCGCCGAAAGTGAAGAACGCTTTCCAGTAGAACCGCGAGTCCTCGGGGATCACGTCCTTATCCCAGTAGCCGGCGCGATGAACGAACTGCAAGCTGCAGGTGTAGCTGCTGAAGCACACCAGTCGGTGCGGCCTCGAGTGCAGGAACATCTGCCACTGGGACGTGGCTCCCGACATCACCCGCACGGCCATTGGCACTTGCCAGATGTTGTTGTGAAACAGCGGCACCGGCTGCCAGATCACGAAATCACGCAGGGGCTGGCGGGCATGGTGCCGGCTGATCCACGCGAAGTACTCGGGATGGACGCGATAGTCGGAGTCCAGGTCGGTGATCAGCACCTGGTCGAGGTCGTAGCCTTCCTCGGTCAGCACCCGGACCATCCAGCGCCCGCCCCAGTTCATCGCCGCCGACTTGCCGATGACGATCCCTGGCTCGAGCGGATCCTTGATGTGGTAGAAGCCGCGCAGCCGGCTGCCGAACTTCTCCTTCAACCGGGCGACGTTCTCCCAGCCGGGCTTGTCCGTCTCGCGGGTGATGATCCCGATCATCTTCTTGTCGGCCGGATAGTTGGCGTCGACGATCGCCTGGACCGTCTTCTCGAGGACGTGGTACGGCTCGGTGTAGGTCGGGATGACGCACAGGTGGATGTACTGGAGCGGGTCGTGCCCGCCAACCGCCTGGTCCTCGTAGCAAAGCGCCAGCCAGTCGTTCTTCATGTCGCGGCGCATTTGGGACAGGGTGCTGTACACGCCGCTGACCACGGTTATGGAGCGCAGGAGCCAGTAGATGTCAAAGAGCAGCACTCCGCCGGCGACCACGAAGGCCCCCGGCCAGGGGAAGATGATCGGGATCCAGGCCGGCGCCAGGAGCAGGATCCAGGTGATCAGCCCGGGGGCGGCCTCGAACAGGCGGGCTCCGAACTGGTGGAGGGCCTGGTCGAAGGCGGACGGCGGCCGGATGCCTTGGGCGGTAGCCAATCTGTCCCCGATTATGGGTCGGGAATAGCCGCGGCGGCCTCAGGCTTGTAGCTGGCATGGAAATGAAGCACTTTGACGGCCCGACTTTCGAGGCTGACGTGCTCCAGGCAAGCGAACCCGTTGTGGTCGATTTCTACGCGGATTGGTGTGGCCCCTGCCGGATGATGACCCCGGTGGTGGAGCAGCTTGCGAGCGAGCTCGTCGGTAAGGTGGTCATCGGCAAGCTGGACGTTGACGTCAACCAGGACATCGCGATCCGTTACGGCATCATGGGCATCCCGACCCTGGGCCTGTTCCGGGCGGGCAAGCTGGTCGACCGTTTGATCGGCTACCCAGGCGGCAAGAGTCCGATCATGGCCTGGATCGAGAAGAACCTCCCTGCTTCGGAGCGGGCTCCTGCCAGCCAAGAGGGCGCGGCCTAAAACTAAAGCTCAGAGCGTTCGGGTGCGGCCGGGGAAATCCCGGCCGCACTTTTTTTCATCTGCCAACCAGCGCGGCCGGCTTAATGCCCCCACATCGCGCGTTCGGCATGCTTCACGGTTTCGGGGCCGTGCTCGCCGGTGCGGATGCGGACCGCATCTTCGACTGCGATCACGAAGATCTTGCCGTCGCCGACCTCGCCGTGGTCGCCAGTCCTGGCAGCTTCCGCCAGCTTGTCGACCACTGTCTTGACGATCTCCGACTGCATCACCGCCTCGACTTTGAGGCGGGGTCGCAGCGAGATGTGGACGGACGCGCCGCGGTACTTCTCTGTGTAGCCCCGCTGAGCGCCACATCCTTTGACCTCCGTCACCGTCACTCCGGACACACCACATTCGTCGAGCACGTCCTGCACTTCTTGCAATCGCTCGTGGCGGATGATCGCTACGACCATCTTCATGCCGGTGAACCCTCATGGCGTGCCCCGCTGCCCACGCGTTCGGGCGACTCGTGCGGGTTGACGGTCGGCGTATCGGGCTGCCGGTAGACGCCTCCCGGGACGGGCATGAACGACTCCGGGTAGCCCCACATGCCGTGCTCGCTGATGTCGAGGCCTTCCATCTCCTCGCGCGCCGAGACACGCAGGCCGACGGTCTTCTTGATGATCCAGAAGAGCCCGTAGCTGAGCACGAACACGGTTGTAAACGATGCGACCACCGCGACCGCCTGGGCTCCGAGCTGGTGGAAATCGCCCGTGTAGAACACGCCACCCTGCCCGACTCCGTTGAACTTCGCCAGCGCCGGCACGGTGAACAGCCCGCAGCTGAGGGTGCCCCAGATCCCGGCCATCCCGTGCGCGGGCAGCGCGCCGACCGGGTCGTCGAGGATCCTGTCGAGGGCGAGCACGCCCACGACCACGATCACGCCGGCGACCGCGCCGATGACGATCGCGGCCCACGGCTCCACGTAGCCGGATGGTGCAGTGATGGCGACGAGCGCCGCGATGGCCCCGTTGCCGATCATGCCGACGTCCATCGTCTTCGTGATGAGGTAGATGGTGGCGAGTGCGGCCACCGCTCCGGCCGCCGCCGCGAGGTTGGTGACCACCACGATGTCGGCGAAATGAAGGTTGGTCGCGTTCAGCGTGGAACCTGGGTTGAAGCCGAACCAGCCGAACCACAAGATCAGCACGCCGAGCTGGGCCAGGGGCATGTTGTGCCCGGGGATCGCGTTCGACCGCCCCTTCTCATATTTGCCAATTCGCGGCCCGAGCAAGAGAAGCCCCGCCAAACCGGCGGTCGCGCCCGTGAGGTGCACGACCGTGGAGCCGGCGAAGTCCTGCGCCCCAAGAGTCGCTTGAAGGTAGCCGCCCCCAAACAGCTGGTGGCTGATGAGCGGATAGATGAAGGCCGCGAACGGGATCCCGAAGAGGATGTAGACGATGAACTTGGTGCGCTCGATCATCGTGCCCCAGACGATCGCGAGCGAGACCGCGCAGAAGACGAACTCGAAGAACCACTTAGCTGAAGCGGTGGCTGTGCTGGCGTCGATCGCGGGCAGGTGCAGCTGCGAGCCAGGGCTGAACGTCGGAAAGAAACCGCTGCCGCCGATGAATGCGAACCATCCGCCGGCGCCGAACGCCAACCCGAAGCCGACGGCCCAGTAGGCGATCGAGCTCACGCTCAGGTTGGTGACGACTTTGGCGACCACCGTGCCCACGTTCTTCATGCGGCTGAATCCGACCTCGAGCATCGCGAACCCGGCCTGCATGAACATGACGAGACAGCCGGTCACGATCACCCAGACGGTGTCTGCGGCGACGCCGGCGGCCTGGGTCGCGGTCTGGTCGTCCGCCAAAACTGCAATCGGGATGATTGCCGCCAGCAGAGCGAAACCTGCGGCGATCATGAGCACGGGTTTGCGCTTCATCAGCGCCGTCCTGAGATCTGAGCTGCGCGTCGACAATGAGGTCACCTCCGCGTTATTTGCCACTTGCTTGAGGTCAGGCTATTGGCCCCAAGGTCGTGCCTGAAACGTGCGTAGGTGACGAAGACCGCTGCCGCTACTCGTGTACAGCGCACGACCCAAAAGAGCCGCCGGTGTTTGGTGTCGTGTCATCCGCACATAGGGCGGCACTTCGGATTCGTAGGAACCCCACGTGATCGCACCCGGTCCGGATTCCTACGATGCCTTAGGGCCCGCATAACAAGGTTCAGGAGGGTGTTTTTTCATGGCGATCGACACGAAGACCGGTAGTAAGACCAGCCCGCGCGAGGTGATCGAGCGCGCCAAGGCTGAGGGCGTCCAAGTCGTCGACGTCCGTTTCATCGATCTGCCGGGCACGTGGCAGCATTTCAGCCTGCCGATCGGCGAGCTCGAAGAGGACAGCTTTGTCACCGGCCTCGGATTCGATGGGTCCAGCATCCGAGGCTTCCAGTCAATCGACGAGAGCGACATGATGCTCGTCCCCGATCCGGACTCGGCGACCATCGACCCAGTCCTTTCGCACAAGACCCTGTTCTTGATCTGCGATGTGGTCGACCCGATCACCCGCGAGCCGTACAGCCGGGACGCCCGCTTCATCGCCAAGAAGGCGGAGGAGCATCTGAAGAAGACAGGCATCGCCGACGTGAGCTACTGGGGCCCGGAGGCTGAGTTCTACCTGTTCAACTCCCTCCGGTTCGACCAGAACGCGTTCAGCGGCTTCTACTACATCGACTCAGACGAAGGGATTTGGAACTCGGGTAAGAACTCCGAGAACAACCTTGCGTTCCGGCCGCGGCACAAGGAGGGCTACTTCCCGGTGCCGCCGACCGACAAGCTTCAGGACCTTCGCTCCGAGATCATGCTCAAGCTCATCGAAGCCGGCGTTCCGGTCGAGGTGCAGCACCACGAGGTCGGCACCGCCGGCCAGGCCGAGATCGACATGCGCTTCGACTCTCTGACCAAGATGGGCGACAAGATGATGGTCTACAAGTACGTCATCAAGAACGTCGCCGCCCAGCACGGCTACGTGGCGACGTTCATGCCCAAGCCTCTCTTCATGGACAACGGTTCTGGAATGCATGTGCACCAGAGCCTGTGGAAGGACGGTCAGAACCTGTTCGCCGACAACAGCGGCTATGCGGGTCTCAGCCAGGCCGCCATCTATTACATCGGTGGCCTGCTGAAGCACGCACCAGCTTTGCTCGCGCTATGTGCGCCGACTACCAACTCTTACCGCAGGCTCGTGCCCGGCTACGAGGCGCCGATCAATCTCGTGTACTCGAAGCGAAATCGCTCGGCGTGCGTGCGCATCCCGATGTACACCACCAACCCGAAGGCCAAGCGGGTCGAGTTCCGCTCTCCCGACCCTGCTGCCAACCCATACCTCGCGTTCGCGGCGTGCCTCATGGCCGGCCTGGATGGCATCAAGCACAAGATCCTTCCGCCGGAGCCAGTCGACAAGGACATCTACGAGCTGGAGCCAGAGGAGAAGGCGAAGATCAAGTCAGTGCCCGGCTCCCTTGGCGAGTCGCTGGACGCGCTGGAGAAGGATCACGCCTTCCTGACCGAAGGCGGCGTTTTCACGAAGGACGTCATCGACACGTGGATCGACTACAAGCGCAAGCGAGAGGTTGACCCGGTGGCGCTTCGGCCTCACCCATGGGAGTTCATGCTCTACAGCGACGTCTAACCAGGTTTGAGAACCACCCTCCAGACGGGCCTCGGCGCGGAGCCGGGGCCCGTTCCTTTTCCCGCCGGTATAGGCTCCGTCCACGTACATGCCAAGCCCCAAGGCGATGACCGGCGCCATCGCCCAGCTCGCGCCGGGTTTGAAGGCGGACGGGTTTCGGCGCTTTGGGACCAGCTTCAACCGAGTGACTGAGCCAGGGTTGGTCCACGTGGTCGGATTCCAGGGCAGCAAGTGGGGCGACGAATTCACGGTCAATTTGGGTGTCTATGTTCGTGAGATCGACGAGCTCTTCAACTCCAGCTGGAAGAAACCAAAGCCAGGTGTTGAAGGTGTAGACGGCGCGGTGAAGGAGTACGACGGCTGGCTCAGAGCACGTTTGAGTTCAATCCGGCGAGGCAGTGATCTGTGGTGGAAGTACACGAATCTCGATGCAGCCGTCGCGGACATTGCAGCTCGGCTGCAAGCCGACGCTGCACCGGCTTTTGGCGCTACCGCGAGTCGCGCTGCATTGATGGCATGGTGGCGAGACCGCGAGCGGCAGCCTTTCGACTGGGAAATCGAGCCTCGCGCACCATTGGGCGCCGCGCTGCTGATGAAGCAGAGCGGTGCGGTCGAAGAGGCTCAGGCCATCGTTGACGAGATGTGCGCGGAAACAAAAGGCAAGCAATACCACCACCTGGTTTCGCTCCTGGCGGACGAGATCGGGGTCAAGCCTTGTAGCTGACGCCTACATCCCGAGCATCGCGCGGGCGCGGAGGGCGATGGAGATTGCCACGCGGGTCTCGGGGTCGTCGAGCTGCAAGCCGGTCAATGATTCGATTCTCTCCACGCGGTAGCTCATCGAGTTGATGTGGATGCCCAGCTGCCGCGCCGCGGCTCGGCGCACCCACCGCGCGGCGGACAACGCCTCGAGGGTTTCGAGCAACGGCGTGTCGCGGGACTGCGCGTACTTGAGCAGCGTCCCAAGCAGCTCGTCGACGAAACGGCGCAGCGCGTCGGGGCTCTGGACTTCCAGGAGCAGCCGGAAGGCGCCCAGCGACCGGTAGGAGGCGACGCGTCCCCGGCCACCTGCCCTGCGTGTAAGGCGGAGCGCCTGTCGCGCCTCCAGGTGGGATCGCGCCAGCTCGCCGACCGAGTTGGCAAGGTTCCCGATGCCCACCGAGGCCGTGCCCGGCTTCATCACCGGGGCGGCGGCGGCGAGGACCTGGCCGGCGAGCTTCTCGACCGCGGTCAGGTCGGAGGCGATCTCGTCAGGGATGAGAAAGACAGCCGACGACGAGCGGACCAGCGTGAGCGCTCCGGGAAGCCGCGACTTGATGAGCCCGTTCAGTGCCGCGTCGAGGCGGTCCTGCTGCCCGCGACCCGCGAGCGTTGCCTCGGTCTCGTCGTCATCCGGCTCAAGCACAACGACCCATGCCCGATGAGGAAGCCGGTGACCCAGCCGTTCAGCCTGCCTCGCGACCCGCTCGGCCTCGTCGCCCTCCATGCCCCCGGCCAGCACCTCCTCGACCAGGTCGCCGCGAAGCCGGCGCTCGACCTCCGCGGCGGCACGCTCTTTGGAGAGTTCCAGCGCGAGGACCGTTGATCCGTGCTCGAGCGCGCGCCGCCGGCCGTGCGAATCGACCGTCTCCGCATCCACGCCGACCGCCAGAAAGCCCAGCAGATCGGAGCCGGCGCGCACGGGCACCACATCCAGGGCGCGCGCCGGTCGTCCGGCATTGATGCGCACCTCCCGCGCGCCGGCCAGGGCGAGCGGCATGGGCACATGGATGCGGGCCGGCATGCCGTCCGACGACTCACCTACTCCTCGCACGCGATAACCGTCGGGCGAGTAAAGCGCCGCGCGCCCGCCGGCGAGCGCGCCCACGACCTCGAGGATCGAAGAGATGCCCGCGCCCTCCAGCGAGAGCTTCGTGAAGCGCTCGTGGATGTCATGCGAGAGCTGGATCTCGCTCAGCTGGACCTCCATCCTGCGCTGCAGCTCGCTCCGCTCCAGGATGCCCGCGACCTGTGCGGCGATGGCGCGGAGAAAGTCGATATCGCCCGAATTGAAGACGCGCTTGTCAACCGTTTGTACGTTGAGGACGCCGACCAATCGCGGACCGGACTCGATCGGTACCGACAGCATGGATCGGAAGCGGTCTTCGTCGAGGCCGGGCACCCATTTCCAGTGCGGCTCTTCGTTGACGTCTGGTACCACCGCCGGACGCCGGCTGTCGGCCACCCAGCCGGTGATCCCTTCGCCCACCCGCATTGCTACTTTGCCGACCATCTTCTCGTTTAGTCCGTTCGTTGCCGTGAGAAGCATCTCGCGGCCGGGTGGGGTGAGCAGGTAGAGGGAGCAGACGTCCGTGCCCATTGCCGAGGTCGCCTCGTCGATGATCAGCTCCAGCAGCTCGTCCGGCTTCTGCGTGGATGCCGCCGCCTGCGCGAGCCTGACCAGGAAGCTCAGCTCTCGCGCCGCGAGGCTGCTGTCCGATTCGAGCGTGCCCTCGACGCGGCCTTCCCCGGTCGCCATCCGCATGCGGCTCAACTTACGGTTGCTCACGCGATCAAAGCTCGTGTCAAGGTCACAAGATAAGCCCTACCGGCTAGTGTGACTTATACAGAACTGTGCTTGATCAAGAAAAAGTGCCCGATTTGGCGCTCCGGTTCGTTGTTCTTATTCGGACGGCGGCATCCATTCGGGAGGATTGAAAGGAATGGCGAAGGTTCTCATCCTGCTTGCGGCGGCTGCCGCGGCGCTCGCTGTGGGTGCAACCACGGCGCTATCCGCTGCCGGATCGACCACGCCCATGGCATCGCACTCACACCGTCACAGCGGCGCGGCAGCCGTGCAATCGGCACCGGCCCTCGTCACTGATCCGTGCAAGACGGGCGACGCCGCCGAAGACAAGCTGGAGAAGGACAAAGCCGCGGCTGAGGAAAAGGACGAGAAGGCCAAGAACCTGAGTAAGACCGCCGACGCGGCGGAAGACAAGGATGAGAAGGCCCTGGACAAGGCCGAGGACAAGAAAGAAAAAGCCGATCTCAAGACGTGCGAAGCGACGCGCAAGTCAAGCACCAAACCGGCTAAAGCCGCCTAGAAGCTGACCTTTAGTAGAGGCGCGAGTGTCAAGGTCCTCGCGCCTCTTTTTTGTGGCGTGCTGCATGCTATGACCTGACAGTCGGCCACTCGAATCTGGGGGGACGTTGATGAAGCTTCTCGTCGAGATTCTGCTAGCGATCTTTCTGCATCCAGTGGCCTGGGTTCTGTGCGTCGTGAACATCGTTGGGCGAACCGACATGGGCGGGGTGAAGAAGGTCCTGTGGGTCATCGTCACTTTCATCTGGGGGATCGGTCCCATCCTCTACATCTTTCTGGCCGATGGCTCTTTCTGGTGATGCTCTAGGCCGCACACGCCGATGGAGAGATCCCTCGGCAACGCGCGCCCTCGTCCTTGGACTCCTCAGCCTCCCGTTCGGCCTCTTGTCGCCGTTCGCCATCTGGACCGGCGCGCGCTCGGTGAGGCGGATCACTGCGTCTAAGGGCGCGCTGCGGGGCGGCACTTCGGCAGCGCTCGGGCTCGTTGCGGGCGTGATCGGGCTCGCCGTGATGGTTTTCGGAACCGCTTACTGGTTCCTGGCTTCATGAAGGCCGCCCGCTACCTCCTGCGCCCGGCAGCGGTGTTGCTCGTCTTGGGGCTCGCTGCGTTCACGTACCCCGGCGCCCTGATCGTTTCGATGATCGTCCGGCTGACGCCCGCACCGGTTGCTTCGTCGCCCGCGCCCCAGGGCACGCTTCCGTGGCTGCACGTCGAGCATCCGCAAGGCGGTACGCCGTACATAGCGGACGACCGCGGCCGAATGGTGCTCCTGCACGGCGCGATCCCCGGAGGCCTGATCGACTTCTGGAGCAGCAGCAACCCAGCCCGCGCGGACCCTCCCCCCTATTACCCCTTTGATCCAGGCGCGTATGACGGCCAGTGCCCGGCCAACACCGCCAACATGCCCGCGCCGCCGCTGTGCCAGAGCGACATCGCGAAGATGGCGGCGCTCGGTTTCAACTCCGTACGGCTACCTCTGTCATGGAGCTTGCTCGAGCCGCAAAGAGGAGAGTTCAGCGGGACCTATCTGGATCGCGTCGGGCAGGTCGTCGATTGGGCGCGATCGCAGGGCATGTACGTGATTCTCGACATGCACCAGAACGCCTACTCGCGCTACGTCGGCGCGCCGCTCGATGGGACCGCGTACCTCCGCTATTACTCGGGCGCGCCGGCGTGGGCCACACTGACTGACTTTTTTCCGTCACAGGCCTTCTTCGGCCAGCGCGAGGTCAACCCCGCGGTGCTGGAGGCGAACAGCAGCTTCTGGTACGACCGGAGCGCGATCCAGGACGAGTACATCGCCGCGGTCGCGTTCCTCGCCAGGCGCTTCAAGGACGACAGCACCGTGGCGGGATACAGCATCTTCAACGAGCCCTGGCCCGGTTGGAATCTTCCACCCGGCTTCGAAGATCTTCTCCTGTTTCCCTTCTACCGTCGCGTGATCGACGCGCTCACCGGCGTCCGCGACGGCTTTCCCTGTTGGAGCGGGTTCTTCATGCCGGCGGTCTGCGGATACCGAGACCTCGGCGTGCACGATCAGCGCCACCTCTTCTTCCTTGACACCGGGCTGCTGCGCGAGGTGACCGACTTTCCTACCCACCTGGGCCTGCCGGTCAGCTCGTATCCAAACCTGGTTCTGGCGATGCACGCCTACACGCATATCTACACATTCGATGCGCTCGCTAAGGAAAAGCCCGACCACGCCAACTATCCATGGGGTGGCTACGACCAGAGCTACTCGTGGGCCGAACGCGAAGCGAAGGCGATCGGCGCCGCGCTGTTCGTGGCCGAGTTCGGCAACTCGCCGGAGTGGGATTCGCTGATGCTTACCAACCAGCTGCTCGAAGGGGAACGTCATCTCGTCGGTTTTGCCTTCTGGGCGTGGATGGAGAACTGCGGCAGTCCTCCGTGGGGGATGTTCAACGGGATCGACTGCAGCGCCCGTTCGGCGCAGCACCCGAGCGGTTGCCTACGCTCGACCCGCGAGCGCCTGCTCTCGCGCGTCTATCCTCGTGCGTCCGCCGATCCCCACCTTATCTACCACTACGACCCCGCCACGGGGGCCTACTCCCTACGGGCGCAAGGCAGGGTCGGCGATGCGCCCACGATCGTTTACATCCCACGGGCCGTTGGAGGAGACGTGACCACCTCGGGGGCGGCTACTCAATTTGTGACCGCCGGCGCCGACGGAAGCCGGATCGTGACGGCGGCGCCCACCGGAGGGACATTCTCAGTGAACGTGGAGCCTGCGCCCCTCGAACTCTCAGGTTGTTCCTAGGGTGTTTTGGCCCGTCTTGGTCTAATCTGGTCGCGAGAAAGGGTGGGACACCGTGGGGTGGTCTCCAACGGCGCTCACGCCACCGACCGACAGCCCGTGGCGGGGGTGGATAAGCCGGCGACCAATGGGAGCGCCGTAAGCGCTCGCGCCTCCAACGGGACCGCATTTCCGGTGCCCGCTGTACGAATCGCCCATGTAAGCAAGTCATTCGGGCGAACCGCCGTATTCGTCGACGTCAACTTCGCAGTCGCCCGCGGTGAGCTGGTCGAGATCACCGGCCCAAGCGGTGCCGGCAAGACCACCCTGCTTCGCCTCATCCACGGCCAGCTCCGTCCCACAAAGGGCGAGGTTTGGGTCGACGGCCGAGCCCTGCACCGAAGGTGGCGGCGCGGTCTAGGCCGCATCCGCCGCGACGTCGCCTTCGTCTATCAGGAGCACCGGCTGCTGCCTCGGCTGAACGCGCTCGAGAACCTGGTCTTCGCTCTCATGCTCGTCGATCCGACCGAGCCGTACGGCCGCATCCGCAAGCGGGCGCTCGAGGCACTCGAGTTGTTCGGTCTCGCTCGGCGGCGGAAGGCTTACCCCAGCCAGCTTTCAGCAGGCGAACGGCAGCGGATCGCCGTGGCACGCGCGCTTTCGAGCCGTCCCCGCGTGCTCCTGGCCGACGAGCCGTTGGCTGCAATCGACGAGCAGAACGCAAAGGTGGTCAAGCGCCTGCTCGAGGAGGCAGCGGCCGCTGGTACGACGGTCATCGTCGCCACGCACGAGCCAACCTTCCAGGCGGGCAGGGTCCTCCGACTGCCGGCGGGCCAGGTCCTGGTCAACCGCGCTCGAGTTGCAGCGGCGAATGGGGGGGCCCAACCCCTGTGGCGCCGGCTTCTCCCGGCCAACGGCCAGAACGGACACAACGGACACAACGGGCTCAACGGGCTCAACGGGCACGTTGTGGAAGAGGCCGGCAACGGGCACGTTGGCCTGAAAACGCGCAATGGCGGCAACGGGCATCGCACCGCTGCCCGCAGACCGAAGGTTCACACCCAGCTCCCGCTGTGGCGGCGTTTCGTGGCGCTGCTCGGAAACAGCTTCCGGCTGGTGGTCCTGGGCGGGCTTCGAAGCTGGCGACGAGACCTCCGGCTTACTGCTCCCGCGATGGGCTCGATGGCCCTCCTGCTCCTGCTTGCGGGCGTACTGGCGATGGTCGGCCTGGCCATCGGCAACGTCGCGGCATATGAAGCTTCACAGGCGTCGGTCGTGCGGGTCTACCTGGCGTCGGACGCGACGGCCGAATCGGTGGACGCACTCAAGACGCGATTGCTCGCCGACCCGCATGTGGCCTCGGTGACCTATGTGAGTTCTGAAGAGGCGATGAAGGAGGCGAGCACCCGGCCGGGTCTCGACTCGCTGGGCAGCCTCAGTACAAGCAACCCGTTCCCTGCAAGCCTGGACGTCACCGCGCGGTTGGTCACCCAGGTCGAAGCCATTGCGGCCGAGGTCACCGGCGACCCCGCCGTCGACCCCACGTACCCAACCTCCTACGACCCTGACACTTACTCGCGTCTGCGCCGAATCGCGCTGATCATCGGCGGGATCGGCGCTGCTCTGCTCCTGGTCTTTGTGATCGTTGCGTATGCCGTGAGCGCCAACTCGGTGCGCGGCGTCGTTGCGGCTCGCAAGGAAGAGGTCACGATCACGCGACTCCTCGGAGCGCGCGGATGGATGCTGCGCGGACCATTCGTGATCGAAGGCGTGATGACCGGCGCGCTCGCGGGGGCGATCGCCGGCGCGCTCGTGGGCGGCGCGTGGCTGCTGGCGTTGCGGTTCGCGGCTGCGACTTACGCCCAGGTCCTCCCAGGAGTGGGCCTCACCTCCGTCAGATACGTCATCGCGGGAGTCATCGTGGCCGGCATCCTCTTGGGCACGCTCACCGCGACTTTGGGCTTTCGCCGGCCCCGCGCATGAGACGCGCGGTTGCCGGAATAACGGTCCTCGGCGTGGTCATGTCGTTCGCGCTGTCTCATGCCCGCGTCGCCTACACATGCGGTACGGCATCGTCCGCTCGCACGACAACCGCATCGAGCACTCCGTCGCCCTCACCATGTCCCACGCCCACTCCCCCGCCGAGCGTCTACGACCAACTGCGCGCTCGACTCGGTGGTGACCTCGCCAGGGCGCTCACCACTCAGGAAAAGATGAGCGCCGCATTGGACCAGACGGCCGCGAGCCAGCAGGTGCTCACCGACCAGATCGCCCAACAGGAGGTACGCATCGCCGACCTCGAGGACCAGGTGGCGCAGCTCGACACCCAGATCCAGGACACGCAGGACCGGATCGACGTCGAACGCGCTCAGATCGCCACCGTTGCGCGAGCCGCCTACCGCCAACCGAAATCGCTGCTCGAGGTCATCGCCCGCGCGGGCAGTCTGCGCGAGGCGCTGGTGATGACCGCCGATCTCGTCGTCGCCGGAGACCGCGCACACGCGCTCCAGGCGCAGCTCGAGGCGGACCTGCTCAAGCTGCAGAAGGATCGGGAGACGCGGCTTGCGGACCTGGACCGCGAGAACGGCATCAAAGACCAGCTCGTTGCGATGATGGGCGCGCTTGACGACTTGATGGGACGGCAGGACGACCTCAGCGCCCAGCTCGATGACCTGGTCGCGCAGATCCAGGATGCCCAGAGCCAGCTCGAGGGTCAGCCGGCCGACGTCACAGCGGCGTTGGCTGCGCTCCTGGAACAGACCGAAGCGGACCTGATTGCGAAGTCGAACCAGGCGGCCTGGAACCAGGCGCAGGTCGGCGCTGGACTGGCGCAGGCGATGCGTTTGCTGCCGCCAGGAACCAACCTGTCGCCCCTGGTCCTCTCGTGGCCGATGGTCGGTGCTCGCATCAGTCAGCCATTCGGTCCGTCCGCCTTCCCCCTCGAACCGAGGCTCGGCGCGTACCCCCACTTCCACACCGGGGTGGACCTTGCCGCGCCTCTCGGCACACCGGTGCTGTCAGCGGCTGAAGGAGTCGTGGTGGCGGTGGCTCACACCCGCGTCGGTTATGGGAACTACGTGATGGTCGCGCACGGCGGCGGGGTCATCACGCTGTACGCGCACCTGTTGGAGACGGATGTCAATGTCGGTGACAAGGTCTCCCGCGGCAAGCGGATCGGACTCGAAGGGTCGAGCGGCCTGTCGACTGGACCGCACCTTCACTTTGAGGTGCGCATCAACGACCAGGTGGTCGACCCGATGCGCTACTTGACCCGTCTGGCGGCTACCGCCTGATCGCTCGCGTTAGCCGGTTGGTGCCCCCGGAGGGAATTGAACCCCCGACCTTGACGTTAGGACCGTCCTGCTCTATCCCCTGAGCTACGGGGGCGCGCTGGTGGGAAGTCTATTAAGAGAGTGCGCCCTGCGCGCGCCCGGCGCCCCTGAGCTACGGGGGCGCGCTGGTGGCAAGTCTATTAAGAGTGCGCCCTGCGCGCGCCCGGCGCCCCTGAGCTACGGGGACGGGGGCGCGCTGATGGAAGTCTATTAAGAGTGCGCCCTGCGCGCGCCCGGCGCCCCTGAGCTATCGGGGCGAGAGCACGAAGTCTATTAAACGGTCCCGTTCCAGTTGGCTCGGGCCGTAACTTCCAAGCCTAATCCCAGGTTCCTCACATAGAGGATTGAGAGGCTGGGTCCAGCCTTATGGCCATGGAAACCACCAAGGCGGCAGACGTGCGGATCCGGGCTCGCGACAGCGCGCTGTCGCTGCTCAACAACCTGACCGCCGGCATCGCTTTCGCGGCTGTCGCCGGCGTTGGCATCTTCGGGACTATCAGCGCGCTCACCATTCCGGGTGTCTCAGCGTCTTCGGGGAGCACCGCAAGCGCAGCAACTGCGTCGAGCTCTTCCAGCTATTCCACCTCGACCAGCTCGAGCTCCTCGAACTCATTATCGAGCGGGCTCCAGCCATCTACGGGGACCGTGCAATCCGCATCGAGCTCGGGCGTCGCAGTTTCCGGCGGCTCGTAGCGACGCGGCAATGACCGATACGGTTCTCTGGTACACGACCAGGGGCGCGGGCGCAGTCTCGCTGATCCTGCTCAGCGCGGTCGTCGTGCTCGGCGTGCTGTCTGTCTTGCGGGTCCAGAGCACGGGGTGGCCAAGATTTCTGACCACCGGCCTGCATCGCAACCTCGCGCTGATGACGCTGATCTTCCTCGCCCTGCACATCATCACCGCGGTCATCGACCCCTTCACGCACCTCGGCTGGCTGACCGCGGTTATCCCCTTCTCGTCCTACTACAGGACTTTCTGGCTCGGCCTCGGCACCATCGCCTTCGAGCTGCTGGCCGCAATCGTTGTGACGAGCCTCGTCCGCGGCCTGATCGGACAGGGCGCGTGGCGCGGCGTCCACTGGCTGGCGTATGCCTCGTGGCCTGTCGCAGTGATCCATGGGTTCGGCGCTGGGACGGACGCCTGGTCCGCCTGGTTCATGGTGCTGGCGATCGTGTGCGTGGGCTCGGTTGCCGCGGCAGTCGTCTACAGAATCCTCCGCGGAACCGACGACCCCCTCTCATCCGCTCGGAGTGAATTCCGTTCGGCGGTCGCGCGACGGTCGGGCCATTGAGCGGCCTTCGCCTGCTGGCAGGCCCGAACCTCGAGTCGGGACCAGAGAGCTTTGCCGATCACACGCGCAGGCTGGGAACGCCGAAGGTTGACGGTCGAGCGCTCATCGAGTCGCTGGTTCGCAGCGGCCTTACCGGCCGGGGCGGTGCTTCATTTCCGGTCGGAATCAAGTGGCGGGCCGTGGCCGCCGCGAAAGGATCGTCGGTGGTTGTCGCCAATGGCGCCGAAGGCGAGCCCCAGAGCCACAAGGACCGGCTCCTCATGGCGACCCGTCCCCACCTCGTTCTGGACGGCGCGTTCCTCGCCGCGCGCGCCCTACGCGCGGACCAGGTCATCGTGTACGTCGGCGAGGAGCACCAGGCGGCCCGCGCGGCAATGTCCAGAGCACTTGCGGAACGGCCCGAGGCCGAGCGCCGGATCGCGCGAATGGCAGACGCGCCACATCGATATGTGGCCGGCGAATCCCGGGCAGCTGTACATCTGATCGATGCGGGGGTGTCAACGCCGACGACGGCCCCGCCTAATTCCAGAGAGCGCGGTGTCGCCGGCGCCCCCACGCTAGTCCAGAATGTCGAGACCCTCGCGCACATCGCATTGATCGCGCGGTATGGCGACGTCTGGTACCGATCCGCGGGTCGCCGCGGGGCAGCGGGGACGCTGATGATCACGGTCGGGGGCGCGGTCAAGAGGCCAGGCGTCCTCGAGATCGAAGCAGGCACCACCATCGAAGAATCGGTCGCCATGGCGGGCGGCATCTCCGAGCCGGCATCTGCAGTCCTGATCGGCGGTTACTTCGGCACGTGGGTACGCGCAGAGAAAGCCTGGGAGCTGCCGCTCGACGCAGCAGCCCTGCAGGGCTGCGGGCTCACGCTGGGCTGCGGGGTGGTTGGGGTGCTTCCGGCCAGCCGGTGCGGCGTTTGCGACACCGCTCGCATCATGCGTTACCTCGCGGAGGAGAGCTCGGCGCAATGCGGACCCTGCTTCTTCGGGCTTCGCGCATTGTCAGACGCATGCAGCCGGATTGCCGAGCGTGGGACCAACAGCGATGACATCGCGCGGCTGAAGAGATGGGCCGTGGAGGTGCGGGGTCGAGGCGCGTGCAAGCACCCCGACGGGGCGGTGATGTTCCTCCGCTCGGCACTGTCCACGTTTGCCGGCGAGTTCGCTGCGCATCCAGCCCACTGGAGGCAACAGTCCGCGTGACTCAGGGGTCCCCGCGAACTCACGGCGAAGCCTCTGAGTTCGTGGGGTTAAAGGAATTGCGCTTGACGATCGACCGCATCAGGTGCGATGGCCACGGACTGTGCGCGGAGCTACTGCCTGAGCTCATCCGTGTCGATGACTGGGGCTACCCGATCATCGCGCCAGGTTCAGTACCCGAGCGCCTGGTGCCTCTTGCGCAGCGTGCGGTAACGACGTGCCCGGTCATGGCTCTGGCTCTGCAACGGGTGGAAAGATCCAGATGAGCACCACATTACTTGGCATCGTCGACGACCGCGCATTGGGCACGTCGATGCGGCTGGTTGTGACGCGGCCGGACAGGCTTGACGCCGCCAGGTCCGCGGCCGATCGAGTCATCAAGTCGATCGATCAGGTAGCGAGCAGGTTCCGCCATGACAGCGAGCTGAGCAGTCTCAATCGGGTGCCTGGTCGCCAGATTCACGTGAGCCCGCTTCTGGCCCGGGCGCTGGCTGCCGGCCTGCGCGGCGCACGTCTGACCGGCGGGGCGGTCGACCCGACGGTCGGGTCAGCTGTCAGGCTCGCGGGCTACGACCGAGACTTCGCCGCGATCCCGACCGACGGCTCGCCGATCCACCTGTCAATCAGTCATGTGCCAGGGTGGCAGGCGATCGATTTCGACGAAGGCTCGCGGATGGTGCGCTTCCCGCCCGGCGTCGAGATCGATCTCGGGGCGACAGCCAAGGCTCTTGCTGCAGACCTGGCCGCGTCCGCAGCGCTCGAGGCAATGGGTTCGGGCGGCGCCCTGGTGAGCCTCGGCGGTGACATCGCGGTGGCAGGCGAGGCGCCTCTCGAGGGGTGGGCGGTGCAGGCGAGCGAGGACAGCGACGCGCGCATCGACGATGAGGAAGAGACGATCAGCATCGAGTCTGGCGGGATCGCGACGTCGAGCACGACTGTGCGCCACTGGACTCGAGGCAGTGTCGTCCTTCACCACATCATCGACCCTTCTACCGGACTGCCGGCCTCCGGCCCTTGGCGAACGGCGACCGTCGTCGCCGGCACATGCGTCGACGCCAATATCGCCTCCACGGCGGCCATCGTGATGGGCGAATGGGCGATCCCCTGGCTGGAGGCCCACTCGCTCCCGGCCCGGCTGGTCGACCGCCAGGGCAACATTCACCGGGTCTCGGGCTGGCCCACACCAACCGTTTCGAATTGAATTCATAGGCCCGTCCCAGCAACCTCTCAGCAAACTCCAAGGCTTTCGAGGCAGCATGGACGGGTGAGCACGGACACCGAGCGCCCACACGGCCAGTCGGCGAATGGAGCGCGGGTCCTCGTCGTCGACGACGAGCCGAACATCACGGAGCTGCTGGCGATGGCGCTTCGGTACGAGGGCTTCACGGTCAAGACCGCCGCGACCGGCCGCGCGGCGCTGACCGCGGTGCCCCAGTTCTCACCGGCCCTGGTCATCCTCGACGTGATGCTGCCGGACATCGACGGCATGGAGGTGCTCAAGCGACTCAATGCCGGCGGGCACAAGGTGCCGATCATCTTCCTGACCGCCAAGGACGCCACCGAGGACAAGGTCCACGGACTGACCATCGGAGGCGATGACTACGTCACGAAGCCTTTCAGCATCGAGGAGCTGATGGCTCGCGTTCGCGTCGTGCTGCGACGCCACGGAAACGGCGGGCCCGAGGGCGGGAAGCTAACGCTGGCCGACCTCGAGATGGACGACGAAGCACACGAGGTGCGCCGCGGCCCGCACATCGTCGAGCTGACCACGACCGAATACCGCCTGCTCCGCTATCTCTTGATCAACGCGGGTCGCGTCCTGACTCGCAGCCAGATCCTCGACCACGTGTGGCACTACGACTTCGGTGGCGATGCCAGCGTGCTCGAGACTTACATCAGCTATTTGCGACGCAAGGTGGATCGCTTCAAGCCGCAACTGATTCAGACGGTGCGCGGCGTCGGGTACGTCCTCCGCCTTCCAAGACAATGAAGTCCGCTGCGCGGGGCGGCACATAGGCCCGTCATGACGCAGTCGCTGCGAGGAAGGCTCCTGATCGGGGTCATCTCGCTGGTTGTAATCGGTCTTCTGGTCTCCGACATCGTGACGTACAAAGCGCTGCAGACCTTCCTTGTCGGCCGAGTTGATATTCAGTTGACAAGTGGTCACAACGCGGCCATCAGCGGGCTTGGAGGTCCAAACGAAGGTGGTGGCCCCGGGCCGGTATCGAGCCTGCCCGGCGGCACTGTCATCGAGCGCGTTTCTCCTGCAGGCGCGGTCCTGCTCGCGAAGCGTTTGGAGTTCCAGGGCTCGACGCCTTCGACGGCGCTGCCGATCCTGCCGAAAACTCTGCCGAAGGGAACGGAGAAGGCGCCGGCCGTGGTCACGCTGGCCGGAACCGGTGGCGTTTCGCAGTACCGGGCAGCGATCTGGCCGGAGGATTTCTTTCAAGGCGACTATGTCGTGCTCGCGATTCCGATGAGCGACGTGCTGTCAACGCTTGACCAGCTCGTACAGCTGGAAGCGCTGATCGGCGTGGGTCTGGTGGCGGCGACGGCGCTATTGGCGCTCTTGATCATTCGCATCGGCCTGCGGCCGCTCGAGAAGATGGGAGCGGTCGCGCAGGACATCGCGGCCGGCGACCTGAGCCGCCGGGTTGAACCTGCGACGGGCAAAACCGAGATCGGGCGGCTTGGTCTCGCGCTGAACGGGATGCTGAGCCAGATCGAGTCCGCGTTCGCCGAGCGCACCGCGTCCAACCGACGCCTGCGTCGCTTCGTCGCAGATGCATCGCACGAGCTGCGCACTCCGCTCACCTCGATACGCGGCTATTCCGAGATGCTTCGCCGCGGCGCCTCCGATTCACCGGCGGACTCCGACCTCGCCCGCCGGCGCATCGAAGAAGAGTCGATCCGTATGACCGGGCTGGTGGATGACATGCTCGTCCTGGCGCGCCTCGACCAGGGCCGGCCGCTGGAGCTGGAACCGGTCGACCTTCAGGCCATTGCAACCGATGCGGTCGCCGATGCTCGCGCCGTCGCTCCGCAGCGCGACATCAAGCTCACCTCCTCAGGCTCCGTGGTCGTCAACGGCGACGACACCCGCCTCCGTCAGGTGCTGGGCAACCTCGTGCGCAACGCCATCGTGCACACGCCGCCGCAGACTCCTATCGACATCAACCTGTCGACCGAGGACAGCGTCGCAAAGCTGTCGGTCACCGACCACGGCCCGGGTCTCCCTGTCGAGGACACGGACCGGATCTTCGAGCCGTTCTACAGAGCCGACCCGAGCCGCAGCCGCGATAGTGGCGGTGCTGGATTGGGGCTTTCGATAGTCAGCGCCGTCGTCACCGCGCACGGAGGGCATGTGAAGGTTCGCGAGACCGAAGGCGGCGGTGCCACATTCGAGGTCGAGCTCCCACTGGCCGGCACGTAGAACGGAAGCGGCCCGGCCCCACCCCGAGACCGGGCCGCGCGTCAGGTTAGATCAGTCGTCGTGATCCCGGTCGAGGCAGCCCTGGGCGTCGTGCTCCGGGCAGCTGGCGGCGATGGTTTGAATCACCGCGCCTGCTAGCAAGTCACGTCCGAGCGGGGTCGGATGAACGTCGCATGGAGGCACGCTCCCTGGCGGAAGAAGGATGAGCAGGCCCGCCTTGCAGGAATCGCCGCCCTTTGTGGCCGCCACCGGCGCCCACGCCGTGAAACCGTCCGCGATCAATGCCCCGTGTGCGGCGGCTGCCCCGATCATCGGCTGATTCAGCGCCAGGGCGCCAAGCGGACTCTTGTAATCGAGGGCGTAGTACGTCACTCCGACGATGAGCCCCGTATAGCCGGTGGCTCGAATGTTGGCCAGGATCGTGTTGAGGTTGGCTTGCATTATGGCGAGCACTCCGTTGAAGCCGAGCGGACAGGTTCCGAAGGTCGCACCCTTCAAGCAGTCCTTCTGCCAGCGGAAAACATCGTTCGCTCCAAGCGTCAGCGTGACGAGTCGTGTGTTGTGGTGGTGGCGGAGGTACGACAACGCGAACGCCATCTGCGTGCCCGAGTACCTGACGTGGAGAGGGTTCTTCAAGACAAAGCGGTATGGCCGACAGACGTTGTCGGTGCCGGTGAGAGACAGGAATCCACCGGTAGCCTCACCAGGACACGTGGCGTTGACGTCCTTGAGCTCCAGTTGCTCGGCGACGATCTCCGGGTAGCCGACGAAGTTGTCGGCGTCCTTTGGATTCGTCACCAGCGGATTGGCCCCGAAAGGCACCGAGTCGCCCAGCGCCAGATAGCTTCCATTGCCGTTGTCGTGGTTGCCGCCTTCACCCTCTGCTTGGGCGGGGACCGCACCCAGCAAAAACAACATGGCGGCCGATAAAAGCGCGAGCAGTCGGACCCTCATCCCGATAACCCTCCCCTGCTTACGGCCGGCCCCCACAGCCGACCCGCTCAGCGGAGTCTAAGGGCCGCTGATCGATCGCGCCACTACGAAGTTCGGCCGGCCCGCTTGGGGCGAGCCGGACTCGGTTTACTCGCCGCCGTAAATGGCATGCGGGCTCGGAGGACGCGAGTCGCCGGCGCCGACCCACCGATGGAAAACCGCCACCGGACGGGGAGCCCACCAGTTGGCGCGGCCGAGGAGCCGCATAACCGACGGCACGATGAGGATTCGGACGATCGTGGCGTCGATGGCGATGGCGACAGCCAGGCCGATACCGATGGCCTTGATGATCACGATGTTGGCCATGCCAAACGCGAGGAACACCGCGCACATGATTGCTGCGGCGCCGGTGATGAGGCGGCCGCTCTTCTCGAGACCCAGCGCAACCCCGGCCTGGTTGTCGCCGGTGCGCCTGTATTCCTCCTGGATCCTGCTGATCAACAGCACCTCGTAGTCCATCGACATGCCGAAGACGATGCTGAACAGGATGACGGGGATGCTGGGATCGATCGATTGCGCGGTGAACCCGAGCAGTCCGCTCAAGTGACCCTGCTGAAAGATCCAGACCATCGCGCCGAACGAGGCCGAGATCGAGAACAGGTTGGTGATGACCGCCTTCAAAGGCAGCACCACCGAGCCGGTCAGGAAGAACAGCACGACGTACGTGATGACGATCACTGACGCGACCGCCACCGGAGTCCGCTGGAGGATGAAGTTGACGATGTCGAGATCGAAGGCCGTCCCGCCGGTGGCCAGCACCTGGCCATCCGGAATCTGCTGTGCCCTCACAGTGTTGACGATGGCTCTTGCATCATCACTCGTGTATTGCTTGTTAGTGACGATGTAGAGCACCGTCAGGTGCTGCCCGGAGCCCGTGGCCAGCGCCTCCTGCAGCGCCTGCGGCAGCTGCGCGGCGGGACCCGTGTACAGCCGTTGATAGTCCGCTCGCGTGAGGCTAAGGTCGAGGTCGACGATGCTGGACACGCGCAGCACGTTCGGCATCGCGGCAAAGCGCCGGCTCAGGTCGTAGACGGTGCCGATATGGTCCGAGGTGAGCGGGCTGCTGTTGGGGTAGTAGACGACGGCAGTGATGTTCGTCTGGTCCTGCCCGGGAAAGTCTCGGACGAGCGTGTCATAGCCCTCCCGTGCCGGATTTCCCGGGGGCAGCTGATCGACGTCGCCATTGGCCAGGCGCAGCTCCAGGAAGGGCGTGCCCGCAAGCAGCAAAAGCGCGAGCGACGGCAGGAGAACGATGACCGGCCGCTTCATCACCCACAAAGCCATCGAATGCCAGGCGCCCGTCCCTGCAGGCTTCCGCGCGCCGACGAACGGAAGCCGGATCCGGTCGACCCACGGACCCAAAACGGAGAGCAGCGCGGGCAGGAAGGTCAGCCCGTATAAGACCGCAATCGAGACCACGATTGCACCAGCGGCGCCCATCGACGCGAGGAACGTGCCTTGAAAGAACAGCATGGCCGACAGTCCGATCGCGACCGTGATGCCTGAAAACGTGATCGCTCGCCCCGCGGTGGACAAGGACTTCGCGATCGCATCCTCGCGCGTGGCACCGGCCGCGAGCTCGTCGCGGAATCGATTGACCACAAAGAGCGAGTAGTCGATGGCGACGGCCAGCCCGATGAGCGTGATGATGTTGATCGCGTACTGGGAGACGTCGGTGAAGCGCGCGAGGAAGAATGTGCCCCCGACGCCTCCGACGATCGCGAGCACGCCGACGCCCAGCGGCAGAGAGGCCGCGATCAGCGAGGCGAAGATCACCGCGAGCATCAGGAGGGTGATCGGTAGGGCCAGGTATTCAGCACGCTGGAGGTCTTCCTCGAGCGTCTTGTTGAAGGCCTGGTTGATGAGCACCCCGCCGGTCGCGACAATTTGCAGCGGTCCCGGATGAATTTCGGCCAGCATCGAGGGGATGTAGCCCTCAGCCACGAGGTTGCGGTCCTTGAGGTTGACGATCACGAGCGCTTTGTGCTGGTCGCGTGAGATGTAGCTCGGTCGCGCAGCTTCAGGCGCTGTGTAGGGCGTGAACACCTGGGTCACGCGCGAGTCGTTTCCGAGCGGCGCCAGCGCCTGCTCAACCGCCGTCTGGAATGCCGGGTCGCTGACGCTGAGAGTGGCGCTGCTGAAGATCAGCGTGTATGACGAGCCGGGCGCTTTTTGCTGTTGTTGTTGGTGGCTTTCGCTTGCGAGCAGCTTCTGAGCCCGCCCGGCCGGCAGGTCCGCGCCAAATCCGCCATTACCCGCCAGAGTGCCGCCGGTGAGGATGCCGACGATGGACAGCCCAAGCAGGAGCGCCGAGACGACCAGCGTGACCCATCTGAACCTGTAGACGAAGCGACCCCAGCGCCCGAACACGGCCACCAAAGATACATGTCGAGGTAACACGTTCCGACGACAGCCGAGCGCCCGACGCGTTAACGAGCGGTGGCTACTTGAGTGCCCACTGAATGCTGGACAGGATCGGTTGGGCGGCGAGGATGAAGTTGTTCATGTCGCTCACCGGGCTGAGCAGGACGACCGCGTAGTACACGCTGCCGTCGGAGTTGGAGCCTGCGAACAACGGCGATCCCACCTGCAGGCTCTGACCGCCCGACGTGAGCGTGAAGCAGAGCTGCCAGAAGATGCCGGCCGCGCCATTGATGGAACCGGTCGTCACCTTGCTGTTGGGACAGGCCTTCGTATCCGGATATTTGCCCTTGAGGTACGTATCCAGCGTGTCCTTGTTCTGCTGCGCCGTCTGCGAGGGATTAGAAGGACCGCTGCCGATCGTGACCGAGGCGCCGTGGGAATCGATCAGCGTGATCGTCTCGCTGTCCTTGTTCGCAACCAACCAGCCGGACGGGACTGTGACCGACAGGCTCGAATTCGACGCCGTGCCGGCGCCGGATATCGGACTGTGCGACGCGATCGGGCTTGGACTGCCCGCCGGAGTCGGGCTCGGCAAGCCAATCCCGGCGGAGCTCGACTGGCCGGACTTGTTGGCGTTGAAGATGGCGAACGCCGTCCCGCATGCGCCCATGACCAGCACGAGGCCGACAACCGCGCTGAGGATCATCACCCATGGGGCGCGCTGGACGGGCGCCTGCACAACGCCAGGCTCGGGCGTGTAGAACGGGCTTTGATAGGAGGGCGGCGGACTGTCGGACGGCGGGCCCATGATCGGGGGCGGCGCGCCGGACGGAGGCCCCGCCGGCACCGTTTGCGCAACCGCCGCAAGCGGCGCGCCGCATGCCTGGCAGAACGAGTTCCCGTCTGGATTCTGCGTCCCGCACCGCGAGCATGTGAGCGCCACCTAAGTTGTTTTGGAGCTCTTGGGTGCGGGCTCGCTCCGGGGGCGGCGGCCCCGCCTCACAGACGTCGGCGCCGCGCTGAGAGCCATGCCGCAGTTGGGGCAAAAGCCCGACGCGACGATGTGCATGTGGCAGTTGGGGCAGACCGTCTCAGCGAAGCCCATGTGCGCCGCCTCCTCGAGCAGCGAATAGTGCAGCAGGTAGCGGATGTAAATAAGCAGCGATCCGACCACTACTGCCTGCCACAGGAGGATGAAGAGCGGATTGGTGGACGTATCCCTCAGCACCACGGTGCCGGTCGAAAACGCGACGTGAGCGATCACGGCCAGTGCCACGCCGCCCATCTCTCGGCGGGCGAGACGCCCGCGCCGGAAACGCCAGATCGTCGCGACGATGATCCCGGTCGTGCTGCCCTGCAGCAGCGGTTGAAACACAGCGAGCGTCGCCAGGTCATAAATCCAGTTGCCAGGCGAGACATGCGGTGGCAGGGTCGTCAGCGCGTTCGAGAAGCCGACCAGCGACTCGGCCAGGCTGAAGCCCAGGCCTGCCGCGACGCCGAATACCAACCCGTCCACCGTCTCGGGAAAATCGGCGCGATTGGGCAGAAATATGGCCGGGAGCGGTTTGAGGGCCTCCTGGATCACCGGCACGATCAAGCCCAGGATGAGCACCGCGCCGATGCTCACCGTCGCCCCGCTCAAGGGGTTGGGGTTGTACTGAAGCGGGTTGTAGATCAGCCGCTCGAAGAGCGTGACGACGATCCCGAGCGCCACACCGCCGCCGATCGTGAAGCCGAGCAAGAGCGCAGGCTCGTCGCGATAGACCTGCGCCTCGTACAGATAGATCAGATAAAGGACGGGAACCAGGAAGATGGAGACCAGGATCGCCGCCGTGATCAGGCCTGCCACGTAAAGGACGAGGACGCCGGCGAGGCCGGCTATGAAGGCCCAGCGGAACTCGTGGATCTTGTGCTGGCCGAGGTGCGGGAACAGGGTCGTGAAGATCGACGGCTGGGCGACGTGCTCGCCCGGGTGGGCGGCATAGCGGTGCTCACGCGACTTCGCGTCGCCCGCTTCAAGGGATGTGCTCTGGTGTGCTCCGCAGCGTGTGCAGAAGACGCCGTCGGGGGCGTCCTGGGCGCAATGGTCGCACCGCACGGTCCGTAACGATAGGCGGCAGCGCCCGGTTTACGGCCGCGTTAAGTGGTCGTTCCCGCCTCGGCCGGCTGCGGCGGCACCCAGCCCCGCATGAAGTGGCACGAGTAATGGCCCTGGTGCTTGTCGAAGTAGCGCTGGTGATACTCCTCGGCCCGCCAGAAACGTGGGGCCGGGACGATCTCGGTCACGATCGGCTTCTTGAAGTAGCGCTGGGCCTCGGCCGCCGAACGGCGCGCCGCAGCCTCCTGCTCGGGGCTGTGGTAGAAGATCGCCGAGCGGTACTGGTGCCCGTGGTCGGGGCCCTGGTAGTTGAGCGTGGTCGGGTCGTGCATGTTCCAGAACGCGTTCAGCAGCTCGTCATACGTGACCTTGGTCGGGTCGTAGGTAACCTCTACCGCCTCCGCATGGCCGGTCCGGCCTGAGCTCACCTGCTCGTACGTAGGGTTGTCACGGTTGCCGCCGGTGTAACCCGACACCGCGTCGACAACGCCCGGAATCTCGTTGAAGAGGTGCTCGACACCCCAAAAGCATCCGCCTGCGAAAGTTGCCTTTTCCATCACGTCCACAACATACCCAAAGGCGGGAGGATTCATTCCAGAGGCGTGGCGCTCCCCACCGGGCGGGCCCGCTGCGTGAGCGCGCCCACCTCCCACGCGGTGGGGAGGCCAGTTCATGCTTGACGGCCATGCTCGAACCGGAGCCTGAAAAGCGCCGCGACTGGTGGCGGTTTGCCACCGTCGACATCACGCCTCTGCGGCGGCATCGTGACTTCCGGCTGCTGTTTGTGGGGCGGCTGGTCTCGTTCTTCGGCAGCATGATCACGTTCGTCGCCGTCCCCTACCAGGTGTACCAGCTGTCGCACAGCACGCTGCTGGTCGGCCTGCTCGGCCTGCTCGAGGTCGCGGCTCTTCTCGTCTTCGCCATGCTGGGCGGAGCCCTGGCGGACGCCGCCGACCGAAGGACGATGGTGCTGCTGAGCGAGGCCGGGCTGATGGTCGGAAGCCTGGTGATGGCCGGCAACTCGCTGCTCGCGAAACCGATGCTCTGGTTGATCTTCGCCGTCACCCTTCTGTGGGGTTCGCTCGACGCGATGCAAAGGCCTTCGCTCGACGTCATGTTGCCGCGGCTCGTGGATCGCGACGAGCTCACCTCGGCGGGAGCGCTGAGAATGTTGAGCGGAACCGTCGGCATGATCGCCGGACCGGCCTTGGCCGGGGTTCTGATCGCGGTCGCCGGCCTTCCGGTCACATACCTGGTCGACGTCGCAACGTTCGTCGTCGGCCTTGCCTGCCTCTTCCTTATGAAGGCGGTGCCGCCACCTGTCGACGCCGAGCGCCCGAGCCTGGCGCGGGTGGTCGAAGGCATTCGGTACGCGCGCAGCCGCTCGGAGCTGATCGGTACGTATGTCGTCGACATCGTTGCAATGGTGTTTGGCATGCCGCTGGCGCTTTTTCCTGCCATAGCCCAGGGCCTGGGCGGACCACGAGTGCTCGGTCTGCTCTATGCGGCGCCGGCTCTTGGTTCGTTCCTGCTCTTCTCGTCGAGTGGTTGGACGCGACATGTGCATCGCCACGGCATGGGAGTGATCGTGGCCGCGACTCTATGGGGCGCCGCGATCATCGGCTTCGGGCTCGCGAACGATCTTGCCGCCGCCCTCCTCTTTCTTGCGCTGGCCGGAGCTGCCGATGCGTTGAGCGGCGTTTTCCGGTCGGTGATGTGGAACCAGACGATCCCCGATTCGCTGCGCGGTCGGCTGGCGTCAATCGAGCTGCTCAGCTACTCACTCGGCCCGTCGCTTGGCAACTTCGAAGCGGGCGTGGTGGCCTCGCTGTTCAGCGTCCGAACCTCGATTCTGTCGGGGGGAATCCTCACCGTGGCCGGATGCGTACTCTGCGCCATTGCGCTGCCGGCGTTCCGGAAATACGACGAGCGCCAATGGCGCGCCAAACAAACTGTCTAGGAACCACGCGATACGATCAACACGCTATTCGCGCCAGATAGCCCTTGATCTGGCGTCATGCGAAGGGAGGCAATGAGCACAGAGCAGCTGTTGGTGGCATTGGGCGCCGCCGCGGCCGTGTGGGCGGCGGTCTTCGCGACGCGCGCCGACCTTGCCACTCGGCGGGCCAAGGCGGAGGCGCAGCGGCGCTGGGACGACAGCATCCGTCCCCTCCCCCACTTCACCTTCACGTCCGCGCCGGCCGTTGGACAACCGATCGAGGTCGACGTCGAGAATCTCGGCGGCACGCTCGCAGCGGGTGCGGTCATCCTTCAGCACGGTGACGACCTGTTCGCAGGCGAGCTGACTCTGCCTGAGAAAGCGCCCGCGCGCCGGATTGTTCTGACACCGGTCTTGAAGGCCTGGCAGAGGTCGGCCCAGCCGCGCTGCCTGCTGCTGGCGGGCCGAGACGTCAGCGGGCGCTGCTGGGATTGCCTCGACGGAATGAAGGTCATCAAAGACCCGCGCCGCTGGGTGGCGGGTCAGCTGCGCGAGCTACGTCTCCAGGGAGTCGTCGACTTTCCGGGGCTGACGGGCGGGAAGGCTTAGCCGCTACTCCAGCGTCGCGTTCAATTTCAGCTCGACGTTGCCGTGTAGCGCTTGCGACACAGGACAACCGTCTTTTGCCTCTTCCGCGAGCTTCTGGAAATCGTCGTTGGTGATGCCGCTGACGCGCCCACGCACAGTAAGGGTGGCGGTGGTGATTCCCGTGCCCGGTACGAACTCGATCTCGGACTTTGTAATCAAGCGCTCCGGCTTGTGGCCTGCCTTGGCAAGGCCGTTGGAGAAGGCCATGTTGTAGCAGGCCGCGTGAGCGGCCGCGATGAGCTCCTCGGGACTCGTCTTTCCATGCTGGCGCTCGGCCCGGGCCGCCCACGAGACCGGCAGCTCGGCGAATGCGCCACTCTCGGGCTTGACGTGCCCGCTCCCGCTGATGAGGTCACCTTCCCACGTCGCTTCAGCCCGACTGATTGCCGCCATTCATAACCTCCACTAAGCCCGCACGTGGGCGCCTGCGAGACTGAGGCCAGTGTAGCTCCGCTCTATTCATCGACAGGTGCGTGCGACACTATCCCGGTAAATCGATGACAGTGACCGTGATGACGATCGCGACCGCAAACTGGACCAACGCGTCAACGACGGCTTGAGGACTCCACTGCCATGATGACCGAAGTGACAAGGCTCAACGCGATCGGGATCGTCGTACAAGACATGCCGCGCAGCCTCAAGTTCTATCGCGAGCTAGGCCTCGAGTTCGCCGACGGCGCGGATGCGGAAGATCACGTCGAGGCGAAGCTCGGCGACGGAGTCACGTTGATGTTCGACCTTGCCGAGACGGTCCGCAGTTTCGACCCTGCATGGACCGCCGCCGACGGATCTCCCCGAGTCTCGTTTGCCTTCCAGTGCGAGAGCCCCGGAGCGGTCGATGAGCGCTACGCCGAGCTGCTGGCAGCAGGCGCGGGAGTGCGGCGTCCGCCGTGGGACGCTGTTTGGGGGATGCGTTATGCGTTGCTTCTGGACCCAGACGGAAACGGGATCGACCTCTACGCCAAGCTGGGCTGAAACGCCCGGCCGTCCTTAGTTCTTCCTCCCGGCGCGCCTCAGGCTCAGGCCGAGCATCGTGACAACGATGAGAGGCATCAACCACCAAGCCGAGGCGTGTGCTGCGTTGAGGAGGCCGGTTAGCACCAGCCCGGCCGCAACCGCAGCGGCGACCGTCCAGTCGTCGCCGATGATGAAGTGGTACCAGAAGCGTCCGAAGGCAACGGGCCACGACAGAATCCGATTCACGCTAGCCCACCGGTCTGAAGCCGAGCGCGCGCCGTCGCTCGATGGCGATGAAGGTCGCGCCCGTGAGTGCGTAGAGCGCGAGCAGGCCGAGTATTGCGCCGTCACTGGCAGGCCAATCGACGCCAAGACCTTCAACCGACCAGAACGTACCGAAGGTTGTGAGCAGGATCCCGACCACCAACTGCAGGAAGCTGCGCGGGATACGTGTTACGAGCCGCTGCAGAGCAACGCCAACCGCGCCGGTGATGACCACTGCGGCGACCCCGCCGACCACCGCCGGACCGAGCTGGTTGGCGCTCGCGCCGAACGTGACGACGATGAAGGCGACCTCTAGTCCTTCGAGGACGACGCCTTTGAAGGAAAGCACGAAGGCGGTCCAATCGAATCCCACTCCAGCCCACTCAGACGGCTCGTCTTCAGGGTGTGCTCCGATGCCGGCCAGGCCGTGAACCGCAACTCGCATGACGCCCTTGCGGAACCATTGCAAGCCAAAGACGAGCAGCAGCGCGCCCACGATCAGGCGCAGCGGGCCGATTGGAACCCTGCTGAGTGCTACGCCGAGGGTGACGACCACGACCGCGAGCACCGCAAAACCGGCCCCGGCGCCGATCAGCGTCGAACGCCAGCCGCGCGTAGCTCCGACGCCGAGCACGATCGTGACCATTTCAATGGTCTCGACCATCGAGGCCAAGAAGGTCGTGATCAGGACAATGGCTGGACCAGTCATGCCCGAACCCGATTGTCCACGATCTGCCGGAGCGTCGTAACCTGACTTTGGACATGGCTCGCTGCACCCATCTAAATCAGATTCACGAGGTCATCCCCAGCGCCGACGGGTGTGAAGACTGCCTGCGGATCGGGGGCACGTGGGTGCACCTGCGGCTGTGCATGACATGCGGGCACGTGGGGTGCTGTGACAACTCGAGGTCCAGGCACGCGACTGCCCACTTCAAGCAAACCGGACACGCCATCATGAGATCGTTCGAGCCAGGAGAGGATTGGGGCTGGTGTTACGTGGATGAGATCGAGCTCGATCCAACTGGCTGGCCAATCCGCGGCCCCGTCGCCCACAGCGTCTGAAACACTTGGGCGTTCGCGTCGCCGCGATCGTCACCCTCGCCCTGTTGGGCATCTATCACGCGATGCGCGCAGCCGCCACCGCGTGTGCGGGCGGAGGCTGCGACATCTACATCCCGATATCGCTGCTGCTTCCGCTTCTCATCCTCGTCGCGGCGGCCGTGACGGGAATCATGGCGATAGCGGCGGCGCGCCACGACAAAGCCTGGATCATAGTTTTGAGCTTGTGCGCGGCGGTCGGGGTGATCGGGCCGATCATCGGCCTGGTCGTTTTGCGCGACAGTCCGGACGCGTTCGTGGTTTCGTCCACGATCCTGGTCACTCTGGTGCCAGTCAGCGCGCTGGCCTATACGTTCACGCGCCGGACGAGCACAGTCATTCGCTAAAAGAAGGAGATAGGTCGCATGTACATGACGATCCGTCATTACCGAGTACCGCCGAGCAAGCTGGAGGAGGTCGTGCGTCGGGTCGATGAGGTGTGGCTCGACAGGCTGAGCAAGCTCGAGGGGTTCGAAAGCTATTACGTCCTGCAAGGCGATGACAGCCACTTGACATCGGTCTCGGCCTTCCTCGACGAAAAGTTAGGCCGTAAGGCGGCGGAGGCAAGCGCCGAGTGGGTCGGGTCGAACCTCCTCGATCTCGATGTGGAGTTCATGGAGATGTGGCAGGGCCCGGTCGTCGTGCACGGGGGCAACTAGACGCCATGATTGACCAGCCATGGAGGTCTTGTTCGACGGCCATTGTTTCGGGTGCGGCCCGCTCAACGAAGATGGCCTGAAGCTGAAGTTCGTCCCCGGTCCGGGCGGATCGGTGGCCGAGTTCGTGGTGCCCGAGCGCTATCAAAGCTGGTCCGGAATGGCTCACGGCGGAGTCGTGGCGCTGATGCTGGACGAGGCCGTGGGTTGGGCGGCATGGCACGCCGGGCATCCGGGCGTAACGGGGCGATTGCAGGTCAGCTACCGGCGCCCGCTCACGTTGGGTGAGTCCGTGCGGATCGTTGGCAAGGTCGAGAATGTGCGGCGCTCGCTGGTCTACGCGTCCGCGTATGTCGAGAACCGCGATGACGGATCGCGGATCGCCGACGCTACCGCCACTTTGATGATGACCGACACCAAGGTCGGGATGAAGGCTCTGTAGCATGTCTGTTCGAACCTGAGGGGGACCCGAATTCCGACTTCTGGCGTTTGTTGCGTTATCACAAGCTGAGGGCTCGGCACGGGCCCATTCATTGGAGGCTACGAATGAATTCGATTCGCAAGCTCATTGCTATGGGCACCGGAACTGCCGCGGTATGCGCATTGATGGCGTTTGTCGTGGCGCCGGCTGTTCTGGCACACGAGCCGGACCGAGTGCGCGGCGAGGCGGCGGCACAGAACGTCGCACCCGAAGCCGCTCCGTCGCAGGCGTGCCTGGACGCGCGTCAGTTGATCGCGACGGCGCGGAAAGACGATCGTGGTGAAGACATGTCTGAGAAGCTGGCCGCCGGTCAGCCGGGGGCGGACCCGACCAAGGACGTGAACGAGGACCAGATCGAGAGGGCCGCCATGGAGGCGCTCTGGATTAAGGCTCGCGGCGCGTGCGCGGAACAGCCCGAGCCCGCGAAGACCACAGGGTCGTCTGCGCCCGCGGCGATACAGGGGTGCGAGGCGGCCAGGACCGCGTTGAAGAATGCCTTGGTTCAGGAAAAGGCCCACGAGCTGAGCGAGAATGGCACTACGACCGAGCACTCTGCTGCCGACAAGCAGGAGGACCAGGCGGAGTTCGCGGCGATCAAGTCACTGTGGCAGACGGCAGCCGCGGCCTGCGGCTTCCGCTTCGAACACTTCGACCACTTCGAACACAGCCGGTAACCAAACCACCCTCGACGGAGGTCCGGCCTGCCGCCGGACCTCCACCCCATCTCCTTGTCTGACTAGCCACGCCCGATAGAATCAGTTCCAGTCGGGGGCTGGCGCAGTTTGGTAGCGCGCACGGTTCGGGACCGTGAGGCCTCAACTGTGCCCGACGTTTGTTCTGATAACGCCGGGTCATGTCGCGCGACGTGGTGTAAATCCAGCCGCGTGGTTCGGTCATTAGATTAGGCCGACTCCAGCTCCAGCAGAGTCTTCACCACCTCCTCATTGCTGGGTTGGTAGAGCTTGTTCATGGACTCGGTGCTGAAGTAGCGACGGCCGACCGCCCACTCGTCGTTCTGCTCCTCGAGCACGGCGCCGGTCAGCCGCAATAGCGAGGCGCGATTGGGGAAGATGCCGACGACGTCGCAACGTCGGCTGACCTCCTTGTTAAGACGCTCTAAGGAATTCGTCGACCAGATCTGACGCCGGTGCTCGACCGGAAAGCTGAAGTAAGCGAGGACGTCGACCTCAGCCTCTTGCACGACTTTGACCAGCTGCGGATAGCGCTTCTCGAAGAGCCGGCAGATCCGCTCGACGGTCTCATGAGCGCTCGGCTGGTCGGGCTGGGCGAAGACAGTGCGCAAGGTGGCGGCCACCATCTGCTGCGCGACCTTGGGCACGGTGGCCATTGCGTTGCGCATGAAGTGGACACGACAGCGTTGCCAGCTCGCGCCGACGAACACCTGGGCCACCGCTTGCTTGAGGCCGAGATGGGAGTCGGAGATGACCAATCGCACGCTGCTCAACCCGCGGCTGAGGAGCTGGCGCAGGAACTGAAGCCAGAACTCATGGTCCTCGGCCGGACCGACGTCGATGCCCACTACTTCACGCTCGCCTGTGGAGCGAACTCCGACCGCGATCAGTACCGC
>WNEZ01000415.1_pt1 | contig 50804 bp, 43 predicted proteins | sample 5400521 | NCBI WGS metagenome assembly WNEZ01 (sample SAMN13153339, study PRJNA577476) | soil metagenome | isolation source: 120 cm saprolite under Douglas fir tree site 2 hole 1 replicate 1 | place: USA:California | collected 2015-04-18
CCACTTCCTTGCTTGGTGGGGCATCGGAACTACTGTCACAGCCGGATTCGTTCTATCGCGGGAATGGCTATGGCGTCTTGGCTGGGCTCGCCCTATTCTTTGCCTGGCCGTTTGTGGCGTGGCGGATGAGTGATCCGGCAAACATTGCTGGAGATGCCGGCCCCGCGGCGCAAACCGATTAGTAAGGCTCAAGACTGGGCCTCCAGGGACACGTCTCAAGGGGTAATCTCTGAAACAAAATCCACAGGTTCGCCGTTGATATAGTGGGGTAGCGGTGCTCACCCAAGGAGGCAGAAGTGCGTCCAAATTGGGTGGTCCTGTGGTGCGCGGCGTTGGCCCAATGCCGGAATTGGGGCTAAGCTCTTGTTTTACAAGCAGGAGACGCTGGCGCACGCGAAAAGAAAGCGAAATATGCCGCTTCCCAGATGGGCTTTGGCTTTGGCCGATAACAACGGTCGCTCGGGTAGCACGGACGCCACCCTGGCCTCGGTGATCTCCTTGTCCCATGTCGACGAGCGGGCCCTGGTCGCGGAAGCACAAGCGGGCAGCCGTGCGGCTTTCGAGGAATTAGTGCGCCGGTTTGACCGCGACGTGCTGCGCCTGGCGCTGAACCTCATGAAGCGCCCCGAGGACGCCCGGGACGTTTACCAGGAAGCCTTCCTCAAGGTATACCGCAATCTCCACCGATTCCGCTTCGAGTGCAGCTTCTATACCTGGCTCTACCGCATCGTCACCAACGTTTGCCTGGACCATTTGCGCCGGCGCCAGGCGCGACCCGAAGACCAGTCTCCTGAGGTGAATTCCGGCCATCATGAGGAAGGTATTACCGATTTCTTTGAGCGCCAGCGCGAGCAGCGCCCCACGCTGGACCCCGAACGCACCTTCATCGGCAAGGAAATCAAAGCGCGCATCGCTACGGCGATGGAGCGGCTGTCACCGCGCGAGCGCATCGTATTTGAGATGAAACACTATCAAGGTTTGAAGCTCCGGGTCATTGGTGACGCCCTCGGCACCACCGAGGAAACCGTGAAGAATTCGCTTTTCCGCGCTACGCGCAAACTCCGCCACGAACTGGGAGAGCTGCGATGAGCGTTTTTGAAAAGAATGTAAGCTGCGAGGCTGTTGCGCCGCTGCTGGTTTTCTACGCTTGCGACGAAGTCAGCGAGAAGGAACGAAAGCAGATTGAGGCCCACGTTGCGAATTGCAAGTCGTGCGCCGGCCAGCTTGCCGAAGAGAGCCATCTGCACGAAGCCATGGTTGCCGCTCTGCAACCTGCCGATGAACTTGATTCTTCCGGAATTCTCCTCTCGCAGTGCCGCAGTGAGCTTGCCGAAGCGCTCGACGATTTCTCCGCACCTCCGATCCAAGAGCACTGGCGTCCGTTCGGCTGGCTTCGCCAGTGGATGGCCCTGCGCCCGGTCTGGAGCGGCGCCGTGCTGGTCCTTTTCGGGATCGTGGTGGGAACTCAAGTTGTGCCGTGGCTGAAGAACGGCAACAGCGGCGACGTAAACGGGCAAGCCATGAACGTGATGGCTAGGCCACCGCTGACCAAAGATCAACTCGATAAGATGGAAGTGGCCGGCATCAATTTTTCTCCTTCTTCGGATGCCGGAGCACCTAACGTGCGGCTGCAGCTCAGCGCCGAGCAACCGATGGTTCTCACCGGCAGCGTGGATGATAGCGACATGCGCCATGTACTTACGTATGTGGTTGAAAATGGCGAGCGCTTCGACGCGGGTGTGCGCCTCGATTGCCTCGAAGCGCTGAAGGCGGCTTCGCGGGATCAGCAAGTCCGCCAGGCACTGATCGTCGCGGCGCGCAAGGATCAGAATGCGGCGGTGCGCATGAAGGCCCTGGAGTCGCTCCGTGATGCGGCTTCGAATGATGACGTCCGGCAGGCTTTGCTCGACGCACTGGAACACGACACGAATCCCGGTGTACGCGTGGAAGCCGTCAATGTGCTTGTTGGTTCTTTGCAGCACGGGGATGCGGAAGTGAGTGCGCCAGAACCGGACAATGCCACGCGACAGGTGGCTCCTGGCCGTTCCGAGGACGAAGAATCCGTGGACCGCGTAGTTCGCGTGCTGCAACAGCTGCAACGACGAGATCCCAGCCGCTACGTGCGGTTGCGTAGCGCCGCCGCGTTGCGGCAGATTGGCCCGCGCGAAGTGCAGTAACGGGTAAGCCGGCAAGAAATTTCGTTCAACGATGAACATACATTTTCAGCAAGGGATTCTTTACATCGCGCGCCGTTTGGCGCTGTTCCAGGTATTGGCTGTCCTTTTTTCCTTAGCGCGAATCGCACCACTCGCTTTTGCCGCGGATGCCAAAGAACCAGCGTCTCGCAATCCTGCACAACCCGCCGATCCGGGCACGCAGCACGCCTCTATTGTTCGCACGGGCGTGTTGGGCACGAGAGATAGTCTGACGCTGCGGCTGACGACGGATCTTGGATCCGTCAACATCGTCCAGATCGAGGCCGGCGCCGCGCCTGTGGTGCGCTACTCCGTGCACATCGAGACCGATGCGCACGGCTCCGCCGCGCAGCAACTTCTTGATGCCTACTCGCTTAAGGCAAAGCCCGTGTACTCGGGAGTTGAAATCACCGGCATGCTTCCGCCGCAGGCGGCGCGCTCCGCGGATGCGCAGTTCTGGGTGCAGTTTGAGGTCGCGGTTCCGCGAGGCTACAGCGTGGAAGTGAACACTGAAGCGGGCGACATCACGACCGCCGACATCGGTGGTACGGCCTCCCTGCACACGCAGGGCGGAAACATTAAGACCGGGCGCATCGGGTCTTCGGGAATGCGTGACGCTTCGTGGGAACGTTCCGCGGCCAAGCTGGAAACGGAAGGCGGGCACATACAGGTTCTCGATGTCGCGGGGAACTTAACAGCGATCACCGGGGGCGGCCACATCAATGTGGGCAACATCGGCGGAGATGCTTTGCTGCGCACAGGTGGCGGCCACATCCGGGCGGGTCAAATCGGAGGCCGCGCGGAGTTGGACACGGTTGGCGGAAACATTACTGTTGCTCACGCGGGGAGTTTCGTCAGCGTACGCACGGGCGGCGGGCAGATCGATTTTGGCGAAGTGCGCGGCTCAGTTCATGCCCAGACGGGCGGCGGCGGGATTCGCGTCATGTACGTTTCCGGCCCCATGGAACTGGAATCGAGCAGCGGTAGCATCTGCCTGACTCGGGTTGCCGGCGCTTTGCAGGCGGCCACTTCCGGGGGAACGATTACGGCTTGGATAAATCCCGACTCACCTGCCGGGGGCGGAAACGTGCGGCTCGCGGGCGCATCGCAGCTAGCTTCCGGCAATGGTGACATCATCGTGTTTCTGCCGAGGAATCTCGCGGCAAACATCGAGGCTACCGTGGCGAATGGTGGCGAGCGCCGCATCGAAGCAGACCCCGCGCTGCACTTGACGATGCAGGCTTCCAGCAATGGTTCTGGCCCCGTACATGCGATGGCTGTTTTAAATGGTGGCGGTGCCCCGCTCAAACTGAAAACCACGGCGGGAAAAATTCGCCTGCAGTTCCTGGATTCGGAGATTGCTCTCCACGAATCGCTCATCCACGAGCAGATGGACCGCCTGAATAAGAGATTGAAGGAGAATGGTTTCGAGGCGGTGTCCTTCTCCAACGGACCAGGGCCGATACCATCTGTCTCCGCGGAAATGCCGACGCCCACCGACGCCAAGACGGACTGGCTGGAAAGTTGGCTCAACAGTTTGGAAATCGCAATCCGGGGCGGGTGGACCGAGGATCCCGACGAGTTCCAGAAACGGCTCGTCAATTTTCCAAAGCCTCCGTACCCGGCACTTGCGCAGCGTGCAGGCTTGCAAGGTTTCGTGAAGCTGCAGGTGCGAGTGAAGAAAGACGGGAGCGTCGAGGTGCAGAAACTACTTGAGGGTGAACCGGCGCTCGCCGATGCCGCGATTGCCGCCGTAAAACACTGGCGGGCAAAACCGGCTTTGATTAACGGCAAGCCGGTCGAAGTGATTTCGACGGTGACGTTTAATTTTCAGTTGCACTGAAGCAGGAGTTGGCTCGGCGCACGCGGATTTCTAGTCCTCGGTTCCAGTTGGTAGCACATACTCGAAGGGGGTAGAACGTTATGCTTCGTCCAGCTCTCCGCGCATCCGCTCTATGTGTAGTGCTTCTCGCCGTTGTTTGGGCCCTTCCCAGTTTCGCCATCAGCAAGGATTTCAATCAATCTTATCCACTGCAGCCGGGAGGTTCCCTGGAGTTGCAGAACGTCAACGGAACCGTGGATGTGCAAGGGTGGGACCGAGACGTAGTCGAAGTTCACGCGGTGAAGACCGCGAAAAACAAGGAGTCGGATCTGGAGCGCGTTTCCATTGAAGTTGACGCCCGGCCCGACGCCGTCTCCATCGCCACTCGCTACCCGCAAAATGAGGGCGTGGAGGTGGCGGTGGAATACACCATCCATGTTCCGCACGGCGCGCGCATCGAGCATATCGGCACGGTGAACGGCACGCTGCGAATTGCGGGCGTGGAAACCGTGGAAGACCTTCATACCGTAAACGGCAATATTGAAGTGTTTGAAGCCGGCGGGAGCGTGCACGCGCACACCACCAACGGCAATGTGCATCTGGAACTTGCGCATCTTCTCGACAAAACCGGAGCGACAGCGGAGACCACGAATGGTTCTCTCGTACTCGCCGTGCCATCCGACATGCAGGCGGACGTCGAAGCTCGCTGCTTGAATGGAAACTTCTCTTCCGAGCTCCCCATCACGATGGAGAGCAACCAGCGTCCCCGGGAGACGCATGGCAAGCTGGGCCGCGGCGGCGCTCCCATTCATTTGCGCACGGTGAATGGCGGGATTCGCGTGGTCATTTTGAGGTCGACGGTCTGACGCTTTGTCTTTTGCTGCGTCTAACTGCTGAGGAGGATGGGACGACAATGAACAAACGAAATTTGCTTACGATGGGAGGAGTAGCGGCCCTCGGGCTGGCGCTGATCGTGCTGCCTGCCAGCTCCAAGAGTTCGCAGAAACCCGACCAATCCAAGATCACACGCTTGCAGCAACGGATCGAAGAGCTGCAGGCAAAACTACAAGCAGAGCTCGAGAGCGGGCAAGATCAAAAGGTAGAGCTCGCAGACGCGGACGAGCCTGAGGAGTCCGGGCAGGCTGTCATTGTAGAAGATCAGGACCCCACGCGAATCGAAGTCCCGCCGAACATCGAAACGGATGACATGAATATCGTCATCGGCGACGATGGTTCGAGCTGGCTCGGCGTCGAAACTCATGAAGTGACGACGGACAAGGCCAAGGAACTGAAACTCTCCGCCGAGCGCGGCGTGGTGTTGGGAAAGATCGTCCCTGACAGCCCGGCGGCAAAAGCCGGACTCAAGGAAAATGACGTCGTGACGGAAATTAACGGACAACGAGTCGAAGGCGCGGCACAATTTCGCCGCATGATCCATGAGATTCCCGCTGGCCGCAGCATCCAGCTCACCGTGTGGCGCGATGGGCGCTCACAAACCATTAGCGCAACTCTCGGTAAGTCCGAAGAGCGCCGTCACGCCATGAGGATGGTGGCGCCGACGCCCGGGGCTTTTGCTTTCCGAATGCCGGAAATCCCCGAAATCCCTTCTATGGAGTGGAACGGCAACATGCTCTTCGGCAGCGGGCAGTCCCGGCTGGGTATTGATGCGGAAGATGTCAGCGGACAACTCGGCACATTCTTCGGTGCGCCTGATGGCGAAGGGATACTCGTTCGCGACGTGAACTCCGGCTCGCCGGCTGAAAAGGCCGGCGTAAAAGCGGGCGACGTAATCACCTCGCTGAACGGCGATCGCATTCGAACCGTCGGCGAGCTACGCGAAAAACTGTCAGCGAAGCGCGAAGAAAAGGATCGCACCGTGAAGCTGGGCGTGCTGCGCAACAAGAGCGAGATGTCGCTCACTGTTGAGTTGCCGGCGCCCGCCGCGCGCACCAAGCGCCTCATCTCTCGCCGTACTAGCATCTAGCCGCTAACAGCAGAGTTCGATCAGTGAATGCCCCTGGCACGGCCAGGGGCATTTTTCATTGTGAATTCCCTCCGCAAATAGGTGCTCAGCGCTCTTCCGTCGGCGGCGCGGAGAACGCGGCATCAAACGCGGAATAGTGCTGATGGTGCTCCTCCGGATCGTTCAGTGCGGCTCCATCCCGCTCAACCCAGGCATGTGCTTTAAACTTTTCTTCTTCTTTGCGAATGCCAATGCGTAGTTGCGAGGGAATTCCCTGCCGCGCGAGCAGCCACCAGAGGGTCAGGGATTTTGCCAAACAGGAAGGATGAACCAGGCCGCGCCGGTCCGCGGCGTTAACCATGCGCGCGGTTGCAGCTGCGTGTTTGTTCAGCTGGGCAGGGTCATGATCTGGATGTGAATCCGCGAGCAGCAGTTTCAAACTCGCTTGCGTTGCCCGGAAGCCGCGCCATCGCAGACTCAAGCTGACTAACGGCAACATCACCACGGCGCGCAGAAATAGTTCCTGCGCGGGGCGCTCCAACGTGCTAAATCGCCGGAACCGTTCCCACATCAGAAGGGAGTACCTGGAGCAAGCCGCTCTCCACGAGCCGGCACACAAGCTCCGTCAGGTTGGAGCGGAGCAGTTCCGGCTCGACATCGAATTCCGCTAGAAGCTCCTGGTAAGCCGCGTCAATGCTCGGCGAACCCGTGACAAGCTGCCACATGCGCGTGCCGGTTTCGTCCAACCCGAAGTACTGCTCAGTTTCGAGATTCAGCAGAACGGATTCGCGATCCAGAAAGCGAACGAGAACGTGGGCCGGCGTGGCGGCGCGGTCTGCAAACGAAACCATCGGCACAGCTCCTCCAGGAAGATCCCGGTCCTCAATTCCAGCGCGGGCGGGAAGATTGCTCCCCGCGAGTATTCTACCGAGGATTGCTGCAGTTCGCTACGCACCTCTGGCCCTCGGAGAAAATGGACCCCAGCCGTTAGCCTGCGCAGGAGTCAAGATTGTCTTCGACCGGAAGACAGGCTATAAACTTCGTGGTGCCCGAAGCCGCCATCAACGTCGAATCTCTCGCGAAATCCTTTCCTCCCGCGCGCAGCGGTTGGCGCACTTTTTTCCAGCCGTTTGAGAAACCCACAGCCTCACGAAGATCACCAGTACTCTGACACACAGTTGAAAAAAAGGCCGGCCCCGCGAAACAGTGCGGCGCCGGCCTAAGAAACATTCTTTCTAAAATTACGACTTCTTCTTCTTCAAATTAACTTTTGTCTCGATGCCCGCGCCGAGCGCCTTCAAGTCTGTCAGGCCTTGTTTTGCCTGTTGCCCCCACGGTCCGTTCGGATCAAGCTCCTCAGCCTTTTGATACGCTTCCACCGTGCCCGGTGCGAGTAGAACTTCTTCTCTATCGCCGACTTTCTTCGTGGTCATCTTCATCAAGAGGGAGGCGCCCAGCAGGTACCAGGCCTGCGCACTCTTCGGATCGAGTTCCGTAGACTTCTGCAAGGGCTCGATGGCATCGGCTAGTCGGTTGGCGTTGTAGAGGCTGATCCCAAAGTTGCGCCATGCAGTTGCCGCATTCGGCGGGTCAAGTTCCGCGCTCTTCGTGTAAGCAGCTTTGGCTTCATCGATCTTTCCTGCTCGAGCGAGCACGTTGCCCATGTTGTTGTAATACCCAGGCACGTCCGGCTTGGCGGTGATGGCTTGCTGGTATGCTTGAGCAGCGTCGTCATTGCGGCCTGCGGTGTCGTAAGCCTCTCCCAGCTTGAACCACACCAGATGCGCATTGGGATCCTTTTCCACGAGGCTCTTCGAAGCCTCCTGGAATTCCTTGACCGCCTGGTCCCCAAGGTCTGCCAACTTCTGCTTAGCCGCATCGCGCTGGTCCGGAGGCGCCTTCGCCAAATCGAGTTTTGCCTGCTTCTCTTGCTCGATGAGGGCGTTGCCGGCAGTGAAGTGCGCTTTGAGCCCTTCCATTTTGCTTTTCGCTTCTTCTGCTTTTTTCACCTGTTCTTGAGCTGCAGCGCCCTGCTTGGCAACGACGTCTTTGAAGTCAATGTCAACTTTGGCGTCTTCACCGCTTTGCACTCTGCATTTGGCCTCGTAAGGCGCTTGTTTGTCGTTCGGCGGCGGGAATACGACAAATACGCTGTAAATGCCTGCGCGCAAGTTCATGAGGCTAAACCTGCCGGAGCTGTCGGTCTTGGTCTCCTGCTTTGCGCCCTGGTCGCTTACGGACCGAATGGTAACTTCGGCCCAAGGCTTCCCAGCCACATCCATGATTGAGCCGCTAATCGATCCTGTTTGGGCCGCAGCTCGCGGTGCAAGTACGCTAGCCCACGCGGCGACCACCATTGCGGCGAGCGCCCACGACTTATAGAAACGCTTCATGCTCGATTCTCCTTTTTCACGGGGGAGCCCCACCCGGAGTATCCGGGCTGAGTACGCCCCATTATCTCTCTCAAGCGGGCCGATTCCAAGCTCAGCGAGCGGCAGAAACGATTCGGCGGTAAGGGATAGGATCCGGCACGCCCGCTTCCGCAAAGGCGCGCAAGCGCAGCAGGCAGCTATCGCAGGCGCCGCAGGCAGTATCTTCGCCCTGGTAGCACGACCAGGTTAGATGCAGCGGCGCGCCCAGTTCGATGCCCCGACGGATGATCTCGCTTTTCTTCAAGGTAATGACCGGTGTCACGATTTCGATCTGCGTTTCCGGCCGCGTGCCCGCACGGATCAATTCCTGGAACACGCGGTAATATTCCGGCCGGCAATCCGGATAGCCGGAGCTGTCTTCCGCCACCGCTCCGATGTAAATCGCTCCCGCTCCGATCGCTTCCGCCCAACTCACCGCCACGGAAAGAAAATGCGCATTCCGAAACGGAACGTATGTTACGGGTATCGTGCCGCCATGCGGGCCGGGAGCGCCCAATTCATTTTCCGGAACGGAAATCTTCTTGTCCGTAAGAGCAGATCCGCCAATCGCGCGAAAGTGATCGAGTTGCGCGACCAGCCGTTCGCGCACGCCGTAGAAATCCGCAATGTCATCAAACGCGCGCCGTTCGCGCCCCTGCGTTCGCTGGCCGTAGCTGGCGTGTAGAAATGCGATGTTTGACGCTCCGTGGCATTCGCACGCCACCGCCGCGCTCACGCACGAGTCCATCCCGCCACTCAACAACACGACCGCTTTTCGTGAATCGCTCATTCGATCCTTACCCACCGCGATTGTCCTTGAATTCTCTCACTCTTCTCTGCGAAGTCTCTGCGCCCTTAGCGTCCCTGCGTTATCTTGTCTTTTTTCTTCTCCTAAGCTGCTCAGACGCCCTTAGTGGCCGGATCCCAGATGAATTTGTGCAGTTGCAACCCGAGTCGTACCGGCAGCCCGTCCGCCAAAATCCAATCTACCAGCATACGCGGCTCGAGGCCCGGCCACTTCCCTTGCGGATCCTCAAAAACCGGCGAGAACAAGACCTGTTTGACGCGCCGTGCCAGCCCGTGCTGCGACGTAAAATCGCGCGCAAACTCATAATCACGCCGCGTAGAAAGCACAAACTTCACTTCATCATTTTCCGACAGGGCCTCGAGGTTGCGCATCTCAAAGGTGTCCGGCTCGCCCGAGTCGGGACACTTCACGTCCACGATCTTGATGGCCTCCCGAGGCAGCCCTCCGACGAATCGCTCCCCGCTTGTCTCGATCATGACCGTATATCCCGCAGCTACAAGCTTCTCCGCGAGCGGATAAATCTCCTCCTGCAACAGTGGCTCGCCGCCCGTCAATTCAACCAGCGGAACAGCGGCTAGCGAGCCGGGCGTTCCCTTGCCACGTCCAGCCAGTTCGTCCACGCGCTCCAGGACTTGCTCAACGCTCATCTTCTTTCCGCCATGGAACGCGTACGCGGTATCGCACCAAGTGCACCGCAGATTGCACCCCGTCAGACGCACGAAGATGCACGGCAGGCCCGCGCGCGTCCCTTCCCCCTGAATCGACTTGAAGATTTCCGTGATAACCATTTTGGAGTGCGGCGGCTCGCCGCCGTTTTTTCCTGCTGCTTCGCGGCCCCGGTCTCCGCGATCTATTCGCGGTTGGAATTCACCTTGCGCCCGCTCCGCCGCGACAGCCAGTAAATCATCCCGAAAAAAAGTACCATCGCAACCACCAGCCGCGGATATCCCGGCGCAATTCCCATGGTCCGCAGCACCACAATGTACCCGGCCGCCACCAGCAGCGCCGGAATCATGACGATGAAAAACGAGCGGTTCACGGGTAGCCCTTTTCCCGAACAGCTACGCTCCTGGGCGGTATTGTGCCCGGCTGGTATCCGTTTCCCACAGAATCACGTCCGTAACCCGAGCTCCCGGCGGCAGATTCTTCAATTGCCGGGTAACCTCATCGTAAAAATATTTCGCCACATTTTCCGCCGAAGGATTCACGGCCTTGAACGGCTCCAGATCGTTCATGAACTGGTGATCGAGCCGGCCCATGATCTCGCGGATCACCTGCTTGAGCTGTGTGAAGTCCACCAAAAGCCCAATCGAATCGAGCTGCGGTCCTTCGAGCGTCACGCGCACTCGATAATTGTGGCCATGCACGTTCTCGCACTTGCCCCGGTAACCGCGCAAGGCGTGCCCCGCCGAGAAAGTCTCTTCTACGCTGACTTGAAACATGTCTCTCCAAAACTGCTTTTGACGCTCGCTGCGGATCTCCCTGGATCGCGGCCCTTCAGAAGGGACTTGCCGAATGGGCCCCTAACCGCCGGGAGCCGCCTTTCGCATCGAGAAACCGGGCAACATCAGCGAGTTCATGAGTCACTCCGTATCGCGGCAGCGACTCCAGAAAAATTTTACCATAGGGCATGCGTTGGAGCCGTGTATCCAGCAGCGCGAGGACCCCACGATCCGTCTTCGTCCGAATCAATCGCCCAAATCCCTGCTTTAACGCCAGCACGGCCTGCGGCACCTGAAATTCCGCAAATGGGTTGCGCCCGTCTTCCTGAAGAGCGCGCACTCGCGCTGCCACGACCGGATCGCTCGGAACTGCAAACGGCAGCCGGTCGACGATGACGCACGATAGCTGCTCGCCCGGCACATCGACGCCCTGCCAGAAGCTTGCCGTAGCGAAAAGCACAGCAGCCTCGGTATTTTTGAATCGTTCCAGCAGCGCGGAGCGCGGCGCCGTGCCCTGCAGCAGCAGCGGAAAGGACACTCGCGACCGCACTCGCTCGAACAGATCATTCATCTGCGAATAACTAGTGAACAGGCAAAACGCCCGCCCCTGGCTCAGCTCCAGCAATTGCACGATTTCATCCGCAGCCTTCGCCTGAAAGCCCGCGTCGCGGACGTCCGGCATCTTGCGCGGCAGGTAGAGCAGCGCTTGCTTCGGATAATCGAACTCCGGCGGCAGCGCGCGATCCTTCGCATGATCGATTCCCAGGCGCTGGCGAATGTAGTCGAAGCGCCCGCCGACCGTGAGCGTCGCGGACGTCAGAATGACGGTGTCGAATTTTTCAAACAGCCGCTCCCGCAGAATCTGGCTGACGTCGATCGGAGTGGCGGTAAGAAATACGCCTTTGTTTCTCCGCTCGTACCAATAAACGAAATTCCGTTCGTTGGATTCGAACAGGAACGAGAGCTCCTGACGCAGCTCGAAGCTCCGCCGCGCGATGCGCGTCAGTTCTTCCGGCTTCGCTGTAAGCGCGGCAAATTCCGTCTCCATGCTTTTCAGCGACGTCACCAGCGCATCATACGTTTCGCGGTTCTGCTCCAGAAACGCTTCGCGCTCGCTCCTGAGGAACGAGAACCGCCCGTCGCGGGGCGGAAACAATTCAAAAAAGCCGCGGCTGCGTTCCCGGATTCGCTGCGTCTTGCGCAGCAGCGATGGCGTGCCCAGATGCAGCAATCGCAGCGTCTGATCGGCATCGCGCGCCAGCTCCTCGAAGCGGAAGTTCGAAATCTGCCGCCCGAAGTAATCACTGGCCACGTCTTCCATTTCGTGCGCTTCGTCGAAAACGACTGCTGAGTATTCCGGCAGAATGCTGCCGAAATCGTCCTGTTTCAGCGCCAAGTCGGCGAAAAACAAGTGATGGTTCACGATGATTAGATCGGCTTCCTGCGCCCGCTGGTGCATCCCCGTGACAAAACACGGATTGAACGACGGGCAGTTCTTGCCGGTGCATGTGTCGCGCCGCGCATCCAGCCTCGTCCACAAATCCGAGTCATCCGGGAGGAAAGTCAGCTCCGCGCGGTCGCCGGTTTCGGTTACCTTCGCCCAATCCTTGATTTGCCGGAACGCATCCAGTTCCTCCATCCCCTTGAGCAGCGCCTGGTCGGCGATTTGGTGCAGCTTCGCGATACACAGAAAATTTGAGCGCCCCTTCATCACCGCCACCTTCAGGTTTGGCGCAAAATGCTTTTGCAGAAAAGGGATGTCCTTTTGGTAGAGCTGTTCCTGGAGCGATTTCGTCGCCGTGGAAATCACCACGCGCCGTCCGCTGCAAATCGCCGGCAAGAGGTACGCCAGCGTTTTGCCCGTTCCTGTGCCTGCCTCCACGATGGCGTGGTGATGCGATTCGAACGCGTCGTGCACCAATTCCGCCATCTTCAATTGCCCGGGCCGGTGTTCGTAGTCGGAGCTGACCGTGGTTGGGTCAAACCCACCCTTCATGCACCTTTCGAGGAACCCTCCTGGGCCAAACACTTCTTGCATGGACGGTTTCGCGGGTTCCGCCGCACGCCCATCGGAATCGCCTTCCCGCGCGCTTCCGGCTGCCGTGGGGTCGTCCTCGATAGGGACGTACTCGCGCTGGGCGGCGTTCGTCGCACCCTTGAGATTCGCTCCCAAGGAATCCCCCGCCGAATTGGATGCGCGCTTTGCCAGAAATCCGCCTCACTCTCTCTCAACGAAACCGAGAGACCAGTTACGATAACATACCCTTTCGCTCAGCCCCGCAGGCGCTCACCCTCGCGGCCGGACCGCGTATCCCACTTGATTCACGGCATTTAGCACTTGAACACTTCGGGTATAATTGCATACCCTTCCTTCCACGTCCGCGCTACATTCAGCCGGGGGATGTGAGCGTTTTGCCTTTCCAGGGAAGGCAAACGCAGACTACTCTGTCGTGGGGTGCCGGATGCATCGTTACAAAGTTTTTCTCTTCGTTCTGTTGCTGGCGTCAATTACCTTCTCATCTTGCAGCGGCTCCAAAACGAAATGTACCGTCAACTGCGGGGGCGGGGGCACCGCCACGGTGAGTCTTACTCTGGTCGCAGACACTCTTCCCGCGAATCCGTCAATCCTTTCGTTCAAAGTCACCATTGTCGGCATTACTCTCACTCCCACCACTGGGACAGCTCAGACCCTTCAGCCTTCATCACCGATCGTGGATCTCATGCGCTTGCAGTCCGATACCGCCTTCCTCGGTACCCTCACCAATGTGCCGTCAGGAAGCTACACAGTACAGGTTTCTCTCTCTAGCCCGGAGATAACGTTCCTGAACGACACGTCTTCAACCATCACTGCAAACGGCGTGACATGCGCGAGCGGTTTCGTCTGCACGGCCACCCTCGCGGCCGTTGGCCTCCCGACGATCAGTTCTTTCACCTTCAACCCAACTACGAACGGCCAGCAGGGCATTGAGATCGACTTCAACCTGAAGAATGCCATCTCGCTCTCGGGGGGAACTCTATCCGTCAATTTCAATCCCTCGTCTCCGAGCCCAGGCGTCTTTACGGCCTTCACTTTGCCCCGGACGAATGCCAATCTCGGTACGAATCAGCTCGAGCTCATCGAGGATTTCACCGGCGTCGTCGGTATCAGCGGCAGCACCGTAACGATTACCTCGCCCACTCGCGGCGCGCTCACCGCCACCAGCACCTCGGCCTCGTTCTTCGACCCCAGCCCCGATAGCCTTATTTGTCCGACGCCCTCCACCATTTCCTGCGTCGTTGCCGGTCAAATTGCCAGCGTTGACGCCTTCCTCAAATCGGATGGCACGCTCGAACTCAAGGAATTCGGGCCCTTGAATGCAACCCGGCAGGACTTCGTCGAAGGCACCGTCTACGCCGTTAACACTCCCACTCAATTTGCCATCGCCGTCACCGATAAAGTTCAGCTCGCCACCAACTCCCTTATCGGCGGGGTCAACACCGGGGATCGTCTCACCGTAAATATCCCTGCTCCCAAGAACTTCCTCGTAGACTCCAAAGGCCTGGCCGTACCTGCCGGCAGCATCGGCAACTTTCAAGGTCAGAGCAACACCACCGCCATCCATCCCGGCCAGACCGTGGCGGTTCATGTCACGGCGTTCGTGGCAGCCACCAGCACTACCCTCGCGGTAGCAACCGCGGATACGGTCATCCTGCGCTGGTCGCGCCTCATCGCCACACCCACCACAGCTTCCACCACTACCGTCAACGTCAACGCTGTTCCCTCATACTTTAACCTGACGGCCGCGTCCGTTTTTCCAACGCAGGTCTTCTCAGGCACCCTTGGCGCTCAGGGCGTTACAAATCTCGATGGCATCACGAGCGCCGCGAGCGTGAACACCAGTCTCCCTGTGGGGCTTCGCGTGCTTTATTTGGAGAATACGACGAACTCCGCGCAGTTTCCCTTTATGGCTGCAAAGATCCGGCAACATTAACTCGAAATGCTTTTCTCCGCCTCCGCAAGAGGCAACGGGCCGGCCTGAAACTCTCAGACCGGCCCGTGATCTTTCCTGGACTCGAACGCGAACTTCCTCGCTGCCCCCGAATGATCTTTCAGCGCGTTCGACCCATCCTGAGCGACTGCGAAGATATGCGCTACGCGAGTTCTATTTCCCTTCTGACTGTCCACTGAAAACTGAAAACCCTTCCTCACGCCGGCAGCGCCCCGCCTATCGTCGTATTCGGCGGGATCGGCGGCGTATACGGCCCCGACGGCAGGTTCGGCGCAATCACCGGCTGGAACCGCCGGTAAACCACCAGGGAAATGGCGCCGATTCCCCAGAACGCCGCGCCATACTTAAACACCCAGCCCACGTGCGGGATGATCGTGAACAGCCGCACGATGACAACTCCCACGGCCATACGTCCGATCAATGGCCACAGTTCGCTCGTGCGTCCCATCAGCCATTGCCCAACAACCGCTCCGATGATCACCGCCCCGAAATATAAGGAGCCATACCAAAGAGACAGCGTCGCCAGCCCGACAAACAATCCCACCACCGTGACGCAGGCAATGCACGCCGCGATCGGCAGCCCGAATCCGACCAGCACGCCGAGCCCCGCTGCGGCGCCGTAATTCTCCGCCGACTTCACTGCATCCGCCGAAAACTTCGGCATCAAGGCGAACAGCACCAGTCCGAACAAGACGTACGCCGCCGTCCAGATCACCTGCCAGATGTAGTAGTGCACGGTGCCATAGTCGTCGCGGTGCTTCCGCTTTTCGTAATGAACCGGCGAAGCCAGCTTGGCCCCGGAGGAAACTTGCGGCGGATTGTCACTGCTAAAATCAATCGGGCCACCGACACGCGCCGACGAATCAATAATCAACTCCCCGCTCCGGATCTTCGCCGATCCCTGAATATCGCCGGTGATAGTGACCTGCCCGCCCATGGCCAGTACATCCCGCCCCACGTGCCCATCAATGGATTCATGTCCTGCAAATGAGGTGATGCTCCCTCCGATTTTAGTGTCCCGATCAATGTTGATGTCGCCGCCGGCCACCATCACGTTGCGGCCGATCGTTCCTTTCAGCAGCAAGTTTCCTGCATAGCATCGAACACTCCCATCCACCTTGCCAGTAACGCGCAAGTTTCCTGAAGACGAAAGTACGTCGCCCAGAACATGGCCGGAAATTTCGATGTCACCGCCCGCTACCACCAAATCACCTTCGACGGTGCCTTCCACCCGGATTCGTCCTCCGGCTGCGTACAGGTCGCTGTGGATGACCTCGTCTTTCCCGATCGTCAATCGTTCCTCGTGGCGAATCTCCGTCGCTGAAGCTCCCGTCGGCAGCGCCAGCATCGTGCACAACGCCGCGAAGACCAACGCCAGCGCCGAACCGCGCCGGATGCGCCTGCGGAAGAACATCGCCGCCAATCCCGCCAGCGTCAGCATCGCCAGTACCTCGAGGAGTGTGATCATCGATTGCCATCCTTTCCAGATTTGGCCCTGAAAAATCAGCAAGCCCAGCAGGTTCGACCCTCCGAATCCCGCTTGTTCCAATTGCTGCTGCCAGGGAACGATGTAACCGGTATAAAGTGCATAAGCTCCCGTTGCCGCCAGTCCAAATACCACTCCCCAAATCCACTGCATGGACTTGCGCGCCCGTTCCTGAAATTGCGCCAGCCGCGAGGGCAGTGGCTCGTCTTCTTCCAGCATCGCGCGTGTCAGCAGCCGCGATTCGCGCTCCAGCGCTCGCAGCAACGTGCGGCACGCATCGCATTCCTGCGTGTGCGCGGAAACTTCCAGCCCCCGCGCGCGATCCATCTGCCGTTCGACGTACAGCAGCAGCGTCATTTCGTCCAGATGCTTCCCTAGATCCTTCGGCACTTCGCTCATGAAACCCCTCCCGCCGCCAGCGCCGCGTTCCCTTCCAGCGCTTGCCGCAGTTCGTGCCGGGCACGCAGCAGCACCACGCCCACAAAGGCGCGCCGCACTCCCAGCGCATCCGCAATTTCGTCGTAGCTCATGTCCGAGTAATACCTCATCACCAGCGCCATGCGCGCACGTCCGCCCAGTTTCTCCAGCGCCTTGCGCACTTCTTCGCTGGTGCGCTGCTCGATTAATTGATCCAATTGGCTGGGATCCGGATGCTCCAGCGGCACATTTTCCAGATCGTCCGTTTCCTTATCCTGACGAATCTTGCGCCTCCGCAGCATATCCCAGCAGTGATTCGCCGATACCTTATACAGCCAGGCGGAGAACGACCGCGTCGCATCGTATTGCACCAGTTTGTCCTTCAATTTCATGAAAATTTCCATGGTGGCGTCTTCCGCGTCTTCCCGTGTTGGCAGGGCACGCCTGCAGAACCGGAAGATCGCCGGTGCGTATTCCCTGTAAAGCTCGCCCCAAGCCTCGGCGTCACCCGTCCTGGCACGGGCTATCGCCTCCGTTGGCTCCGTTATTCCCGGCGCGTTCATCCGGCCTGGTCTCAGCGTTTCCATAGATTAGTACGCGCGGGGTGCTGCAAATATTACACATTGCAAGTCCCGCCCCGCCACCGCTCCTGGCCCTAACCCGCTCGTATCTCAGGTCTTAGCCCTCTCGCTCTGGCTCGCCTCTACGGAAATCCGAACTTTTTCACCCACTCCAGCAATATTGCTGTGCGGCCTCTCTGTAGGCCGCCTTCCGAGGCGGGCCGCTGTTTCGCTTATTTCGGCCAAAGCGCAGCCGGCCAGTGAGAACACAAGCCTAAGTGCCAGCACTCTATCAGACAAGCCACACCCCGCCAAAGGCCGAACCAATCATCATCAGGCGCATAAACGAGTGACTACGGGGTCCTCGGCTTGCAGTGGCGCGGCATGCTGCGCCACTGCTCGCGAGCACCGTAACCCATTGAGGCGTTTTGCAGTACCTGGGGCCTTCCCAAACATCCTGGTCAAAGGAGCGGATGAGATCTCACTCGTGGCCGATGCGATCCACTTCTTTTTGGATCGTCAGTTTATCAAGACTGGATAGAGGGAGGCTCAGAAACAAACTGATTCTGCGCTCCAGAAGCAGGTACGCGTCTCGAAAAGCACGTTCGATTTGCTCGGCTGTCCCGCGAACCGTCGCCGGATCGGGTACGCCCCAATGCGCCGTCATCGGCTGCCCCGGCCAGACGGGACACATTTCCTGCGCCGCATTGTCGCAAACGGTGAAAACAAAATTCATCTGCGGCGCCCCAGGCTTGGCGAACTCCTCCCAACTCTTGCTTCGCAAAGCTTCGGTCGGCAAGTGCGCCATTTCAATGAGTTTGAGCGCCTCGGGGCGCACCACTCCTGAAGGGTGACTTCCCGCGCTGTAAGCCGTGAAAACGGGCCTGCCTTTACCGTTGAGAATGGCCTCCGCCATAATCGAACGCGCCGAATTCCCCGTGCACAGAAACAGAACGTTGTAGCGCCCTTGCATTGTGGTTGTCACTCCGAGGGACTGAGCGGATCTGTGGCCTTTACTGGCAGCACGATGGAGCGCAACAGTCTTCCGTCGTCTTCGCGGACTTTGCCTTCGTCGCCCGCACAAACGCGCTCATAAACTTGCCATCCACCTGCGGCGCGAGCGCGTCCACATCCAAGCCTTTTACCGTAAGAAACTCCCGCGCATCCTCCACGCGGTAAACGCGTGTTGGCTCAATCTCCACCTGCTCGAATCCCGCGCTCACCAGCTTCTCGCGATATTCAGTTTCTTCCAGCGCTCCCGCCACGCAGCCTACCCAAAGCAGCATGTTTTGCCGGATCTGCGCATCAACTTCCCCGCGCGTCACCACGTCGGAAACGGCCAGCCGCCCGCCGGGCTTCAGCACGCGATAAGCCTCTCGCAACACAGCGTCTTTGTCGGCAGAGAGATTGATCACGCAGTTCGAGATAATCACATCCACCGTATTGTCCGGCAGCGGAATATTCTCGATCTCTCCTCGCAAGAACTCGACGTTCTCAGCCCCCGCCTTGCGCTTGTTCTCGTTCGCCAGCGCCAGCATCTCATCCGTCATATCCAGCCCGTACGCCTTGCCCGTCGGCCCAACTCGCTTCGCCGAAAGCAATACATCGATCCCGCCGCCCGAGCCCAGATCGAGAACCACTTCCCCCGGGTTTAATTTCGCAAGCGCCGTCGGGTTTCCACAACCGAGCGAAGCTTGCAGCGCCTCTCCCGGAATTTGCTGCATCTGCGCGGCGTCATAAAGATTAGAAGTAATCGGATCGCAACTCGTTCCGCTCGCGTCCGCCGTACCGCAACAGCTACCGCTCTTTCCCCGCAGCGCCGCCTGCCCATATTTTTCCTTGACAATTTCCTTGATGTTCGTGCCGTCCATGTCGCCCTCGAGTGTCTTACCCGAATCTTTCTTCTTCTTTATCCTTCGACTCTTATCTTTCAACTCTTATCTTTCAACTCTTAACTTTCAACTCTTAACTTTCGACTTCGAACCTCTTCCGTCTCCGCGATTCGCGCTCGCCGTTTCTTTCCGCTTTGCGTTGGGCGTCTGCTCCAATCCTTTCGTCTTCTTTCAACCTTCAACTGTCGACTGTCGACCTCTTCCACTTCCGCGACTGGAGGTCCGCGCTACCCACAAGCTTGCGCGATATCTTCCGGCTTCAGCGCCTTGTTCCGCGTACAGCACTCCGAATACAGAAACTGCAGCAGTTCCTGAAGCGCTTCCGTATTCGCTGTATACCGCAGAAACGTGCTCTCTCGCTGCACGAGAACGAGCCCTTCATTTTTCAACTTGTCCAAATGATGCGATAGCGTCGAATTGGGAATCTCCAGTTCTCCCTGGAGTTCCCCCACCACCAGCCCCTCGGGATGGGCCGACAAAAGCAATTGCATGATTCGCAGCCGCGGTTCCGTCCCCATCGCCGAGAACATATCCGCATACTTCGCCACCCGCTCCGCCCTCTTCTTGTTCGTCTCGCCTTCCATATTTCCATATTTGCAGAAATATGGATGCTTGTCAAGCCGATGATGATTTACATGTCAGGATCTCCTCGAATCAAGCAGCGCGGGAAGGCGGCGGCATGGCTCGCCATATTGCAGGGATTGTATTCCCGGATACGGACTAGAGAAACTACTCGGAGAATTCTATTCCTCGCCCGGTGGCGCCGGCTGAATGATCTCGTGAAGGGTTGCCCAGCCGGTAGGGCTCTTTTCGTACCTCACCAGAATCACTAGTGCTCGCCCTCGAAACAAAAACGGTTTGCCGCCTTGCTTTGGGGTTCCTTTGATTAATACCACGTCTTGCTGAATAGCCGTGTCTCCGTGGATTCTCAGACTTTCGATTCTGTCTTCCAGAAACTCCAGGCGGTAATCTTGGAAGGTAGCGCGCAAATCCGCCGCCACCGCATCTCTGCCGACCAGGCATCTGTTCCAAGCCAGCGCTTTATTCACTTCCGGGTGATGATACAACATGATCGTATCAACATCGCCCCGTGCAAACGCCGCTCGGACAGCTACACTTGTTTTCTCAATGGCGGCTTGGTCTTTTTCCAATTCGGTGCCGTAGCTAAGCTTGGAACAAATTGAAAAGATCAGGAAAATCGCGAGCAAGTCTCTTAATTTGGCTGTCATTTGGTTTGGCTTTCGTCGAACAGTCGTATTTTCCCCGAGTAAGCTGGGCAGCGCAAGGGACGGTGACGGCGCTTCCAGCGGGCAGCTGACACTCCCTCGCCCCTCTTGACACTCCCCAATCGCTCAACTAGGTTAATCATTTCCCGGCAGACCCTGCCGCGACCGTGGCCCATTGATCCGGTCTTCGTTTGACTGGCGAGGAGTGGCCGATGACTAGCAATCGGCGCGATTTTTTGACAGCCGCAGTGACCGCCGCAGGAGCTGCTTTGACCCCCGATGTCCCCCACACGCATGATCACGAACACCAGGCAGTTCCTTCAGACGTTGCCCTCCGCGTCAAGGCCCTCGAATCTCTCCTCGTCGAAAAAGGTTTGGTCGACCGCGCCGCGCTGGACACACTGATTGACGCTTACGCGCACAAGATCGGCCCGCGCAATGGCGCACGGGTGGTGGCGCGGGCGTGGGCCGACGCCACGTACAAACAGCGCCTTCTCACCAACGCCGACGCCGCTATCGCTGAGCTCGGCTATGGCGGGATGCAAGGCGAGCACATGGTGGTGGTCGAGAACACTCCCAAAGTGCACAACATGATCGTCTGCACCCTGTGTTCCTGTTACCCCTGGCCGGTCCTCGGTCTCCCGCCGGTCTGGTACAAGTCCGCCCCCTATCGCTCTCGCTCCGTCATCGACCCGCGCGGGGTTCTCCGCGAATTCGGGCTCGAGCTGCCCGCCGACGTCGAAGTCCGCGTTTGGGACAGCACTGCCGAACTGCGCTACCTGGTCTTGCCAGAGCGCCCCGCCGGCACGGAACAGTTGAGCGAAGACCAACTCGCCGGGCTCGTCACCCGCGATTCGATGGTGGGTGTAGGCAAGGTTGCGCCTCCTCAAGCTGGAGCCTCCGCATGAATGGTGTGCACGACATGGGCGGCATGCACGGCATGGGCCCCATCCAGGAAGAAAAGAATGAGCCCGTATTTCACGAGTCCTGGGAAGGCCGGGTGTTCGCCCTACGCCGCGCGATGTGCGCCTGGGGCAAATGGAATATTGACGTCACACGTCACGAAGTCGAGCTGGTTCCTCCAGCCGATTATTTGCGCATGAGCTACTACGAGAGGCAGTTTGCCGCATTTCTTGTGCTGCTGGCGAAGCGCGGCTTCATCACTCCTGCGGAGATCGAAGGCGGCAAGCCTGCGCCAGGCTCTCCTGTTGCCACCCCAGCGCTCACCGTTGAGAAAGCGATGGCGCTGATTGCGAAAGGTGCGCCGACAAGCCGCGATGTTCCGGTTGCCCCGCGCTTCCAGGCCGGCCAGCGCGTGCGCGCGCGCAACATTAATCCCCTCGGTCATACGCGACTCCCGCGTTACGCGCGCGGAAAACTTGGCATCATCGACCGCGACCACGGCGTCTTTGTCTTTCCCGACAGCAATGCCCACTTCCTCGGCGAAAAGCCTCAGCATGTCTACTCCGTGCGCTTCGCCGCACGGGAACTATGGGGCCAGCAAGCCTCGCAACAGGATTCCGTTTATCTTGATTTATGGGATGACTACCTTGACCCAGCTTGATCCAATTCGCGAACCCCAGATTCTTGCCGAACTTCCTCCGCTTCCTCGCGATGCCGGCGGTCCGGTCTTTGCCGAGCCTTGGCAGGCCCAGGCCTTCGCTCTAGCCTTGAAGCTCTCCGAGCAAGGCCACTTCACCTGGAAGGAATGGGCAGCCGCGCTCGCCGCAGAACTCAAAGCCGCTGCCGACCGCGGCGAACCCGACGATGGCTCCCATTATTACGACCACTGGCTCGCTGCTCTTGAGCGCCTCCTCACTTCAAAAGGTCTCACCGATCCTGCCGCGCTCCTCACTCGCAAAGAAGCCTGGGCCGACGCCTACCGCCACACCCCCCACGGCAAACCCGTCGAACTCCGCGCCGTCCACGCTGAATCAAAGCACCAGTAAACGCACGCAGCCCGAGAAAATCGAAACGCGCGTTAAGAATGTGGCGGATTCTGACTTCCCCATCATCTTGCCGCACTCTATTTCCCCAAATTTTCCCTCTCCCACCCTGGGTTTCCGTCCCTGAATTTCAACCTTCAAACTTGTAACCTGCAAACATTTCAACGCCTTACGGCTCCATTCGAATGATATCCAAATAATTATTTGACACGTTTATACTTTCACGTGTTTGCCAGTCACCATTCTCGCCAATCTCCCAGTTTCTTCCCTGGTCCAACGGCTATTCCCTTTCCTTTGTCCCCTAACTCCCATGGAATCATATCGTTTACCAGCCACCACCACTTAAGCTCTTTCGCATCGTATCGTTACAAAATCAGGAGAGGGGAGGGTATCTCGCCAACCTTCCGATCCCAAGTCGCCGCTTTCTCGCCGACACTCGCCCCCATAAGTCCTCTAGGCGCAACACTTATGGATATCCCCGCAAGTGTTGCAAACAAAAGACTTACAGTATTGCTAAGCCGTTTAGATGCAACACTTACAAAAAACAGGGGGGGTGGGAAGGGCATAGGGGTCTTTAATGTTAACTAGATCCTTGCCCGTTCACCGCGCGCAGAACCGCCTGCCCAACCAAGCACTTTCCTTTCGACTCAACAAGGAATGCGCTACATTGTAAGGTTGCGCCGCACGCCGCAGCACCCATTGTGTGCCATGCTCTGGAATCTATGCCCGATCTGCTCCCATCGCTCGTCATCGTCGGCCGCCCCAATGTGGGCAAGTCCACGCTCTTCAACCGTTTGACCGGTACTCGCCGCTCCATCGTTACCAACGAGCCGGGCATCACCCGCGACCGCATCTACGGAAAAGCCGAATGGCGCGGCCGGGCGCTGGAAGTCGTCGATACTGGCGGCATCGTTCCCGATGACAAAGCTCTGATCCCGCAGGAAATCCTCCGCCAAGCCCACGTCGCTATTAAGAAAGCAGCGCTATTGGTTCTGGTGGTTGACAGCCAGGCCGGCCTCACTCCCCTCGACGAAGAACTAGCCCGTCTCCTGCGCACCACCGGCAAACCGTTTGTCATCGCCGTCAACAAAGTGGACGCCATGTCGCAGGAATCCAACGCCGGCGTTTTCCATCGCATCGGCGTTCCCATCTTCCCCATCGCCGCCGAGCACGGTACCGGCGTGGACGATCTCCTCGACGCCGCACTCGCGCAAGTCAGCGTCGTGGCATCCGTCGAAGAAGAAAAACAACCCGACGTCATCGAAGTCGCCATCATCGGCCGGCCCAACGTCGGAAAATCCACGCTGCTGAACCGCCTGGTCGGCGAGGAACGCTCCATCGTCTCGCCTATTCCCGGCACCACCATGGACAACGTGGACACGGAATTCACTCGCGACGGCCGCGCGTATCGCATCGTGGATACCGCCGGAATTCGCCGTAAGGGCAAAACTACCCTGGTCGCGGAAAAACTTAGCGTGGTCATGGCCCGCCGCGGCCTGGAGCGCTGCGACGTGGCTCTCCTTGTCGTGGACGGCGAGCAAGGCGTCACCCAGGGCGACGCGCAAATCGCCAGCTACGCCGAAGAGTCCAGCCGCTCCATCGTTATCGTTATCAACAAATGGGATCTCGCCGTCGCCGCCGCGCGCGAAGCCGCGTCACGCGATGCCGCCACCGCAAAAGGCAAAGCCAAGCGCGCTCCCGGAGGACGCCACAAACCGGAAAACTTCGATGCCGGCAGGCTGATGTTCGACTACGAAAAAATGATTCGCGCCAAATTGAAATTCCTCAGCTACGCGCCGATCGTTTTTCTCTCCGCGAAAACCGGCGAGCGCGCCGACAAACTGTTTCCCCTGATCAACCAGTGCTGGGAAGCGCGCCGCCGCCGCATCTCGACGCCGGTGCTCAACAATTGGCTCAAGGATGAAGTCGACCTCCAGCGTGGCACCACGCCAAAAGCTCGTCCTGTGCGCATCTACTATATGACCCAGGCGAAAATCGCCCCGCCCACGTTCCTCATCTTCACCAATCAGAAAGAGCCGCTCCACTTCAGCTACCAGCGTTTCCTCGAAAACCAGCTTCGCGGCAAATTCGACTACGTCGGCACTCCCGTCCGCTTCATCCAGCGCCTCCGCAAACGCGAGAAGCGATCCTCCGACGGCGGCCCCGGGCGTGACCAATGAACGTCTCCCTCTACATCATTGACCCGCAAACTGCTACGATAGCGGCGTCCCCATGGCAGGGCTTTCCGATGCCAAACAACGGCACAGCAACGCAAGTCGCCTCGGAGAAAAAACTCTACCGCATCGGCGAACTCAGCCGCCTCGCGGACCTAAAGCCGTTCGTTCTGCGTTACTGGGAAACCGAATTCCCCATGCTCGAGCCGGTCAAAAGCCCCAGCGGCCATCGCCTCTACCGCCAGGAAGATGTGGACATGGTCTTCCGCATCAAGCGCCTGCTCTACGACGAAGGATTTACCATCGCCGGCGCGCGCCGCTTTCTGCGCGAGCACGAAGGAAACTTGGACGCGGAGAACCCGGCCCCCAGCCATGCGAGAGAAGGGGCGGGGCAGCTCCTGAGCCGCAAAATGCTGCTCGATCTGCGCGACACGCTCCATGCTTTCTTGACGCTGCTCGAACGGCGGTGATACCTTGGAAGTGCTGATTCCCTCCCCGATTCGGCCTTCTGATTTCGTTGGCCTGTCGCGGTCAGCTCACCGGTCGGGACGTAGCGCAGCCTGGTAGCGCGCACGCTTGGGGTGCGTGAGGTCGCTGGTTCAAATCCAGTCGTCCCGACCATTTCTTCTTCGGACACTGCACGGCAGCCCCTCGCTCTCGCAGGCGTTAAACCGCGTACAGTAATTTCTTGAAAGAACATTGCATCGAAAATCTTTGACCATGACGCATATTCTGCTAACCAACGACGACGGATATCAAGCTGAAGGGCTGAGAGCACTGGCAGCGGCACTGGAGGGATTTTCGACGGTGAGCATTGTGGCGCCGAGCCGGGAGCAGAGCGGGGCCGCACAGTCGCTGACGCTGCGGCAGCCAATTGTCTGCAACAAAATCGCAGAGCGGGAGTGGGCTATCGACGGGACGCCGGCGGATTGCGTGATTGTGGCTTTGCACAAACTTCTGCCGGAAAAACCGGATATGGTGATTTCCGGGATCAACCATGGCGCGAATCTGGGCGAAAATGTCTATTACTCGGGGACCGTGGGGGCGGCGCGCGAAGGCGCTCTGCATCACATTCCGTCGGTGGCGATGTCGCTGTGCTCGAAAAAAACGGAAGCGAAATTTGAAAATTCGGCGCGCGTGGCGCGTGTCGCTGCGGAAATGATTTTGAAGGAAGGATTGCCGGACCAGGTTTTGCTCAACGTGAATGTGCCGGAGCCATGGAACGGCAGCGTGAAATTCACGCGGCAATCGCAAAAAATCACGCGCAACCAGCTCAGCGAAGGAAAAGATCCGCGCGGCCGCAGTTACTTCTGGCTATACGAGCAGAAACTAGACAAGAACGTCGAGCCGGACACGGATTACGCCGCCATTTTTTCCGGCGCCGTTTCGATCACGCCGCTGCACCTCGATCCCACGCACACCAAATCGCTCAATCATCTCTCCCACTGGGCCGGGCCGATCGCCGCCGCGTTCAAGCGCTAGCCATTTGGAGTGCGGGAGCTCGCTCCCGCTTTTCTTCCCGGGAGGCGCAAGGCACCTCGGCGATTTCCACACACGAAAGGAAAACCAGCGCCCCCTGCATCCTTTCACCGAGGCCGCAAAAAAAAGCGGCGGCAAGCCGCCGCACTTCAAAGCGGTCGATTTTCCGCCCCTAGGAAAAAGTAAGTGGCCGACGACAACTAGTTGGCTTTCGCCGCGGCTGGGGCGATTAGCGGGATGTTGTTTTTACGCATGGTGTCGTTGAGAGCGGGAAGATCCTTCGAAAGGACTTCGCGCCACTTGACGAGCTGCGCTTCGAGTTGCTGGTCGAGTTCGGCGAAGACGGCGAGTTCAGCGGCTGTGGGCGCGGTGTCGGCACTGTCCGTGAGATTTTGGAGAGCACCAAATTTGCTGTCGAGCTTAACGGGATAGTTGGCAAAGTCTTCGGTCGATTTAGCATTGATCTGAGTCAACTCTTCCTCGATGGCAGTCATTTTTTTGCGCAAATCGGCGGAAGCGGTGACGAAGGATTTTTCCGCATCGCCTGAGCCGAGACGTTTTTCGAGCGCCTGAAGCTGCGCGCGCAATTCGCGAACCGCGATAACCGCCTTGTTTATTTCGTCCAGGCGGTCGCGCATCTTGATGATGAGTTCGAACTGCTTGCGGAGATCATCGGCCGAGGTCTGGACGCGAGGATCCATTTTCACTTCGAACGGCGCGACCTGGGATTTTCCGGCGAGCGTAAAGCGAACCTGATATGCACCGGGCAGAACGAGCGGGCCGATCGGGTCGCCCGCGTCATAAACGGCCAGCGGAATTTTTGCGGGAACTTCGTAACGCAGGTCCCAGGTGAAACGGTTGAGGCCGGCCTTGGCGGGAATATGTTCTTCGGGGGCGTCGCGCTCCCACTCTTCGGCGACTTCCTCTTTTTTCTTTTGTTCGCTGGTGTACGAGCGGATGACTTTGCCTTCTTTATCCAGAATTTCAAGTTTGGCCGGTTCTTTGGGCTCTACCTTCAAGTAGTAATAAAGAATTGCACCCGAGGGTGGATTCTCCCCGATGGGATAACGCCGGGGATTGAAATGGCCCATACGCGTTCGAAAGGCCGTATCGGGAGTGAAAAGATGCGCGTCTTCTGAGGCGATAGACGCGCTGGCCTGGCGCAAAGGGCCCACGTCGTCCAGCACCCAGAACGAGCGGCCGTGCGTGGCGACTACCAGATCGTGGTCGTGAATGATCATGTCGTGGATGGGAGTCGTCGGAAGATTAAGCTGCAGCGGTTGCCAGTGCGCTCCATCGTCAAACGAAACCCAAATGCCGGTTTCGGTTCCCGCGTAGAGCAGGCCTTTGCGTTTGGGGTCTTCGCGCACGGCGTGAACGTAAGAATTCTCCGGAAGAGCGGTGCTGAGTTTTGTCCAGGTTTTCCCATAGTCGCTGGTTTTGAAAATGAGCGGCTTGAAGTTGTCGAGTTTGTGCGCATCCACAGCCACGTAGGCGGTGGCAGGATCGAATGGAGAAGGCTCGAGGAGGCTCACCATGCCCCATTCGGGCATTTCCTTGGGGGTGACATTGGCCCAGTTTTTGCCGCCGTCGCGAGTCAATTGCACGAGGCCATCATCCGTGCCGGCCCAGAGCAAGCCTTCCTGTTTTGGCGATTCGGCCAAGCTGAAAATCACGTCGTAATATTCGACAGTGTATTGATCCTTGGTGAGCGGGCCGCCGGAATCCTGCTGCTTCGATTTGTCGTTGCGCGTGAGGTCCGGGCTGATGGTGGACCAGGTGCGCCCGGCGTCGTTCGAACGGAAAACGTATTGCGAGGTGTGATAGATAACGTCCGGATTGTGAGAAGAAATCACAATCGGCATGGTCCAAGTGTAGCGGTATTTTTGAATGGCGGCAGGATGGCCGTTGGGATCCTCGGGCCACTGCTGAATGCTTTGTGCTTGATTGGTGCGGCGATCGAAGCGCGTGAAGATGGGGCCTTCGTCGTCGGCATAAATGATGTTCGAATCGCGCGGGTCGGGAACGATGTAGCCGCTTTCGCCGCCGCCAACGGCATCCCAGTCGCCGCGGTCGATGTAACCGTGGTCGCTGCGCGTTCGAATACCGATGGAAGAGTTGTCCTGCTGGGACCCGTAAACGCGATACAGAAAATCGTTGTCGGCAGCGACGTGATAGAACTGCGCGGTCGGCTGATTCCCTTGCGTGGACCAATTTTTGCCGCCGTCGACGGAGATGGTGGCGCCGCCGTCGTTGCCGTTAATGAGGCGATTGGGATCGCGCGGATCGATCCACAGGGCGTGGTGGTCGCCGTGAGGAGCGCTGAGGCGTTCGAACGATTTGCCACCATCAATGGAACGGTACAGGCCAGTGTTGGCGATGTAGACCTTGTTCGAATCCTTGGGGTCGGCCCAGACGTGTGTAAAGTACCAGGCGCGCTGGCGGAAACGGTGATCGTCGTTGATGAGCGTCCAGTTGGTGCCGCCGTCATCGCTGCGGTAGAGGCCGCCTTTCTTGGCTTCGATGAGCGCGTAGACGATATTTGAATCGGCGCCGGAGACGGCCACGCCAATCTTTCCCAGCGGGCCCTCGGGGATGCCATTGCCTTCGACGCGCTTCCAGGTGGTGCCGTCGTCGTTCGAACGGTAGAGGCCGTCTTTGGCGCCGCCGCTGTTAAGAGTCCAGGGTGTGCGATAGCCTTCCCACATGGCGGCGAACAGGACGTGGGGATTTTGCGGATCGAAGACGACTTCGATGCCGCCGGTGCGATCGTCGAGGTAGAGAACCTTCTCCCAGGTTTTGCCGCCATCACGGGTGCGGAAGATGCCGCGTTCGGTGTTGGCGCCGTAAGCGTGGCCAAGAGCGGCGACGAAGACGACGTCGGGATTGGTGGGATGGACGATGACGGCGCCGATGTGGCGGGTGTCTTTCAGTCCAATGTTGTTCCAGGTTTTGCCGCCGTCGTTCGAACGGTACACGCCATCGCCGAAGGAGATGTTGCCGCGAATGCAGGCTTCGCCGGCGCCGACGTAAATGACATTGGGATCGGATTCAGAGACGGCGATGGCGCCGATAGATGAAGTGGTCTGCTTCTCAAACAGAGGATCCCAGGAGTTGCCGACGTCCATGGTTTTCCAGACGCCGCCGGCGACGGCGCCAAAATAGAAAGTGTTTGGCTGGCTCGGAACGCCGGTCACGGCGAGCGCGCGGCCACCACGGAAAGGGCCGATGAGACGCCATTTCATTCCGCCGTAGGTCTTGGGGTCGACAGGATTGACGGCTTGCTGGGCAGTGGCGCTGTGGGCAAGCAGAAGGCAAGAAAGAAAAAATGAAACCAGGATTGCGACGGGCCGGGGAAATGCTTTCACACGAACCTCCGAATTATGGTTAACGAAACGAAGCATGGTATCACGGGGAGAGAGAAGAATTAACACAGAGTTCGCGGATAGACGCAAGAGCACGGAGAAAGTTGAGGCAGGCAGTAGTGGATGCTCCGCGGCGAGTGGTTGGGATAGGATGGCAGGTCGACCGGAGCGAAGCGTGGCACTTGAACAGAACTTCGACGTGGCAGTGATCGGGGCGGGAGTGTTCGGGGCGTGGACGGCGTGGCACCTCGCCAAACGGAACCAGCGTGTGGTGCTGATTGACGCGTATGGACCTGCAAATTCGCGCGCCAGCTCCGGGGGCGAAACGCGCATCATTCGAATGGGTTACGGAAGCGATGAACTCTACACGCAGTGGTCACAGAAATCGCTGGGGCAATGGAAGCATTTAGCTTCAGCTACGAAAGCCCCGCTCTTTCACGAGACCGGTGTGCTCTGGCTGGGCGGCGAAGATGATTCTCAACTGCGCCGGACGACGGCGGCATTGAGGCATTGCAGGGTGCGATTTGAAGAATTAGACCGCGCGACGCTCGAACAAAAATACCCGCAAGTATCATTTGAAGACATCAAGACAGGGATATTTGAGCCGGAGAGCGGTGTTCTAATGGCCCGCCGAGGGGTCGCCGAGTTGGCAGAAGAGGCGATACGGATGGGAGTGCAGTATCGCTGCGCCCAAGTCTTTAAGCCCGTGGGATCGGGACGGCTGGAGAAGATCGTAACGAGCCAGGGAGAGAAGATTGGCGCCTGGGAATTTGTGTTCACATGCGGAGCATGGCTTGGCAAAGTATTCCCCGAAGTTCTTGGCGCACGGATCTTCCCTACACGGCAGGAAGTTTTCTTTTTTGGTACGCCTGCCGGCGACACGCGGTTTGCGCCCCCGGCGCTGCCAACGTGGCTGTTCCAGGAGGACCTCTTTTACGGAATGCCAGATATTGAAAGCAAGGGATTGAAAATTGCGTTTGACGGGCATGGGGAGCGGATTGACCCGGATACGCAGAACCGGATCGTCACGCCGGTGATGAGGGAGCGGGTTCGAACGTATGTGGAGCGGCGATTCCCTGACTTGAAGGATGCCCCGATCGTGGAAACGCGAGTGTGCCAGTACGAGAACACATCGAACGGAGATTTTCTGATTGACCAGCATCCCGGAATGGAAAATGTCTGGTTTGTGGGCGGTGGATCCGGGCACGGCTTCAAGCATGGCCCGGCGGTGGGAGCATACGTGACCGGACGGCTTCTGGACCGTACCGAGCCGGAGCGGAGGTTTTCGCTGGCCACAAAGGGCACCGTGCAGAGGCGCGCGGTATACTGATGGTCCCGGCGCGATAAAAAAATGGAGAGTTGAAACTTCCAGGGCGCTGTGCTCGTTTTGTATCAATGGTGTGGTTCTTCGTTTGCCGTTCTGGCTCGCGAAGGGCGAGGTGCGCGTACCATGGTGCCGTTTTCGAGGCCAAAAAAAGAAATTTGAGTGAAGTGGGTGTGAAATTTATGGGAGAAAAAACACGTGAATCTACATCGTTGCAGGTTTAGAGCAAGTCTTTCGCTGGCGATAGCGCTGTTGACGATGGTCGCGGCAGGGGCATCAGGGCAAGACATCAAGGTAGCCTATGAGAAATTTGTGCTTCCGAACGGGCTGACCGTGATCGTTCACGAAGATCATAAAGCGCCAATCGTAGCTCTGAATATCTGGTATCACGTGGGCTCCAAGAACGAGAAACCGGGGAAGACCGGGTTTGCACACCTGTTCGAACACTTGATGTTCGGCGGCAGCGAAAACCTTAAGGGGCGCTACATCGACGCGATGGAGCGCGTGGGCGCGACGGACCTTAACGGCACGACCAACTCCGACCGCACCAACTATTTCGAGGATGTACCCACGTCAGCGCTGGATTATGCGCTGTTCGTGGAATCCGACCGCATGGGGCATTTTTATAACACCATCAACAAGGAGACTCTCGACCTGCAGCGCGGCGTGGTGCAGAACGAAAAGCGCCAGGGCGATAACCAGCCCTATTCCATCTCGCGATATCTGATCACCGAAAACACCTATCCCGCCGGGCATGGCTACTCGTGGACGACGATTGGCTCCATGGAAGATTTGAACGCGGCGTCGCTTGCGGATGTGCAGGAGTGGTTCAAGACCTATTATGGGCCCTCGAACGCCACGCTGGTGATTGCCGGCGACATCGATGTGAAAACGGCACGCGAAAAAGTCCAAAAATATTTTGGGGATATTCCCGCCGGTCCCCCGGTGGCGCACCAGACGGAATGGGTGGCGAAAATGACCGGAGTGCACCGGCAGCAGGCGCAAGACCGCGTGCCTGTGGCGCGCGTGTTCAACGTCTGGAATATTCCGGAATACGGCCAGGCCGACACCGATTATCTGGACCTCGTTAGCGATGTACTGGCGACGGGCAAGGATTCGCGGCTTTACAAGCGGCTCGTTTATGACGAGCAAGTCGCGACCTCGGTGAACAGCGGCATCAATCCGAACGAAATCGGCGGCCAGTTCATTGTTGGCGCGTCGGCGAAACCAGGAGGGAGCCTGGCGCCCATCAACAAAGATGTGCAGGAAGAGCTCGAGAATTTCCTGAAGAACGGGCCCACGGCGGAAGAGTTGGAGCGCGTCAAGACGGCCTATGAAGCGAATCTGGTGCGCGGGCTCGACCGTATCGGAGGCTTTGGCGGGAAATCAGACATCCTCGCCCGCGGCCAGGTGTTCACGGGAAACCCGGAACAGTACCTGATTTCGCTGGAACGCGTGCGCAAAGCGACGGCTGAGGATTTGCGCGACGCGGCGCGGCGCTGGCTCAGCGATGGCGTGTATCAGCTCGAAGTGGCGCCCTTTCCGGATTACAAGGCGGCAAGCACGGGTGTGGACCGTTCGAAGCTCCCCGAAGTCGGCGCGACGCCCAACGTGAAGCTGCCGGCGTTCGAACGCATGACGCTTTCGAACGGTTTGAAAGTCGTTCTTGCGGAACGCCATGAATTGCCACTTGTGAATTTTACGATACTCGTGGGCGCGGGCACCTCCGCAGACAGTCCAGCCACGCCAGGAACCGCGAGTACGACGTCCGCCCTGCTGACCAGCGGAACGAGCAAATACAACGCGCTGCAAATCAGCGACGAGATTCAGAGGCTGGGAGCAGAGCTCGAGGCAGCTTCCGGGCTGGATAGTTCGACGGTTTATCTCTCCGCGTTGAAGAGCAAGCTGGAGCCATCGCTGGAGTTGTTTTCCGATGTGCTGCTGCATCCTTCGTTTCCGCAGGAAGATTTCGCGCGCCAGCAGAAACTGCAGATTGCCGCTATTCAACGGGCGAAGACTTCCCCCGGCGCGATGGCGAGCCGGGTGATGACTCCGGCGCTTTACGGCAAGGAGCATCCCTACGGACTGGAGTTGAGCGAAGCGGGCGTGGGAAAATTGACACGCGACGCCATCGCCAAATTCCACGACACGTGGTACCGGCCGAATAACAGTACCCTGGTAATCGTAGGCGACACCACTCTGGCGGAAATTAAACCGAAACTCGAAAAGGCTTTTGCGTCCTGGAAGCAAGGGAATGCGCCGAGCAAGAGCATTTCGAAAGTGGCAGCGCCGAAGCAGGCCGAAGTCTATTTGATCGATAAGCCCGGGGCGGCGCAATCTTTTATCCTGGCGGGAACGATCGCGCCGCCGCGCAACAGCCCGCAGGAAATTGCGTTGGGAATCTGGAACGATATTCTGGGCGGAACGTTCGGCGGGCGTATAAACATGAACTTGCGTGAGGACAAGCACTGGTCTTACGGGGCTCGCACGGCTTTTCAGTTTGCACGCGGCGACAGCGCCTGGGTGGCGCAAGCGCCGGTGCAGACGGATAAGACGAAAGAATCTCTCGCGGAGCTCAGAAAAGAGCTGCGCGACGCGTTTGGCGCTCGTCCGATCTCGCAGGATGAGCTTAATAAGGACAAGGACAATCGAACGCTTCGCCTGGCGGGTTCACGCGAAACGATGGCCGAAGTCGGAGATGCGATTGAGAATATTGTGCAATATCGTTTGCCCGAGGACTACTACTCGACATATGCATCCAAGGTGCGGGCGCTGACGACGAACGATCTTACGGCCGCGGGGAAGTCTTTCCTCGACCCGGATCGTTTGGTGTGGGTGGTGGTCGGGGACCTTGCAAAGGTGGAGGCGGGAATTCGCGAGCTGAACCTCGGCACAGTGCACGTCGTGGATGCCGACGGCAATTCCATTCGATAGAAGAAAATGATTGAGGCAGTGGGAGAGCTTTGAGTTTTACGATTTAAGTTTTGGGGGTACGACGGCGGGGATTGGGCGCGGAGGCGCGTTTTCCCCGCTTTGACTTTTCTGCGTAGAGATCCTTGTCTGCCTCCGAGAGCAGTTTCTCGATGCGCTCGCCATCGCCGCGGTAGATGGAGATGCCGATACTGGCGGAGAGGCGTGGGAATTCATCGTCGTTGGCCATGACCTCACGGATGCGATCAGCGACACGGCGCGCTTCGTCTTCCCGGGATTCCGGGAGAACCAGCGCGAATTCATCGCCACCGTATCGAGCAGCCGTGTCAATGGCGCGGCAGTGAATCCGGAGAACATCGGCGAGGCGGCAGATGGCACGGCTGCCAACCAGATGGCCGTAACTATCGTTAATCGCTTTCAAGCCATCGAGATCGAGAAGCAGGACGGAAAATGGGCGGCCCGTGCGGTCGGTCCGCTCGGTTTCATTTTCAAGAACGTCGAGGAGGCGGCGGTAGTTGGAGAGTCCGGTCAGGGGATCGCTTACGGCAAGATGGTGAACCTGTTCGAAGAGCTTGGCGTTATCGATGAGCGCGCCACCGAGCGCTACGGTGTAGCCGAGCACCATGAGCGCCTGGGCGAAAACGAAGGGCGCGTCCAGCAGGCGCGCGGATTGAGCGACGGAGAGCTGAGCGGCGACGTTTAGCCAGGTGGCGGCGTAAATGGTGCGGTCGAAGGCGGAATCTTCCACGGACAAGCGGCGGCGGAACCAGATTAGGCTCACGAGGAAAATGGCGCCGGGGATCAACTGCTCCGGATTGGGGAAGAAGGCGCCGGGATGACGAGACGCTTCCGGGGGCAAGCGGCGGAGGGTGGCTGCGAGCACGTAGGTCAACGCGACTACAGCGAGGAGAGCGCCGGTGATTTCACGACGCGGATGACGCGAACGCGGCAGGAAGTGTTCCACTAGAAGCGCAACGACGAGCAGAAGGGCCAAGACGATGCGGCCTAGCCACCAGGCAATCGGAGCCCAAAGCAGGCGCTGGGGGGCGTCGGGGAAAATTTGAAAAAATAGAACGCTGGTAGCCGTCAGAACGGCGCCGGAGAGAAGAAACCCGAGAAAAGCACTAAAATGCGCCAGAAAGATGGTGGTGTTGCTGCGGCCGTTAGTGAGAGGGACCTCGCCCATGGGTTATTCCGAACTTTGCTTTATTCTCCGGGCCGGGTGCCTACTTCATTAGACTACGGCGGGGGTTGCTCCGTTGCCGGGGATTCGTGGAGCGCGTGAGGGAAGAGGTACCGTCCTGTGGATTTCGCGACCTGTACGAAAGTGCAGGACGAAATGTGGCAATTGGGAATACATCGGCGATAAGGGCAAGTGGTGCGAACTTTTGCAGTTGTGCGTGGGAGCTAGATTGCGGACACTGCCAGCATTGAAACGATTAAATACAGACGAAAGACGGCGTGGCGCGGGATAGTGTGGAGGCAAAAGATTTGCTGGAGCCGCGCGCTGCAGAGACGCCAAGTTGGAAACGTAGTTCCTCAACGAAAAAGGAGTATCGCTTGAGCGACGAAAGCATTGCGAGTTTCGGGCTACGCCTGCGGCGGACTCTGACGCTCTGGGACCTGATTCTTTATGGCGTCATCGTGATTCAACCGGTGGCGCCGATGTCCGTATTCGGCGTGTTGAGTGAGCGAGGAAAAGGCCACGTCGTAACGGCGATCCTGATCGCGATGGTGGCGATGCTGTTCACCGGAATCAGTTACGGACGAATGGCACGCGCCTATCCCAGCGCCGGGTCGGCGTTCACATATGTTGCACAAGAGATTCACCCGAGCATCGGGTACGTCACCGGGTGGAGCATGGTGATGGATTACATACTCAACCCGTTGATCTGCACCATCTGGTGCGCGCAGCAGGCACATGATTTTGCTCCAGCGCTGCCGGTGTGGGGATGGAAAGTGTTCTTCGCCGCGATTTTCACGCTGCTGAACATTCGTGGCGTAAAAACTTCGGCGAGGATTAACGCGGGCATGGCCACAGGGATGGGAGCCGTGATCGTGGTGATCTTCGTTGCGGCAGTGCGCTACATTTTCGGACACGCCCACGCGGATCCAGGATTTTTCACACGGCCCTTTTACGACCCGGCGACGTTCAGCACAGGCGCGCTGTTCGGTTGCACATCGATCGCAGTGCTGACGTACATTGGTTTCGACGGCATCTCGACCTTGTCCGAAGAAGCGGAGAATCCGCGGCGAAATATTATGCTAGCGACCGTACTGACTTGCGTGGTGATCGGGTTACTTTCGGCCGTGGAAGTGTACGTCGCGCAACTCATTTGGCCCGCTTCGCAAGCATTTCCAAACGTGGACACCGCCTACGTTCACGTGGCCGGGCGCGCCTGGGGACCGCTATTCGGCGTCGTGGGATTTACTTTACTGCTTGCGAATTTCGGTTCCGGGATGGGGGCGCAGTTAGGAGCGGCGCGACTGCTTTATGGCATGGGCCGAAGCAATGCACTGCCGAAATCGTTCTTTGGCGTGGTGGACGAAAAACATCGCGTCCCGCGGAATAATGTCTTTTTTGTGGGCGCCATTGTGCTGATTGGCGCATTCTTTCTGTCTTACGGGCTTGGCGCGGAAATGTTGAATTTTGGAGCATTGATCGCGTTTATGGGAGTGAACTCGGCCGCGTTCGTGCGCTATTACCTTCGCGCCGAGGAAAAGAAATTGGTCAACCTAATCCCGCCCATCCTGGGCTTTCTGATTTGCCTCGCCCTGTGGCTGAACCTGAGCCGGCCGGCGATGATCGTGGGTTCGATCTGGATGATCGCTGGCATCGCGTTCGGCGTTTGGAAAACGCGGGGGTTCCGCGAACAGCTCTCATTTGAGTTACCTCCGGAATGAAACATCCAATTCATGGGAGGCCATTGCAACATGGGCGACTCTAGAAGGATGATGGTCATGCCCGCGGAGGCGCTCATTCCAGTGAAACGGCAAAGCGGAAAGAATCAGACCATTACGATGCGGGATGTCGCAAAGTCCAGCGGATTCTCTCCTGCGAAGGTTTCGATCGTGCTGAACAACGCGCGGCTGGCGCGTTACATTGCGCCGGCAACAAAAAGCGCATCGAGGAATTGGCGAAGAAGCTTGGCTACCGGCCGTCAACGCCGGCCTGGGAAAGCGTGATTGGAATATTTCGCGGCACAAGATGAATCCGGAGCTGGTGATTCGCGATTCCACACGAGCGGCGTGCTCAGCGGTTCTGACGACTGAGACTTTCTTTCCCTCAGAGGTGCACAAAAGCGATTCGGGCTTGCAGAATCGGGCCGGATAGTTTTTCCAACTACAACAAGAAGAAGGCGCGGACAAGTGATCCGCGCCTTTTATGCCTTTACCAAATTGATTTGCGCGTTTTACTTTGCTGCCGGCAGATAGGCTTGCGAAGCCGCCAGAAATTCCAGGTACGGCAGCTCCGTTGAAACCCGTGCGCGCGCGAAACGCCCCTTTGCGCCGCCGCTCGCCTTAAACGTCAGGAGATACTGGTTGCTTAGGTGCGTGGAGAGTTCGTCAAAATACGGCTTAAGGGTAACCGGCATGGCGGTGCCAAGATAAAAGGATTCGGCGCCCGTTTCATCCGAAAGTTCGCTGAGATTTGACTGTGCCCTGTTCGCTATAAAGAAGCCGCGCCCCCGGTGCCCCGCGTCGGGAGCATAGATTGTCCAAATGTTGATATTCTGCTTTTGCGCACGGCTGATGGTGGAATCGAGATCCGGACTCTTGAAGTCAAAACCTCCACGAAAATAGTCAATCCCGGAGGAGATTAATAGTATGGAGCTCCGGTCCGCGGAAGAGGGCCACCTTTTCATCAAATCCAGAAGCGCGAGATAGGGGCTGGTGAATGCGCCCCCGCCTCCGAGAGGTATGCGCAAAGCCTTGGCCGCAAGTTCGTGGTCGTTGGTGAAATCCTGGGCAAGCATGGCGGCTCCATTGCGCGCGTAAGCCACGGAAATATAAGTAGTGTTCGGCTGGGCATCGAAAAAAGCCTTCAGATCCCCCCACTGGTTGGCGATGGTGCTGTCCAGCGAATCGTCGATCAGGACGGCGAGGTATAATTTTTCACCGTGCCTCCAATCGGCAATCTGGGTGCGCTCCTTGTTAAGAAAAAACTGGACTTCTTCCGTGGTCACGAGCGGTGGGCTGGTATCTTTTTTGCCGACGGCGGTCACCGTCATGGTGCCGGTTCCCGGTCCTGCGGCCACGGCATTTGCAACAAATAATCCAGATACCAGGACGAGTGCCACGATCATCATGGCAAGACGGCTTGGTTTTGTTTTCTTGATCATTGTTTCTCCCTTTTACTTATCCTCCTACTCTTAGATGCAAAAATCGGTCTCAAAGACGTATAAGGAAGGCCGCTTTCCAGGTTACGCGTGAGCGGCGCGTTTACCCTCGCAGGGGATCAGCGGCCATCTGCATGCAGCAAGGGGTGGCGGTGGCGTAGTATGCTGCTGCGTCTACAAAAAGGACCGGCGCGGTGAAAAACTATATTGGAGCAATTGATCAAGGCACGACAAGCTCGCGATTCATGGTGTTTGACCAGTCGGCGCGTATCGCCGCGGTAGCGCAAAAAGAACACGAACAAATTTTCCCAAAGCCGGGTTGGGTGGAGCACGATCCGCTGGAAATCCAGCGGCGCACCGAAGAGGTGATCGCAGAGGCTCTCCGGCAGCGCGGGCTACGCGCTTCGGATCTTGCCGCAATCGGCATCACCAATCAGCGGGAGACCACCGTCCTGTGGGAGCGCAAGACCGGCAAGCCGGTTGCGAATGCGATTGTTTGGCAGGACACGCGGGTTGCTGAAGACGTCGCGCGTTTCGCCGGCCAGGGCGGACAAGACCGCTTCCGTCCACAGACGGGATTGCCGCTGAGCACGTACTTCAGCGGCCTGAAGCTGCGCTGGCTGCTCGAAAATGTTCCGGGCGCGCGGGAGAGAGCGGCCGGGGGCGAATTGTTGTTCGGCAATATCGATACGTTTCTCCTCTGGAACTTAACCGGAGGCCCTCAAGGCGGCGTGCACGTGACAGACGTCACCAACGCAAGCCGCACGCAGCTCCTGAATTTGATAACACTGGATTGGGACGAAGAGTTGCTCGCGGCGTTTGACATCCCCCGCGTGGTGCTGCCAAAGGTGCGATCGAGCAGCGAAGTCTATGGCGAAGCAAAGCTCAAAGCGATCGCCGGTGTTCCTATCACCGGGATCCTCGGCGATCAACAGGCGGCGTTGGTAGGCCAAGCGTGCTTTCGTCCCGGCGAAGTGAAGAACACCTACGGCACAGGCTGCTTTCTGTTGATGAACACGGGCGAGCGGCCGGTGCCCTCGAACTTCGGCTTGCTCACTACGGTCGCCTACAAGTTAGGCAGCGGAGCCGCGCATTACGCGTTAGAAGGTGGCGTGGCCATTGCCGGAGCGCTGGTGCAATGGCTGCGCGATAATCTCGGAATCATTGAGAAAAGCCCCGACGTCGAGACGCTAGCGCGAACGGTCAACGACAATGGCGGCGTCTATTTCGTTCCCGCATTTTCCGGATTGTACGCGCCCTATTGGAAAGAGAATGCCCGAGGCGTCATCGCCGGCCTGACGCGCTACGCGAATAAGGGACATATCGCCCGTGCGGTTCTAGAAGCTACAGCATTTCAGACACGGGAAGTAGTTGAGGCGATGGAGAAAGATTCCCGGATCGATCTCGCCAGCCTTCGCGTGGACGGTGGCATGGTAGCGAACGATTTATTGATGCAGTTTCAGGCGGACATCTTGAACCGCGAAGTGGTGCGTCCGGTGATTCAAGAAACGACGGCGCTCGGGGCGGCCTATGCGGCGGGCCTGGCAGTGAAATTCTTTTCGGGCTTGGAAGAGTTGCGGGCTAACTGGGCGGTCGATCACACCTGGAAGCCGCATCTCGAGGAAGCCAGGCGAGAACGACTTTACAAGCAGTGGAAGAAAGCGGTTACGCGATCGTTTGACTGGATGGAATCCTGACGGAGGCACTCACCTATGACATCACCGGTGCTCGGTGAATTTCTCGGCACGATGATTCTTATCCTGCTAGGCGATGGAGTTGTCGCCGCGGTGCTGCTCAAACGTTCGAAAGCAGAGGGCAGCGGCTGGTTGGTGATTACCGCGGGCTGGGCTTTCGCGGTTATGGCCGGCGTCTTCACTGCCATTGCGTGCGGGAGCAGCGATGCCCATCTGAATCCCGCGGTGACTATCGGCTTCGCGATGCGCGACGGTAATTTTGGAAAGTTTGCTCCCTATCTTGCAGCACAAATGCTTGGGGCCATCGTAGGCGCCGCGCTGGTGTGGCTGCACTACTTTCCGCACTGGAAAGAAACGCCGGACACCGCGGCGAAGCTGGGCTGCTTTTGCACGGCGCCGGCGATCCGCAAAACCGCTATGAATTTGATGAGCGAAATCATTGCCACTTTCGCGCTTGTTTTCGTGGTGGGAGCAATTTTTTCAAAAAGCGTCTCGGCCGCCGGCCCAGCGGCAGGACTCGGCCCCTATCTCGTGGGAAGCCTGGTATGGGGCATTGGTCTGTCTCTCGGGGGACCGACGGGATACGCGATTAACCCTGCACGAGACCTCGGTCCGCGTATCGCGCACGCGATTCTGCCGATTGCAGGGAAAGGCGGATCGGATTGGAGCTATGCGCCAATTCCCGTGGTGGGGCCCGTCATCGGTGGGGTGTTGGCGGGCGTGCTTCTCCGCGTGCTCGCTATTTCCTGAACTTCCTGCGATGTCAGCAACAATCGATTCGACATTCCGTAGGGAATTTCCTTGCAGCGATGGACGTGGAATGAGTCAGCGTTCCTCGGAAAATGGAAAAAAAATTCGCATTCGATTACAGTTTTATATGGTGCGCGGTCCAAAGCCGCGATAGCGCGGATTCCGGGGCAAAGAGACGATGCATTCATGAGTCTGATGCGATCGATGCTGCTCGCAGCATCTCAAAATCAGTGGCTACGCCACCGGGCGGCAAATTACCCATTTGTTAGGCGCACGGTTTCGCGATTCATGCCCGGCGAGACGCTCGATGACGCGCTTGGCGCGGCGCAGATTCTGCGTGGAAAGAAGATCGGAGCGGTGTTCACGCACCTGGGCGAAAATATCAAGGACCGCGCCGAGGCACAGCAGGTCGCGGACCACTACATCGAAGTGCTAAAGCGCATCAGAGAAAAAGGTCTGCAAGCAGAGATTTCCGTGAAACTGACGCAGCTCGGTTTGGATCTCTCGCCGGATCTCTGTTTCGAACATTTGAATGCCATTATTGAACGCGCGCAAAAAGACTCCATCGTCTGGGTGGACATGGAGGCGAGCAACTATGTGGAAGCGACGCTGGATCTCTATCGCCGCACGCTTATCGCGCATCCGAATGTTGGCGTCTGCTTGCAAGCGTATCTCCACCGAACAAGAGATGATCTGGCGAAGCTACTTCCGCTGCGGCCGTCGATTCGATTGGTCAAAGGGGCGTACAACGAGCCGCCAGAAATCGCGTTTGCCCGAAAGCAGGATGTTGATAAAAGTTATTTCGAGCTTGCGAAACAGATGCTCCGGGCCAAGAAGGAGAATCGCTGCGTGCGCGCCGCATTCGGCACGCATGATGTAGCGCTGATACGGCGGCTCTCCGATTTTGCGACCGCGGCGGGCTTCGCGAAGGAGGATTTTGAAGTGCAGATGCTCTACGGCATACAACGCGCCGAGCAAGAGCGTCTTGCCGGCGAAGGTTGCACATCCATCGTGCTTGTCGCTTACGGCAGCTACTGGTACCCGTGGTTCGTGCGCCGGCTGGCGGAACGGCCCGCAAATCTGTGGTTCATGTTGCGCAACCTTTTGGCAGCGTAGCTTGCGTCCTGTGTATGCGAACAATTCCCAGAGACACCTGAATCTACTTTTGAGTGATCCATTCATGAGCGTTGCGAAACCATGCCTCATGAAAGGCGGAGTTGAGAATCCGCCAGAAATGAAATGATGGCCAAGCAACCCTTTATCACTGTTGTGGGCAGCGCCAACGTGGACCTGACCACGTTCAATGACGCGTTCCCCCGGCCCGGGGAAACGATCTTTGGAAAGAAGTTTGATCTTGGCTTCGGCGGCAAAGGCGCGAATCAGGCCGTCGCAGCGCGTCTGTGTGGAGCGAACGTGGGCATGGTGGCAAGAGTTGGGAATGACCTTTTTGGTCCTGCCACGATTAAAAACTTTGAATCCCAAGGGATTGATGCATCGTGCGTGCGTATCACCGACGGCGTTTCCAGCGGCGTCGCTCCAATCTTTGTGGATCCGAGCGGCCAAAATCGCATCATCGTCGTGAAAGGAGCGAATGACGTTTTATCACCTGAAGACGTGGATGCATCGGCCCCGTTGCTCCGCAAAGCGGACACCATCATTCTGCAGTTTGAGATTCCGCTTCGCACCGTTTATCACACTGCAAAATTTGCCAGGGCCAATGGTATTCGCTGCATCGTGAATCCAGCACCGGCGCGGCCGGTTGACTTTAAAGAGATCGGCGCTGCGAATTATTTCATCCCCAATGAAAGTGAAGCAGAAGCAATTACGGGAATGCCTGTACACTCGGTTGATGAGGCGAAGAAGTGCGCGGAGTTTTTGGTCCGCCAGGGAATGCAGCGCGTGGTCATCACTCTGGGAGGGCGCGGCTCGTTAGCAGCCGGACCGAATCAAATGGACCTCATTCCCGCATTCCAGGTCCAAGCCGTAGACACCACTGGGGCGGGCGATGCTTTCATTGGCAGCTTTGCAGTCTTTTTGAGCGAAAGCTTGCCGGAGGAGGAAGCTCTGTCGCGCGCAAATCTCTACGCTGCTCTTTCTACGACCAAGGTCGGGACACAAAAGTCGTTCTGGAACCGGGCGGAATTCGAGAAGGAGTGGCGGAGTCGCGGCGGGCACCTGTGAAGTGGATTTGTCAAAGTGTTAAGATAAAGCTTTCTTGATTGCTCCATCGGGGTTTGGTGGGAAATCCGATGACTCTGCGCGACAATCCGCGAATTGACGGCTCGTCCAGCCTGGATCGCCCTGTACTGCGAAGTGCGATATTGCCTTCGGATACTGCCATCGCGAATTACGCGGGGCGCGATCTCCAAACCAATCGCGGTGTCCCCCTCAATTTGGATTGGGTGGACGCGGTGCGCGTGAACACCAGCGCCGTGGAGCACCGCGCGCAAACCATCGGCACGCGGCGAACGGTAAAGAAGGAATGGCAGGCGGCCTGGCTTCTTCGCGCCATCACGTGCATGGATCTGACGACGCTCTCCGGAGACGACACAGACGAACGCGTCCGCCGGCTGTGCGCCAAAGCGCGACAGCCCATTCAGCACGAACTAGTGCAGAAGCTTGGCGTCGAGAGCATCAATATCAAAGTCGCCGCTGTCTGCGTTTATCACACGTTTGTTGAAACCGCACGGCGGGCGATCGAAGGCAGCGGTATTCATGTTGCCGCGGTCTCCACGGGATTCCCGGCTGGTCTTTCGCCCTTCGAGGAACGCGTGGCGGAAATTCGGCGCTCGGTGGAAGCCGGCGCTGACGAGATCGACGTGGTCATCACGCGCGCGCACGTCTTCGGAGCGAAGTGGCAAGCGCTGTACGATGAGATCGCCGCGTTCAAGAACGCTTGCGGGCCGGCGCATCTGAAGGTGATCCTCGGCACCGGAGATTTGCTGACGTTGCGCAACGTGGCCCGCGCCAGTATGGTGGCCATGATGGCTGGAGCGGACTTCATCAAGACATCCACCGGGAAGGAAGCGACCAACGCGACGCTGCCGGTGAGCCTGGTGATGGCGCGCGCCATTCGCGAGTACGCGCAGGAAACTGGAATGGCGGTCGGCTTCAAACCGGCGGGCGGCATTCGCACGGCGAAGCAATCGCTCGACTGGCTTGCATTGATGAAAGAGGAGCTGGGCGATTCCTGGCTGAAAGCGGAGTTATTCCGTTTTGGCGCCAGCGGCATGCTGGCGGATATCGAGCGGCAATTGGAGCATCACGCCACGGGACGCTATTCGGCGGAGTATCGCCATCCTATTGCTTAGTCGCGAGAACCCTGGTTTGTTGACGAGTGAAACGAGAGCAAGCGAATGAGCATTGTCGAAAAATTCATGACTATGGAATATGGCCCCGCGCCGGAGGATCCGCGCGAAGCTCTTGCCTGGCTGGACCGAAACGGCCGGCGTTTCGGACATTTCATTGATAGCGCGTGGCAAGCGCCTGCGGCCGCAACTTATTTCGACACGGCGGATCCCTCCACGGGCGAAAAACTCGCGACGGTGGCGCAAGGGTCGCCAGCCGACGTCGATAGCGCGGTGAAAGCGGCTCGGGCTGCGTTACCGGCGTGGCAATCTCTCACTCCGCATGCGCGCGCTCGTTATCTCTATGCGCTGGCCCGGCAGGTGCAGAAACATTCGCGCTGGCTGGCGGTTCTCGAAACGCTGGACAACGGCAAGCCCATTCGCGAGAGCCGCGACATCGATATTCCGTTGGTGGCGCGCCATTTTTATCACCATGCAGGCTGGGCCCAGCTCCTCGAACAGGAATTCCCGGGATACACGGCTTGCGGCGTCGTAGGCCAAATCATTCCATGGAATTTTCCATTGCTGATGCTGGCGTGGAAGATTGCCCCGGCCCTCGCCACTGGGAATACCGTGGTGCTGAAGCCCGCGGAGTTTACGCCGCTGACGGCGCTCGCGTTTGCGCACATCTGCCAGGAAGCCGGGCTCCCTTCCGGCGTCGTGAACATCATCACCGGCGACGGCTCGACTGGCGAAGCGCTGGTGAAGCATCCCGATGTGGACAAGATTGCATTCACGGGTTCGACGGAAGTAGGACGCGCGATTCGCAAGGCTACCGCGCTGAGTCACAAAAAGCTTTCGCTCGAACTTGGCGGCAAATCTCCCTTCATCATCTTTGAGGATGCCGATCTGGACAGCGCCGTGGAGGGCTTGGTGGACGGCATCTGGTTCAATCAAGGGCAAGTCTGCTGCGCCGGTTCGCGCCTGCTGATGCAGGAGAGCATTGCTGACAAATTGATCGGCAAGATTCAAGACCGCATGAACACGCTGCGAATCGGCCCGCCTCTCGACAAAGCTATCGACATTGGCGCCATCGTCGCGCGCGTGCAGCTCGAGCGCATCCAACAGCTGGTCGATCAAGGCGTTGCTGAAGGAGCGACCTGCTGGCAGCCTTCCATTCCCATGCCGTCGCGGGGGCTGTATTTTCCGCCGACGTTGCTGAGCAATGTTCATCCAACTTCGGTAGTGGCGCAGCAGGAGATTTTCGGTCCCGTGCTCGCCGCGATGACGTTCCGCACTCCGCGCGAAGCTGTGGAGCTCGCCAACAACACGGTCTATGGCCTGGCCGCCTGCGTGTGGAGCGAGAGCATCAATGTTTCACTTCATGTTGCGGCACAAATCAAAGCCGGCGTGGTTTGGGTCAACTGTACTAATCTTTTCGATGCCGCCTGCGGTTTCGGAGGCTACCGCGAAAGCGGTTATGGGCGCGAAGGCGGCCGCGAAGGGCTTCTCGAATACTTGGAACCTGCATGGTTTAAGAACGCTCCACCAGTTCATCCAACACCTCTGGCGCTCGATCAGCCGGCGGAGGAGCCCGCCGATTTCGCTGCTCCCCCGATCGACCGCACCGTGAAGCTCTACATCGGCGGCAAACAAGCGCGGCCCGATTCGGGTTACAGCTTCGAGGTGCACGGCGCCGACGGCCGTTTGCTCGGAGAATCACCGCTCGGCAACCGCAAGGACATTCGTAACGCCGTCGAAGCGGCACGCAAGGCGGAAGGCTGGGGCAAAGCAACGACGCATAATCGCGCGCAGGTCCTCTATTACATTGCGGAGAATCTTTCTCAGAGGCGGGACGAAATCGCCGGCCGGTTGTCCACCGTGGTTGGGAAGAAACAAGCAGAAGCCGAAGTCAGCCTCGGCATCGAACGCATCTTTTCCTACGCCGCGTGGGCCGATAAGTACGACGGCGTAGTGCATAACCCGCCGTTCCGCAATGTCGCCCTCGCGATGAAAGAACCAATCGGAACGGTCGGCGTAGTCTGCCCCGCCGATGCGCCGTTGCTCGGATTCCTTTCACTCGTGATGCCGGCCATTGCAACGGGAAACACGGTCATTTCCATTCCATCGGAAAAATATCCGCTGATTACCGGCGATCTTTATCAAGTTTTCGAAACCAGCGACCTGCCCGATGGCGTCATAAACATCGTCACCGGCCGGGCCGCGGAACTGATGAAGACGCTCGCCGAACACGACGACGTCGACGCCATCTGGTGTTTTACCGACGAAGCCGGCGCTGCGGCGGCGAAAACTCTCTCAGTTGGCAATCTCAAGCAAGTCTTCACCAATGAAGGCCGCGCCATCGACTGGTTCGACGCGAAACAAGGCGAAGGCCGCTGGTTCCTCGACCACACCGTTCAGGTGAAAAACATCTGGGTTCCCTACGGCGAGTGATTTTCTCGTAACGAAGACCCGTCCGGACAACGATGAGCCGCGAAAATTGCGACAGCGCCATGGAAGCCGCCATGGGCCTTGCTCATCAGGTCGGCAACACCGTCACGCTTTCCTACCGCCAGGCGGCCTTCGCCCGCATCAAGCAGCGCAATGCGCAGCGCCTCCAAGATTTTACCCGAAAAGGGAAACTCAATGTCATCCTCAACTCCAAGCCTTTGGAATTTACGCCGGACTCGGTTGTCCTGGACGTGAACGGTTCGTCGCAACGAATTCCTAACGACGACGTCTGGGTCTTCGCCGGCAGCGACCCTCCCACTGCCTTTCTCAAGAAGATCGGCATTGGCTTCGGTCCGCAGGACTTGACATCCGAAGGCGGCAAGCAAGTCCGCGAGCAGGCCACTGTCGAAGCGCTAGTTTCCTAGCGTAGTTCAAATCGCCTAAATGGCGTTGAAGCCATCGGCCTGAATCCTGAGCGGTTGCAGCGCAGTCGTAAGCATCTGAACGAGTGCGACTAAAGGTTGGGCGAATGGATCTGAATTTGGGCTGCTGTGCGGGCCTGTGAGCCTGCAGGCCTGCCCTGAGCAGAGTGGAAGGGCGAAATCCCGAACGGAGTGACCGAAGATTCCGGCCCCCGCCGGAAGGGACCTATGTGTCCGGGCCGGACCTGAATGAAATGGTCGGGGCGAATGGATTTGAACCATCGACCTCCTGGTCCCGAACAAGCAGCAGAAACACTATCTTATTGGCCCGTTTAGCTTTGTTCTGCGTCAAACATACTGATATCGGCCAGTATTCGGCAGCAATCGGACTCAAATCGGACTCAACTATTGGGTCGCAAAATCGGCCGTTTGATCGCTTCGTTCCTCGGATAAGATCTTCCGCGGAGCTTATAGCAATGAACAGCCGCATGCCTGATCAGGACAATCTCCAAGAGCGCCTGAAAACAGTGCAAGATGAATGCCAACGGCTCCGTGAAGAGAATGCACATCTCCGTGCGATGCTCGGGATTAATCAATCGCACCCCCACGAGCCCGTTCCGCAAGCCGTACCCACCCCAAAGCTTTCGTCCACTACGAGAAGCGGAGTTTCCACACCAGAGGAGAAAATCTCGCTCTTTCGAGATCTGTTTCGTGGGCGCGAAGATGTTTTCGCCATTCGGTGGGAAGGAAAGAGTGGCAAATCTGGCTATTCACCTGCCAGCATTATGGACTGGCGTGCCGTCCATGTCGCGAGACCGGAAGAGCGAAAGAAGGTTGCCCGCAAAACCAGAATGCTCCAGCCACTGACGGATGACGCGATCCGCAATCATCTAACTGGAAAGCAGACTGTCGGCATTTATCCACTTCTGCTTGACGACACTTGCTGGTTTCTTGCAGTGGATTTCGACAAGAAGTCCTGGGTAATTGATGCGGCAGCGTTTGCAGCAACATGCAGGCGATTTCAGGTTCCATCGGCCGTCGAGCGCTCGCGATCAGGAAATGGCGCGCATGTATGGATATTTTTTGACCATCCGGTATCCGCTGCCGATCGATGCGAGAAGCCTAGGATGTGCCTTGTTGACACGCACTATGGAAAATAGGCATGAAATCGGCCTTGATTCATACGACCGTCTTTTCCCCAACCAGGACACCTTACCCAAAGGCGGCTTTGGAAATTTGATTGCATTGCCATTACAAAAGCGTCCCAGAGAACAAGGCAATAGCGTGTTCTTGGATGAACTGTTTCAGCCTCATCCTGATCAGTGGAGGTTTTTAGAGTCCGTTCAGAGAATCTCCACCGATCGACTCGCCCGAATGATTTACGAAATAGCCCCCGAGGGAAATCCCATCGGAGTGCACCTTCATTTACCCGATGAAGACGAGGGCGAAGCCCCATGGCACTGGCGTCCTTCCCGGCAGCGGAAGGAAAGACAAATCACCGGTCCGCTGCCGGCGAGTGTTCGTGTGGTGGTGAGCAATCTTTTCTATATCGAGAAAGAGGGCTTGCCGCCCGGGATGGTGGATCGCCTGATTCGCATCGCTGCTTTTCAAAACCCTGAATTTTACAAAGCTCAATCGATGCGGCTCTCGACTTACGGTAAGCCCCGGGTCATATCCTGCAGTGAAGTCTTCCCCGAGCACCTTGGCCTTCCAAGAGGGTGTATGGAAGAGGTAGTCCGTGTATTCAAGTCACATCACATCGATGTGGAAGTTCATGATGAACGAACCGAAGGACGGCAAATTGATGTTTCTTTCCACGGCGAATTGCGGCCTGAACAACGAGACGCCACGGAGCGAGTGCTTGCTTATGACCAAGGCATACTCTGTGCACCAACGGCGTTCGGAAAAACAGTGGTGGGGGCTTGCCTCATCGCCAAACGATCGGTTAACGCCCTGATCCTCGTGCATCGGCGTCAATTGATGGACCAATGGCGCGAGCGATTAGCTGTGTTTCTAGCTTTGCCGATTGGGCACATCGGACAGTACGGGGGAGGGAAAGCTAAGAGAACCGGTTTGATTGATGTTGCTGTAATTCAGAGCTTGCAGCGTAAAGGGACAGTCGAAGATTTCGTCGCGGACTACGGACACGTGATTGTGGATGAATGTCATCATTTGTCTGCAGTGACGTTTGAACGAATCCTTCGTGAAGTCAAAGCAAAATACGTTCTGGGATTGACGGCAACACCGACTCGAAAAGATGGGCATCAACCCATTATCTACATGCAATGCGGGCCGATTCGTTTTCATCTCAGCGCGAAGAAGGCTGCCGAGTCTTCACCACTTCAACATAAGGTTTTCCCAAGGATTACTGATTTCGGTTGGAATCGGTCTGAAAGTGAGACGGCCATTCAAGATATTTATGCTGCTCTCATCGTTAGCCAAGAGAGGAACGACCTGATCGTCCGAGACCTTCAGCAGGCTTTGTCCAGCGGGCGCTCACCACTTGTTCTCACAAGTCGGACGGGACATCTCGATTATTTGGCTGGGCGCTTGGGTGGAATTTGTCCGCACATTTTCATTTTGAAGGGTGGGATGGGCACGAAGCAAAGGAAGAGACTGGCTGAATCTCTAGCAGCCGTTCCTTGCGAAGAACCGCGCGTGATCCTAGCGACCGGAAGTTACCTCGGCGAGGGATTTGACGACCCCCGTCTTGATACGCTTCTTCTTGCAATGCCGATTTCGTGGAAAGGTACTTTGCAACAGTACGTGGGCCGCCTGCATCGTCTCCACGACAACAAGAGTGAGGTCCACGTCTGCGACTATGCGGATGTGATGGTGCCTATGCTGGCTCGCATGTACAAGAAGCGGCTTGCAGGGTACTCCGCACTCGGCTATACGGTTGCCGAGACTGTGCGGACCTGATGCCTTGCCAGAAGAGTTCAGACCCGCGACATCCTGTTTAGCAAGGTGTGGCAGAGTATTCCGCCATCGTGTTTTTTCTCGCCGCACTGGATTCGCAGCAATGTGACCCAAGTGTGGACGCAGATTCTTTGGTCTTGGCTTCGTCTCCTTTCCTGGACGCGTGGTCCGACGCACCTGAGCCGGAACTTGCGTGTAATGTAACTTGCCCAGACCGGGTTTGACCTTCTCTAGCTAACGAAAGGAAAAGTCTATATAATTTCGTTAGCTAATTTCTAACGAAACGATGGTTTTGTGATGGCAACACCAACCAAACCGAACAGCCGCCTCGGGACATATGTCGTCAAGACCTTCAAGGATGAGTCCTTCCGGGCCTACGTGCCCCCGCCATTGCCACCAGACCCTCCTCTAGTTCTTCAGCCGCTTTTGCCACTACTTGAGCAGGCAAACCAGGCACTCGGACGCCTAGATGGGCTGGCGTCGATTCTCCCCGATCCCTCGCTCTTCATTTACCTCTACGTTCGGAAGGAAGCCGTGCTCTCTTCGCAGATCGAGGGCACACAGTCGTCGTTTTCTGACCTGATGTTATTCGAAAGCGCCGAAGCCCCCAGCGTCCCGCTGGAAGACGTTCAGGAAGTTTCAAATTATGTGGCCGCGATGAATCACGGGCTCCGTCGGCTACGCGAGGATTTTCCGCTCTCTTTGCGGTTGATACGAGAAATTCACAAGATTCTCTTGTCTAAGGGACGCGGCAGTCAGAAGCGTCCGGGTGAGTTCCGCGAAACCCAAAATTGGATCGGAGGCACGCGGCCCGGCAACGCAGCATTTGTCCCACCACCACCTGAGAAAATGATGGAATGCATGGGCGCGTTCGAAAAGTTCCTGCATCGCGAGCACGAAGAACTGCCGATTCTGGTCAAAGCCGCACTTGTACATGTGCAATTCGAAACCATCCACCCCTTTCTAGACGGAAATGGGAGATTGGGCCGATTGCTGATTACATTCTTGCTGTGCGTCGCTGGCGCAATCCGTGAGCCCATTCTCTACCTCAGCCTCTATTTCAAGACGAATAGGCAGAAATACTATGAATTGCTTGACCGTGTCCGCAGCCACGGAGATTGGGAGACTTGGCTCGAATTTTTTCTAACAGGTGTGAAAGAAACCGCTCAGCAGACAGCCGATACATCGAAGGAGATACTCACACTCATCGAAGAAGATCGCCGGAAGATCGAGGAGCTTGGCCGCCCCGCTGCATCCGTTTTGCGCGTTCACCAGCACCTTCAGCGCAAACCGATCATCACGATCCCGGCGACGGCCGAGCAGCTCTCCCTCTCTGCGCCCACTGTGGCGAAGGCTTTACAGCACATGGTGAGGCTCGGCATGGTTCGTGAGACCACGGGCAAGCAACGGCATCGGCTCTTCACGTATCATCGCTATCTGGAGATACTCAACCGAGGCACGGAACTGCCAAAAAGAAGTCAGTGACAACTTGTTCGAAGCTCAAGGGCAAG